>Ga0315275_10000533_pt1 | contig 31564 bp, 32 predicted proteins | sample YL17G03_0_MG_FD_205557 | JGI IMG/M metagenome (GOLD analysis project Ga0315275, IMG submission 205557) | Sediment microbial communities from Yellowstone Lake, YNP, Wyoming, USA - YL17G03_0 | ecosystem: Environmental > Aquatic > Freshwater > Lake > Sediment | place: USA: Wyoming | collected...
AGCCCGTGTTATACTGCATGGCTATCTCAAGTTCTGTCGTGCCTTTCTTAGTGCAGAAGTATATGGGCTTCTGCAGTATGCACTGCTTGCTCTGGTTGAGGTAATTCACGAATGATACAATGCCACCCTCGAACTTGAACTCTTCCGCTTTGTCGCTGCGTTCGTCGCGAAGGGCGATGAGCAGGCCCGGGTTAAGGAACGCCAGCTCTCGCATGCGCGAGGCGAGTATGTCGTAGTGGAAGTCGTTGGTTTCTAAAATCTCCATGTCCGGCCAGAACCTGACCAGCGTTCCTGTCTGCTGGGCGAACGTCGCCCCTTTTTTTATGTGAACATCGGTCGTCGGGTCGCCTTTCGCATATTCCTGCGTGTAGACTTCGCCGCCCCTTTTCACTTCGACTATGACCTTTTCCGAGAGCGCGTTAACCACCGAGACTCCGACGCCGTGCAGCCCGCCTGAAATCTTGTAGCTTTCCTTGTCGAACTTGCCGCCCGCGTGGAGCTTGGTCATGACGATTTCGAGCGCGGACTTGTTCGGGTATTTCGGGTGGTTGTCGACAGGGATGCCGCGTCCATCATCGATCACGCTCACGCTGTTGTCCTTGTGAATCGTAACAATGATGTTCTTGCAGAAGCCGGCCAGCGCCTCGCCGATGCCGTTGTCGACGACTTCCTGCACCATGTGATGCAGCCCGCGTATGCCTGTCGAACCGATATACATGCCGGGCCTTTTCCTGACTGCGGAAAGACCTTCCATCACCTTGATTTCCTTCGCTGTATAGCTGCTTTCGGGACTAGTCATAAGGTTCACTTTATGTCACATTCCGGACCCTAAAAGGCCGGCTAATTAAAAGTCACTTGATTAATTAATAATATATAATTAATTAATATATAAAGCTTTAAAATGGCGCCAAAACTGAGTTATGTCTGGTGTCTTTTTCTGCCTCCGGGCGCGCGAGATTTATCTCAAATTCTGTTAAAATTTTTCATGCAATTTTCACTGGAAAGTAAAGGCAGAAAATTTTTTATAGTAGTGGCATCATTATAATGTATGAAACCTATTGGCAAACATATCATCGCCGAATTGATATATTGTTCTAAGAAAAAACTCAACAACAAGGCGGCAATAGAAAAGATTCTCGTGGATGGCATAAAGGAATGCGGCCTGTCGCTGGTCAGCATTCACGGCCAGCAGTTCAGCCCGGCCGGCGTGACGTGCGTCGCTATAATAAGCGAGTCGCACATCGCAATTCACACTTATCCCGAGGCAAGGCATGCGTCTGTGGACATTTTCACGTGTTCCGCGGACCAGAAAAAACCCTTCGCCCTTCTCGAATACATAAAGAGGGAGCTTAAGCCGAAAACCGTGCGCGTCGCAGACGTGTGCCGCGGCAACCCGCTCGAGGTGAGGCACGCGGACTGGATAACGGGCTTCTCGGCGGTCGGCTTCGAGGTGCGCTACCACATAAAGAATTCGCTTATGAGCAAGCGCTCGAAATACCAGCAGATAGACGTTATAGAAAATGACAATTTCGGCAGGATTCTGCTCCTTGACAAAGACCTGCAGATAGCCGAGAGCGACGCGTACATGTACAACCAGAACCTCGTTTCGCCCATCGTCAGAGCGAACATCCCTCTCAACAAGATACTGATTCTCGGCGGCGGCGACGGCGGCGTAGCCGACGAATTGCTGCACCATGATGCGAAGAGCATAATCCTCGTCGAGATAGACAAGGAAGTCATAGACGCTTCGAAAAAGTATCTCAAAAAAATCTGCAAGAACGCGTACAAAAGCCCGAGAGTCAAAGTCATCATAGACGACGCCTACAAATACATGGGAAAGAACAAGGGTTTCGACGCGGTGATTTACGATCTTACCATGCACCCCGAGGCGTTCATAAAGATTGACAGGGAGGTCTACCTTTCCCGCCTTTTCAAGAAAATCAAGGACAGCCTGAACAGCGGCGGCATGGTGACGCTGCAGTGCGGCCCCGAGGTCGACCACCAGACCTACAAGATGGTGACCAGGATGCTCAGCAAGCACTTCACCGACGTGAAATTCGTAAAGTCGTTCATTCCATCATACTGCGTCGACTGGTACTTCGCCTCTGCCAAGAAAGTTTAAGGCTGAAAATCGCGTCTTTTTCTGAACCGGTTACGCCGTTTACACGATTCTGGTCGTGAGCATTACTATTATGAAAATTATGTACAGCAGGATGAATATCAGGCCCTGCTTGTGGCTGATGCCCTCATGCTTAACCATGCTGTAGAAAAGGAACGAGTTGGCTATTATTATGAAGGCGAGCGGTATCGTGTAGCCCACCAGCACCAGCCCTCCTATCGGTGACATGAGCAGGACGGTCCCAAGTATCAGCGTGAGGTTGATTACGCTGCTGCCGAGGATGTCGCCTATCGCCAGCGCGCACTGGCCCTTCCTTATGGCCGTGAAATCGAGCGCGAGCTCCGGGAGAGTCGTGCCGAAGGATATAAGCGTCAGGCCTATCACCGCCTCGGATATCCCGAAGAAAACGGCTATCTCGGATGCCGAGCTCACGATGAAGTTCGAGCTTATCACGACCAGTATCATGCCCATGATGAAAAATATAGCGGAGCGCCTCCATTCCTTATTTGAGATGCCGTCCTTTATGTTCATGCTGAACTTGTCCTTGAAGATGAAGAAGCAATACATCACGAAAACTGCCAGAAGGATTATGCCTTCTATTGGCCCGACAACACCTTTTGAAAGTATGACCGCCGGCACGATGCTTATGAGCAGAAGCAGCTCCGCGCTTTCTATCGTATGCAGTCGCTCCACGCGTACCTTTCTCATCAGTGTCACGACCCCGAGCACGAGGCATATGTTTGCCACGGTCGAACCGAGCGCGTCTCCTATGGCCATCGGGGCCTTTTGCGCCAGAGTCGCAGTAATAGCAACCATGAAATCAGGCATGGAAACGGAGAAAGCTATCAGGATAAAACCTATTGCCAGCTGCGACATGCCCGTGTATTCGGAAATCGCTATGGACGCGTCTATGACCCACTTGGACGCTTTTATCAGAATAGCAAGCGCAATGAGAAATATGATAACTGATACGATTATCATGGTATTTATTATTTGCCGGTGCCCGAATAAAAACTTATCCGGAAAAAATCCGTAATTTTTGTTAATTTATTATTCACTCTATCTCGAAATACTCGAGCCACTCGTCCTTTGCCAGGCGCTCCGGGATTTCCCTGACCTGATCCTTCGTGCCCTCGACCAGATAGCTCACGCATAGCTTGTCGTTCTTCTTGTCGACCTTGATGAAGACCTTCTTGAAATTCGGGCCAAGCTCCTTCTCGATTTCTTTTTCGTCTATTATCCTGTTCGTGGTGATGGTCAGTTTGCGCTGGTATGAGCCGATGCCCTTACCCTTCAGGTAAGTGTCTATGATTATCACAGCCCACACCATCAGGTAGATTATAATGCCCGTCACGTATTCGCCGACGCCGATGATGAGGCCGAAAATCGCGAAAAGCCAGACCGCGGAAGCACTGGTGAAGCCGAATATCTTGTCGCTCGTCTTTATCAGCGCGCCCGCGCCGAGGAAGCCGATGCCTGTGACTATCGCTCCTAGAAGGCCTAGGGGGTTTTCAGGGTAAAGGTTAAGCGCGGTTATCGAAAGCGCGCAGGAGCCGACCGCGACGAACGTGAACGTGCCGAAGCTGACGGGCTTGTGCGCCCTCTGCCTTTGCAGGCCAAAAGCCAGTGACAGAAAAAAAGTCACCAGAAATCTCGGCAGTATGACAAACAACAGCTCTTCCATGTTTTTGAATTGGTGTTGCTCAATAATTAAACTATCTCTTTTTCCGGCCTTTCTGCCTTTTAAATAAACCATGCAAAAGTCGTGAAAAACAAAAAACTTTTTAAGTACGCTCGCATTTATTTGTATTTATCATATGATTCCAGCGAAAGTTTTTTTCGTGAAGGGCGTGGGCGTCCATAAGGATAAGCTTGCTTCTTTTGAGCTCGCTCTCAGGCAGGCCGGCATAGCGCCGTTCAACCTTGTAAACGTGTCCAGCATACTGCCGCCCAAGTGCGAAATAGTCACAAAAGAAGAGGGGCTGAAACACATGAATCCGGGTGAGGTAGTGTTCTGCGTAATGGCAAGGAACGACACCAACGAGCCCAACAGGCTAATATCGGCGGCAATCGGCCTAGCGGTTCCCAAGGACAGGGACCATTACGGCTATCTGTCCGAGCACCACACGTTCGGCGAGAAGGGCGAGAAGTCGGGCGAATACGCTGAAGACCTCGCGGCCACGATGCTCGCCACCACGTTTGGCGTGCCTTTTGACGCGGACAAGGCATGGGACGAGAGAAGACAGCAATACAAGGCGAGCGGCCACATATTCAAGACGACACACACCTGCCAGTCCGCGGAGGGCCAAAAGAACGGCCTGTGGACGAGCGTTATATGCGCGGCAGTCTTCGTGGCGCCGACAGCAACGATCGTTCTGGAGAAATAAAAAGTTTTTTGTCCAAAGGGAAATATGAAATATGAACTCCCGCACAATTTTCTGAAACTCCCGCCGGAATTCTCAGGCTATGAAAAATCGAAAATCGTCATTCTTCCCATACCATTCGATAAAACGAGCACATGGATAAAAGGCGCGGACAAGGGTCCGTGCGCGCTCATCGAGGCCTCCATTAACCTTGAATATTACGAAACTGAGACGAAATCCGAGGTTTACACTAAGGGTATTTTCACGGACAAGCCAATCGTTTCCGACAAATCGGAGGACATGATAAAAAAAGCTTATGAGCGGACAAAGCAGCTGCTTTCTGACAACAAGTTCGTCGTCGCGCTCGGTGGCGAGCATTCTGTCTCGATAGGTCCTGTCCGCGCGCACGCGGAAAAATTCGCTGGTTTGAGCGTGCTCCACCTCGACGCGCACGGCGACAGGCGCGACGAATACGAGGGCAGCAGGTACAACCACGCATGTGTCATCACGCGCGTTAAAGAGCTCGTTAAGAACGTCGTCTCCGTCGGCATACGCAGCGTCGACTCGTCGGAGCTTAAAAGCCTCGGCAAGGACAAAGTCTTCTATGCACACGATATCCATGGCAAGTCCGACTGGATAAAAAAGGCCGTGAATGCGCTTTCCGACAATGTTTACATCACGATTGACCTCGACGTCTTGGAAATCGGTCTCATGCCATCTACAGGAACGCCGGAACCGGGCGGCCTCGGCTGGTACGAGCTCACACGCCTGCTCCGCGCGGTCGCGGAGAAAAAGAACATAGTCGGCTTCGACGTCGTTGAGCTCTGCCCGAATGAGCACAACAAAGCACCGGACTCGCTCGCCGCGAAGCTCGTGCAGGTCCTGCTCAGCTACAAGCTCTTCACTGACAAAAGCGCCAAAAAGAAAGCAAAAAAATAGATTTTAACTTTTTTAAACAATTTCCCAAGAACTAAGCATGTTATTCGATTTCGGGGATTTCAACGTCGAGCTCGAAGATGTGATCGTGCGCAAAATCGGAAAATACTCGCGCATATGGAAGACCCAGTATGGAGGCGGGGCGGATAGCGTTGCGGTGAGCGGCGACGTGGCATATATCGGCTCTTCGGACCATCACGTCTACGCTATTAATTGCTTTACCGGCAAAGAGATATGGCGTTACAAGACAAACGGATGCATTGTCAACTCTTATGCCGTCGTGTCGGATGGTGTGGTTTATTTTTGTTCTTTCGATTTTTGCGTGTACGCACTGAATGCTAAAACTGGCAAGCTCCTGTGGCGCTTCAGGACAGGCGGCGAGATAAACAGCGCCGTTGCCGTCGATAGCGGCGTGGTTTACGCCACTTCAAGGGACGGTTATTTATACGTCCTGGACGCCATAAGCGGAAAACTGGCATGGAGATTCAAATCAGGAGATGAGATGATATCGGTTCCGACTGTCCATAAAAACATGGTTTTCGCCGGGTCTTTTGATGGTTACCTTTATTGCATTGACAAGGAAAGCGGCGAGGAAATGTGGAGGTTCAAAACAGGCGGAGAAGTGTTCAACTTGAATCCGTTCCTGATAAGCGGTGGTGTCATATACGTTCCTTCTTTTGATAACAGCCTTTACGCCGTAGATATAGAAAATAGAAGAGAGGTCTGGAGATTCAGGGCAGGCAATTTCGGCCTGGTGTTTTCTCCGGTTCTCCACAAAAAAACTCTTTACCTGCCCTCAAGGGACGGCATACTTTACGCCCTGGATTTCGATGGCAGGGAGCTGTGGAGGTTCAGGGCCGAAAGCAACGCCGGCTTGCCACAAATACATAAAAACATCTTACTCGTGCCTTCGGATGACGGTCACGCTTACGCCATCGACCTGGAAACAATGAAGGAAATCTGGAGATTCTCCGGAGGCGGGTATTTTTTCTTCAGCGCGTTATGGAGAGGGAATGTCATGCTGCCATGCTGGGATTGCCACCTCTATTCTGTTGACGCTGAAACCGGCAAGATGGCATGGAGCTTCGCCACGAGCGTCCAGCACCAGCCGCCTCTGCCGGAAATAAAAGACGAATTCGAAATCGAGATAAGGAAATCATTCACCGAAGACGAGATAATGGGCAGCGGGGGCGAGGCGGTCTCCGGAAGCGAACTGCTATTCGATAACGTTTACATAAAAAAAAGCGAATATTCTTTCAAATCGGATTATGACCACGAATCCGAATACAAATAATCAGGCGCGCTAAACATTTTAATCCGTCTTCTGAAATATCTTCTCATGAAAAAAATTTTCCCCAGCGTGTGGAAGGACGGCAAGCACATTTTCACCAAGAATCTCGTCCCCGGCGACAAGACGTACTGCAGGACGCTTGTTAACGTCAGGGGAGAGGAGTTCAGGGAATGGAACCCCTTCCGCTCGAAACCCGCGGCCGCTATAGCCAACGGCCTTAAGGTATTCCCGCTCGCCGAGAAGGCGAAAGTCCTGTACCTCGGCATAGCGAGCGGGCAGACGTCGACATTCTTTTCGGACATCGTCGGAAGCGAGGGAATAATCTACGGCGTCGAAATCTCGGAACGCTGCGTGCGCGACCTGAATCCTGTTGCGGAGAAGCGCGGCAACATCGTTCCCATCGTGGGAGACGCGCGCAAACCCGAAGAGTATGGCTGGATTGAAAAGGTCGATGTCGTGTTCGAGGACGTGGCATCAGACGACCAGAGCCCAATAATGATACGCAACTGCGAGCGCTTTCTCAAGCCGAACGGCTTCGCCATGTTAGCGATTAAAGCGCGCTCTATCGATGTGGTGAAGCATCCGGAGGAAGTCTATAAGCAGGAGCTCGAAAAGCTGGAGAAACATTTTAAAATCGTTGACAAGGTGAGGCTCGATCCGTTTGAAAAAGATCACATGTTTCTGGTCATGAAAAAAAGTAATTGATTTTGCTTAGAAAAGCATGCCCGTAGCGTGCTCTGCGTTTCCAACGGCCCTGCCGAGTTCTTTTGACGTGGTCTTCGTTCCTGTCGCCTTGTTCTCAAGCTCTAGGTCGATTATGGTGGCCGGATATTCGTTGTAAACGAGCTTGCTCGGGATGACGCCCCGGGATTTCTTGCGGAAAGTCCACGCAGAATGGGCGTAGGAGACGACGGAGAATCCTATTCTCTCGTGCTCGTTTTCTCCGGTAATCCTGAACGTCGGGAGAGGTTTCCCAGTCCTTTTCACATTAATCCTGTCAAACTCGTGCATCCGTTCACCGTCGAACAGCGAGATGTCCTTCTTTATGGATTTCCCGAGGATTAGCTGGTTGGTGTACGACATAACGGCTCCCCCGTCGAAATGGAATATGCCCCAGTACCATGGTATAGCTGGTGCGTTCAGAAAGACTCTCTGGAAGTAGGCGGTTCCTTTTATTTTCTCGCCGTTGACCTTTCCTGTCAGGTCAGTATGGTTGACCTTCATTATCGAGTATCCTTTCTCCCCCACGAAATTCTTCATGCGATATTTGGCTTTGCTGAAATCATGCATGCCATTCTCGTCCGCGATGAACTCGAAATCATCACCTATCTTAACCACACTTCTTTTCCCGCTGACAGAGAATGACGTCGGTATTTCAGATTCTGACAGCAGTTCCTTGCTGCTGACCTTTATTTTGCACTGCTCGAGAAGAAATTCGTGGTGCATCCGTTCACCGTCGAAATACCACGCAGCAACGGTACCGTCAAGGTTTTCCCTGTCAAGTGGAAGTGTCGCATTTATACCGAGGTTGTTGCATTTGATTTTATTCACGTTCTTGGCAGACCACAGTATCATGAGCTGGCGGGGCTTCGATGGATCCTTGGGGTTGTCGAAGAAGAAGAGCCAGAACCACCACCACCATGCCCCTTTGGGCATAAGTTCGTTCTTCACGTCGAAGACCCTTTTTTCCAGGTCAACGTGTTCATCCTTTTTTCTAACCTTCATTGGTCTGCATCTCCGCTGGAACCTTTAATGAGGCCTGCCACTTTCCTTTCTAGGTTTTCTCTCATCTGCTTGCTGTCGTCCCTCTTGGAATAGAAGTCCATCTTCGCGGCGAGCGAAAGCTTCGCCGATATGAGCCGCGCGACCTTGCCTTTCATGTGCTTAGGTGCCTGCTGTATAAGCGGATGCCCGAAGAGCACGCCGTATTTAGGCGCCTTGCCCTGTCCTTTCAGGTGGCGGAACAGCGCTTTCTCCGCTCCCAAAAGCTGGATGGTTGAGCTGGGCAGCTTAGCAATTTTCTCGAGACCGCCTGCCTGAGCGATCAGCCTCGATGCTAGCAGCGGGCCTGCTACCGCAGAGAGGTTTGGCATCGTTTCGGCGCACACGTTTTCAAGATATTTGGAAAGCTTTTCCTTCGCCATGGTCATTTCAAGGACGGACTTGGCAAACACCGAGGCGACGTGCGCATCCTCCTCGTTGAAGCTCATGCCGACGGATTTCGATGCAATGCTGGCTAACTGCTCCTCCATTATGTTTTCTCTCGTGCCGTATTTCTGCACGATTTCCGCGAACTTTTCATGCGACTTCATCTCCTTCGAAAGTTCCGGGAAATGCAGGCCGTACCACTCCCGCAGGCGCTCGTAAAGAGAATTCAGGTCTATTTCGAGCTCGTCGATGACCCCGATGACCTGCATTATGACCTTATCCTTGCTCACGGCTTTTATCTTCCTGCCCGAAAGTATGACGTTCACCCTGCTCATAAGTATGTTTATCTGGGCCGGGGTGACAATCCATCCGGCCTCGGAAGCGAGTTTCCTGAAATCTTCAGAAGCGATTTTTTTGCCCTTGTTGTCCGGGTCAACGGTTATCCTGACGCCGTCGAGCTTCGCACCCTTGTCCATGATTATATCGGCGTAACCTTTGCCTTTCAGTTCGTCGAGCACCACGCGCTCCTCTTCTATCAGGGCGCCGCCTCGCGAGGCGTCCAGCCTCTCGGCTATGGCCTCCGCTTCCTTCGGGAAGAGCCTCTTGGTTATGACCTTCCCTTTCTCGTCGAATGCGAAGACTCCGACGATGTTGGCCGCAACGTATGCTTTCATCAAAATCACTTGATAGTATATTTAGTCACGTTTTATAAAACCGTTTTTATACGAGCCGCTCAAATATTTATTATGGACTTACAGAAGGTGATACTCGTTCTCATTGTAATTGTCCTGCTCGCCGGCCTGGCCTTCGAGTTGCAATACATAGAGGAAATGCTGGCTGGAGCGACGCTCAGCGTTGAGGAGCAGTGCAACAGGATGTGCTCAGAGAAAGGCGAAGTCGCGTACGTGACGGAGAACACGTGCTACTGCAAGGAGCCCATCACTTTCCGCAAGCAGTGGAGATGCTTCTGGAACGTTACCATGGAAGATGACCCGCTTTTCACGTCGAAATTCAACGCCAGCGAGGTCAGGGACATCGCCGTAAAGTCGGTGGTGAAGTATTCCGCCCCCAACGCGCCGGCGACCAAGATATTCGGCGTTTACAACGAGGTATCGAACAGGATTTATTATGTTTCGGACCCGAGGAAGGACGAGTACGTGGCCGGTCCGATTGAGACGTGGAACGCGATGGGAGGCGATTGCGACGACTACTCGGTTCTGCTCGCCAGCATGTACGAGGCGATAGGCATGGACTCGAGCATAGTCGAGGTTTTCAGACCGGACCGCGGCCACGTCTTCGTGATAGTCCGCGTGGACCAGGACCTGGATTCTTTCCTGAAATTCTACAAGAGTATACTGGAAAGATACACCCCGTATTTCAGCGAGAAGTCTTTCAACTTCATAGTCTTCGGCGAGAACAACAAGGAATGCGAGACGCTTGAGAAGTCGCTCGAGACGGGCAAGAGCATAGACTATTTCTACATAGTCATTGAAAGCACGACCGGCGACTACCCGGGCAGCCGGGACGCCTTTGCCGGCTACGACAACACCAAGTTCGTAAAATTAGGAGAATGACGGCGTTTTATATATGCCAGAATACCGACAGAATAAATAGTATATTCATATAAAATTTTCTTTTCTTTTTTGCCCTCCATAACAATCTGTTAATGTTCCGGAACGGGGGGTGGGGTCCGGGGGGTCGTGTGAAAATAGTATAATCATATAAATATCCGGCATAAAACGCATCAAAAAACCGATTTATATCGGTCGTGCCATTACATAAATAGATTTTTAAGTTATTTCAGGTATTCTAAAACGCGCTCTTTGAACTCTTCCCAGCTGTTCACCAGCGCGCCCGACGACTTCACATGGCCGCCGCCCGAACCGATGCCGCCCGAAGCGAACTTGGCCAGGTCGCCGACGTTAATTTTCCCTTCCTGACAGCGCAGGGATATCTTCCAGTTGTCGCCAGACCTTTTCCTTATGATTATTATGGCTTCCGGATGCTTCTCGGCGGTGATGGTGGCTATTATCGAGGTTATGTTCATCTTGCTGCGTATCTCGTAGAAAATAAGCTTTTTTTGGGGAACGGCTTCTTTCCTTTTACCGAAGTCGTCGACTATCTTCTTGACCTCCGACTGCACGGTCTCGTTCCATTTCTTGAGTTCTTCCGAATTCCTCAAATCATCATATTTGCCGCTTTTTGTTATAAGCCGGAGCGACTTCTCCGCGCCTTCGGCGCCCTTCAGCGTTATGGCCGAAGAGATTATGTCCGATGCCCTGAAAAGGGCGTCGCACGGCGGATCCCTGTTTTTTTTGTCATATTCTTTCAGCATCCATGCGCAGTCTTTCATGCCATAGTCGCCTATCAGACCTATTATAGAAATCCACATCCATTGCTCCACGTCGCAGCCCATGTTTTTCAGCAGCTGGTAAACCACGCATGAAGCCGGTATGTAAGCGTCGCTCTGGAACATCGGGTTTATGTGTATCACGCTCGCGGAGTTCATGTTCTTAACGGGAATGTGATGATCAATTATCATTATCCTGAGGTTCTGGAGTTTATCGAGCAGCTTGAGTATCTTTTTCCATTCCTGGTCCACGGGAATGTCGAGAAAAACGAGAACTTCAGGCTTTTTAGACACCATGTCCTTCAGAAAGCCGTCGTCTATTATCGGGCCTTCGCGCGGAATGGTTTCGAAGTCCGGAAAGAATTTCAGGAACAGCGACGCGGAGCAGACGCCGTCAGCATCCCTGTGGTAAACAAGAATTTTCCTTCCTTTGCTCGCGGCCCACTGCCTTATCCTTCCGGTGTCCGGTTTTCCTATTATTTTCTCTATGAGCATAAATTTTGTTGCCGGCGGGATTTTAAAAGCTTTTCAGGCGCGGATTAACTTCTATCTGGGAAAGAAATAAACTATCAGAAAGAGGATTATGCCAAGAATCAGCATGGGTATTCCCATCTTCATGCTCTCGCGGCCCGAGCCAAGCAGCACCACCCCGACCACGAAGCCCACGACTATAAATATGACAGCGAGCATCAGCGTCCAGTAGCCTGGCACGACGCCGAAAGCGTAGAGCGAAAGGAATATCAGAAACAGAATCACAGGCCAGATGGCCATCTTGTAACCCATATTTTATATATCATTTTGCACTCTTAAATGCATTTTAGAAGCCGCGGCAGGAGTCACTTCCCGGGCTTTTGCAGCCTCTCGAAATAAATCCTGACCTTCTTCCCCTCGAACTCGAGCGTGCCCTTTATTCCGACCTTGTGCGGGAGGCCCCTGTGGATTTTGGCTGCTCCGACCTCTTTCGCGACAGCTTCCTTGTTCTTCTCTATCATTCCCTCCGTCTTGTCGTCGGTCTCGATCCAGAGCTCTATCTTTTCCTTTACGTTAAGGCCGTCTTTCTTCCTCGCGACCTGAATCGTCCTCATAAGTTCACGGGCGAAAGCCTTGTCCTCGAGGACATCGCCGAGCGCGATTTCGCCGTGCTCGAAGGCGAGCTTTTCTCTGCCTTTGATGCCTTTAACGAAAACGACTTTCTCGACATTTGCCATGTTCTTAAGGATGGGTTCCATCCCGACCAGCGACTTCTCGGACGCCTCGTCTTTCGCGTTCACCATGAGCTCGCTCACCGGCCATTTGAGCTTTATCCCGAGCTTCTGGCGCAGCGAGTTCGCCGCCTCTATAGCCGCTTTGGCCAGCACCATCGCCTTCTCCATTTCGTCTTCCAACAGGCCGTCGTCGGCTTTCGGCCACGCGCACAAATGAACGGAAACCGGCCTTCCCTTCGAGTAGAACATCTTCCTGTAAATCTTCTCGGTTATGAACGGCGTGACCGGCGAGAGCAGGCGCATGAGATTCTCGAGCACGTATAGCACAGTGAACTGGGCCGGGCGCTTGTCCCCGCCCTCGTACCACGGTGACAGACGATCGCGTATCAGCTTGATGTACCATCGCGAAAAGTCGTTGAGTATGAATTCCTCGAAATCCTTGCCCACGAAATGCAGGCGGAAATTCTCCAGATTATCGGTCGTGCTGCGTATGAGCGAGTTGAGCCTGGAAATTATCCACTTGTCCTCGAGGGCGAGGTTCTTGAAATGCACTTTCTCCTCTGTGAGCTTCGGGTCCGAGTAGCTCTCGGCGAAGACGCTCGTGTTCCAGAGCACGTCGAGCACGCGTCGCAGCTCCTTCGCGGTTTTCAAAGAGAACAGCTGCGTCTCCCACGGAGCGACGGACCAGCAGTAATACAGGCGGAGCAAGTCTGACTCGACTGTCTTAAGCGCGTCGTCGGCGTAAACGACGTTGCCCAGCGACTTGGACATTTTCTCCCCCTTTTCGTCGAGAGTCCATCCGGTCATGCTCACCGCATCATACGGCTTCCTGTCGAAAGCGCCGACGCCGCAGAACATGAGCGAATAAAACCATCCCCGTATCTGGTCCTGCGACTCGCAAATCATGTCAACCGGCCAGAGCGTTTCGAAAAGATTCTTGTTCTGGAAAGGATAGCCTAGCGACGCCCACGGCGAGATGCCTGAATCGAACCACACGTTCATTGTGTCGGGCACGCGCGTCATGTGTTTGCCGCACTGCGAGCATTTGAGATGAATCTTGTCGACCGAGTTCTTGTGGAGATCGATATCTTCATCGACTTTCTCGGCCGCTTTCTCCTTCAGTTCCTTGCGCGAGCCGATGACTTCCTTGTGGCCGCACGAGTCGCAAATCCAGATTGGCAGCGGGATGCCCCAGAAGCGCTGGACTGAAACGGCCCAGTCAGTCGCGTTTTCAAGCCAGTTGTGGAATCGCTCGCCCGCGAATTCCGGCAGCCACTTCACACTCTTGTTCTCCTTGAGCATGCGCTCTTTTATCATGTCAACAGAAAGGAACCACTGCTTGCTGAGGCGGTAAATCAGGGCTGTCTTGCATCTCCAGCACAGAGGGTACGAGTGCGTGACTTTGAGCGTCTTTAGAAGCCGGCCGCGCTCCTCGAGGTATTCGATTATAAGCTTGTCCGCGTCCTTGACAAACAAACCAGCGAAAGGTCCCGTGTCCTGGGTGAGCTTGCCTTCGTCGTCGACCGGCGAAGGCTTGGGGAGCTTGTAGTGCTCGCCCACGCGGAAATCGGTTTCGCCATGCCCCGGCGCGGTGTGCACGCATCCGCTGCCTGCGTCCATGATCACGAAGTCCTCCACGTTTTCTTTCCCTTCATCGCTCTTCATGGCAGCTTTCGCGAGCAGCTTTCCCGAAACGCCTTTCTTGAAAAGAGGGATCGAAAGTATGACGTTATGCGCGTTTTCGTTTTTCTTCAGCTCTGCCTGCACAGGTATGTCTATCGCCGGCTCGTACTTCAGGCCGGCGAGTTCCTTGCCTTTGAACTTCTCGACGATTTCGTATTTATCTATTTCCGCGTCCTTCATCACGTCCTTGAGGCGCTTCTCTGCGAGAATCAGGTACTCGTTTCTCACCTTGACTTTAACATACGTTTCGTCAGGATGAACGGCTATCGCCACATTCGCCGGTAACGTCCACGGCGTCGTGGTCCAGATGATTATCGATGTAAACTGCTGGCCCACTAACGGGAACTTGACGTAAATAGAGAAATCGGTCACGTCCGTGTACGAATCCGTGACCTCGTAGCCTGAAAGCGTCGTCTCGCAGTGCGGGCACCAGAAGACAGGTTTCTCACCCTCGACGAGCATGCCCTTCTCCCACATCTTCTTGATCGTCCACCACCCGCTCTCGAGATAATAATTCCTGTAGGTCATGTAGGGCTCGAGCCAGCCGCGCCAGGCCCCGAGCTGCTTGTACGTGTCGAGCCATATGCTCTTGTTGCCGTCGGCCATGGCCTTGCATTCCTCTATGAACTTGTCTATGCCGATGCGCTCGAGGATGTCCTTCTTCGACTTAACGCCGAGCTTCTTCTCGACGGCATGCTCGATTGGCAGGCCGCCGCAGTCGAAGCCGGGCTGCCACCAGCTCTGGTGGCCCTGCATCTGCTTGAATTTTGACCATATGTCTTTCGTCGTGGTCGTCTTGACGTGACCGACGTGAGGCACGCCATTCACGTAAGGCGGGCCGTCGAGCAAATAGTACTTCGTTCGCTTCGCATCCAACGTCTTCGGGTCGAAGTGCACTATCTGGTCGGGAATTTTGTTGTCAAGCCAGAACTTAAGGACTTCCTCCTGAATCTTGCGCGGTTCGTATCTTTCCATAAATATCAATCGCTATTTAACAGTTAAATAATTTATGAAAAAACCGATATAAAAATGGGAATTTTTCAGGAAAACAGGGGTATAAACCACTTTTAAAGCTAATCGCCAACGAACAACCATGGAGTTCGAGAAGGTCGATATCCTGCTCTCCGGCATCATCATATTCGTGGTGATAGCTGTGATTTTCATGTCAAACGTGACCGGCGGCATAGTGGCCGACACCGGTTCGCTGAACAATCCGTTGACCGGCCTTATTATACTGCTGGTTTTCGTTGTGGCGGGATACCTGGTTTCCAAGACGATGCTGCCCGAAAGCAAATTCAGGGTCGAGTGAAGGCATTCGCCTTAGAAACAGGCGCAATCTTAAAATACCGCAAATGCTAAATTATCTCAAGGTGAATTATGAGAGAAGACTTCCGTTGCGTGGCCTGCGGGCACGCGTTCGAGTACGATTTCGCGAAAGGCAATGAAAAATCGCTGAACTGCCCGAAATGCAAGCAGTTGTGGAAGATAGAGGATAAAGCCGGCAGGTTCAGGCTTTCTATGTGGCTCTAAACAAAGTCTTTTATGAAAAGGCTTTAGCGAAAAAAGGAATTAGTTTCTTTTCAGTTTAAAAACAGCATGAGCCACGTGCTTTCCCAGGTTTCTCGAGGTTTCCTTGCCTTCCTCGTCCTTCGTCGCATCTCCATAACTAGCTCCGCCGAAGTGCATCGTTTTCTCGTCGCCTACGACGAGCATGCCATGTATCAAAAAGAAATTATGAATTTGGCGGATGACCAGTTCCTGCCCGCCGTTGCGCGAGCCGCCGCTAGCGATCGCCCCGCCGACTTTGTCTTTCAACTTTTCGCTTCGCCTGAGATAGCGCGTCCTGTCCATGAACGCCTTCAGCTGCGCGGAAACGCAGCCAAAATAAACCGGCGAGCCGATTATGATGCCGTCCGCGCGCTCGAGCTTTTCCGCGACCTGCTGGAAATCGTCTTCAATGACGCATCTGTCCTCTTTCCTGCAGCGTTCGCAGTCAGAACAGGGAGCTATGTCCATTTTGCCGATGTGGACGAGTTCCGTATCTATGCCGGCTTTTTTGCATTCCTCAAGCGCAAGCGAAACCAGGAATTTGGTGTTCCTGTCGCGCGGCGAGCCGACCAAGCCCAAAATTCTCATAAGAACAATTTGTAGTTGATATTAAAATTATTTTCCGGCTATTTTTCCGTTTTTTCGGCTTTGTCCGCTTTTTTCTCTTCCGGTTCCGGCAGCACGTCCTTCAGAACATCGGGAATCTTTTCGATTATGTCGCTGGCCAGCATCGGCCTCTTCTCTTTCGCCGCCAGCGTGCCGGCGACGCCATTTAGATACGCTGCCGCGCACGCCGCTTTGAATGGCCTGACCTTCTGCGCCAGCAAGGCGCCGCATATGCCGGAAAGCACGTCGCCCGTGCCGCCGACCGTCATGTACGAATTTCCGGTCCTGCTCATAGCCGTCTCTCTTCCGTCGGAGATTATGTCTATCGCCCCTTTAAGGAGGATGGTCGCCCCGATTTTTTTCGCGTGCCTCCTCACCAGTTCGGCCCTCCCAAGCACGTCGTATTTCGGCTTGTCGCCCGTCATGTGGTAGAATTCATAAGCATGCGGCGTCAGCAGGAAGTTGTCCCAGAGTTTCTTGTTCTTCAGCGACTTTATCGCGTCCGCATCTATGACACAAGGCTTCTTCATCCTGTCAAGGAACATGGATACGAATTTTTGCGTGTCCTTCTCCAGGCCTAGGCCCGGGCCTATGACAACCGCGTCGAAATCCTTGGCGAGTTCGGTCACGCTTTTCAGGTGTCCTGTCGTGAAGTAATCGCCGTCGAACGGATGTGTTATCAGGTTAGGCGAGTATTTCGCCGCCATGTCCGCGGCCCTTTCAGGCGCGGCGACGGTCACCACATCGACTCCCGAGCGCAGCGCGGCCATCGCACCGTACGCCGCCAGCGCGGGCGAGCCGGTGTAGATTTTAGAGCCTGAAATGATCAGAAGCTTGCCGAAATCCCCTTTATGACTCCACTGCGGGCGTTCCCTGTAAACTTCCTTCAGAAAAGAGGCGTCAACCGTAATCATGCCTATGTCTTGCTTTCAATACTAAAAAACATGACATAATTTTTTCGTCAAACGCCGAAAGCTCTTTTCAAAAGAGTTTTATCAGAAAAACGGAACTGACTAATTCTTACCGAACATCTCCGCCACGTCGACGAGCCTGTTCGCGTAGCCGCGCTCGTTGTCGTACCATGACCACACGATGACCTGCTTGCCGTCGACGACGTTGGTCAGGGGCTTGTCTATGATGCCCGATTCACTTCGCCCTATTATGTAGGACGACACGATTTCCTTGTCCGTGCAGCCCAGCACGCCCTTGAGCGACGAGTTGCATTCCCTGTCAATCGCCTTGTTTACCTCGTCCCTTGTCGTCTGCTTCTTTACGTCGGCTATTAGCCCGACTATCGAGCCTGTCATCGCACCGGGAACGCGCATTGAAACCGCGTCCATCTTTCCCTTAAGTTCGGGAATGACCTTCGCTACCGCTTTGGCCGCGCCGGTTGATGTGGGTATTATATTATTGATAAGAGAACGCGCTCTTCGCATATCCTTGTGCGCCCCGTCGAATATGTTCTGGTCATCGGTCGGCGCGTGTACTGTTATGACGTAGCCGCGCTCTATAGTCCAGTTGTCGTTCACTATCTTCGCCACCGCCGCGATCGCGTTCGTGGTGCAGGACGCGCAGTCGATTATGGTCTCGTGCTCCGGGATTTTTCCCGTCACACCTAGCACTACCGATGTCTCGACGTCTTCCTTGCCGGGAGCTGAAATTATTACTTTCCTCGCGCCGGCCCTGATGTGACCCTCGACCTCCTTGCGCTTCCTGAAGGCGCCGGTCGATTCTATAACTATATCGACTGCGTGTTTCTTCCACGGCAGCGTCGAAAGGTCGCCACGGTTGTTGTAAAGATGAATCTTCTGTCCCAGAACATCGACCCACGCGGTTCCGTCGGTTTCGCGACCGAATGGGATGCTTTCGAAATGATGGCCTTGCGTAGAGTCGAATTTCAGAAGCTCGGTGAAGAATTCAACGTTCTTGTCGTCCTCCACGCCGCGCACGCCGTTTATGGCGACTATTTCGATACTGGTCTTGCCGTGCTTCTTCCTGTCGGCCCATGACCATATGAAATTCCTGCCTATCCTGCCGGGACCGTTAACCGCGACTTTGATAGCCATAACCCACCCCTCACTCATCCTTCTTTTTCAGAGCATGACTGTGGATGTTGCACGAATCCTTCAGCGCCTCGATGCCGGGAAATGCGTCTTTCGTTTTGAAGTCCGCGAAAGCGCCGCCGCCAGTTGAAACATGAGTCATCTTCTCCATCATGTTCAGCTTGCGCATGGCCGATATGCTGTCGCCGCCGCCGACAAGCGTTTTGGCATCTAGGCCGGCCATAAAGCTCGCGATGTAAAGCGTGCCTTTCTCGTATGGTTTCTTCTCGAAGAAGCCGAGCGGCCCTGTCCACACGACCGTCTTCGCCGGGCGCAGGACGTTCTTGTAGTGCACTATGGTTTCGGGGCCTATGTCAAGTATTTTCATGCCCTTCCTGACTTCGGATATTGGCATGTTCTCCGGTTCGCCGCGTATCTCGACCATAACGTCCTGGGGAAGCATTATCTTATCGCCGCAATTCTTGAGTATGCCAGCCGCTCTCGCCACGAGCGCCTCGTCGCATTTGGAATCGCCAATCTCGTAGCCCGCGGCCTTCAGGAACGTGTTGCCTATGATGCCGCCCATGAGTATGCGGTCGACCTTGGGCAGCAGGCTCTCTATGGCGAGCATCTTGTCCTCCTTGGCGCCGCCTATTATGGCGACGTAAGGCCTGTCCGGGTTTTTCACGATGCTGTTTATCATGTTGACCTCGCGCAGGAAGCTCAGGCCGCAGCAGCTTGGTATGTATTTGGGGATGCCGGTTATGGACGCGTGGTTTCTGTGCGACGCGGCGAAGGCTTCGTTGACGTATATGTCGCCCAGCCTCGCGAGTTTCTTGGCGAACTCGTCGCGCGCCGCCTCGTTCTTCTCGGTTTCCTCGCCGTAGAACCTTATGTTCTCCAGCAGTAAGATGTCGCCGGGCTTCATCTTCTTGACGCACGCCTCCACATCGTCTCCGGAGCAGTAGTCCAGCTTCTTGACCGGAACGCCGATTATGTCGGCCAGCCTTTCGGCCACGACGTCCATTTTGAGGTGCTCTTCCCTGCTCTTGGGCCTGCCGAGGTGCGAAATGAGAACAATCTTCCCGCCATTATTGAGAATATAATATATCGTCTTGAGGGTGGTGCTTATGCGCGTGTGGTCCGTAACCATGCCGTTCTCGTCAAGCGGCAGGTTGTAATCCACTCTCATCAGTACGGTTTTGCCTTCAACGTCCACGTCTCTTATCGAGGGGAATTCCATTGCAAGACACCTGTCCAGAAAGTATGATGATGTAATATATAGTATGAAGCCTTTTAAACTTTACGCACGAGTCACCGGTCACTGGGACTACATTTCGACGACTATGTGCTTCTTCTCCTTTCTTGCCCTCCTTACGTAAACGAACTGCAGGTCCTTCGAGACTTCGCAGTCCCTGAGGCCCGAATTTCTGACCAGCTCCAGCACTTCGCTCCTGTTATATGATGCCTTGAAGGAATGCTTGAGTTCCTCGTATATGGCATCCTTGCTCAGCAGGCTGGTTATCGTCCTGACGAACGGGATGACCGCGCTGAAAGCCTCCCTGCGCAGGTCGCCTATAAGTATCGCGCCGTTCGTTTTCGTCACGCGCTCTATCTCGCTGAAGGTGCGTACCGGGTTTTCCCAGTGGTGCATGTCGAAGCCGCTCACGACCAGGTCGAAGGAATGGTCGGCAAACGGAAGCGAATCCTGCCTGCCGAGCGCCCATCTTATCCGCTCTTCAACCATGTCTTTCTCGGCGAAAGCCTTAGCAATCGTGATGGATTTCAGGCTGTCCTGAAGGGAAGTGATGTCGAACTCGTAATGCTGTTTAGCCAGCGATATCGCGCAGAGGCCGAACTGCGTTCCCATGTCGAGCGCTTTTCCGCTTTTCACGCCAAGATCGAGAGATGAAAAAACAAGATTCTCGTAAAAGTAGTTCAGGTTATCCTTCGCGATCTTTGCGTAGTCCTCCGCGTTGCCAGCCTTCAGAGCGATGTCTACAAGCCTGTCCTTCGTGGTGTCGAGTATTATTCTTTCGGCGTCTTTACTTAATGCCAAGCTTTTTTCTTGCATCCTTGCTCATCCTTTCCGGCGTCCACGGCGGGTCGAAAACCACTTCCACTTCGACTTTTGCATCGCTGAAAACCATCTTCAGCGCGTCCTCGACCTCGTGCACGAACATCGAGTGCATCGGGCATGACGGGTTCGTGAGCGTCATGCGGACATGCACTTTCGTTCCCTTTACGTCGATGCCGTAAATGAAGCCCAGGTCGACGATGTTCATGCCTATCTCCGGGTCGATCACGTTCTTAAGAACCTTGAGCACTTCGTCCTGTGTGAGCTTCCCCGCAGCGCCGCCGGAATTGGCGGATTTAGCAGGTCTTTTTTGGACTTTAGAAACTTTCTTCGCGGCCTTTTTCATTAAAACACCCCAAAAACTATTATCTTTAATCTTGGCTGCTTGGGTTTTTATAGGTTTGGATTTTGTGCGCTTTTCGAACCAGTCAGGCGACGGCGTTTTCAGCTTAATAAACTTGCTGCAATATTAATAATAAACATGAGGGGCGCCTTATCGCGCTTCGAATGTTGATGCAAAATGCTGGACGAAAACAAGATTCTTGATTTTATAATTTCTGAATACACGTGGGAACAGATTATATATGAAATTATAGCGTGGGAAGGCCTCGATCCTTGGGACCTGGACGTGTGCAAGCTCTCCAGCGGCTTCATTCAGTACCTGCGCAAGATGAAGGAAATGGACTTCCGCTTTCCCGCCAAATACGTAATGGTCGCCGCGATTCTTCTCAAGATGAAATCCAACTACCTGCGCGATTTCAAGGAGCAGGTCACAGGCGAGGCGGAGCAGAAGATGCAGGAGGCTTTGCAGACGGCGGACGCGGTCGCGCCTGAAACGTTCGTTTTCGACCCGCTCAGCATGCCGCCGCGAAGGGAGCCGGTGCGCGGCGTGGTGGTCGCGGAACTCGTGAAAGCGCTGCGTAAGGTGCTTAATGCACATGAAAGGCGCGTATTCCGCGAACAGAAGCTGAGGAAGGACGTTGAAATCTCTAACGAGAAGAACATAAACGAAAGGATAAAGGCGCTTTACGCCAGGCTCAATTCGCTGCTCTCGCGCGTAGGCAACAAGGAAGTCGAGTTCACGAAGATAGTGGGCGAATGGGAAAGAGACAACGTTGTCAACAACTTCGTGCCTCTCGTCCATCTCGAGCAGCAGCAGAAGGTCGCTACTCGGCAAGAAGAGATGTTCGAGGAAATCTGGGTAAGCAAGAGGGACGATGTCAAAAAGGGCGAGAAGGCAGCATCGAAAAGGGATAAGTGATGAAAGGCTTGAAGCCTCCGGTTTTTGCGTTTCTGGTTCTGCTCACAACTGTTCTGTTAATCGCGGTTTCTACGGCCGAGGCCAAGGGCATAGAGGACAACGTGCTCAAGAACCCGGCCGGCGTCAACGAACTCATCGTCAACATAACCCAGGCCGGCGTAATCGTTGCGGATGGCAAACCCACCAAAATCACGGTCGACATAAACATCCCGCAGGACGACGACCGGCAGGATGTCCAGATGGCGATAGCGAGGGTGAAAGACGAGCTCGGCACCGACATCGGCGTGATAGAGCAGGAGAACCCCGGCAACCGCTTTTCCTACAGTGTTCCCGGCGTCGTGAAATCCCGTGCCAGCCACCTGACTTCGCTGCCGACGTCGTATGTCATATCAGATGAAGCCAAGGTATACATGCAGCCCACCAAGAACATACAATCCTCCGACCCCGAGATACACAACCTTGCGCTCGACATAACCAAAGACTCGAAGGACGATTTCGAGCGCGTCGCAAAGCTCGCGATGTGGGTGCATGACCACCTCGATTACGACCTTTCTTATTCCGGCAGGAACCTCGATGCATTGTCAGTCCTTGCAGGCAGGCGCGGCGTCTGCTCCGAATACACGACCTTGTTCATCGCTCTTGCCCGCTCGATAGGCATACCAGCGAAGTTCGTGTCCGGATATTCTTACGGCGAGCGGGGATGGGAAAGGCATGCATATTCCGAAGTGTATCTCGGCAAATGGGTGCCAGTCGATGCGCTGTGGCTTGAGATAGGCTACATGGACGCGACGCACATAAAGTTCGGCAACCATCTCGACAGCTACGTCAAGAACAACGTCGAGGTCACCGGTTACAGTGTCAACAATATAGACTGGACCGACGATTCCGTCACGATTTCGACGATTTCCTATTCGCCTGTCGAGAAAGTGGAGAATTACGGCCTTACCATATCAGGCGATGACTTCAGGCGCGGCGACGAGGGCGTCGTGTCGCTCACGGTCACGCCTTCTGAATTCATCGTAGGCAGCATCACGCTCGAGCCATGCGCGGGCGAATACGACGTGGTCAGCGTCATAGACAAGCAGAAGAACGTCATTCTCAGGCCCGGCGAAATGGAGCAGGTTTACTGGAAAGTGAAAGTGAATCCTAACCTGCCGAAGAACCTGCTGTTCACCTGCCCGCTCACGCTCAACTCAAGGTCTCTCGCGCTCAGGACCGTCGACACAATGGTCAACACGCAGTACTCTCCGCGCGCTGAGCGGAAGCTTTCCGCGCGGCTTTACTCCGGCGTCATAGAGCTTGGCGGCGAGCAGAAGATTTACATCTCCGTTTCCGGCTCGTCCGGCCCGGCAAAGGTCGGTGTCATAGCCGGCGGCCACAAAGAGGAATGGGACATAAATGGCGATTTCCAGACCATTTTCTCGTTCAAGCCTTCCGAGCTGGGCGAGGACGAAGCGGTAGTTTACACTTCCGAAGGAGAAACGGCGAGTCTCGAATACTCCGTCACGTCCCAGATGAAGGTTTTCATGGACAAAATAAGCGTGCCTGCTTTCATTAAGGTCGGCGAGACGAAAAACGTGTCAGCGTACTTGGTAAACAACGGCATCAACGAGGAGAGCGTCCACATGAACATAAACGTAAACGGCGCGGACAAACTGGCGAATTTCATGCTCAATAAAAAGTACTTCGTTTCCCTGCCGGTCTCGTTCCAGAAAGCCGGTGTCCAGACCATAAGGTTCGAGGCGTCGATAGCAGGCATTAACATCTCGGAGACGCGCATGATTGAAGCGTACGAAGAGCCGGCAATATACTACGATACTGACTATGCCGACGGGAAAGCGATCCTGAAGCTGGACGTCAGAAACTCGAGGGTAAAGAACGTTACTATAACGATAGGAAGCGAGGAAAAGAAGCTCGATGAGGCATTCGGCACGAAGAGCGTCTATTTCACGCTCGCCCAGGGCCAGTACGCAATGGAGATTGTTTGCTACGATGTCGCCGGCAAACAGTACAGGACGCCCGCGACCATCGAGTTCCGCGAGAAGAACTTCTTCGAGAAGCTGCTTGAGATGATAAGCGATATCGCAAGTTCTGCAAGCTCCCTGTTCGGCAAACTTTTTCAGCCGGGTTAAGTTTACTTTCCGAACCGCAGAATATTTAAGCAACAAATACAACTCTTTTTCATGGTAAAGAAAAAGTCCAAGAAAGCAAGTTCTGGTTGCTCATGCTGTTAATTCGTTAATGCAACCGGGTCACCGGTTTGTTTTTATTTTTTAGCTTCTATGGGCAGGACTATTTCCTGATTATTTCATGTTTGCAAAACTCATAAATGGGCCGCTCCAATTATAATCATGAGCAGTGTCAAACGCAACCTCAGAAAGATACGCAGGAGCAGAGTAACGAAGAACGAGCTCATAGCAGACATCATTTTTTTCACGGTGCCGGCCATAATCGCGCTGATTGCGGTCTTCATCTTCGACATCCATCATTCATTCTACCCTGAGAACTATTTGTCCCCGGTCGAGAGGATTTTCCTTACATACGACCCGTACTGGATAGGCACGCTGCTCGGCGGCGTGGCGGGCTTCTTCCTGATAAAGCTTTTACTGTTTGGCCTGAAGGAAGAAGAAAGTTAGAAAAAAATAATTTTAATGGACCGGTCGGGATTTGAACCCGAGGCCTCCACCATGCCTTCACCAGCAACATTATTAACGTTAATGTCGCTTAAGGTGGCGATCTACCGCTGATCTACCGGCCCGTTCTCTTTATACCTTCATTTAATATCCTTTCCGCCTTTTTAAGTTTTTTTGGTTTGGAAAAGCCTATATGAGCCATAAACATTCTCAATTGTTCAAAACCGTATACCCTTACCACAAATGCGGGCTTGTTCCTTTTTATGTATGTGCCTCTTCTCGCCTTTAAACCGGATAAAATGAGCGTTTCTTCTATATCTTTGATCAGGTTCTCGCTTCTTGATTCCAATTGCACCGTAGGGTAATTGATAATGTCCTTGTTTATTTTCGTATAAACAGTGCCGTCAGTGTCAAATACACCCCCTAACGAAGTGGTTTTTGGATAAAATGCTAGACTTTCTTATAATTTCCGGCATCCTGACAATGAATGTTTTGGGGCTTATTATGCCGGTTTCTTTAAGAAAATCATGTGCTTTATTTGAATAAAAGAAAGCTCTGTAATAAGTGAATTCCTTATATAATTCTTTTCTAATAGTCGGTCTTTTACCGAAAAGCTTATTTACGACTTCGGAATAAGTGCCATTTAGAAATTCAAAGTCATCACTTTTAACTTCTATTATGCCATTTTGGCCGACATAGCCATCGCCGCATATCACACCCAGAAAATATGCAAGTTCTTTTGTGTTGCCTGATTCCATATATCTTCTAGTGAGAGTGGTTTAAATAAATTGATTTGAAAAATCGGGATTACAAAAATCTTATTCTTTCGTCACTATTGTCGTCTCGCCCTTGCTGGCCATCTGTTCGACGCGTTTTCTAAGCAGTTTCTCTATCTCACCGGAAATCGTCATTTCGTTAAGAACGCAGAACGCCTTGAACTTCAGAAACAAGTCCTTGTCCACTTCGATGGTTGTGGTGATGGTCTCCGGTTTCTCCAATTTTTCCTGTCTTAATTCTTCTGCTGGCATGGTAATTTAATACTTTCATGCTTTTTAAAGTTTTCTGCCCAGACTGCGAAAATTTTTAAATATGCAGATATACAAATAGTTAAATATAGTATATCAGGTTCATCGAAATGCGCTCAAGTTGAGCGCTATGGGATTGTATTGGGGGTGTAGGTATGTGTCCGGAAGCGAGTGAAGTTTTTGATGCCTATCAGGCAAAGATTATGGTTATGGGTTGCGGAGGCGGAGGAAGCAACACGATCACCAGGCTCACTGACATGAACATTCAGGGTGCCGTGACCGTTGCCGTCAACACTGACGCGAAGCATCTCGCGGTCACGAAGGCCCACAAGAAGATTCTGATAGGCAAGGAGCTCACCAAAGGAATGGGCGCGGGCGGATTCCCTGAAGTGGGAAGGAAAGCCGCGGAGGAATCTAAGGAAGCCATAAAAGCCGCGCTCAAGGGATGTGACCTCCTGTTCATTTCGTGCGGTCTTGGCGGAGGAACTGGAACCGGAGCCGCTCCTGCCATAGCGCAGATGGCGAAAGAGCTTGGCGCGATTGTCATCGCTCCTGTCACGCTGCCGTTCAAGATGGAGGGCGCGAGGATAAGGAAGGCCGAGGATGGGCTTCTCAAGCTCCGTGACGCTTGCGATACTGTTATTGTCATAGAGAACCAGAAGCTGCTCGAGCTGGCCGGCAACAAGCCGCTTGGCGACGCGTTCGCAGTAGCTGACAACCTTATAGCGACTATGATAAAAGGCGTGACTGAAACGATATCACAGCCGTCGCTTGTCAATCTGGACTACGCCGACGTGAAGGCGATAATGCATTCGGGCGGCGTCGCGACTATCGGAGTCGGAACTTCAGACACGAAGCACAGGGCGCAGGAGGCGATTGATAGCGCCTTGAAGCACCCGCTGCTCGACGTCGACTACGAGGGAGCGACAGGCGCGCTGATACAGATAATCGGCGGCGACGACCTTACGCTCGAAGAGGTAAGCCTCATAGGCGAGACCGTGTCGAAGAAAATGAACCCCGACGCGACTGTCATGTGGGGCGCGAGAGTAATCCCCGAGTTCAAGGGCAAGCTGCAGGTAATAACCATAATAACCGGAGTCAGCTCTCCCTACATCCTGGGCAGCAAGCGCGATGAGACGAAGAAAGTCGACAAGATGTTCAGCAACGACCTCGGCATCCAGATGTACTGATTGAAAATCCAATCCCGGTGTTTCCGGGCTTCTTCTTATTTTTATTTTACCAAACCAATTTATTTGTAAATATAATTTTCGTTTAGTGGGGTTGAGGCGCGTGGGGGTGATTAGATGATAAAGACTTATCTTAATTATATTGCTGGCAGATGGATTAAATCGTCTTCCGGAAAAACTTTCAAAAAAATAAATCCGGCTACCGGAGAGGCTATATTCGAGTGCCAGGCTGGCGGCGAGCGCGACGTGGAGCTGGCTGTCCGCGCGGCCAAAGACGCCTTCGCTGACTGGAAGCTTTTCCCTGCGCCCAAGAAAGGCGAGATACTTTTCAAGGCGGCGCATATGCTCGAGGAGCGCAAAGAAGAACTTGCCACCCTGCTTACGAAGGAGAACGGCAAGAACCTGGAAGAAGCAAGAGGCGAAGTACAGGAAGCCATTGACATCACGAAATATGTCGCCGGCGAGGGACGGCGTCTCGCAGGCGAGACAACGACGTCCGAGCTTCCGAACAAGTTCGCGATGTTCATACGCGAGCCGAAAGGCGTCGTAGGCGTAATAACGCCGTGGAACTTCCCCATAGCCATACCGGCATGGAAAATCCCTGCGGCACTTGTCTGCGGGAACACTGTTGTTTTCAAGCCGTCCAGCGATGCGCCGGCGTGCGGCATAGAGCTGGTTAAAATTCTCGAGGAAGCAGGCGTTCCTCCGGGCGTGCTCAACGTGGTCACGGGCTCCGGCCCGTCTGTTGGCGACCCGATAGCGAAGCACAAGAACATCAGCCATCTTTCATTCACAGGCTCTACCGACATCGGAACACGCATATACGTCGAGGGAGCGAAGAAGCTGAACTCGGTCGAGCTGGAGATGGGTGGCAAGAACCCTCAGGTCGTTCTGGCGGATGCGGACCTCGACCTGGCCGTCGATGGAGCGCTCTGGGGCGCTTTCGGGACGTCCGGCCAGCGCTGCACGGCAACGTCGAGAATCATAGTCGAGAAGCCCGTTGCCAGAGAGTTCACAGAGCGCCTGCTCAGGCGCGTGAAAAAATTGCGCGTGGGCAATGGCCTGAAGAAAGGCGTCATAATGGGCCCCATAATAAACGCGGCACAGATGACCAAGATTCTCGGTTATATAGACCGTGGCAGGAAGGAAGGGGCCAAGCTCCTTTACGGCGGCTACAGGCTCAGCGGCGCTGAGCATTCAAAAGGCTTTTTCATAGCCCCCACTATTTTCACCCACGTAACGCCGGACATGACCATCGCGAAAGAGGAGATATTCGGGCCGGTCGTGTGCATCATGGAGGCGAATGATTTCGAGCATGCGGTGAAAATAGCGAATTCGGTCGAATACGGGCTTTCATGGTCCATATACACGCGCGACATAAACAAGGCGATGAAGGCCATGCGGCTCGCGGAATCAGGCATAGTTTACATAAACGCGCCGACCATCGGTGCCGAAGTGCATCTCCCGTTCGGCGGCGTCAAGGGCACGGGCAACGGCGGCAGAGAGGCCGGCGCGGAGGCCGTGAAGGAGTTCACGGAGATAAAGACGGTTTTCATAGATTATTCCAGCCACCTGCAGAGGGCGCAGATTGACGATGCTGACTGAAAGAATGGTATTAATAGGAAATCAGGTAAAATATATTATATGGTAAGCACGAAATTCTGGCTACCGTTCATTACATGGATACTGGGTGTCGCGCTGGTGACTTACATCATATTTGCCTCGTACACACCATCGCCTACGATAATAGTGACTTATTTTGCAATGGTGCTTGCGGGCTTTTACATACTGTGGAAGGGCAAGGAATTGCAAAACAACATCAGCAGGAAATTAAAGCGCAAATTAAAGCGCAAAAAGGAAAATAATGAAAAGACTGTTTCTGTGCGCAGGAAGCGAAAGTGAAGGCGATTCGCTGGCTTTCGAAATATGTGACATCCTTAGGAACAAGATTAAGAATCACGATTTCGCTAAAACGCAAAACCCGTTCGAAATCGCCAATCACGCAAGAAAGCGCGATGTGGTCATAATAGACGTTGTGAAAGGCCTTGAGAAAACGCGCATGTTCTCCGGGGCCGACAAATTCTCCGCAACCAAGAGCGTCACGACGCACGATCTTGACGTCTGCATCGTCCTGAAGATGATGGAAGCCACTGAAAAGAAGAAGTTCAGGATTATAGGCGTGCCTTTCGGCAGCGACAGGGCGAAAGCGGCGAAAGAAGTCGGGAAAATCATTTCTTCTTTAGACTGAGTTCGAGAAAATGCGCCGAGCAGGAGAAGCACGGGTCATACGCGCGTATCAGCATCTCGAGCAGCAGCTTGACCTTCGCCGCAGGCTTTCCGGTTATCGCCGGCAGGAAGAGCGCTATGTCATCCTCCATCCTCGCAGCGTTCTGTGCCGTTGGCGTTATCACGTTCGCATACTTTATCTTTCCGTCGCTGCCTATGCCGTAGTTGTGGAACAGCAGGCCGCGCGGCGCCTCGCAGACGCCTGTACCCTCGCTTCCTTTCGCTCTGGGTTTCGCCTCAAACTTCTCGCTTTTCATGCCTTTACCGTATTTTTCCAGAAGCTCCATGGATGCGTCGGCGAAATGTACCATCTCTATTGCCTGCGCGAGGTTGTTGGCAAAAGGATTGAAGATGGGCGGCCTGAACCCCGAATTATCCATCAGTCTTTTAGCATCGCCTGAAAGCGACTTCCAGTTCGCGTTGAGCCTTGGCAGCGCGCCGGTCATGTAGCTCTCGCCGCGGAACTTCGCGTGCTTAGAGTTCGAATAGCGCACCACGTCTTCTATGAGGTATTTTTTGTAGTCGCCCGCGTCGAACGAGTAGCCTGAGTTATCGGTTATGGCGCCGTCATAAAGCGGGTATTCGCCATCCGCCCTGAACGAGATGTGCCTGCATTTCGCCTCGAACCCGGGCAATTCAAGACCTGAAAAAATCCCAGCGATTTTTACAGCAAGCTTTTTGATGCCTTCCAAGTTCTTCACTATGTTTTCTATTTTCTTCTTGTCCGGTACAGAGCGGAAGCCGCCTATTGCCGGCGTGACCGGATGCAGGGCGCGGCCTCCTGCTATCTTGACTATGTCGCTGGAAAGCTTTTGCAGGTCGAGTGCCAGATGCATGTAATCGTGTTTCTTTCGCGAAAGCTCTATGACATCATCGAAGCCCAGATAATCGGGCAGGGCGAAGAAAAACAGGTGGGCGGTGTGGCTGTGTATGTTGCTCGCGTACAGCATGAGCTTTCTCAGGTCCACGGCCTGCTCGGATGGTGTGATGCGGAGCGCGTCCTCGACAGCCTTTATCGATGTGAGCGTGTGGACTACCGAGCAGATGCCGCATATTCTCTGCGTTATATAAGGCGCCTCGCGGAAATCGCGGCCCAGCAGGAGCGATTCGAAATAGCGCGACGCCTCGTAGACCTCTAGGTGCGTGCTCTTGACTCTGTTGCCTTTCATCTCGACATTCAGCTTTGCATGGCCCTCGAGCTTCGTAAGCTCATCAAGCGTGAATCCCTGGTGGCTCATTTTTTCACTCCTTTGCCGGCGCTTTTATTTTGCGGCGGGCTTGCGTATCTTGTGAAAGCAGTTCTTATCTCTTCCATGGTCATGGCGTGCTCCTCAAGCAGCTTCGTTTCTGCATCCAGGTTGCCGTCCGGCAGCGGCCCTCTGCAACCGTCGCACGGCGTCCTGCTGGCAGGGCAGGGCGCGTTGCAGCCGGCGTACGTGACAGGCCCGAGGCACACGATGCCGTCCTTGAAAAGGCATTTTGTCTCGCGCTTCTTGCATTCGACGCAGACGCAGTAATCCTTCTCGTGCGGCTTTTTGCCGGCGAGCAGGTCCGCAATCACTCCGAAAGCCTCGTCCTCGTTCACAGGGCAGCCGCGCATGTAATAGTCGACCTTTACGTGTCTGTCTATGGGCTCGACCGTTTCCCTTGACGTGAATTTGGGTTCCTTTGGATAAACAGTTTTTCTGTAGTTGACGGCGGAATTCCTCAGGGCCGGAATCCCTCCCCAGCAGGCGCACGTGCCGTAAGCGATGAGAAATTTCGCCCTCTCGCGCGCGCTTTTCAGTTCATCTAGCTCACGGTCAGTCGATACCGCGCCGTCCATGAAGACGACGTCATATGCGCCCCGTTTGTCGTTGAACTCTTTAAGCATCCAGAAATTCGTTATATCCACATTTTCGAATACGTCAGCGAGCCTCCTGCCCAGTAGCAGGAACTCGAAGAAACATCCCTTGCATGACGTCATGCCAATGAACGCGACTTTTACCTTCATTCTTCCGACACCATCATTCCTTATTTCCACAGCTTTTCAGTTAGCCCATTTAGTTCATCCTTGCTGAACACCGGCCCGTCCATGCACACGTATTTCCTGCCGATGTTACAGTGGCCGCACTTGCCGATGCCGCACTGCATCAGGCGTTCGAGCGAAAAATAAATTTTATCATCTCTCATGCCGATTTTCACGAATTTCTCGTAAATGTCCTTCAGCATGTTCGGCGGCCCGCAGCACAGCGCCGCGTCAGCTTTCACCCCGAACTTTTCGAACAGCGGCTCGACGTGCCCTATCCCACCGCGCCATTTCCTGTCGCCTTCCGTGGTCGAGACAGTTATTATCGATTCCACACCTTTGCCTTTCCATCTTTTCATCCTGTCCTTGAATATCACGCTTTTCGGGCAGTGCGTGCCGTACATGAGCCATACCTTGCCGTAGTCATCCCTGTTGCGGATTATGTATTCCACCACAGAGCCGAGAGGCGCTATTCCCACGCCTCCGGCCACGACGGCTATATTCCTGCCCTTCAATGCGTCAATGGGATACCAGTTGCCGTAAGGGCCGCGTATGCCCATGACGTCGCCTTTCTTCAGGTTAAACATCGCTTCCGTGACGCAGCCGGTCTTCTTGACGCTTATCTCGAAATACGCTTTTTCGAACGGAGATGATGAAATCGAGATAGGCACCTCGCCGACGCCGAAGACTATGGCCTGTATGAACTGGCCCGGCAGGAATTCTATACTGTCCCTGCTGTTTTTGAACTTGAGCCTGAAAGTGTATATGTCATCGCATTCCTTCTTAACCCCGGTTA
>Ga0315275_10000535_pt1 | contig 31512 bp, 31 predicted proteins | sample YL17G03_0_MG_FD_205557 | JGI IMG/M metagenome (GOLD analysis project Ga0315275, IMG submission 205557) | Sediment microbial communities from Yellowstone Lake, YNP, Wyoming, USA - YL17G03_0 | ecosystem: Environmental > Aquatic > Freshwater > Lake > Sediment | place: USA: Wyoming | collected...
GTTTTTGGGTTCCTTTGGCGGCGGAGGATGATGGAGGTGTTCGCCGTGTTGTGGCGGGTGTGGGTGGTGTTTAGTTGTTTGCGGCGTTGGATTCGCTGATCTGCATGGAGGCGCAGGGGTATATGGCGACCTTTGCCTTAGAGCCGTGCGTCTCTTCCATGAGCTTCAGGGCCTCAGCCCACGTCTTCACCCACTTTGAGCCTTCGCCGTAGTAGTGTTCGTCTGCCTTCATGAGGCCGCTTGGGGAGACGCATATGACGCGCCCCATCTTCCATGGCTTCTTTGTGTAGACGTCGGGTTTCCAGCCCTGGCCGCCGTAGTCGGTGCCGAAGCGGCCGTTGTAGAAGTGGACTCTGCACCCTTCGGGGGTGTAGAGGAGGTAGACCATGTCTCCGCCCTTTCTGACGGATTCGAGCATTATGTGGTAGGATTTGTAGCCTTCGTTTGCCATTGGGTAGGTGTTGCCGATGCTGATGTCGGCGTCGGGGACCACTTTAGTGACGTAGTGGGCGCGTGCTCGTCTAACACCTTCGCGGTGGGCTTCGATCATGTCGCCGGAGACGAGGTCGCAGGCGTCAGAGTCCGCGTTGAGGATGGCGTGGACGACGAAATCGAGACCCGCTTTTAAGGAGGCTTCCTCTGAGTCGAGGCGGCGCTCGTTGCCGTTGATCTTACCCGGGTCGGTTCCCTTTTTTATCGCGTGGTTTGGGCTGATGGACTCGACGGCCGCGACGCCGGGGAGGATCATCTTGCTGCCGCCTCCGAAGCCGAAGCCGAAGTGGGGCATTATGCTGCTTACTATGACCTTGAGGTCGCAGCTCATGACCTCCTTGTTTATGAGGATCGGGGTTCCACGGCTGGTTTTCCCGAGGTCGACGAAGTCTTCGTAGGGGTTGTGGTTGAAGACTAGGTATTTTTCACATGTCTCCTCGCCGAGTTTCTTTTGGAAGTCGAAGAGCATCCGCCCCGTATGGGCTCCTGAGGCCATCATGAAGACTATCCTGTCATCGGTTAGACCGCCTCTGTGGAGCTCGTTTAAGACAGAGGGAAGGATGTGGATTGTTTTTGTGGGGCGGGTCATGTCGTCGAAGATGATTACGCATTTTCGTTTTCCCTTGGCGATTTTACTGAGGGGGTCGGCTCCGTATGGGTGTTGGATTTTCTCTTCGATCTCTTTAGGGCTAAGGGCTTTGGCGTCGTGCCCCTTCATTTTCTGGACGTGGACGTCCCAGTTGTCTGGAAGGGTCAGGGTCTCGGGCTTCCAGCCGTACCACTCCCAAGCTGGCACGCTGACGGTTTTCATGGATAAGACCTGTTTTCCCGTCTCTTAAAGACGTGATCTCGTTGACCGCAAGATAGAAGATGATAAGTCTCTCTAAGGGAGTGAAGCTTCGATAGTGTAACTGACCGCTACAGATATCAGGTGAGGACTCGTAGTCTATTCTCGGGGATGATGGTTGGAGTATCCCAAGGACTTGAGGAGAGAATTCCCAAAAGTCTTCGACAGGGCTTACGAGCAGATGCGTAAGTTCCGCCTCGTTAGAGACATTATGACGCCGAAGGTCATCACCATCACCGAGGACAAGACCATGGGCGACGCCGCCAAGGTGATGGGGGATAAACACATAGGGAGTCTTATCGTCGTTGCAGACTCTAAGCCGAAGGGCATAGTCACGGAGAGGGATCTGCTTAGCGGGATATTGGCCCTCGGGAGGGATCCTACGAAGACTAGTGTCGGCTCGGCGATGTCTTGGCCCATCGTCACGATCCCGCCGGAAGCCCCGATCAAGGAGGCAGCCAAGATCATGATGAAGAGAAAGGGGAGGCTCGCCGTGATGGATAAGGAGAAACTCATCGGCATCGTCTCCGCCTCGGATTTCATCAGGAGCCTACCCGACGTGCCCGAGACCGTCGTCAAGGTGGAGGATTATATGACGACGGAGGTTTTGACCGTTGATGAGGGGAAGTCGGTTGCCGAAATCGCCGTCACGATGGGGAAGGAGAGGATAGGGAGCGTCATCGTCACCGCCGAAGGAAAGCCGAAGGGCATCTTCACCGAGCGTGACCTGCTGACAACGTTTCTGAGAGAGGGCAAGTCCCTCGACGCCCCGGTGAAGGGCTATGCATCTACTCCCCTAATCGTAGCCCCGGCTTGGATAAGCGTCTACGAGGCAGCATACATAATGGCGGATAGACACATCAGGAGGCTGCCTCTGGTCGAGGAGGAGGAACTCGTCGGGATAATCACGGCACGTGACCTCGTCGAAGCCTACGCCAAGTAGCCTCCCCTCTTTTTCCCACAGGGCGTTGCACATCGGAGCAACAAAACCCATATAGAGACCTCGGGGTTGTGTTGATCAATGTCCCTCGATCTGCTTCCGGACGGGATCGTGATTCTCGACTTCGGCGGCCAGTACTGCCACTTGATCGCCCGCCGCGTCAGGGAGATGAAGGTCTACTCCGAGATTCTCCCCAGCGACGCCTCGGTAAACGAAGTCAAGGAGCTGGGGAAAACGATGAAGATAAAGGGGATCATACTATCGGGGAGTCCAAGCAGCGTCAACGCGCAGAACTCGTTGAGGTTAGACGAGCGAATCCTAGACCTCGGTGTCCCTGTGCTCGGTCTATGCTACGGTCATCAACTCTTGGCTCAGATACACGAGGGAGATGTCCGGAAGGGGGAGGTTAAGGAGTATGGCTCACGAACCGCTTACATCGATAGAGCGGAGGGAATCCTCGAGGGCACGGAGTTTGAGGAGTCCGTCTGGATGAGCCACGGAGACACGGTGTACAGCCTCCCGAGCTGCTTCCGAGTCCTCGCCCACACCGACTCCGCACCCGTTGCAGCCTTCAGCTACCCGGAGAAAGGCGTCTATGGGCTCCAGTGGCATCCAGAGGTTAAGCACACGACGCATGGCGACCGCATGCTCCATAACTTCGTATTCAACATCTGCAAATGCAAACCCAACTGGCGCCCCGTAGACGTTATCGACGAGGGCATCAACGCCATAAAGGCTCAGGTTGGGAATGGGAAGGCGGTCATCGCCCTTAGCGGGGGAGTCGACTCCAGCGTCGCGGCGGCGATAGTCAGCAAAGCCCTCGGGGACAGGATCATGGCGGTCCACGTCGACCACGGCCTCATGCGATTGGACGAGTCGAGGCAGGTGAAGGAAGCAATGGAGAGGATAGGCGTCAACGTCAAGGTCGTCAACGCGAAGGACAGGTTCATGAGCAGGCTTAAAGGCATAACCGACCCGGAGAAGAAGAGGAAGATAATCGGCGAAGAGTTCATCAGGGTCTTCGAGGAGGAGGCCCGCCGCTTCGGCGCTGAGCACCTCGTCCAAGGCACCATCTACCCCGACAGGATCGAGTCGGGGATAACCCGCCACGCCGACACGATCAAGACCCACCACAACGTGGGCGGGTTACCACTACACATGGAGTTCAAGGGAGTCGTCGAACCCTTAAAGGACCTATACAAGGACGAGGTCCGCGCCCTCGGCACGAAGATGGGGCTACCAAAGGAACTCGTATGGCGCCAGCCCTTCCCAGGCCCCGGACTCGCCGTCCGCATAGTCGGAGAGGTGACCGAGGAAAAACTCGATATACTCAGGAAAGCGGACACGATAGTCACCGAGGAGGTAGAGAAGTCGGAGATAGCCAACATACCGTGGCAGTACTTCGCCGTACTAACAGACACGAAGAGCACCGGCGTCAAGGGTGATGAACGCGCCTATGGCTGGACAGTTGCGATCCGCATAGTCGAGAGCGTCGACGCCATGACCGCCAACTTCATGAGGGCACCCTGGGACCTCCTAGAGAGTATGAGCAACAGGATTACTAACAGCATCCCACAGGTCACTAGGGTGGTCTACGACGTGACCAATAAACCGCCGGGCACGATAGAGTGGGAGTAGATTGAAGGGATACGACTACCCGCCCGGTGGCCCACCCGCCGATCTACTAGTAGAGGGCAGGGGGAAGACCCTCGGAGAGGCGGTAGCTAACGTCGCCCTCGGGATGCTCAACGCAATTACGCCCCTTGAAGGGATAACCGAGAGGGAGACCTATCGAGCCGACGCCGATGGCAACGACCTACAGAGCCTAATATTCAATCTACTAGACGAGGTACTCTTCCTAAACGACTCGGAGGGTCTGACCGCTAAGAACCTCACTGTGGAGATCGACGAGGAGAGGTTCAAGGCGAGCGTGGTTGGAAGGGGTGAACGATTCAGCGCCGACACCCACGAGGTGGGCATCGCGGTGAAAGCAGTAACCTACCACATGATGGAGATAGAGAGAACCACAGAGGGCTGCAGGGTCCAGGTTGTCTTCGATACCTGACCTTTATGTGCCCGTTGAGGTCATGATTTTTTATTTGTGAAATTAAGGCGTTTAATACAGGTGTGAATTAAATGGACATCGTATCTATCCTGATTAGCATAATCGGTGGTATCATCATCACGGCCCCCATTCTCTGGATAGCGGGGAGAATGCTCGTTGGGGCTACCAACGCGAAGTTTACCGACGCCATCATGATTGTCGTTTTGGGAAACGTGGCGAGCGCCATCGTCGGGCTCTTCCTACCGGGCATAGTTGGATCAATTGCACAACTTCTCGTCCTCCTCTATTTGATAAAGAAGTACTACGAGTGTGGCTGGGGAAAGGCCTTCCTCGTCGCTATCGTCACGGTAGTGATATTCGTAATCATAGCCTTCATCCTAGGGCTAGTGGGCTTCAGCTTGCTCGGTAGTTTCTACTGAGCGAACCCTCCTTTTTTTAAAGACGTTTTAACGCCTTTGTTGAATTACTCGATTAGGTAGTAATAATTAGGTTACCTATCACGTTAGGGGGCTAGAAAAGTAGCTTGGATCGTCTTTTTGGCTTCTAGAACCTAGCTCAGCGACTTCAGGATTTTTAGGGCCTCGTCAACGTGAGCCTTCATGTCGGTCTGGGAGCTGAAGACGTGGCGCACGACGCCGTCTTTGTCGATGACGAAGGTGACCCTCCCCGGGAGGAGGTGGCCGGAGACACCGTACAGCTTCTTCACCTCCCCCTTCTCATCGCTGAGTAGGGAGAAGGGGAGCAGGTATGCGTCCCTGAACTTCCTATGGGACTCCTGACTGTCTGCGCTGACGCCGACTACTTCGGCGCCGGCCTCGGTGAAGTCCTCGTAAGCGTCCCGAAAGTGGCACGCCTCCTTGGTACAGCCCGAGGTGAAGTCCTTCGGGTAGAAGTAGAGGACGACGACTCTTCCCCGAAGCGTTGAGAGGGTGACTGGCTTTCCGTCCTGATCCGGGAGGGTGAAGTCGGGGGCGGTCTCTCCAACCTTTACATTGACCATCGGGATCGAATGTGAAAAGGGAACAGTGGGAGATAAACGCGATTAGATGATCTTCGTAGGCTCGGTCTGCCTCGGGACCTTGCACACCAAGAACCTTAGCACTCCGCTGCCCTTGTTGTACCAGCAGTGGGGGATTCCCTTCAGGCTCTCGATGAGGGTGTCGGGGCCTACCTCTCTCTGCTCTTCCCCGACCTCCACGACGCCCCTGCCTTCGAGGACGTAGAAGAAGACGTCGGTAGGGGTGATGTGCCGCTTTAACTGTTCTCCCGGCTTCAGGGTTAGGTGTGTCACGGTCGCGTGCTCAGTGTTGTAGAGGGACTTGGACTCGACGCCGTGGGGGTTCTGCCCGGTCTGAGCCGACTTGACTTCGACTGTCTTCACAGGCTTCACCCGAGTATGGCTTTGAGGTCGGCGTCTGGTGTCGTGATGGGCATTATGTTGTAGTTGTCGACCAGCACCTTCAACACGTTTGGCGTGAGGAAGGCGGGGAGGCTAGGGCCCAGGCGGATGTTCTTGATGCCCAGGCTCAGCAGCGTCAGCAGTATTGCGACGGCCTTCTGCTCGTACCAGCTAAGGATCATGCTGAGGGGTAATTCGTTCACCCCGACGCCGAGGGCCTTGCTGAGGGCGACGGCGATCTGGAGTGCGGAGTATGCGTCGTTGCACTGGCCGATGTCGAGGAGCCGGGGTATTCCCTCGATGTCGCCGAGGTCCTTGTCGAAGAACCTGAATTTACCGCAGGCGAGGGTTAACACTACGCAGTCCTTTGGCACCTTCTCGACGAACTCGGTGTAGTAGTTGCGCCCCGGCTTGGCTCCGTCGCACCCCGCGACGAGGAAGAAGTGCCTGATCTTCTTGGCCTTGATTAGCTCGATGACCTTCGGTGCCACGTTCATCACCGCCTCGTGGCCGAAGCCCACCATGACCGAGCCCGCCTCCTTGTCCTCCTGGAAACCGGGCATCTCCAACGCCTTCTTGATGATAGGGGTGAAGTCCTTGTCGGCGATGTGGGTGACGCCGGGCCAGCCGACGAGCCCCGTCGTGTATATGTTGCCGATGTAGCTGTGCGCGGGGCGCTGTATGCAGTTTGTCGTCATCAGTATGGCGCCGGGGAAGGTGTAGAACTCCCTTATCTGGTTCTGCCACGCGGTGCCGTAGTGGCCGTAGAAGTGGCTATGCTTCTTCAGCTTCGGGTAGCCGTGGGTGGGCAGCATTTCGCCGTGTGTGTACACGTAGATGCCCTTTCCCGCCGTCTGCTTCAAGAGCAGTTCTAGGTCCTTCAGGTCGTGGCCGGATACCAGGATCGCCTTGCCCTTCCTGTGGCCGAGAGGGACCTTCGTCGGAACGGGGTCCCCATAGGCGCCCGTGTTGGCGGCGTCGAGGAGCTCCATGGCGCGGAGGTTCACTTTCCCAGCCTCCATGACGAGGCCCAGGTAATCGTTTAGACTCATGGCGGGGTTTGCGGCGGCTGCGAAGCCCCTCTCGATGAAGGCGTATACCCCTTCATCCTCTTTACCCAGGATCGCGGCGTGGTCCGCGTAGGCACTTATCCCCTTGAGCCCGTAGATCAGGGTCCAGCGGAGGCTGTGGACATCGCTCCCGGCATCTGGCTCGGCTTTGATCCCGACCTTCTTTCCCCGCTTAACAAGGTCGGCGATGTCGTCCGACGGGGCGAAGGATGCCAAGTCCTCGGGTAGTTTCGCCTTGACGAGCAGATTCAACCTGTCTCGGTAGGCGACCGTCTGCCGGATCAATTCGGCGATCCTCTCGGCGTTAAAGTTGACGTTAGTCAGTGTCGCGAATGCAGCCTCACAGACGAAGCGGTCGATCTCCCTGTCGTAAATTCCCCTCTTTCTCCCCTCGACAGCTACGATCGACAGCCCCTTCAGGGCGTGGATTAACAGATCTTGCAGGGCTGCCACCTCCGGGTTTTTTCCGCAGACACCCATCTGGGTGCATCCCTTACCCTGAGCCGTCTGCTCACATTGATAGCAGAACATCGGGAACTCAGGGGCGCTCTCTGCCTCAACCTTGGCTTCATGCATTTCTTTTTCACCTTTTACTTCGATTCTGAGCAGGCTCCGTGGAAAGGGCAGTGGTTAGCCGCGTGGTTCTCAACCACTTTGAATACGCCCTCAACGGTCTCTTGGTTAATGCTGTAGATCCTCTCCTTGCCCTTGCGCTCGCCACTGACTAGGTTGCACCTTTCTAAGGTTCTCAGGTTATGGCTGACCATGCTATGTTCTTGGCCGAGGGCGTCGGCGAGGTCGGTCACGTTCATAGGGGTGCTCCTCAGTTTTTCGAGAATTGCTAGACGCGTTGGGTTGGAGAGGGTGGAGAAGAAGCCGTAGCATATGTCGCTTAGTCCTCTTTTCAAACCCGCTCACATCTGAAGATTTCTTCATATGAAGAAGTATTCAAGTATATTTAAGGGTTGTGAAACAGCTCTTGTGATGGCTTAAAAGAAAGTTAACCTTTATATTTACGGACAAGAGCACATTAACATCTACGAGTGAATAAGCATTGACACTAACCATTGACACTGCTGGACATGGACTTGCCATGGTACTCAAAGACTACCAAGAGGAAGCACTCCGCTACATATGGGAGAAGAAGGGGGAGGGTGCTAGCTCACGGGACGTCTGGAGCCAGGTAAACAAGACCTTAAAAACAAGAAGCATCAGCAGGGCATCTATCATAAACTTCCTAAACGCTATGGTTGATGAAGGAGTTCTCAACTACGCCGAAATAACTGGCAAGGGCGGACACCGCCGCATCTACTCGATGAAGTTCAACGAAGCCCAGTTCAAACAATATGTCGCTGAAGTCGTTCTTGGGAATCTGATGCGTGATTTCCCAGCAGAGACGAGAGAAGCAATAAAGAAGGTCAAATAAAGGCCCCCTTTTATTTTCATCTCATCCAACCCAGTGGAACGAGAATTGGCACCGCCCACAGGTTATAAAGTCTAGAGGGGCATAATCTACGAATTGTCATGACCAAGTTTACTAAGGAGAAGAAAACGGCCTTCGATTACATCGGGGAGAACGCCGATAAGATCAGTGAGATTCATCAGCTGATCTGGAGGTATGCGGAGCCCGCTCTCCGTGAGTACAAGAGCTGTGACGCTTTGGTGAAGTGGCACAGGGAGGAGGGCTTCGACGTGGAGGAGGGGATAGCGGGGATGCCCACCGCCTATGTTGCCACGTGGGGGAAGGGCAAACCGGTCATCTCCACATATACCGAGTATGATGCTGTGCCTGAAACGGCGCAGGAACCCGTCACCCATCGGGAAGCCGAGAATCCGTGGCAGGCGGGGCATACTGACCCTCACAGTGCACTGGGTGTGGCGGCGGCTGCAGGCGCGCACGCCGTCAAGCACGCGATGGAGAAGCATGGCCTGAAGGGCACCATCAAGATATTCGGTGCCCCCGGGGAGAAGATATGCATCTCCAAGCCCTACGAGGCGGCTAAGGGTTACTACGATGGTCTCGACGCAACCGTCGCCTGGCACCCGAGAGGATCCACGACGGTGATGTATGAGACACAGTGGGGGAGCTACTGGTGTGTCGCCTTCGTTTTCGATTGCGACCAACCTGAAACGTGGATGAGCTATGCACCCGATCTACCCGTCCAGACCCGCGCCCCGGGGGCGTTGGACGCGGTCTGCCTCATGTACACGACGACTAAATACACTAAGGAGTCGATGCTCCCTCGGACCGGGTTGTGGACGATCAATGAGGCCATCCTCGTCGCCGGACAAGCCACGGCGGATAATCTCCCGCCGAGGATCGGCGTCATCACATACGCCTTCAGGAGCCCTAGCCTCGTCCAACAGGAGCAGATCTATAAGGTGTTGCTGAACAACGCCGAGTCTGTGGCCAAGGTTACGGGGTGCAAACTTGGGATAAAGTGGGTGGCGAAGACCCGGACCGGGTTATTCAACAAGGCTCTCGCCGACCTCGCCTACGAGAACCTTGAGCTCGTCGGCCCCCCCGAGTTCACTGAGGGTGACAAGGAGAAGGCCCGCGAGATCGTGAGGGGGCTGGGTTATGAGCCGCCTCAGGAGCCGTACAACGAGAAGCTCACCCCACCCGACGAGTGGGAGAGGATGTGGAGGAAACCCATCCCAAACTATCAGACCCACCATGGGAGCGACGACTACGTCGAATTCACCTGGCACTGCCCAACGGTCTGGATACAGGTCTATGTGCCGAGCGTCAGCGTCCCCGGCGTGAGGCTCCCCGCCTGGACGAGGTACGCACTCTGCGGGATGAAGGGCGTCATCGATAAGAGCATCTACACCGCCGGGAAGGCCATCAGCGGCACGATGATAGACTTAGTCACTGATCCGGCTAAGCTGAAGACTTGCAAGGATGAGTGGAAGGAGAGGACTAGCAGGTACATGGAGATGCCCCTCCTGCCGCCCGACATGGAGCCGCCGGTCGACCTGCCTTGGCCAGAGTACATTACGACGCCGAGGGGGAGGGAGTGGCACATCCCACCCTTCAGGTTTAAACAAGTAGACTAGTCTTCTGTTCTATTCTTTCGTACAGTCGTTCTAAACTATGGGTATAATAGCCCCACATCCTACTCTCTCAACTGGTAATATAGATGGAGAGAACACAGCAGATTGTATCCGTATTGGCGATATGTGCCTCCATCCTCCTTGCGGGGATGGTCATCGCCTACAAGCCCGGTATGGTGACCGAGTTAACCGAGTTCAGGTTCCCAACAGGGGTGCCGCCCTCGCTCGGCGTCACGGGTTTCACACAAGTTGCCGCCACCGACACCGGCAGCAGCCCCAAGACACTCAGCATCTCCGGCACCGGCGTAGTATACGTCAAAGCCAACCAAGCGACCGTGACACTCGGGGTATACACCGAGGACAAGACCGCTAGCACCGCCATAGATGAAAACGCCGCGATCATGACCGCGGTGATCGCTGCCCTGAAGCAGCTCGGCTTTAAGGATGAGGACATGCAGACAACGAACTACAGCGTCTACCCGAACTATAATTGGGACATCCGCCAGGTGATCGGTTATCAGGTGACCAACATGATACAGGTCAAGATCAAGGACCTCACCATGGTCGGACCAGCCATCGACGCTGCTGCCTCAGCTGGCGCCAACAGGGTCGACTCGATCGGCTTCGGCATCACCGAGGCGACCGCCTCTGCGATGAAGCTACAGGCGTACACCACGGCTATCGCCGACGCGAAGGCGAAGAGTGATGTGATAACGAGCGGCTTGGGCATTAAGATAGTCGGAGTTCAGAGCGTGACCGAGAACTCATACTACCCAGTGGCAGAGTATAGAAGCTACGACTCGGCCGTATCAGGCTCCAAGGCTTCGACGCCTGTGCTGTCGGGTGACCTCAGCGTGACCGTGACGCTGAACATCGTGTACCTCATCGAGTAGGCGCAGGATCCCCATTTTCCTTTCTTTTCTCTCGCAACCGTTTTTTCCTCTGAGGAGGAATTGATATCATGCATAGTATCTCCTCAGTCACCCCGACGATTTGTTCTCTCATGGGAGTCAAGCCACCGAGGGACTCAACGTCTCAGCCAGTAAGCGCCGTCCTCGATGCTGCTCTAAAGAACCTCAACGGTGGGCGCGTCGAGAAGGCGCTCGTCTACGCGCCCGATGCCATAGGCACGGGGCTTCGACGCGACTACCAGAAGCTATTCAAGGTAGTGGAGAATGTCGCGCCGATAGAGGTGGAGATGAAATCGGTTCTCCCCACCTATACCCCCGTGTGCTTCAGCAGCATGTTCACCGGCGCCTCGCCAGAGGTCCACGGGATCAGAAAATACGAAAAACCCGTCCTGAGTTGCGACACCCTATTCGACGCCCTCGTGAGGGCGGGGAAGAAAGCGGCGATCGTCGCGGTGAAGAACAGCAGCATCGACCTCGTCTTCAGGAATAGGAGGATAGACTACTACACGGAGGAGTACGACCCTCAGGTAGAGTCTAGGGTCCTAGAGATACTCAGGAATGATGACTACGACTTCATATTGGCTTACCATCAGGAATACGATGACCTCATGCATGCTTCGACGCCACGCGACGCGAAGGCGCTGGAGGCATTCCGGAGACATCTGAGGAGCTTCGAGGTCTTGACGGCCGCCTTCAACGAGAGATACGCTTCTCAAAATAGGGTGGTCGCCTTCACACCGGATCACGGCACCCACATAGATCCAGCTACGGGGAAGGGCTCACACGGGACAGACATGCCTGAGGATGTCGACGTACGCCACTTCTGGGGCCTGTATAAGGGAAGCTAACTTTTTACACCTCAAGCCCCCGGATTAGATTGATCAGCATGTACAAGGTAGTCTTCACCGTGGTCGACGTCAAGGAACCAAAGAGTGTCGACGGCGGCCCGACACACGTAAAGGGGCCCTGTAAAATCTACAAGGTAGGCGACAAGATAACGATAACGAGCAACCCCGGCAGGCTTGTTCTCGAGGAGACGGATAGCGTCTGCCTGGCTGCTTTCAGCGCCATACTCCCACTCACCTCGGCCATGGAGAGGAACGTCACAGAGCCCTGGGACTACATAGACAAGATAAAGTACTTCAGCTGCCCCGACTCTGAGCGGCCCGTCACATTCAAGGTCGAGAGGATACCCGTGAAGCAGGGCGAGATACCGCTGAGGAAAAACTAGACTCCCCTCAACCTGCTCAGGTACTCGCTGATGATCTCGGGTTGTATGCGCACCCGTTCCAGGTTTTCGCGTACGATGGTTTCGTAGGCTTCGCCTGCCTCAGGTAGCGCCTCAGTTAGCTTATCATGGTAGTTTTCCCCCTTCTGCATAGCCTTCTCGCACGTTGGGCTGCATGGGAAGAAGTAGCTGGCGAGGTAGACGTGGGGGTCGGGTGTTGTTAGGAGTTCCTTGAGCTGCGCCGCCGCCCTAGCCTCCGCGTTTATGCCCTGTTCGCGGTCAGAGGCATACCTGTCTACGCAGCAGTCTGGGTAGCCGAGAAGGCGACCCATCCTGCGTATCCAGCCGCCGTTGAATTCCTCGGGGTAAGCGAATTGGAGTTGTCCCCTTGAGGGGTCGGGTTTCTTCACGGCTTCGACCCTCAGCTTCCCCCTCTCCTGCATTAGTCTCTGCAGCTCCTTCAGGGTCTCTCTCTCCTTGTAGATGTAGAACTCGTGGACGGTGGGGCGGACCTCAACCTGGTCGATCTTGAGGCCCAGTCTCTTCGCCCAGGTCGTCAGTGCTTTGTACTCCGCTGAGCCTTCGACTATCTCGTCGAAGGCGGAGGCCATCCCCTTCCTGATGTCTCCGATCTCCCTGATCTTCGCCTTCAGATCCTGCATCGCCCTGAGCTTCTCCAGCCGGGGCTTGAAGAGGGTGTCTATGGCTTCACCCATCAATGGTCCGCTGGGGAGCTCAGCGGGGATCGTCGTCTGGCTACAAGGGCGGAGCCCGAGGCTTACGAGCATGATGTTCTCAACCGCGACCCTTCTCGGCACCCGGGGTTCGTGGAGGAGCTCGTGTAATTCAGAGGGGTTCAATGGTGGGTATTCAGTCGTGGTTGTTTATAACACTCGGGCTGATCCTAGCTCCCGCTAGGGGAAGTAAAAATGAAAAATGGGGGAAATGTTGCCCTTAGAGCGGTACTAGACCTAGCACCTTCAGGATGTACTGGCCTCTCTCTGCCAGCATGCTGAACCTGAAGAGCACCGTGTTGCCGAAGTAGGCGCCAAGGGCGAGCATGATGAAGTACCTGCCCGCGATGGTCACCGGCTTCACCGGCCCAGTGTGCTCGTAGGTCAGCAGGAAATACGTCGTCGCGCAGACGCAGCCGACGGCCACGAAGGCGAAGCTGAACCAGTCGCCGGTTGGTGAACCGGGGAACATGGCCCAAACAGCTGTCCCGGCTTTCGGCGGGGTTACGGTACTTATGATCTGGTTAATGATGCTCGGCAGGGGGTTGCTAGCGATGCCTAGCCCCAGCGAGGAGCCTACCAGAATCGCGATAGGGTACCGGCTCACCCATCTCTGCTTAGGCACCAGTAGGAAGTACATGCATAACCCCAAGATGATTGGGATTATCATCAGGAAGCTCCCTTTCATCAGCGGTGTGACAGCTGTGTTCATGAGGCTCTGTAGGTTTACGATTATGCCTATGGCGAGTGCCGTAGCGACGAAGGTGTGCTCCGCGAACCTGTATACTGGGTTCTCCTTCCATAGCGGGTAGCTGTAGATGGCCAGCATCAGGAATAGGGCGGTCCAGAGGCCTGCGATGGCCAGTGGATCAGTTGGGTATGCTACGGCTATGTTTTCTATCATTTCTTCTTCCCCCTGGTGGCGAACATACTGATGTTAGTCAGTATGATCGCGAGGACCAGTAGTACGTGACTCACGCTTATTGAGTCCATAGTAATGGTGGCGTCGCCCTTGTATCCTGTCAGTGCCTCGAGTTCAGCGGCACCTCTCGATCCAGCGACTAGGCCAAACTCGTCTCCTGAGAGGTAATAGGCCATGTCGCCGGACTTGTTCATGGCGATGCCCATCTCGGCGACTGTTGGAGGCTTTCCGGTCTTTTCGTAGTTGACTTGCCCGTTCTTCCATTGTCGGATGTAGTACATCTGAGCGTCACCGGTGTCGCTCGACAAGACGAACTTGATCTTGTTCGCCCCGTTTATGTCCTTCATCAGGGGGATCTGATCAGTCGACACGCCCCTCACGTCCTTGGGGTAGATAGCTCGGATGTTTGTCGCGAGGAGAGCCACATTTGTCTCCTGTCCTGGACAGTAGCCGAAGTAGACATAGTTTTCTCCCTCCTTCCACTTGCTGAAGACGTCGGGTAGCTTCTCCTTGATCTTCGCCCAGGTGATGTCTACGTCGGTGTAGCCGATGCTCCATACGATTAGTTTACCACCCTGATCGTATACCTTGTGTACGGAGGCGATCATCGCTGGGAGGCAGTCTCCCCAGGCGCTTACACCTGAGTTTATGCTCAGCACAACGACTTCTCCCGGTTGAATCGATTTGAGACCGTCGTAGAAGGATTGTGTGGAGGGGGTTACTGTAATAGGCAGGCCTATTGGGCTGAGGAAGGGGACGGTCAACGCGATGAAGAGTATCCAGTAGAACACCCTTCTGTCGACGTTTTGGAGTTTGTCCCAGATATTTTGTCCACTCATATCACTGCACCTCCGAGTAGAAGCCCCTCTCCTTGCCGATCAGGGCCCTGAAGCCGTAGGCCAGTAATCCGAGTGCTCCAACAACGGTAAAGGTCCTCATTCCGGGAACCTGCCCTACGTTGTTGAACCAGTTACCGATCAGTGGGAAACCACCCCAAATGACCTCACCTATGGGTGCGTTGGCAAGCAATACGAAGATGCCTCCGATGAGCAGGATCGCCGCGTCGATGTTTCTCGCCCTGAAGGCGCGGTAGGCGGCGGAGAAGATGTAGAAACCTGTGATGGCGTAGAGTGTAGCACCTAGGCTTACGTAGACATTTGCGAAGATCCAGGTGTATGGGTATGGCTCAACTCCGGTGGCCAATTTGTAGAAGCCGAGGAGGAGCAATATTGCGAAGAAGACCATGAACCAGGCGCTGTAGAGGGCCATGTTTGTCTTGCGGCTGATCTGCCTGTAGTGGACCTGTATGAGGTTGATGGCTCCGAGGCCGATGGCCATGAGCTGGATGATCAGGGCCCAGGTCTGCAGTGTGGACGAGAGATTGCCAGCACCGCTGATCCCGGGGATGTTCTTCCCGAAGAAATAATCCAGTATCATGACGAAAGCTACTACGCCGGCTAATATGAAGACCATTTCACGCTTGTATATTTGAGACATGTTATCATCACACCTTCAATAAACTGATCAGTGAATTGTTGTTCACCAGGGCTAGGATGAATCCTAAGCCTAGGAGGATAAGCACGAAGAACTTCAAGATGTCCTCGCCCCTCAGACTTCCGATGACGTCGAGATTACCCGATATCTCAGCAGAGGCGGCGTATAGCTCCTCCATGATGAGGGTGTAGTCACAGGTAGCCACTAGGAAGGGCAACTGGTGAGTGTTGGCCGAACCTCCAATCTGCATCGCCCCTATCGTATTACCGGCCTCACCTATGCAAACCGCTTCATAGTAGAATCCTCCCATGAGGATGCTCGAGGCGGGCTTCTCCCTCTGTATCCAACCGAGGGAGGCTGTGAGGTAGGGGGATTGCTCGTTCTGGAAGTTGATCGCGACGGCTGGGTCGAACTCCTCGGGTTTACCCTCAGCCATGTAGGCTGTCCGCATCGTCTCCTCGACGAGGGGAAGCGAGTCGGCGATCATCGTGAAGTAAGTGATCTTCACACCACTCTTCGCGCAGAGGCGCGTGGTGTAGCCGAGTATGCTGATCCCAGCGAGGGTTTGGGGCCCGTTGAGCTGGTTGTTCAGTGTCCCTTGACCCATGCCCGTCGAGTAGTAGACGGGCCTCCCCATCTCGGCCGCCCTACCTATTGCCTCGGGTATGGCGGCTACGGCGGGGAAAGTACGGGCCTTGATCTTCATCCCGCCCTTGGCCAGGGCCATATAGGCATAGAATAGAGCGAAGGCAGCAATGAGTAACAGCAGCGCTACAAACTTAGTGTCTAGAATTATCCATACTCCCATTCGCTTTTTTCACCATTTGTTTTCAATTCACCGTAAAGGGCCGACACATGCTCCAAGGATTCTTGGCCCCACCGATCCATGGGTTGGACTACAACCCATAAGGTCTGAGAGAACGTGTTCCCTTTTTCCGGCTAGATAGACCAGTCATATAGATCAATATTTAATACTTCCCTAGAAAAAGACACGATTTCTGTAGAAAATGTTGAGCTATTGGGAATTTTCTTATTCGCTTGTGTTCATAAATAGTAATTACGTTTCAGCGTCTATTTCGCCTTAATCAATCTTATAATTATTACATGGTGAAACTTCCTTTTCTTAATCAGGTTATCATCATCTTTTTTTGTCATGTTTGGGGTTGCATGGTTTTTTATCAGGGAGCTGATAATTGATGATCGATGATTATGAGGGCGGTTCCTTCCCCTGAGGAGTTTCTGGGGTTTAGGATTGGGGATGATCGGAAGCTCGCTGATTGGCCTGAGATTGTAGGTTACTTCAGTAGGGTTGCTGCTTCGTCTGATAGGGTGAAGCTGGAGGAGCTTGGGAGGTCGACGGAGGGGAGCCCGTTTATTCTCGCCACGGTGTCGTCGCCGGAGAACCTGCGGAGGCTGGAGGAGCTTCGGGGCATCCAGATGAGGCTCTGTGACCCTGATGGGGTCGAGCCTGAGGAGGCTAAGAGACTCGTTGCGCGGGGTAAGACTGTGGTGCTCATCACCTGTAGCATTCATTCGACGGAGGTGGGGGGGAGCCAGATGAGCATGGGGTTGCTTCATAGGCTTGCGACGGGTGACGACGATGAGGTGGGAGAGATCCTTGAGAACACGATACTCCTCCTCGTGCCCTCACTGAATCCTGATGGGAACAGGCTCGTCTGTGACTGGTATAGGCGGTACCTCGGTACCAAGTATGAGGGGACGAGTCCCCCGATGGTCTACCACAGGTATGCTGGTCACGATAACAACCGTGACTGGTTCATGTTCGCCCTGCAGGAGACGAGGCTGACCGTTGAGAAGGTCCATAACGTCTGGCACCCGCAGATAGTTTACGACATCCACCAAATGGGGCAGAAGGGCCCCCGTTTCTATGTGCCGCCCTACATCGATCCCATCGATCCAAATGTGGACCCCGTGCTTGTGAGTGGGACGAGTTTCATGGGGTTGACGATGGCTGACGCCCTTGCGACGGCGGGGAAGGCTGGTGTGAACACTCATTGGGAGTTTGATGGGTGGACCCCCGCTAGGGCCTATCAGCATTATCATGGGGGGATCCGCATCCTCAGTGAGGCGGCGAGCGCCGATGTTGCCAGCCCCGTTGAGATAAAGGCCGAGGAGCTCGAGGGGGAGAGGGGCTTCAAGCCTTTGGAGGCTAGGTGGAACCACGTCATGCCCTGGGGCGGCGGTAGGTGGAGTCTTCGGGACATCGTCGACTACGAGTTCATCGCGGCCATGGCGTTGCTTGGGAACGCCGCGAAGCACCGTGAACGCTGGCTTAGGGGAAGCCTCGAGATCGGTAGAAGGGTGTTCAACCCCCCGGGGGGTCCCTATGCGTTCGTCGTCCCGAAGAAGCAGGCGGACCACGGCGCCGCCCGTGAACTGCTTGAGGTCCTCGGGATGGGGGCTGTGCGCCTCTTTGAGGCGGAGGAGAGCTTCACCGCTGATGGGGTCGAGTATCCGGAGGGGTGCGTCGTCGTCCCAGTCGCTCAGCCCTATGGCAGGTTCGCTAAAACGATGCTTGAGAGGCAGGTCTACCCCGACCTAAGGAAGAACCCGGGTGACCCGCCCGAGGTTCCTTACGATGTGACGGCTCAGACTCTGGGTCTCCAGATGGGGGTCGACGTCGTCCCGGTGCGGGATAGGTTCGAGTGTAAGCTTGCGCCACTGGTGCTTAATGGGAAAATCGGCTCGGTGCACGGCGCCGGCAAACCGTGGTACTTGTTCCCCTCGGAGCTTCTCGCCTCGACTAGGGTCGCGAACATGTTCCTAGGGGTGGGTTTCAGGCTCTTCAGGGCGCAGGGGTGGGAGGAGGTCGGGGAGGGGGAGTTGAAGCCCGGCGCCTTCATCCTTGAGTCAGGTGAGGGTACGGAGAAGGTGATGGGGGAGGCGGTCAACCTCGGCGTCGACTTCTACGGCGTCGATGAGCTCCCCGATGTGGCCTTCGAGGTCGTAAAGCCCCGCGTTGGCGTCTATAAGGCGTGGCTTCCGAACGCCGATGAGGGTTGGCTCAGGATGGTCTTGGAGGAGTATGGTTTCGAGTTCCAATCTTTGACACCGCAGGACGTCAGGCAGGGAGGGCTCGCCGGTAGGGTGGATGTCCTGATCTTGCCTGATCTGGGCAGGGATCAGATTGTGGATGGATTGAAGGCTGTGAAGGGCGCCGACCCGATGAGGTATGAGGAGGTGTACCGAATGGGTCTCGGCGAGGAGGGGACGAGGGCGGTCCTCGAGTTCCTCGGCGAGGGTGGTAGCGTGATCGCGCTCAACAAGGCGTCCGGGTACGCGATCAAGGACTTGATGGTCGCCGCGGAGAACCCGCTCGAGGGATTGAAGGAGCAGGAGTTCTACATCCCCGGCAGCATACTCAGGGTGACCCTCGACGAGACGCATCCCGTCGCCTACGGGTATCCGCGGGAGGCCGCCGTCTACTTCATCTCGGGCCCCGCCTTCAAGGTGAAGGAGGGCTATGAGGTGGCGAAGTACCCGGAGGCGAATCCCCTGCTGAGTGGCTGGATTCTCGGGGAGAAGCAGCTTAGGGGGCTCGCAGCCGTCGCGGACTTACCCGTTGGTAGGGGGAGGGTTGTCCTCTTTGGGTTCCCGCCCCACTTCAGGAATCAGGCGCGGGGCACGTTCAGGATGCTCTTCAACGCCATCTACTACTGCTCGAGCGGGGTTTGACCTACTTCAGTTCCTTCGTTATGAAGGCGTCCTGTAGTTTCTTACTGACGCCGTGGTAGGTACCCGCTCCGGGGGTGAAGATTAGGGGCTTCACCTTCTCGATGTCGATCATTCCCTTGGCGTTGAGGACCTCGGCCTCGGCCTTGACGTCTACTATCTCGCCGACGAACTGGGTGTGAAGCCCGAGTTCCACAATCTCCTTGACACGACATTCGATGACGACCGGAAACTCATCGACATAGGGGGCGTCAACAACCGACCCCCTGACGGGTGTCAGCTTCGCTCCCGCGAACTTGTCGACGTCACGGCCGGAGGCGATCCCTATCCAGTCGGCCTCCTTGACGTGTTGCTCGGAGGGAATGCTGACCGTGTAGGCCCTCCGGGCCATGATGTTTCCGTGGCTGTACGTCGCCTTGCGGAGACTCACATAGATGGAGGGCGGACGGGAGTTGCATATCCCGCCCCACGCAGCCGTCATGAGGTTTGGTTTCCCCGCCGCGTCGTATGTACCCACGACCCAGACGGGGGAGGGCAGGGCGTATGTTCCGACACCCAGAGACTTCTTCATGGCTCAAGCTTCGGTTACGGAGGATAATTACCTTTGTAAAATTCGTGTTGAGAGAAAGTCTACCTATCGTGGATGAGGTGAAAAAGAGGGATCGGGGAGGTTTACTCCTCGATTATCTCGACGTTGGCCCTGGGGACGGTCGCGATGCTGCCGTCGTGGAGTTTGACGGTCAGTACTCGGACCATGCTCTCGGACTCCATGGCTTGGAGCTCAACGGGTAGGCTGTCCACGACGCCTATGGCGCCGAAGTAGGGCTGGCGGATGATCCTGACGGGTGTGCCGGGGACCATGCCCATGGCGAATGTGTCGCCCTTCTCCTCCACCTTCTCCTCGTGTGGGATGATTATCTCCGGCCTCAGGACGCCTGCCCTGATCTGGGTGGCGCCGTTGACGCAGGCGAGGTAACCCTCGAAGCTCTTGAGTAGTTTGAAGGTTGTGGCGCTCATGTTCATCTTACCGAAGCCCTCGGTGATGATGAGGGTGAAGCCGACCTCCTCCTGGCCCGTGATGGCGACGCCAATCTCCTGGCCCGTGAAGGTTGTGAGGTCCTGGTGGCGTACACCGCCGACTACCAGTGCCGAGGCGCCCACTTCAGCCGCCTTCTTCATGGCATCCAGGGTCACGAGGGAGCCGCCGATCAGGACCTTTCCCTTGCAGTCGGGTCCGATCTTCTCGGGGGAAACTACCTCGTCGTTACCGGAGACGACTACCTTTATCTCGCCGTGGACCTCCCCGCCGATGCCGAAGATGCCCTGTATGAAGGCGCCGTGGGTCTGGATGACCGCGCCCCCGCGGGGGATCACGTTGACTATCGTTCCCGGCAGGTAGGCTTCCACCTCGATGGGAATGGGCTGTCCCCTGACGATCACCTGGCCGGTGACCTCGGAGATCGACTCGATCACCCCATCCTTGGGGCTGGGGACGTTCTTCTTAATCAAGCCCCAAAGGGCGCTGTAGAAGGCGATGTTCTCACCCATCTTCACCTTGTCACCGACCTTCTTCAGCATGAACCTCATCATGTCCTCGGCCTCAACTCCGAGGACCATCGCGACTTTCACTATCTCGGGCTCACCACTGATCTCGGTCCTAGCGACCTTGGTGTCGTAGTTGACCTTTTCCCCGACCTTATGGAGGACCTCCCCGGGTATGGGGAGGCGACGGAGCTTCTCGATCGTGAGGGCGCGCTTGACCTTGAGACCGGGTGTATAAGCGTGGGCTTCTCCGCTCTCCTTGTCGTCATTCTTTTCGCTCTTCGGGGCTTCGTGCTTCTTGGTCGTCATTTTACTTCACCAGCTCCTTGAGGGGGTCCTCAGGATACAGTTTGAGGGCGGACAACCACTTGTATAGTAGGTCCCTCCTCTGGGCGTCATCCGTGGGTATGTAGAGTGGGCGACCACGGGCGTCGAGCAGAATACCTGCGATGCCACCTATGACAGTCGCCTCCTTTTGTTTGCCCGGTCCCTCGCCTACGTCGAACGCCTTGGCGGGGTGTATGACCGCCTTCGCCTCCTTGCTCTCTCCTAGTGGGATGAGTTTAATGTCGCCGAACTTAATCTCCTCCTTCTGGGAGGTGCCATCGGGCATCGTGAGTTCCACGGTCATGCAGGGGTCACCGAGCTTGGCTGTGCCGACCGCCGCTATGCTAGTTCCTATTCTGAGCAGGCAATCCTTGTCGAATATGCTCCAGGCCGCGTCGCGGTAGACGGTGCTCGTGACACCCAAGTGAGGCATCATGAAGACGCTGTCCTGGAACATCCTCGTGACCCCCTCTGGGAGCCATGCGTCGCTGAGGATGAACATCGGTTGAACGCGACGCGGGGCGTGGCTTAGTAGCCCGCCCGTACCAGCGATGACGTCGATGGTCATCATCTTGACGTAGCTGTCCTCGATGGCCTGCTCGAACATGTCGCTGATGGTGCGCTGCGTCTGAACACCCTTGAGGCGCGTCGCGATGGTGCGGTGGTGCTGGAGACCGAGCCTCAGTGCCTCGCGTGCGACGGCGTGCTCCACTATGAGGTCCTCAAGTGTTTGGGGAATGGTGGTGGGCCTGATCATCTTGTTCATCAGGCGGCTTGCGACATCCTCCTCATCGATCTTGAAGGGTATCCACCGCATGATGTTCGGGATGCCCGCCTCCTTCATGACGTTGGTGACGCTGTAGCTCATGCCCAGGTTGGCGGAGACGCTTCGGACGAAGCGGCCCTCGATGACGCTGTAGACGTTTGTAGTGGCTCCACCGAGGCCGACGCCGAGGACGTTCATCTTGAATGTGTCGGCGATGAGCTGCATGGCCATGCCCTCACCCGCGGGGGTGGGCATGATCGGGATGTCGGTCCACTTCATGAGGTTGTTGTATCCGGGGGCGTGGCTCATGACGTGCTCCATGAAGAGCTCGTGGACGGCGCGCCTCGCGGGTTCGGTATTCTCGACTTCGAGGGTGGGCCTGATGTTGTCGACGATGTCGAGTGCGAACTCGTCCTTGAATAGTCCCTCGATGTCTTTCCTTATCGTCTTGTTCCCGGCGTAGACGATGGGTAGTTTGTAGCTTGCGCCCAGGCGTGCCTTTGGCTCGGCTGCCTTGATCAGCTCGGCGATCTCCATGACGTGCTGTCCTGCGCCCCCGTCGGTTCCCCCGGCTAGGAGGATCATGTCGGGGCGGAGGTTCCTGATGCGTTGGATCTTTACATAGGGCTGCCTACCATCGTCGCGGGCGATCACGTCCATGACGATGGCTCCTGCGCCCAGGGCCGCCCTGTTGGCGGACTCGGCGGTCATGTTCTTGATCAGGCCGGCGACCATCATCTGCAGGCCGCCTCCTGCGCTGCTCGTGGTGCAGTATAGGTCTACGCCCTGTTTCCCGTCGTAGGGGATGATTAGCCCGCTGCCGTCGGGGCTCAGGAGCTTGTGTCCTGTGAGTTCCTCGACCTCACGCACTGCGTTTTGTACGCCGAGGGTCACGTCCTCGTATGGGGCTTCGACTGTTGTTGGTGCCTCGCCGGCGACGTAGAAGCGCCACATGCCATCCTTCTTCTGGAAGAATCGGGCCTTTGTCGTGGTGCTTCCGACGTCTGTCGCGAGAATGTACTGCATATCCTCGATGGGTTTCTTGAGGGTAGGCATCGCGATTCTGAAATGTGATGAGGACATCAGCATTAAAGGTTTCTGAAGTGATTGGGATAAGTAAGGATTTTGGGCTAAAATGGCAGGTACTTTCGCCAACCCTTCTTCTCAGTCTTGGACTGCGCTTGATCCGAGGTGGAGGCCGCGGCTGGCTCATTTTCTTTCGCCTTCTCCTGCTCGGCTTTTTTCTTGGCCGCCTTCTCCTCCTTCTTCTTGTCGTCCTCCTCCTGGGCCAACTGCTCAAGCCGCTTCAGGAGCTTCTCGATGTTCTCCCTCTTCTCGAATACGAGGAAGAACTTCTCGCTCGTCACCCCCCACTTATCGCTTATGATTGGGACGAATGGGGTGATGAAGAATCGGCCCATCTCACCCCCCACCCATACGAGGGGCTTGCTGCTCTCGAGTAGAAGGATAGCGGCGGTCTCCATCTGGTACTCATGGATTTTTTGGGCGACCGTCTCTATGTACTTAGTCTCGGTTTCGGGGGTTATCTCTACGTCGTAGTACAAGCCCTGCGCCACGTGTAACACGGTCGGAAGGTGATTTAAGGTTAAGGCTCAACAGCGGGCGGCGACATTGTGGCCTTCTTCTTCAGCTTAAGCTGCTCCCTTAAGGAATAGTAGGCGCCACCGATGCTACCGACGAGATAGCAGATGAGTATGATGGCGAGAATGCCGAGATCGAAGTTCTGTAGAACGGGCACCATGATGAACCCTATTATGATGGAGAGGACGGCCGTCTTCGCCCCGGTGATGAGGTGCTTCGTCGAGGTCCTCATGCAAACTAGATATGTGGATACGCCCGCGGCGAGGCACCAGAGGGGTAGGAGCAGGTACTGGAAGAATGGCTCCCAGTCGGCAAGGTAGATCGCCATCGTTGCCAGACCATTAGTCAGTATGGCTCCAGCGAAGTAGTCGAAGATCTTGGGAGTCCTCTCGGTAACAGTCAAGGGGTGTCAGAACCAGATACGGTGTAGGGGATAAGAACTTGACGCCTAACAGCCACGGAGGGTTAAATATGGGAGGGACTTCCTATCAGGTGAAGCGTCTTGAAAAGTCAGCGTGACTTCAGGAACTACCTAGCGGGAGCCGCGCTCGCCTTCGGAGTAGTGCTCTTGACTTCACAGATATTGCAGCTCATCTACGGTAGAGTAAGCGCAGAGGAGGCGGAGGCTCTATACAGTTTAATCCTGAATATCTACCTCGCGGCTCATATTGCGGGTGGATTTCTCGGCGGGTACTTGGTAGCCAGGGTCAGACGTACAGACTACATTCAGACGGGTACGATGACGGCGATCATAGCGTACATCTTTGAATTTGTCTACAATATAGTAGTCGAGTCGGTTGCTACCGACGTCTACGCCGTGGTCAGCCTTTTAATCGGGGGCATCATCGGTGCCATGTTCTTCAAGTCGAAAACGGAGAGGGAAAAGATCGCGTCGGTGAAGAAATCCGACGAACCCAAACCTTCGCCTGAGCCTCTCAAGCAGGAGTAAAACTAATTGTCCCATGTGGGACAGTAATTGTCGTATTTAATGTGTATATGTCGCAATGTATAAAAGGTTGCCCCAGTTTCATTTGGGCATCACATAGGGGAAATCGTATGGCGAAGAAGAAGATCGTGCTTGCCTACAGCGGCGGCCTAGACACTTCGGTAATGATAAAGTGGCTCCAGGAGCAGTACAAGAGCGACGTCGTCAGTCTCACAATCGACGTGGGGCAGGGCGACGACCTGAAGAAGATTGAAGAGAAGGCGTGGAGCCTCGGCGTGGTGAACGCCTACACGATGGAGTGTAAGAAGGAGTTTGCCACCGAGTACGTGTGTCCGGCCATCAAGGCCAACGCGCTCTACATGGACAGCTACCCCATCAGCAGCAGCCTCAGCAGGCCGCTGATCGCGAAGAAGATGGTGGAGGTCGCCGAGATGGAGGACGCCTACGCAGTCGCCCACGGCTGCACCGGTAAGGGCAACGATCAGATCAGGTTCGACGTGACCATCAAGGCGCTGAGCCCGAAGACGAAGATAATAGCCCCCGTCCGGGAGTGGAAGTTTGACCGCCACGGCGAGATAGTCTACGCCAAGGAGCACAACATCCCCGTCCCAGTCACGGTCGACAGCCCCTATAGCGTCGACCAGAACCTGTGGGGCCGCAGCATCGAGGGCGGGGTCCTCGAGTATCCCGACAAGATGGTGCCGAAGGAGGTCTGGGAGTGGACTAAGGAGATCAAGGACACACCCGACGAAGCCGAGTTCGTGACCATCGGATTCGAGAAGGGGGTGCCGGTGAGCATCGACGCCGTCGAGATGGACCTCGTCAGCATCACCCAGAAGCTCAACGAGAAGGGTGGCGTGCATGGCATCGGGCGCATCGAGCACATGGAGGACCGCACAGTCGGCCTGAAGAGCAGGGAGACGTACGAGTGCCCCGCAGCCGAGATCCTCCTCACCGCCCATAAGGACCTGGAGAAGATGGTCCTAACCATCCACCAGATGCTGACGAAGAGGGAGATCGACCACAAGTGGACCGTCTTAGTTTACCAGGGTCTATGGGTGGACCCCCTCAAGCAGGACCTCGAGGCCTTCATCAACAGCACGCAGGAGAAGGTGACGGGGTGGGTGACGATGAAGCTCCACAAGGGGACGGCGAAGCCCGTGAAGAGGAACAGCGAGTTCAGCCTCTACGACTACAACCTGACGAGCTTCGACATCAACACGAAGTACGATCAGGGTGACGCCCTCGGCTTCATCGCCCTGTGGGGTCTCCCCAGCGTAACGGCTTGGAACCTCAAGCACGCCATGGAGGATAGTGAGCTTGAGAAGCAGGAGCAGAAGGTCGCCCTGCCTTCCAAGGCGAAGAAGGCAGAGTCCAATCTATAAGAGTCGTCTCCGAGAGGGGGGAGCCCCCTCCTCGGTTTGTTTTTAAGAAAACGTCGCTACCCCAACTCGCGCTTTATGGCGGCTAGGTACATGTCCGTGATCTTCTCGATCATCAGCTTCCCAGCCTCCTTTGTGGCGGGTCTGGGGTCACCCATCACGCCGGTGGGGCTCACCGCCTTGAAGCCCTTCCTCTGGTACTTGCTTGTGAAGGGGCCGATGTAACCGGGCTTGGCGTCCTCCATTCTGACGAGGTCGGGACGGTAAGCGAGGATGAGGCTCGTCTCGCCTGCGCAGGCGTGGCCTCCGACGGCCTCGCGTGGGATGCCGGATTCTACCGCGGCCTCCTGCATCTTGGCGATGAGACCCATCAGGTCGCCCATGGCGATGAGGTTCGCCTTGAGCTTGGGAGCGATCTCCTGCGTCACCGTGGCTACGGGGGCGAAGTTGCCGCCGTGGCTGGGGAGGAGGATTATGTTCTCGAAGCCGTGGTGGTCGAGGCTGAAGCAGACATCCCGGATGATGCTCATGAGGGTGGCGGGGCTGACGTCGAGGCTCCCCGGGAACGCCATGTGGTGGACGCTGCACCCGGGGCGTATCACCGGGGCCACCAGCGTCTTACCCATCTTCTCCGCGAGGTGCTTCGCGAGGGCTTCGCCCATGAGCGAGTCCGTGGCGAGTGGGAGGTGGTGGCCGTGCTGCTCTATGGAGCCGACGGGGACGAGTACGGTCTTGTACCCATCCTTGAGCGCCTTCTCCACGAGGGGCCAGGTTAGCTCCTCAAGCATCACCGTCTTCGTGGTCATGGCAGGGTCCCTCTCCGCCGCATCCGCAGTCGTCGCCGTGCTTCTCGTGGCAATCCGGGTCGCCGCAGCCACAGTCGTCGTGTTTCCCGTCGCACTCGGTGTCGCCGCACCCGCACTCGTCCCTGTAGGCGGGGGGAACCGGCAGCTTCTTCCACGTGTTTACGAAGTCGGTGAGGAACTGGGTCGCCTCGGCCGCCATGGCGTCCCCCTCCTCCTTCGTCGCCGCGCGGGGGTCGTTGATGCTGTACTGCCCCGTCTTGGTGATGTCGTGGGTGTCGGGGCCTATGCTCGCGTTGAATATCTGGCTGACTATCTCGTAGTCGGGGCGGTCGGGGTTTAGGAACTTGAGTAGGTAGTCGGGGATGACGGTGGGGTTCTCCCAGCCCTCGAGGCGCCACATCTCGACCAACTCGGGGAAGTAGTGGAGGGCGTAGCTCGTCTCCCGGGCGCAGCTGTGGACCTCGAGGTACCTCTGCATCCTGTCCCTGATCTTCTTGGAGAGCTCGGTGTTGTTCGGCCCGTGGGGGGTGGCTACCATGACGCGGTACTCGCGCTTGGCGATCTGGGCGGCGAGGTTCATTATGTTCTCGTTTCCGCCGTGGTAGTTGATGAGGACGAAGCGCTTCACGCCGTGGTAGGCGAGGCTCCTGATGGTGTCGAGGAGGATGTTGAGGAGGGTCTCGTGGCTATATGTGACGGTCCCCGCGAACTCCATGTGGTGGGGGCTGTAGCCAGCCCACGTTGGGTGGAGGCAGACGCTGTTCGTCTTCTCGGCGACGCTGCGGATGAACTTGGCGACGCCGATGCTGTCGCACCCCAGCGGGAGGTGGACGGCGTGCTGCTCGATGGCGCCGATGCCGATGATGACGACGGGCGCCGGGTCGTTGGCGAGCCAGTCCTCGAAGGCGGGGCGCGTCAACTCCCAGAGCCAGAACTTGGATAGAACACCATTCTCGCTCATGATACTCAAGGGAATGGGGAGTGCCATGAGCCTTAACTCTTGCTGGGGCCGCCCCCAAATGATATAGTGTTTACGTGAAAATTCACCATGTGGCCGAAGTTTACCTAGACCCTAACATAATCATCATAGCGGTAGTCATAATCGTGGCCATGATAGGGTTCTTCGACTTCTTACCTACCATAAGGAGACCCCTGTGACGGAGCCAGAGTCACCCAATTAGGGGGATGAATCGTCCACCCCGTCTTGGTTAAAGTATCAGGTGTAGTATGTAGATCAAGTAGACGAGGGGTGTTATTTTCTCGATGAGGAATAGGAAGTGGTCCTTGTCGAGGCTTCTGAGGAGCTGGTACGAGAGGGCTATGAAGAAGATCATGGAGACGCCGGTCGCGGCAAGGCTGCCGAGTTGGCTGATTAAGTAGACGAGCATGGAGATGTGGGTGAGGAGTAGCGCGTAGAGGAGCCCGTTTGCCGTGGGGACCCCGAGGGTTACTACCGTCGTATTGACCCCCGACTCGGCGTCTGTTACGGCGTCGCCTATCTGGTTCCAGAGCTCCACTATGAGGCTGATGACGAAGATGTTGGTTAAGATGAACAGGTTTAGGGGGTTTGTGCTGCCCGATACGGAGGCGCCGAAGAATACTATCAGCGACCCGAAGAAGAGGCCGTGGGAGAGCATGTCTACGACGGGTACGGATTTGAGCCTGAGTGGAGGCGTCGAGTAGGCGCCGCTGAGGAGCAGCATCGCGCTGTAGATAATCATGGGGCCTGCGCCGAACCAGACTCTGGTCAGGGCCAGCCCCGCCGCGGCGAGGATGAAGGAGAAGACGACGCCGCTCCTAACACTTATCAGGTTGAGGGCGACGGGGTTCTTTGACGCCTTACCCCCTAGCCGGTCTCCTGCGTGGTCGAAGCAGTTGTTGATGGAGAAGGAGAAGCCGAGGTAGAGGGCGATGGTCATTAGATAGGCTAGAAAGTCGAGGTAGTTGGTGTTCGTGCCCTGTGAGCCGAAGCCGAGAAGGTAGCCGAGGAGCGACATGCCGATGTACCCGCCCCAGTCCCTCAAGCGGACGTTGGCGAAGTAGGACTGCACCACCGGGGGCACACCGATGTTGGGCATCACCAAGGTTTCGACAATTAGCTATTCTGGACGGATAGATGTTCCGGTGGGGGAGGCCCGGCAGGCGCCTCAGCCACGTCGTTTACCCCCGGATTTGTCGCAACCGTTACACTTATCGGTGGACGACGCAACCTCTCTTGATGGTTAATGATCCCGGGCACATTAGGTAGGGTCCTGGATAAGCCGAGCCACGAGAAGCTCGAAGCCCTCGGCAACCAACACGTCATTGATCAGCTGGACGGTTTCGTCAAGCTGTGTAAGCCTGCGAAGGTCATGGTCCTCGACGAGTCCACTGAGGATGTCTCTTACATCCGTGAACTCGCGTTGAAGAGGGGGGAGGAGAGGTCCCTGAAGATGGAGGGGCACACGATCCACTTCGACGGCTACTATGACCTCGCCCGCGACACGGGGAGCACGAAGGTCCTCACCCCACCCGGGATGAGGCTTAGCAAGAACATCAACACCATCAACAGGGAGGAGGGGCTGAAGGAGATCCTCGGCCTCATGGACGGTTCGATGAAGGGCAAGGAGATGCTCGTCAAGTTCTACAGCCTAGGCCCGACGAACAGCAGGTTCAGCCTCTGCGCCATGCAGGTCACCGACTCGACGTATGTCGCCCACAGCGAGGACCTCCTCTACAGGCAGGGGTACGAGCAGTTCAAGAGGCTTGACGGGGGGAAGGATTTCTTCACGTTCCTCCACTCAGCCGGGGAACTCGACGAGAGGAACGTCACCAAGAACCACGGGAGCCGCAGGATCTACATCGACGTCACCGACGGTAAGGTCTACTCGGTCAACAACCAGTATGCGGGGAACAGCGTGGGGCTGAAGAAGCTGGCGCTCCGTATGGCGATCTATAAGGCGAATCACGAGGACTGGCTGGCGGAGCACATGCTCCTCATGGGAGTCCACCCGCCGGGGAAGAAGAGGATGACCTACTTCGCGGGGGCCTACCCGAGCGCCTGCGGAAAGACGAGCACCGCCATGATCCCGGGGCAGAGCATCGTCGGGGACGACATAGCCTACCTCAAGGAGGATAAGGAGGGCAACTGCCGAGGCGTCAACATCGAGCAGGGCATCTTCGGCATCATACAGGACGTCAACCCCGTAGACGACCCACTCATCTACAAGAGCCTGACCACGCCGAGGGAGCTGATCTTCAGCAACATACTGATCTCCGATGGTGTCCCCTACTGGCTCGGTATGGGCCAGACCGACATCCCCGAGAAGGGCGTGAACTTCAGCGGTGACTGGTTCAAGGGGAAGAAGGACAAGGATGGAAACGTGATACCCTTCGCCCATGGGAACGCCCGGTACACGATGCGGCTCAGCGAGCTGGAGAACGTCGATCCCAAGTACAACGACCCCGAAGGGGTTGTAGTTGAGGGCATCTTCTACGGTGGCAGGGACTCCGACACGAACGTACCAATAGCTGAGGCTATTAGCTGGGAGCACGGCGTCTACATCGGCGCCACCCTCGAATCCGAGACCACGACCGCGACCATCGGCAAGACCGGCGTCCGCAAACAGGACCCGATGGCGAACATCGACTTCGTCGTCGTACCCCTCTCCACCTACCTCACCAACCATTTCAAGTTCGGCAAGAGGCTAAAACACAAGCCACGCGTCTACGCCACCAACTACTTCCTCCGCCACGAGGGGAAGTACACGAACACGAAGGTCGACAAGAAGATCTGGGTACTCTGGGCGGAAGGCCGCGTCAAGGGGGACTACGACGCCATAAAGACCCCCATCGGGTTGATCCCCCACTACGAGGATCTAAAGCAGCTCTTCAAGACGGTCTTCAAGAAGGACTACACCGAGGAGGAGTACATCCAGCAGTTCAGCATACGCGTCTCGAAGTACCTTGAGAAGATCGCGCGCATGGAGCAACTCTACAGGGACGAGTCGAACATGCCGAGGGAGTTCTGGGATGTCCTCAACCAGCAGAAGAGGGAGCTGCAGGAGCTGAAGGTGCGCACCGGGAAGGATGCGCTCCCGCCCATCTCCTTCGTCTAGTCAAACCTTTTTACCGCCCACACTTCACCATTCATCCATCGCAGGGGATACAAAGTTTGGTGTTCGCAGGCAAGACTCCGAGGTCCAAGGAACTATACGATAGGGCGTGCAAGGTCCTCCCGGGTGGTGTGAGCTACGGCATCAGGGCGCTGCCGCCATACCCGTTCTTCGTCGAGGAGGCGCAGGGCGTCAAACTCAGGGACGTGGATGGCAACGAGTACACGGACTTCTGGGTCGGCCACGGTGCGCTGATCCTCGGCCACAGCCCGAAGAGGGTGATGGATGCAGTCAGGAAGCAGCTGCCCTACGGGACCCACCTAGGCTTCAGCCACGAGCTGGAGATAGAACTCGCGGAGCGCATCGTCAGGAACGTCCCCTCCGCTGAGATGGTGCGCTACTGCACTAGCGGCACCGAGGCGAACATGTATGGGACCCGCCTCGCCCGCGGCCACACGGGCCGGATGAAGATGCTAAAGATAGAGGGGGGCTGGCACGGTGGCTACGACAGCCTGCACAAGGCCGTGAGTTACCCCTACAACAGGTCGGAGTCAGCGGGGCTGAACCCGAAGACCACCGAGGACACGGACGCCGTCCCCTACAACGACCTAGAGGCCGCCCGTAAACGGCTCAAGAGCGGGGAGTACGCCTGCTTGATCATGGAGCCGGTGATGGGCGCCGCCGGCTTCCTCACCCCCCAACCCGGCTACCTGCAGGGCCTCCGCGAGGTCTGCGATGAGACGGGGACCCTTCTCATCTTCGACGAGGTGGTCACGGGTTTCCGCCTCGCCCCCGGTGGCGCGCAGGAGCTATACGGCGTCAAGCCCGACCTCACCATCCTCGGCAAGATAATCGGCGGCGGCTTCCCAATAGGCGCCTTCTGCGGCTCAGTGGAGATAATGGAGCGCATCGACCAGAGGAAGTTCCCGAAGGCGGAGGAGCGCGTCGCCCACGGCGGCACCTTCACCGGCAACCCGATCAGCATGGTGGCGGGCTGCACTACCCTCGACCTCCTCAAGGACGGCAAGGTCTACATCAGCATCGATAAGCTGGGGAGGCGTATGAGGGACGGCTTAGAGGATATATTCGGGCGCGGGAAGGTGCCCGCTACGGTCACTGGTGTCGGCTCCACCTTCGCCATCCACTTCCAGGGTAAGATCCCCCGAAACGCGGGCGACACCGCCAAGAACGACAT
>Ga0315275_10000536_pt1 | contig 31504 bp, 16 predicted proteins | sample YL17G03_0_MG_FD_205557 | JGI IMG/M metagenome (GOLD analysis project Ga0315275, IMG submission 205557) | Sediment microbial communities from Yellowstone Lake, YNP, Wyoming, USA - YL17G03_0 | ecosystem: Environmental > Aquatic > Freshwater > Lake > Sediment | place: USA: Wyoming | collected...
CTCCGGAAAGAGGAAGTCCGGGAGTTAATCAAGATCTTGAGTGGCGAGCTGGAAAAGCGCCATCGCCTGGTCTCCGCCAAGGGCATCCGGAATCTGGGGAAAGAGCGCCTTTCCTTGTATGTATTCCAGAATAACCTGTTCCAGAAGTATCTTTATAACACGCTGGATGAAGTGGAGCGGACCCACCTCCACGAGGACGTGGGGAATATCCTGGAATCCCTTTATGGAGAGCAGGCGCACGAGATCTCGGTCCAACTGGCCCGACACTTCCAGGAAGCCGGCGTAATGCCTAAAGCTCTAGAATATTTTGCCAAAGCAGGAAACAAAGCCTTGAATCTATCGGCTTATGCCGAAACAATCGCCCATTTCGGGAAAGCCTTGGATATCCTCAAGACTTTTCCCCCTTCTTCAGAGCGCGACCAGCAGGAGCTCTCCTTGGAGATCCCCCTGGCTGCCTCGCAGCAGGCCATCTATGGATATGGAGCGCCCGAGGTTTCATCGACTTACGGAAGGATTAAGGAGCTCTGTCAAAAGATGGCGGGATCACCGCAAATTATCTATGCGCTCTATTTTCTGGCCAATTATCATTGGCTGCGGGCAGAACATGACGCGGCGCTTGAATTCACCGAACAAATGATGAACCTGTCTCAGAAGGCTGGTGATGCGCTGAGTCTGGCGGTCACCCATACCTTGCATGGTACTCTCTCCTTTATAATCGGAAAATGGCCGTCCGCTTTGGCACATCTTGAGCAGATGAATGTTTATTATAACCCCCAGCAGCACTCGCATTTGGCCTTCATCTACGGACAGGACCCCGGCCTAATCAGTCTGTGCAGCACGGCGAGTGTTTTATGGGCACTCGGGTACCCAGACCGGGCCGTTGACCAAAGCCGAAAGATGCTCGAGGCGGCTCGCCAAGTCAATCACCCCTTCAGTTTGGCCGCGGCGCTGGCTTTTGATTCTCTGTTTCATCTTCTCCGGCGAGATGCCGCGGCGCTCGAAGAGAGAGGCCGGGAAGTGGCCGCGCTCGCGGATGAAAAGGGTTTCCTGTTTTTCGTCGGCATCGGCATGTTCAAGTTGGGCTGGGTAGCAGCCCGTCAAGGCCGGGTTGAAGAAGGCCTCTCTAAGCTTCATCAAGCCCTGGCTCTTTATCAGGCGACCGGCGTCCGATTCACCCTGACCGAGTTGCTCGGCAGCCTCGCCGAGGCCTACGGAATGGCGGGAGATAATGAAAAAGGGCTAGAATTCATGTCTCAGGCGCTGGCGGAGGTGGAGAGAGGGGGCGAGCGTTATTATGAAGCAGAGCTATTCCGTCTCAAGGGTGAGCTACTGCTCAAGAAAGCGGAGAAGGATGATGATCGAGCCGCCATGGAAAAAGAGGCGGAAGCCTGCTTCCGGCAGTCGCTGGACGTGGCCCGAAATCAGGCGGCAAGATCTTTTGAGCTGCGCACGGCTGTGAGCCTCGGCCGGCTGCTTAAAAAGCAGGGAAAAAAGGACGAAGCCAAAAAATTGCTAGAGGATATCTACGGCTGGTTCTCCGAGGGTTTTGACACGCCTGACCTTAAAGAGGCGAAATCATTGATTGAAGAATTATCGCCCTAAATTGCCATCGAGTCGCGCCTTGGCTTGACAAGGGAATCATCTTGAGCCTTAATCCAGAACCGGCTCTGTCGGTGATATTCAAGATAAGCGAAATCTATAAACACATAGGGGGTGTTTCATGAATGACGCGAACAAATTTTCCCGTCGTGAATTTCTTAGCAAGGCCGGCGTTCTTGCGGCTACATTTCCTTTCATGAAACTTGGCGCGAAGGCCGATCCCGCGCCGAAAAACGGAGGGCGCGTCGGAAATTGTGTGTTTTCTTCCGCGGTCGACGTAGCCAAAGCCATTCGCCGCGGCGACATCTCTTCGCTTGAATTGACCGAGTTGATGTTCAAGCGCATTGATGCGATCAATCCGCGGATTAATGCGGTGGTCACGCTGATGAAAGAGAAGGCGCTAGCCCGCGCGAAGGAAGCGGACGCGGCCCGCTCAAAGGGCACCTTCTTCGGCCCGCTTCACGGGGTGCCAATCACGAATAAGGATGCCTTTGACGTAAAGGGCGTACGAACAACATTCGGTAACCCTGCCTTCAAGGATCACATCCCCACGCGGGACTCGGCCGTGGTCGAGCGCCTCAGCCGTGCCGGCGCCGTCCTGCTGGGAATGACCAACGTGCCGTTCATGCTCGGCGATTATCAGAGTTACAACGACATCTTCGGCCAGACGAACAATCCTTGGGACCTCACCCGCTCGCCGGGCGGCTCGACGGGCGGGGGCGCCGCGGCGCTCGCCGTCGGCTTCGGGTACCTCACGTCGGGCAGCGATATCGGCGGCTCCATCCGCGTCCCGGCGCACTTTTGCGGCGTGTGCGGCCATAAACCGACTCTGAATCTCGTCCCGACCCGAGGGCACATGCAATTCTCCCCGGACGATTTTGGCGAGCCAGACTACCTGGCCGTAGCCGGGCCGCTCGCGCGCTACGCAAAAGACTTGAAACTTGCCCTGGAAGTCCTCGGAGGTCCTGATGGCGACGACGCGGTGGCGTACAGCTGGAGGCTCCCTCCACCGCGGCGGCAACTCCTGAAGGACTACCGCATCGGCTACGTGCTGGACGACAAGCTCTGCCCGGTGTCCTCCGATGTACGGACGGCGCTGACCGATGCCCTGGCCGCTTTGCGCGGAGCGGGCGCGAACCTCGCCGAAGGATGGCCTCCCGGAGTGGATCCCGGCGGCGAGAACCGAAACTACGTCTTCCTCCTTGATTCCTTTTTCGCAGAAGAAATGCCCGACGAGAAGCTCGCCGAAGTGCGGGCCAGGGCGGACAAGCAGGATGGAAGCTGGGAAGCCCTTACCGCGCTGGCGCAGGCGGGACCCCGCAAGAACTTCATTGCCGCGCGGAGCAAACAGATGAAGGCTCGCGCGACCTGGCAGGAGTACTTTCGCACCCACGACGCCTTTCTCCTGCCGACGGCCGTCGTGCCGGCCTTCAAACATGACCACCGGCCTTCTTGGAAAGACCGCGTGCTGGAGACTCCCGAAGGCCCCCGACCTTTCGTCGATTTGTGTTTTTGGATTTCCTTCGCCACCCATACCGGACTTCCCGCTACGGTCGTGCCCGTGGGGCTGACCCATGAAGGTCTCCCGGTCGGAATGCAAATCATCGGCCCTTACCTGGAGGACGCCACACCAATTGATTTGGCGGCGAAGGTGGAGGAACTCCTTGGCGGCTTCCGCCCGCCAAAGGGCTTTTAACTGGTCTGCCGCCCCTGCGCTTGCTTACAAGGATGACCTCATAGAAGGAGGTTCAGAATGAACTTGAAAAAAACCAGATTGCCGTTACAGCTGGGTGCAATAATACTGTATCTTGTAGTCGTGACCGGGTGCCGGCGTTCGGGCGACGTCGGCCGCGCGGCGCCTGAAAAAGCCTCTTCCTGGACGTTGAGCATGGCCGCTCCCATCGATCATCTCGACGCGCTTGCCCGTGAACCGATGATCGTGGAGCATTCCGACGGCACGCTCTTCGTGAGCGGGTACGGGGCGGCCTTTATGAGCGGGAAGGATACGGATGAGGCCACCCTCTGGAAGAGCCGGGACGGTGGAATGAGCTGGTCACGGGTCAATGTCGGAACTAAGGCGGACGGAGCGGTCGGCAACTCCGATGTGGACCTGGCCGTGGCAAGCGATGGCACCCTTTATTTTGCGACTTTGGTCTTCGACCCAAAGGTGAATGAGGGGAAGCAGATCAGCATCGGCGTGAGCGATGACGTGGGCGCGACCTGGAAGTGGACGTTGCTTTCAAAAACCCGGTTCGACGATCGTCCCTGGGTCAAAGTGGCGCCGGACGGCACCGCCCACGTGATCTGGAACGACGGCCACGGCGTCTGCCATGCCGTCAGCCAGGACGGCGGCCTTACCTGGACTGAGCGAGCCAGGGTCCACCCGCTGGGCGGCTCGAGTCATCTGGCCGTGGGTCCGAAAGGGGAAGTCGCAGTGCGGGTGGTGCCGATATCGGCGGCAGGCTCGAAGTACGACGAGGGCGTTGACCTCATTGCTGTGAGCATCGACGGGGGCATAACGTGGCGGGAGGAGGCGGCGCCGGGCTATCGTGAGTGGAGTCCGGGGGGTTACTTCCCCGTCCCGCGATGGGTAGAGCCGTTGGCCTGGGACGCCCGAGGCGCCCTCTATTCGCTCTGGACCAACTTGAAGGGAGTCTGGCTGGCACGTTCCATCGATCAAGGCGCTACATGGACGACGTGGCGGCTGGCGGAGAGTCCTGAAGTGGCGTACTACCCTTATCTCGTTGCGAGCGGTGCGGGCGAACTGGCGGCAACCTGGTTTTCAGGTTGGACCAAGACCTGGCAAGCGCACGCGGCGCGCATCGATGTCGGCGAGGGCGGAGCGCCGCCCCGTGTCGTCGAATCGTCGCCATTTAAACCCGACAGTTGGCAACAAAACCGCATTTGGCCGGAAGATCCCCAGACACCCGACCCCGCCGGAGAATACCTCGCCGTCTCCTTCCTATGCGGGGGCGGTTTGGTCGTGGTCAGTACCATTCAGAACGGGCGTGAAAATCGCTTCGGGTTCTCGCTGTGGAAGGTGGAGGAACGCCGTGAAGAGCCACAGCTGGCGACGAGAGTCGAGCACTTCTTTGTTGTATCCGATCAAGCGCAGTCGCTCTTCACTTATTTTAAAGACACATTCCAACTGCCAGAGGTGTGGCCATTCTATCAACATGGCACGTTTGCGAGCGGCGGCCTTTCGCTCGGCAACGTCGTATTGGAATTCGTGTCATTCCCAGAAGAAGGCAACGAGCCTAAAAAGACTGAGTTCCGAGGAATCGCCTTGGAGCCCACATTACGTGCCGACGGGACTGCGGCAGAGCTAACTAAGAGAAATATCCCCCATTCGGGCGTCCAAGCTTATAAATCTCAGATTCCCGTTAAGCAAGTTCTGGTCGAATGGTTGAGTATAGCGCTGACGGACCTCCCGCCGAAAAACGCAGACGTCTTCTTCTGTGATTACAAAGACCCGCAGGCTGTCGCGCAAGGGCGAAAAGCGGCAAGCGACGAGTTGGCTAGAAGAACGGGAGGGCCCTTGGGGATTGTCGCTGTCGCTGAAATTACGGTCGGCGTCCAGGATTTGAAGGAGGCACGTAATAAATGGAGCGCTCTGCTCGAGCCATCTCGGGAGATTTCTGATGGTGCTTTTGTTTTTACCACCGGCCTACGCATCCTCCTTGTTCGCGGAGAATCGTGCGGCATTCAAGGGATTGTTTTGTGCGTTCGATCCATCGACGAAGCGGAGAGGTTTCTGAAGGAGCACAAATTGCTGGCCAAGGACGATGCCGATCACATCGTAATCTTGCCTGCGGCGATTGACGGGCTAAGGATTCGGCTTGTGCAGGAATGATGATCCGGCTTGACAGAAGGAACTTTAGTACTGATATTATTAAGAAAGGAACAGTCAACGGGAGGACAAGTCAGATGCCAAAAAATCAAATTTGCATTAAGGTTCCTCTCTGGATCGGCATGGCCTTGTTTCTGCTCTGGTTTCTGGCCTTTTCCATAGCGCCTGAACGTCTGTTCCCGCTCTGGGTCTCGCTGAAAATCACGGGTTCATTCCCCGTTTGTATGGAATTTTCCAGCTGAGCTGGGCTATCCTGTTCTTTTTTGCGCTGAAAGATATCCAACAAAATCTAGCGATCATCAATGCCGCAATAATCACGGGTGCTTTGGTGGTCGTTTTTCTAGTGGTTTACCAGTTCGTAGGAGTCAAGTCAGGCTGGTATCTCTTGTTAGGTGCGGCCCTCTTGCTGAGTTACACCGTGCTGCTTTTCCTATGTAAACCAAAACCCGCGCAGCCGTAGGCCATCTACATCCGGCTGAAACAAACCCGGCCAGCCGGAGCCCTGAAGGCGATTCCGGAACCTTCCTCAGACCAGAATGGGTGGAAGCCGCTCCGGTCATAAACTGGAGCCTTCCGATGGTTTCTACGATGAGTATATCCAGCCTGGCTTGCCCATTGGACTTGGATGGGACTTTTTCAACGATCATTGAGCAACTCTCGTCGAATTAATGAGGCGGTGAATAAGACGGGCGTTTCAGGGGAGAGAATGGGCGATTGAGGGTCTGAACCTCTGACTTCTGCCGTGTGGAGGCGGCCATGGTCGAAGCGAAAGCGCAGAAAATAAAAGATTTCCCCTGGAAGACATCCGTTTTCAAGGCTTTCTGGATTTTGATGGTTTTAGATATTTTTGGGCACACGTTAGGCGCAGTTCTTCATCTTTTCATCGCCAGCGTGACCTCGCAAATCCCCGACAAAGGTCAGGTCACTGTCCGATATTACGGCCTCTCTGCAAACGCCCATCGGGAAACGTTGCGGAAGGCGGTCGTCTCTCCTCTAACGCTGCGGATGAGCGAGGAGGAACTCAAGCCCGTCCCCTCCAAAGGATGGGCGGTCATGATCCGGAAGGTCTACGAAGTCGATCCGATGGTCTGTTCGAGATGCGGCGTGACGATGAAGGTCATCGCTTTCCTCACTGATTTCTCCGTGGCCGATTGCGTCATCCACCACCTCAAGCTGACATTTGTCGCGGAAAAGCCGCCGCCGCCACGGGTTTTCGAGCAGGTTGCCTTGATGGCGGCCGAACAGGGAGCGGAGTATTTGGAGAACGAGTGGTTTTGACGGCCGATGGGGATCTGTTGTCTTTATGGGCGTATGTGTGGTCGTCAAGTTCGCCAAGCCGGCCCGCCGCCGGCCTCTTTTATGGCAAATTTCTTGTTCTTGACTCGATCTGCGTCCGGGATTATCCTTGATACGCGATGGTAGGTATCGATTCCGAGCCCAAGGGATAGCGAATGTCGCGTTGCGCAGAAAAGCAAATCCTTATAACTAAAACTGCAAAGGGATTTGTACATAAAATCCGATCCTCCCTCTTTAAGAGATGTTTTAGCAAAGAGGAAAAAACAAAGATGGGAAAAAGAGTCTTATTATGGGTGTTCATATTTTTATTGCCGATCTATTCCCAGGCCGTTGAACATGGCCGCATCGAGGGTCAGGTAAGGAAAGCCGGAAACTCCATTGACGGAGTCGGTGTTGTCCTGGAGGAGCTTTCGCTTTCGACGATAACCGATAAAAATGGGGTCTATTTTATCAGTCGTATCCCCCCTGGAAAATACACCCTCACCTTCACGTATGGAGAAAACTCCCTAACAAAGGAGGGCATTGAGGTCACAACCAACGCCACAACAGTTTGTGATGTGGATGTCGAGTGGGAGGTCTTACTTTCCCACGCTGTCACGGTATACGCAGCATCTCGCCGAACAGAGCGTGTTGTCGATGCACCCGCAGCAGTGAGCGTCGTAGAGGAGAAGGAGATTGAACGGGAATCTGCTCACGGACAGCTGCCTAAGATCCTGGAGGCACTAAGCGGCATCGATTCAACGCAGAGCGGACTTTACGACTTCAACGTCAATACCCGCGGCTTTAATAGCTTTTTCAACCGCCGTGTGCTCACTCTGATCGACGGTGCCGAGTTAAGCGGCGTCGCTGTTGATTACCCGCAATGGGAAGCCATCTCGACTTTTATTGACGACCTGGCCGCCATAGAAATGGTTCGAGGCCCGGGGTCGGCGCTTTATGGCGCAGGCGCGTACAACGGTGTCCTCAATATAACTTCTAAGGATCCTCGATACACTCAGGGCGGCATCGTCCGATTCTCTTTAGGTGAGTTGGATATGAGTCGCTTTGATCTTCGCTATGCGGGCGAGTTGGGCCGGGGATGGTATTTCTCAGTCCTTGGTGGTTACCTGGATAGCAAGGACTTTTCCGTGTCACGCAACGAATCGGTAGAGTATGAGGGCCTTCCGATGGAGATGGTCCCTTTGCCGCTCGGAAAGACCGAACGCCTGCACGCTAAAATCCGGTTGGATAAGCACTTTGCAGGCGGCAGCGTGTTGACATTTGAGGCCTGGGGACTTGATTATAAGGGGGGAACCGCCCTCTCGCCGAGCGGCCGGCTGCAGGGCACTCGCGCACTTGCACCCAGAGTCAGAATGAATTTCAGGTCCTCGCATTGGAACGTACTTTTGTACAGTTACCTGGCTGATTGGGAAGGGTTTTCGCTGGGCTCAGGTACGCCCATGTTCAATCTTCAGTATAAGGTGCATGGAGAGGTCCAGGGGTTCACCAATTTCGCTAAGGGAAAGGGCAGGATTGTTGGCGGTTTCTCCTTGCGCCGGCAAGGATGCGACACCGCTGACAAGATGGGCATTCAAACCTTTTTTGCAGAGGCCAGAGATGACCACATGGAGGCCGTCTTTGGCCAGCTCGATTATGACTTCACCGAAAGGCTCAAGGTTGTTTTCGCTGGCCGCTTGGACTTCAGCTCACTGCATAAAACTCAGTTCTCACCGAAAGTATCGGCGGTTTATAAGCTCAGTCCCAGCCACTCGCTCCGTCTCTCCTATAATCGAGCGTTTCAGGCGCCGAACTACACTCAATATTTTCTAAAGGCGCCGGCTGCCCCACCTGTTGATCTTTCTGCCATTGAAGACGGACTCTCCACGGCCTTCGGCAGGGACCTGGGCTTGCGCTTTGAAAGCATACCTGTCCTCGCTCTCGGGAATAAGAATCTTAGCGTTGAGGAGATAACAAGCTACGAGATAGGGTACTCAGGTCTCATCGCCCGCAAATTGATATTCGACGTTAATTACTACAAAAGCCGGCTCAAGAACTTTGTCACAGATATGTTACCTCTCGTAAACCCTGGTTATGGGCCATACGCTCCTCCATCCGCTCTCTCTCCAGAGATTCAGAACGCAATCCTCGGGACACTCGAAGAGAACCTCCCCCCTGATCTTTATGCGGTCATGTCTAATAGTCTAGAAGACCGTTCTGCGATCTTCGCAGTCGTTTCGTGTACGAACGCGGGGAAGGTCAACACCCAGGGTGTAGAGCTGGGCCTTAAATATTTCTTCAATAAATATCTGAGCGCTGATTTTAATTATACCTGGTTCGATTTTGTTGTCCGGGAGGAGCTTATAGAAGACCCGATCCTTCCCAATACGCCCGAGCATCGCTTCAACCTCGGAGTTACCTATGTCTCCGATCGGATCGACGCATCAATGCAATACAGACGGGTGGATGAATTTCCATGGGGATGCGGCATTTTTGTGGGACATGTCCAATCGTATGACCTTTTCGATCTTATTGCTAACTACCATTTTAATAAAGGATTCTCTCTCGGTTTAAACGTCAGCAATTTGCTCAATAACAAGCACTACGAGCTCTTTGGCGGCGATATCCTCCGCCGGAATATCGTCGCCACCTTCTCTTACCGGTGGTAATTTCTGACTGGTTTTTCCAATCATCTTTCTAGGCCATTTTATGGAGCAACCTTATTCAGCCAGCGCAGCAGTAAACAAAATCGCTGTGCCCTGTTCATGAAGGACTATGTCCATGCTCAATCACCTTTCAACTCATTTCCGGACATCCTTCAAGAGATTTTATCTCATTCTCCATTTCAAGGAAATTCGGGTTGTCCCTGGAGTTCTGCTCCCTTGACTCTTTCTGTATTTATTGTTAATTGTGTGCCAACCGAATTAAGAGATTAACAATGGTAGTCAAGTGCCCCCAATGCGATACTGATAATCCTTCCGACTCCAAGTACTGCAAAGAGTGCGCCGCTCCGCTTCCTTCTCTTGAGAGAATAGCTGACTCTTACACGAAGACTCTCCAAACACCCGCAAAGGATTTGATCAACGGAAAGACTTTTGCAAACAGATACCAGATCATTGAGGAGCTGGGTAGAGGGGGGATGGGGCTCGTTTACAGAGCTCGAGACACCAAATTGAAGCGCACAGTTGCCCTTAAGTTTCTCCCGCCAGAGTTAACTCACATTTCAGAAGTCAAAGAGCGATTCATGCGCGAGGCCCAGGCGGCTGCGGCACTGGATCATCCCCATATCTGCACTGTTTATGAATTTGACGAGGCGGAGGAGAAAACCTTCATTTCCATGGCCTATATTGAAGGCCAGAGCTTAAAGAAGAAGATTGAATCGGGCCCCCTTGAGCTGGATGAAGCCCTTAGGATGGCCACCCAAGTCGCCGAGGGTTTGCAGGAAGCCCATAAGAAAGGAGTGGTCCACAGGGACATCAAGAGCGCCAACATCATGGTGACTGAGCAAGGTCAGGCGAAGATCATGGATTTTGGATTGGCCAGAGTCAGAGGGGGAACTCTCGTAACAAAAGAGGGGATGACAATGGGGACGATAGCCTATATGTCCCCCGAACAGGCGCGAGGAGAAGAGGTCGATCAGCGTACAGACATCTGGTCATTTGGTGTGGTTCTTTATGAAATGTTCAGCGGACAATTGCCTTTCAAGGGCGAGCATGATCAAGCTGTTGTATATTCCATTTTAAATGAGCCGCCCAAGCCGGTCACTGATTTGCGCTCCAACATTCCGATGGCATTGGAGCAAGTGGTGGGCAAGGCTCTAGAGAAAAACCTTGATGAGCGTTACCAACACATGGAGGAGCTGTTAGCTGATCTAAAATCCATCGCAGAGGGTATAGAGCCAAAGGGGATTAGGGCCAGACTGAGGAAGGCAAAGCTTCTTAAAAGAAAAAAGGCAATCCTTTATGCAGGCCTGGCCAGTCTCCTCGTCATCATGACTGTCGTGACGCTGAATCTTTTTACGGGACGTGCCGAAGCCATGGATTCGATTGCTGTTTTGCCGCTGGAGAATCTCTCCGGCGATCCGGATCAGGAATACTTCGTGGAGGGCATGCACGAAGAGCTGATCACTGAATTGTCAAAAATCAGAGCCCTTAAGGTGATTTCACGGCCGTCGGTGATGCGTTACAAGAATTCTGATAAATCATTACCTGAAATCGCCAAAGAATTGAATGTCAAGGGGATAGTTGCCGGTTCAGCATTAAAAGAGGGAGGAAGAGTCCGGATCTCTGTTCAGTTGATAGAAGCGAAGACCGAGCGGAATCTATGGGCGGAGAGGTACGACAAAGATTACCGGGATATCCTGAAGCTTCATGGCGAAGTGGCCCTGGGCATTGCCAAAGAAATCAGGATCGCGGTCACTCCAGTAGAGCAGACACGCCTGGCGAATGCCCGCCCTGTGGACGCCGAAGCCCACGAACTGTATCTCAAAGGGAGATACCATTGGAACAAGTTCTCGCCCGAATGGGCGGAAAAGTCGATCACTTATTATAACCAGGCTATTGAAAAAAACCCGACATACGCCCTGGCTTACGCTGCCCTGGCCGATTCTTATGTGGTGCTTTCTCTTGGTTTTGATGTTCTTCCCGGCAAAGACACTCTGCCCAAAGCCAGAGAAGCGGCCTTAAAAGCTTTGGAGTTTGATCCGACCCTGGCCGATGCCCATGTGTCATTGGGACTTGTTGCGGCGTGCTATGACTGGGATCGTCAAGCGGCCAATAAGCACTTTGAGAAAGCCCTTGACCTCGACCCGAATTCTATAAGTGCACACCTCTTCATTGAGATTTACTTGTCCTTATTGGAAGCCAAGTATAAGGAAAGCATTGATCATCTCGAGCGCGCTCAAGAACTGGATCCTCTTAATCTGCATGTCAAGTCGCGCTTGGGATTCGTGTACTACTATTCGCGTGATTTCGACCGGGCCATCGAGCAATTCAAAGTGATCGTTGCCTTTGACCCGAACAACCCATTTGGACATCTTGGGCTTATGGAAGTCTTTGGCATAAGAGGCAGGTATGATGAGGCCTTGGCAGAAGGTCAAAAGCTATTAGAATCAGGGATGCGTGCGGTTGCCGTGGTCGGGTCGCTGGGGGCCTGGTATGGCTTCGCCGGGAAAAAGGACAAGGCCCTCGAGCTTCTCTCCGAGCTGAAAGCTCGGTCCAATCAGGGTTACGTATCTTCTTTTTGGATCGCCGCAATTTACATGGGACTTGGAGAGATGGATAAAGCATTTGAGCGGTTAGAAAAGGCCTATGCGGAGCGCGATGGCAACTTAATCTTTATCACAGCGCCAGCGCCCTTTGATGCGTTAAGCCCCGATCCGAGGTATAAGCAGTTGCTCAAAAAAATGGGCCTTGAGCATTTATTTGAAAAAGTATCTACCTACAAGAAATAAGAAATGGCTTTACAATTTGCCTTCGCTCGCAGGCCGGCGTTTTGAGCACAGTTCTTCATTATTTCATTGACCACGTGGCCGCCTATGTCGCGGATAAGGGTCAGGTCGTGGACCGCTATTATGGCCTCTGCGCCAACGCCCATCGGGGGAAGGTCAGGAAGAAGGAAGTTCCTATCTCATAAATGACGATTCGCTTCCGGTCCCAGGCCGCGCTTTCTTGGACGCTCGTCCTCACGCCGGTCTTTCTCTTGGCGATCGCCCTGATCCTTTCCGCATTTCCCGCCGGCCCCGCCTCGATATCCCCATCGTTAGTCTCTCCCCTCCGCGAAGTCATCGTCGTTTTCAAGACGCACTTCGACATCGGCTACACCGACATGGCCAGCGCGATCGTCGAGCGCTACCGGACCTCCATGATCGACCAGGCCCTCTCTGTCGTCGACCTCAGCCGCGCCCAGCCCCAGGCCCGCCGCTTTGCCTGGACGCTTCCGGGCTGGCCGCTCGCCCAGATCGCCTCCGACTGGCCCGGCCAATTGCCGGGCCGCCTCGACCGCGTCCGCCGAGCCATCCGTGACGGCCTCTTCGTCGTCCACGCCCTGCCCTTCACGACTCACACCGAGCTCCTCGAACCCGAGGACCTCGTCCGCGGCCTGGGCTTTGCTTCGCGTCTCTCGCGCGAGGCCGGGTTGCCCCTGCCCCGCGACGCCAAAATGACCGACGTCCCCTCCCATTCCTGGATCCTGCCTACACTCCTCCGCGGGGCCGGTGTCGAGTTCCTCCACCTCGGCTGCAACGCGGCCAGCCGCTCGCCGCTCGTCCCGCCCATCTTTTGGTGGGAGGGCCCGGACGGATCCCGGATCTTGACGATGTATTCTGCCGCCGGCTATGGAACCGGGCTTGTCCCGCCTCCCGATTGGCCCCACCGCACCTGGCTGGCCCTGATCCATACTGGGGATAATGAAGGCCCGCCCAAACCCGAGGACGTCGAGAAGCTCTTCGCCGAAGCCGCGGCCAAGATCCCTGGGGTCAAGGTCCGCATCGGACGGCTGTCCGACTTCGCCGATTCCCTCCTGGCCGAGAAGCCGGACCTCCCCGTCGTCCGGGGCGACATGCCCGATACCTGGATCCATGGACCCATGTCCGATCCCGCAGGTTCGATGCTGGCCCGGAACGTCCGCCCGTCGATCGGTTCGGCCGAAGCTCTCGACACGCTGCTCCGCCTCTGGGGTGCTTCCTCTCAGGGATCGTCAGATGCGATCGCCCGGGCGTACGAGCAGAGCCTGCTTTACGGCGAACACACGTGGGGCGGCGCGCTGTATTGGGTAACAGAGTACGGCCCGAAGACCAACTGGGGATACGGTGAGATCTGGAAGGCCGACCGGAGCCGCTTTCGACGCCTCGAGGGATCATGGGCCGAACATACCGCGTATATCGAGAAAGCCCGCGATCTTGTCGCCCCGATACTCACGGGGGATTTGTCCATCCTTGCCCGAGCCGTGAGGACGAGCGGCCGGAGGATCGTCGTCTTCAATCCGTTGCCGTGGGTCAGGGACGGATTCGTCGAATTCGGGCAAGAGGAAGTCGGTTCGACCGCTGTCAAAGCCCTCCGGCCGGCCGAGCTCGGGGACGGGGAAGCCATCGCGGCCGAACGGCTAGGCGATAGATTGCGTTTCTACGCCCGCGACATCCCTCCCTTGGGCTATCGCGTCTATGTTCCAGCATCAGGGGCTGTCTTCACCGGGCGACCGGGATCTGAGGCTCAGCAGGCCATCATTCAAAACGAGCGATTCAGGGTCAGCCTCGACCCCGAGCGCGGCGCGATCCAATCTATCATCGACTGCTCCTCAGGCCGGGAGCTCGTGGACGCCCCGTCCGGACCGGGGTTCGGGCAATATCTCTATGAGAGGTTCGACGCCGACCAGGTCGCCGCTTTCCGCAAGTCCTACGTCAAGATCGATGCGGATTGGGCCGTTGCCGAGCTGGGCAAGCCGAACCTCCCCCCGGCCTCTCAGGTCCCCTACCGGGCCGCATCGCCGACGGGCTTCTCCCTCGACATAAGCCGGACTCCGCTCGCCGAGACGGCCGTCATGAGGGCCCAAGCGTCATCCGGTATCCCTCACGCCGTCACAACCCGGGTGATCCTCCCGGTCGGCGCTCCCTTCATCGACCTCGAGGTGACCCTCCAAGAAAAGCCGGCCGACGCGTGGCCCGAAGCCGGTTGGCTCGCCCTCCCATTCAAGGTCGAAGCTCCCCGGTTCCTCCTGGGACGTCTGGGTTCCATCGTCGATCCCTCGGCGGACGTCGTGCCCGGGGCGAACAGGCATCTCTTCGCGGTCAACACCGGAGTCGCCCTCATTGACCCTCGGGGCCGGGGGATCGGCCTTTGCGCTTTGGATAATCCCCTGGTGAGTCTCGACACGCCGGGCGCCTGGAAGGATTCGCTCGAGTTCATCCCCAAGAAGCCGGTCGTCTTCGTCCAGCTGTTCAACAACCAGTGGACGACCAACTTCCGCTTCTGGAATGAAGGGACATGGACGGCCCGCGTCCGCATCTGGGCATTCGACCATTATGACGCGGCCGGTTCTCTGATCATGCCGTCGCTCGAGGCGCGATATCCGTTGAGGGCCGCGGGCGCCGAAGGACCTGGAGGCCCGCTTCCCCCGGTAGGGCAGGGGATCGGCGTCTCGTCTCCGGGGACCCTCGTGACCGCCTTCGGCCCGAACCCCGACGGCCAGGGGACCATCCTTCGTCTGTGGGAATTAGCCGGCCGTTCGGGCTCCTGCACGGTCCATCTGCCCAAGGGGATGGCCGTCCGATCCGTACGTCCGGTCGACCTCCGAGGCCGCCCGGCCGGCGACCCCATTCCTGTTCGAGGCGGACGCTTTGCATTCATCCAAAGGGCCCTGGCCCCCGCGAGTTTTCTTCTGTGATCCTTTGGAGGGAATTCATGAAGGCGATCGTCTATACAAAGTACGGGCCACCGGAGGTTCCATGGCTCAAATCTTCCAATCCATACTCCTGGGGCCATTTATATCAATGACCGGTAGTAAGAAGATGGGTAACTCGGCGGCGAACCCAAACTAGAAGGATCTGGCTTTTATGAAAGAGCGTCTTGGAGCCGGCAAAATCTTCCCTGTTATCGATAGACGATACCCGTTAAGTGAGGCCCCTGAAGCTCTCTGGTATCTTGGAGAAGGACACGCCCGAGGAAAAGTCGTCATAACGGTGGAGCATAATAAATAATGGTTGCAAATATTCAAAAAAGTTTTAAGGATTTAACAATATGGATGAAAAAATGAATCCAACTAAAGAGTCTGCAAGAATGGCTGGTTTGCTGTATCTGTTGATGGCAGTAACCAGCGCCTTCGGCTTGTTGTATGTTCCCTCCAAGATCATTGTCGCCGGAAATGCCGTACGTACAGCCAATAATATTTTGGCCTCAGAATCGCTATTCCGGCTCGGCATTATAAGCAGCCTTATCGGCCAAATCAGTTTTATATTTTTAGTCCTGGCTCTATATAATTTGTTTAAAAGGACTAATGAAACGCATGCCCGGCTTATGGTGGCTTTGGTTTTGGCAGCTGTCCCCATAATGTTTGTTAATACGCTTATTCAACTGGGAAGCTTCATAGTCTTAGGAGGGGCAGATTACTTGAAAGCATTTGGACCGGATCAGCTGAATGCCCTGATGATGGTATTTCTCAATCTATCCAACTATGGGATTTACGTCGTTCAGATCTTTTGGGGCCTTTGGCTTTTTCCATTCGGCCTTCTTGTATCTAAATCAGGCTTCATCCCCAGAGTTCTGGGCGTATTGTTAATCATTTCTTGTTTTAGCTTACTGGTTGATAGTTTTGCTTTTCTGCTTATTCCAAGCGGCCACGATATTGTTTCAAAATTTACGGCGGCACCCATGGCTATTGGAGAATTTTCGATTATCCTGTGGCTTCTCATTAAGGGTGTAAAAAGTCAACAGACTATTAACTGAGTCAATGATTCATAAATATCGTCATTGTTGGTAATTATTGCGTAGGAAGCGGCGGAAAGATCTAAGCTGTAGAAAATAATGTAGATCCCCGACAAATATCAAGTTTTCAAGGGCTCCCGGGTTTCGATGGATTTCGATGTTCTTAGATACGTTTTGGAATTCCTGACATATTTTGGGGACACTTTGGGCACAGTTCTTCGGCATTTGGATGGCTTCGGGCCGTTTTCATTCTCCAAGCTGAGCTCCAACGTCGGTCGAAGTATTTGCCCAGGACCGGCCGGTTCAGACGGGCCTCCCGTTCTCTGTTCATTGACACTTTCCTAGAAAAACGATAGTATTAGTCAAATTTAAGGCGGACGCATTAAAGCCATTGTTCATCGCCACTATAGTTCACCCGAGGTGCTTCGGCTTGAAGAAATCGAAAAGCCTGCGCCCGGGGAAAAGTGGTAATTACTTTGGAACATGACAAGAGACAATAAAGCGACAGGAGGATAACATGTCGAAGGTTTTGAAATATTGCTTCCTTCTTGCCGTTGCAGGCTGCCTGCTACTGGCGCAGCCCTTGATGGCGGCAGACGGAATCGAGGGCAATCTCGTCAATGCCAACTGGCTTGAGAAAAATCTTGAAAATATCGATGTTCTGATCCTCGACGCGTCCCCCACTCAGATCTACACGGCAAAACACATTCCCGGCGCGCTCAGCGTCGACATCTACACCTGGTATGGTCTCCAGGAAATGCCGGTCGCGGATATGGAAGAACTCATCCAGTCCTGGGGGATCAGTCCCGGGAAAAAGATCGTCATGTACGATCCGGGCGGCACGATGCTGGCCACCCGGCTCTTTTATTCCCTCTATTATTACGGCTTCCCCGCAAAGGACCTTTTCATTTTGGACGGCGGGCTTTTCAAGTGGCAGGAGGCGGGCTTGCCGGTCACGAAGGATACTCCACCTGTCCCGAAGAAAGGCTCTTTCAAAATCAAGACGCAAAACGAAGATGTGAGAGTCTACCTGCCGGAATTCCTGGCCGCGTCCGGGGACCCGGTCAACAATGTTTTGCTGGAAGCGCTTGAGGCTGACTGGCATTTTGGTGAAGTCGCTCCCTTTAACCGGGCCGGCCATATCCCCAATGCCATCCTGCTGCCCAGTGCCGACTTTTTCAACCCGGACAAGACCTTCAAATCAGCGGAAGACATAAGGAGGATGCTGACCTATTTGGGCGTCCGGCCTGAACAGCGGATCTACACTTATTGTGGGGGCGGAGTCGCCGCCAGCGTACCGTTTTTCGCCCTTAAGTTCCTGCTGAATTACCCCAAAATCAAGCTTTACAAGGAGTCCGAGCTCGGATGGCTGGCCGATGAAAGAGAACTCCCTTATTGGACATATGATGCCCCGTTCCTGATGAGGGAAACAAACTGGCTGCAGTTTTGGGGCGGCCAGAGGATAAGGATGTTCGGAGGCTTACACGTCAGCATCGTGGATGTGCGGCCTGCGGGCGCATTCAATCAGGGACATGTGCCTTTTGCGCTCAACATCCCTGCAGACGTGTTCAAAAGCCATATCAACAATCCTGACAAGCTGGCTGAAATTCTGGGCCCGGCCGGTGTCAATGCGTCTGGAGAAGCGGTTGTAATTTCAGGCGCAGGGTTGACCAAAGACGCGGCCCTGGCGTTCGTAATGCTGGAGAAACTGGGACAGAAAAAAGTATCTGTCTTTATGGACTCCATGGATAAATGGGCGCAACGTGGTTTCGCCGTGACAAAGGATGCAACTGTAGTGGGCCCCAAAAAGGTCCCCCAGGACTTATCCATACCCCCCACGACTTATCCTGGGAATTTCCGCAAGGACGTGATAATTGTGAGCCCGAAGAGCATCCAGGGAGTGTATCCCAAGGTATTTATTGCTTCGGGCCAGGATGTGCCGGCTAGAGCTCAGGACGGCAAAGTTGTTCATGTCCCGTACACCGATCTCCTGAATGCAGACGGCACGCCCAAAGCCGCGAAAGATATCTGGAACATACTGGCCAAGGCCGGGGTCCCGAGATATGCGGAGCTTGTTTGCTTCTCCGACGATCCCGGTGAAGCGGCAGTCAACTATTTTATTCTCAAGCTGATGGGCTACCCTGATATGAAGGTCTTGGTGATTTAGCAGTTATTACCCCTTGCCCAACCAAGGGTGACCTAAAACACGTAGGCGTTTCGGGAAAAGGTCGGTGGGCGATACAGGATTTGAACCTGTGACTTCTACCGTGTGTAGGAAGCGCTCCGAAAACGTAAGGTGAAGAAAATAATGGAAATAGCAGATAATCAAGGACTTCCCGAGTCGATTCAGTGTTCGATATCTTTCGATATTTTTAGATGCTTATTGATATTCCTGACATATTTTGGGCACAGTCCTGCATCGCATATTCCCGACAAGAGCTAGGTCATGGCTCGATCCTGCTGCCTCTGCGCCAACGCCCATCGAGGGAAGATCAGGAAGTTCTGATGGCCCCTGAGGCCTCGGCTGAATAATTTTCGTGATTCTCTCTCTGCCTAGGCCCGGAGGTCTGACTGATTCCGGCGCTTCTGGCGACGCGGCCGTTTCTTTCCCCATATCCCTGCTCTCCCAAGCCGGCGTTGACAGGGCTTAATGCCTCGATCTATACTCACTCATGACGGTCATCGGGGTCAGAGAGGCAAAAAATGCGGCCGCAGCCAGCGGACCCGAAAAACCAAGTTCTAATATTTTGGATACTTTGGCTTATCATTCCCATTTTTTCCTACAAAAGGAGATTTTAATGAAAAATTTATGGATTATAGTGATTGTCCCGCTCCTACTTTTAGCCGTTTGCGGACAAAGCTATGCAAAACCAGAAAATATGGAGCCTTCAGTAACAGAGGAGGGATACTGGGAATTGAAATCCATTTCTGAATTGAAAATGCCGAGTACAGAATCGGAACTACGTACTCTTTCTCGCGGGCAGGGAACATATCAATTCACATATATGACTGAATTAGGAGCTTTCAAGTATCAATCATCGTATTCCTGGACTGAACCGCAAAATCGCTATACAGCAGGACAAAGCGTTGATCTCACGATTAGCATCAAAATAGTCCCCGGGGGGTATGTTTGGATGACTGGCGGTCCTGAATATATGGACGATTTTATCGTTGCAGGTTTTATGCCGGCGGATAAATCATTACCGGGGGATACGTTAAGGGATCCACAAAATATTGCTGATTCCCGTGTTTTGGTGTCCCATGGTGAGATTATTTATCAGAGCGACTCTCGCAGGGTATCTGGTAAATTTCCTTCAGGAAGAAAAGGTGATAGTTTATCGGTCTGGGTTGGTTGTAGGTGGGCTGGGTCGTGGTGGTACAATTATGAATGGGTGGAACCGACTCAAGTCATGGAAGGGTCATTCTGGGAACTGACTTCCGTTGATATCCAAAAAGCGATGGATACCAGTAGTTCTAAATACACTCTCGAGCATGGTATGGGAATATACGAAACATTTGACGATAACGAGAAGTTCGGAGTGTCCTATTCCTTTACTGAACCGGAGGATCGATGTTATGCAGGACAGAGCGTTGATATCACGCTGAGAGTCCGTATAGATGAGTACATCTGGAAGGGCCAATTCAATCATATGGGAGGGAAGATTGATGCGGGTTTTTTGCCGGCCATATCCTTGAAGAATCCGGAGGGCTTATGGGCTGCCGGAGTTAGCGCCGTGAATGGCAAGATTGTCGTCGGGAGTAACTCTTTAGCCGTATCGGGTAAATTTCCGCCAGGACGGAAAAATGGCAAGGAAACTTTTTATATCAGCTGTGATAAGGTCGGAAAAATCTTGTACTATTATCAATGGGTGGGTGGGGATTGAAATAACCGGGCGAAGGTACATAAACTCGTACAATTTTCTGGTCATAGGCAGTTCACCTTAAATCTGTGGATTAGCGGTTTTTTGTTCTATTGATTTTCCTGCCGTTATTGAGGACAAAGGGAGGACCATAAATCAATATTTGGGTGTTATTTCGTTACAAGGGTCTTCCTGAATATTGGCAGTGGTTGCCAATAAGTTGGTTGATAATAAAAGAATGGGCGATACAGGATTTGAACCTGTGACTTCTACCGCGTGTAGGAAGCACTTCAAATACGTAAAGCAAAGAAAATAATGGAAATAGCAGATAATCAAAGATTTTCCGGGTCGATTCAGTGTTCGATATCTTTCGATATTTTTAGATGCTTATTGATATTCCTGACATGTTTTGGGCACACTTTGGGCACAGTTTAGAGCTCGCGCTTGGCGATTGACAGGCCCCTCCTCCTTTAATAAAATCCGGGCATCGGGAAAGGTAAAGGTGCCATGGAGTGTCCCAAGTGTCACGCTGAGAACAAGGACAACTCGCGGTTCTGCAGCCACTGCGCGGCGCCGTTAGGCCCGGCGGGACCGCGAAGGGCATCCCTGACCAAGACCCTGGAGACCCCCTCCCATTTCTTAAAGCCTGGGACCCTCATCGCCGGCAAATATAAAATCATCGACGAGACCGGGCACGGCGGCATGGGGATAGTCTACAAGGCCGAGGACGTCAAGCTCCAGCGATGCATAGCCTTGAAGTTCCTGCCCCTCCATCTTATGGATTCTCCCGAGCTCCGGGAGCGGCTTCTCATCGAGGCCCGGGCAGCCGCCGCGCTTTCCCATCCTAACATCTGTGTCATCTATGAAGTCGGGGAAGGCGAGGAACGCCCTTACATCGCCATGGAGTACGTGGAAGGGGAGACGCTTAGGGACAAAGTTCAAAGCGGACCGCTGAAAACCGAAGAGGCTCTTGGGATCGCCATCCGGGTCGCCGAGGGCCTTGACGAAGCCCACGGCAAGGGTATCATCCACCGGGACATCAAGAGCGCCAATATCATGATTACCGGCAAGGGCCAGGCCAAGATCATGGATTTCGGGTTAGCCAAGGTCAAAGGGGGGCCTCTCCTAACCAGAGAAGGAACAACCCTAGGCACGGTGTCCTACATGTCGCCCGAGCAGGCGCGGGGCGAGGCTGTCGACCAGCGGACGGATATCTGGTCGCTCGGCGTCGTTCTCTATGAAATGCTCAGCGGGCGCCTGCCGTTCCAGGGCGAGCGCGAGACTTCCGTATTGTATACCATCGTCCACGAGGAGCCCAGACCGCTCAAGGCCGTCAAACCGGACGTGCCCATCGAAATCGAGCGGATCGTCCGTCGTGCCCTGGCGAAAAAGCCGGAGTCACGGTATTCATCGGCCGGGGAGATGCTGAAGGACCTGCAGAGATACCAGGAAGCGCGCAAGGCCGTTGAAGCTGGAGCCTTTAATCTAAGATCACTCTGGCGCCGGGTTCGCCGGCCTCAGGTCGCCTTCCCCGCCTTAATCGTGATCCTAGCCTTCGTTATCCTGGGTGTCTGGTTCTACAGTCGCCAAGCCAAAATTCGATATGTCCGGGAACAGCTGTTGCCGAAGATCGGGCAGCTCATCGAGGGGGGCAGGGATAATTTCATCGCGGCCTACAAGTTGGCGGCTCAAGCAGAAAAATATATGCCGCAAGACGCCAAGCTGTCTGGGTTTATTTCGCAGATCACAGTTAAAATATCTGTCACGACAGAGCCCCCGGGCGCCAAAGTTTATATCAAGGAATACAAAACACCGGATGCCCCGTGGGAATACCTGGGTATTTCTCCGATGGATACCGTCCGATTGCCGATCGGCTTTTTTAGGTGGAAGGCCGAGAAAGAAGAGTACGAAACAGTCCTGGCGGCGGCCCCCGACTTCGAGCTCGACTTGAAATCCCAAGAACTCTTGGTCCCTAATAATTTCAAGAGGGTGCTAGACAAGGCGGGGAGCATTCCGCCCGGCATGGTGCGCATCGCAGGAACTCAAGTCGTCAGGGTCGGGGAGCTCGGCGACTTTTTTGTCGATCGATACGAAATCACAAACCGGCAATTCAAAGAATTCGTGGACAAAGGAGGGTACCAGAAAAAGGAATATTGGAAGCAAAAGTTCATCAAAGACGGAAAGGAGCTGACCTGGGAGGTAGCTCTCAAGGAATTCGTGGATCAAACCGGGCGGCCCGGGCCCTCGACTTGGCAGGCGGGAGACTATCCGCAGGGACAAGACGATTACCCGGTTTCGGGCGTCAGCTGGTACGAAGCGGCGGCCTATGCCGAATTTATGGGCAAAAGCCTGCCGACGATCTATCACTGGGAAATTGCCCAGGGATTCAGCGCGTTAATGCTGAGCAGGGGCATATATATGCTGCTGGCCCCTCTCAGCAATTTTAAGAACGAGGGTCTGGCTCCGGTGGGCAGCTTACCCGGCATGACAGGCTACGGGAACTTTGATATGGCCGGAAACGCCAGGGAATGGTGCTGGAATGAGGCTCCCAAAGGCAGGATAATCAGGGGCGGCGCCTGGAATGATGCCACATATATGTTTGGCTACCTGAGCCAGGCGACTCCCTTTGACCGCTCGGCAAAAAACGGATTCCGGTGTGCCATCTATCCCGGACGTGACAAGATCCCCGGAGCGGCTTTTGAGCCGACTAAACTTGCCGAAGCCCCCGATTTCAATGAACTAAAGCCGGTGCCGGACTCCGTTTTTCAAATCTACAAAGAGCAATTTTCTTACGACAAAACCGACCTCAAGTCGAAAGTCGAATGGCGGAACGAAAACTCGCGGGATTGGGTTGAGGAAAAGATCACATTCAATGCGGCCTACAACAACGAGCGCATGATGGCTTATCTTTTCCTTCCCAAAAGCAGCCCTCCTCCCTATCAAACAGTCATTTATTTTCCCGGCGTCGGTTCAATATCCCAGAAAACAAGCGAAAACCTGGACCAGTATTGGGAGTACGATTCCCGTCTGTCCGCCATCGCCAAGAACGGCCGGGCCGTTCTTTATCCTATCTATAAGGGAACCTTTGAGCGCGGAGATGAAGATCTATCTTCAGCGGACAAAAGTTCTCATCTCTTTACCGAATGGCTGGTCAAGATTGTCAAGGACTTTAAGAGGTGCGTAGACTATTTAGAGACCCGCCCGGATATCGACAGCCATAAGCTGGCCTATTTCGGGTTCAGCTGGGGCGGAAAGATGGGTTCTATCATTCCGGCAGTAGAAAGTCGCCTGAAGGCCAGCGTTCTCCATGTCGGCGGGCTTATGGGCGTCGGCCGGCCCGAAGTCAACGACTTTAACTACGTCACTCGGGTCAAGATCCCGACCTTGATGCTCAATGGAAAGTATGATTTGGTTTTCCCACTGGGAACAAGTGCCAAGCCGTTGTTTGACCTTCTGGGAACGCCCGAAGACCAGAAAAAGATGATTGTCTATGACACCGATCATTCCATCCCCAGGAATGAGTACATCAAGGAAACCTTGAACTGGCTGGACAAGTATCTGGGGCTCGTGAGATGACAATGGTGGGCGATACAGGATTTGAACCTGTGACTTCTACCGTGTGTAGGAAACGCCAAAAAAACGCAAAGCGCAGAAAATAAAGGATTTAGCAGGAAAGAGGGGGTTTTTAAGGCAATTCCGTCTTTGGTATCTCTCGATATCTTTAGATACGTTTTGATATTTCTAACATATTTTGGGCACAGTTTGGGCACAGTTGAGAGGTCGTGTTTCGAGCTTGACCGGCATCTCCGGTGGTGATAATATCCGGGCATCGGGATGCGTGAGGGTGCCATGGAATGTCCCAAGTGTCACGCTGAGAACAAGGAAAACTCGCGGTTCTGCAGCAGCTGCGCGGCGCTGTTGAATCCGGCGCGACTGGAGGGGGCATCCATGACGAAGACCCTCGAAACCCCCTTACCTGTCTTGAAGCAAGGAAGCCTCATCGCCGGTAAATACAAGATCATCGATGAGGTCGGGGCCGGCGGGATGGGCATCGTCTACAAGGCCGAGGATCTCAAGCTCAAGCGCTGCGTGGCCTTGAAGTTCCTGCCGACGCAATTAATGGACTCGCGGGAACTCAAGGAGCGGTTCCTCATCGAGGCTCAGGCGGCCGCGGCCCTTTCTCATCCGAACATTTGCGTTATCCACGAAATCGGGGAAAGCGAAGAGCGGCCTTATATCGCCATGGAGTACATGGAAGGGGAGACGCTACGGGACAGAATCAAGAAGGGGCCGTTAAAGCCGGAGGAAGCTCTGGACATCGCCGCCCGGATTGCCTCGGGCCTAGGCGAGGCCCACCGCAAGGGCATCATCCACCGGGACATCAAGAGTGCCAACATCATGGTCACGGAGAGGGGGCAGGCCAAAGTGATGGACTTCGGGCTGGCTAAGCTGCGGGGCGGGAGCTCGCTGACCCGGAGCCAGACGACTTTGGGTACCGTAGCTTACATGTCGCCGGAACAGGCTCGCGGGGACGAACTGGACCAGCGTACGGATATCTGGTCGCTGGGCGTAGTCCTCTATGAGATGCTTGCGGGCAGGCTGCCCTTTCGAGGAGACCACGACCAAACGGTCATCTATTCCATCCTTCATAACGAGCCCGAGTCCTTGATCAAAGTCATCCCCGGCATGGCACCCGAACTGGAACATGTCGTCGGACAGGCCCTGGCCAAGAAGGCGGCCGACCGCTACCAGACCATGGAGCAGTTTCGGGGAGATCTCGCCGCAGTTGCTGAAGGGTTAAGGCCGCTGAAGGCCAAGCGAAGGGCGAGGAGCCGAATATTCGGACTGAACGTGACTTATCTTCTCCCTGCCGCCCTGGCTGTCATCCTTATCCTCTTCGGCCTCAACATTGAGGGCCTTCGAGACCGGGCTTTCGGAAAGAAGGGCCGCGCCGAGCCGGCGATCAGGCTGGCGGTGCTGCCGTTCATGAACTTGTCCGGCGACCCGGAGCAGGAGGTCCTCTCCGACGGCCTCACGCAGGAATTGATCACCCAGCTCGGACGCCTCCATCCGGAGGGCCTGAGCGTGATCGGGCGCACGACGGTGATGCGCTATAAGAAAGGAGACACCCCGATCGACCAGATCGGCCGCGAGCTCGGGGTGGATCACATCCTCGAAGGGAGCGTGCAGCGCGAGGCGAACCGCGTCCGCATCACCGCCGAGCTGATCCATGTGATTGACCAGACGCAGATCTGGGCCGACACCTACGAGCGCGACCTGTCGGGCATCCTGTCGGTGCAGAGCCAGGTGGCGCAGAGCGTGGCCAAAGCCCTGGCGGTCAAGCTGCTCCCGGCCGAGCAGGCCCGCCTCGCCTCCGCCCGGACGGTCAACCCCGAGGCTTACGACGCCTATCTCAAGGGCTCCTCCCTCTGGAAGACGCTGAAGCCGGCCGATCTCGACGCCGCCCAGCGCTCGTTCGAGCTGGCGCTCGAAAAAGACCCTTCCTATGCCCCGGCCTACGAGGGTCTGACCTGGGTCTGGTTGGGCCGCCAACAAATGGAAATCATTCCGCCCGGTGAAGCTGGACCCAAAGCCAAAGCGGCGGCGCTCCAGGCCCTTGCTCTTGATAAGAATTCCGCGGAGGCGCACGAAGCGATGGCTTCGGTCATGACGTGGAGCGACTGGGACTGGGCCGGCGCCGAGCCGGAGTGGCAACGCGCCCTCGAGCTTAACCCTAACGGCGCCAACGCGCACGCTTACTACGCCCACTTCCTGGCACAAAGGGGACGCGCGGACGAGGGGCTCCGGCACAGCGAGCTGGCGATCAAGTTGGACCCGTTCAACGCGCTGTACCACGGCATGCACGGGATGGTCCTGACGTACCTTCGGCGCTTCGACGACGCCATGGCCGCGGCCCGCACTGCGATCTCCATTCGGTCCGATATGCGGGTCCCGTTCAGTGTCATGCAGTACGTTTACATGGTCAAGGGGATGCGTGACGAGCAGCTGGCCGACCAGAGACTGAGGATCGCTAACGATCCCGAGCGCATAGCGGCTTTCGAGCGGGGCCTTGCTGAAGGCGGATACGAGGGCGCGCAGCGGGGCATCGCGGACGTCCTGGCGGCACGGTACGCAAAGTCCCAATATCACAATGCCCCGGGCGTCGCCCTAAGGTATCTCGACGCCGGCGACAACGACCGGGCTATCGAGTGGCTCCAGAAGGCCTACGACGTTCATGACCCCGAATTAGCCTACAGCAGCATGCCTCCGTGGGACCGCTTGCGCGACGACCCACGCTACCAGGCCTTGCTTCGCCGCATAGGCCTCCCGTTGGATGAAAAGAAATAAGAGGAATCCGTTCAGGGGGGCCATCAAGCAGGTCAGCGTCTCGGATTAAGCCTCCCCAGAGACGCTTTTCGGAATTATTCTTATTGATATTTACCTCCCCTTCCCCTCCTAGAGAAATAGGAAGGGCCAAATCAGGTTAGCGTCTCTGGTAAGGTCGGTGGGCGATACAGGATTTGAACCTCTGACTTCACCCGTGTATAGGAAGCGGCGGGAAATTCTAAAGTGCAGAAAATAATGGATATACTCTGTAAATTGCGCGTTTTTAGGGGCTCTAGGACTGCGCTGCATTTCGATATTATTAGATCCGTTTCGATATTCCTGATATATTTTACGGAAAGGTTAACACCCAGGCAAAAATGAAACACAAAGGTTCATGTGCCATCTTCCTTTTATGTCTGGTCTGCTCCCCAAAAAATTCAGGCGTTAGGCCTGAAGGCGCGGACGCGAAAACAGCCACCCTACCGGAATGGTTCAGCAGCGGGAAGTTCGGAATGTTCATCCACTGGGGCCCCTATTCCGTGTTGGGCGGTGAATGGAACGGAAAGAGGATTGAGCAGGGAGATATTGCCGAATGGATCATGCAGCGGTTTCAGATACCCGTTGCAGAATACCGCAAGGTTGCCGCCACTTTCAATCCGGCACAGTTCAATGCGCGCGAATGGGTTGCCCTGGCAAAGAATGCCGGCATGAAATATCTCATCATCACCGCAAAGCACCATGATGGATTTGCCATGTTCGATTCTAAAGTCAGTGGTTACAATATCGTTGATTATACAAAATTCGGCAGAGATCCGCTCAAGGAACTGTCGGAGGCGTGTGCCGAAGCCGGGATCAAATTCTGCGTTTACTATTCCCACCGTGAGGACTGGGAAAACCCGTATGCTTACGGAAACACTTGGGATTTTGATTCTTCACAGACCAACCTGGACACCATGGATCATCCTGAACTGTTCCGGAAATACCTGGATGACAAGGCCCTGCCGCAACTCAAGGAATTGCTCACCCATTATGGTCCGCTCGGGATCGTTTGGTTCGACCGGGGGATGTACACCCCGGAGCAGGGAAAGGAATTCGCCGACCTCGTTCATGCTTTGCAGCCGAATTGTCTGGTTAACGGCCGGGTTGGGCACTACGATCAGGAGTTGCTTGGGGACTATCAGAGTCTGACTGATAACGGGATGCCGGTTGGAGGAATTGAGGAGGCCTGGGAAACTCCTCAAACCCTTAATGATACCTGGGGATTCAGCAAGTTTGATCAGAACTGGAAGTCCGCCGGGGATATTATCAAAAGAATGGTGGCCATTGTAAGCAAGGGAGGAAATTACCTGCTCAACGTCGGGCCCACCGGGGAAGGCATCATTCCCGGCCCTTCAGTGAAGATCCTTAAAAGTGTTGGTGAGTGGATGAACAAGAACAGTGAAAGCATTTACGGAACCTCTCCCTCCCCCTTTCCGGTTGAGTTCCCGTGGGGTTTCTGCACAAGAAAGGGGGACCTGCTTTATCTTCATATATTTGACCGGCCGGTGGATGGTATCCTGAAACTGGAGGGATTGAATAACCGGATCCGGAATGCCTATCTGTTGACAGATAAGGCAGGGAAGCTGAAGGTCAGCCGGGATAAAAGTGGTCAATGGCTGATCTCTTTACCTGAATCACGGCCCGACACGATTAATTCCGTAGTCGTATCGCAAATTGCCGGTCCTCCTGATATTGATCCCCTAGTGGTTCAGCAGAAGGGCGGTGAACCGGTCGTGCTGGATTATCTTACCGCCTCCACCCATGGCAAAGCGGTAAAACGATTCAACCGAAAGGGGGAGGAAGGCCAATTCCATATTTCAAAAATGGAAGGACCTGAGGATGTCATCGAATGGCATGTGAATATGGTAAATCCCGGAATGTATGACGTTTCCATAACCTATGCGGCAATACCCGGCTGGGAAAATTGCAGTTACAAGGTGAGTGCCGGTAAGGAACAGATCACTGGCATCGTAAAATCCAGCCAGGGCTGGTATGAATACAAGACCGAAAAAATCGGGCAGATGCGGGTATCTAAAAAAGGAGAAACCCTCTTCGGGCTTTATCCTGAGCATCAGCTTAATCATTACCTGATGTATTTCAGATCCTTGAAACTAATGCGAACGCATTAAATCGTGATACCCCCTCTCCCCTCCCTCCCCCTCGAGGGGGGAGGGTAAGGGAGAGGGTGACGTCACAAGATTTATTGCGTTTAGAATAGTACCGATAGATTGATTAGCTTTTCTTGTCTAGCCAAATCATTATTTGAGCGGCGCCATCTGGGGCATGTGCGAGGAGACCATGCCCTTCATCCTGATCTTCGTGCCGGTCTTGGCGGGTCATTGACACCGCCGCCCGTCCGGTCCTATACTCCCTGCGTGTCGATCCGGGGAGAGTCCCATCCGGGGCCGGAATTCAACTCGTCCGGAAAAGGCAATTTCTTCTGATCATTTTTGAGGAGGTATCGCATGGACAATGAAATCTTGAAAAGCAAGATCGTCGAGGTTCTCAAGCGCTCCATGTTGGCTTCGGTCGCCACTGTTAAAGACGGCAAACCGTGGGTCCGGTATATGGTGGTCTCGCAAGGAAGCGGGCTGTCGTTGTGGACCACGACGTTCGCTCAATCCCGGAAGGTACAAGAAATAAAGAAGAACAAGAATATCGATCTGATCATCGGCGGGGACGAGAAGAATTTCCAGGCGCCTTACTTGAACATCAAGGCGACCGCGGAAGTATTGACCGATATCGAAACAAAAAAGAAGTACTGGAACGATATGCTCAAGAGCTGGTATTCGGGCCCGGAAGACCCCAACTTGGCGATCATCATCATATCCCCGCAAGTCATCGAATACATGGGCGGCGATTCCATGACTCCCGAAGTCTATACCGTTTAGAGCTTTCTTCGTTAAGCCGGAGAGCTGACGGATTATTCCATCTCGATGTTCCGGCCGGCGTCGATGAACAGGTGAAAAAAGCATGAAAAAACGCTCAAGGTGTTCGGTCTGGGCCCTCCTCCTGACGGTTTCAGCCGTCTCTTTGTCGGCGGCACCGCTTCTCTTTGATCGGCAGGAATATGCCGCCCGCCGAGGCCGGCTCATGGACAAGATCCCCGCTGGGATTGCCGTCTTCCTCGGGGCGACAGCGCCCTCCGGAGACCGGGAGTTCCGTCAGGGCCATGATTTCGCCTATTTCACCGGAGTCGAGATCCCCGACGCCTACCTCATCATCGACGGAATCCGGAGAGAAAGCCTTCTGTTCTTCACGATCGGCGAGAGAGAGGCGGAGGCGGAAGGCGTCGCCTTGGATCTCGTCCGGAATCCCAAAGAAACCACGGGGATCGAAAAGGCCCTTCCGGCTGAACAATTCGGAGCGGTCCTGGCGGGCCTTGGCCAGAAGACACAGGTGTTCTACACGATGTTCGAGCCCGAAGAGCTCGGCGCCGAAAACGCCAACGAGAAATGGAACGCCCTCCAGCGGACCATGACATTGAATCCCTGGGACGGCCGCCTCACCCGGGAACTCCAGTTCGTCAGGCAGTTGCGCGATAAGTTCCCTCAGGTCGACGTCCGCGACTGCTCCGCCCTGGTCTGGGACCTGCGCAAGATCAAGTCGTCCGCCGAGATCGAGGTCATGCGGCGCGCCGCCAGGATCGGCGTCAAGGCCCACAACGCCTTGATCCAGTCGACCCGGCCCGGCGTCTCCGAAAAAGCCCTGGAAGCCGTGTTCGAGTTCGTCTGCCGCTTGGAGGGCGCCGTGGACATGGCCTACACGCCCATCCTGATGTCCGGGAAAAACCACGCCTTCGGGCACTACCACAAATACGATCGCACCCTGAAGGGCGGGGACCTCATCATCCTGGACGCGGGCCCCGACTACGCCGACTACCACGTAGATATCTCGACGACATTTCCGGCGTCGGGCACGTTCACCCCCCGCCAGAAAGAGCTCTACGAGGCGGCCTTGGCCGTCCGGGACGTCTGCCAGGCGAACTACCGCCCCGGCGTCACATTCAAACAGGCGGGGGCCGCGGTCGAAGCCATGCTCAAGGAAAAAGGCCTGGACCGGTTCGCCAAGGATTTCCGCGGCATCGTCCGTTATGGCGGCTACAACCACATGATCGGCCTGGCCACGCACGATGTCACGGGGACGTTTGCCGGTCCCGACGAAGTCCTCGCGCCCGGCTTCGTCTTTGCCTGCGACATCCAGTTGTTCCGGGTCGAAGAGGAGATCGGCATCCGGATCGAGGACACGATTGCGGTCACGGAGACGGGGTATGAGAATCTATCGCTCGGCGTTCCCCGGACGGTCGCGGATATCGAGGCTCTGAAAAAGAACGACGGCCTTCTCCAAACGGCCGGCGACGCGCGAACGAAGCGCGGAAAGAAGTGAGATCATGAAAAAGATGATGCTTATCGTGCTCCTGATCATCGCGGTTTGTCTGCCGTCCTTCGGTCAAACCGTGGATTGGTCGAAAAAAGCGCTTCAATCCGAGCGCAGCCGGTCCTATGACGCTCTCCATTACCTGATCAAGATCGAGCTCGATCTCGACCAGAAAACGTTCGGAGGCGCGACCACGGTCACGGTGGCCTCTTTTCGGGAAGGCCTCGCGACCTGCGTCCTCGATGCCGAGGAATTCACGGTCACGTCCGTCGTCAGCGACGACGGACTGCCCTTGAAATTCGATCAGACGGCCAAGGAGCTCTCGGTCCATCTGGCGCGGCCGCATAAATTCGGGGAGGAGTTGTCGTTCACCTGCTTTTATCACGGCCGGGACCCGAAGATCGGGCTGCGGTTCATGCCCGAAACCACGGACAATCCCCAGATCGTGTTCTCGGACTCCTTCCCTGAAAACGTCCATCACTGGTTCCCCTGTTTCGATTACCCGAACGACAAGGTCACCAACGAGATCGTGGCCACCGTCAAGTCGGGATTGAAGGTGGCCGCGAACGGCCGGCTCGTCAGCGTGATCGAGGACAAGGCGGCCGGCAAGGTGACGTATCACTGGTCCCAGGACCTGCCGCACTCGACGTATCTCATCTTCCTGGCGGCCGCGCCGTATGTCGTCGTCCGCGATTCCTACGGCACTCTGCCCGTGAACTATTGGGTTTATCCGCGGGACGAGGCGAAAGTCAAGCCGACCTACG
>Ga0315275_10000537_pt1 | contig 31494 bp, 28 predicted proteins | sample YL17G03_0_MG_FD_205557 | JGI IMG/M metagenome (GOLD analysis project Ga0315275, IMG submission 205557) | Sediment microbial communities from Yellowstone Lake, YNP, Wyoming, USA - YL17G03_0 | ecosystem: Environmental > Aquatic > Freshwater > Lake > Sediment | place: USA: Wyoming | collected...
CGTTCAGCCGCGGCGGCCAGACGCTGTTCCTCGACTTCAACGTCCACACGGGCGTTCCGCGCTACATGAAGGAGATCGGGGCGATCGGCCCCGGCGGGAAGTACACGGGCCGGACCTACGGCCAGTACGAGAAGGTGGCCCAGCGCTTCTGCCGCGCCATGCTCGAGGTCTGGCGGGCCGGCGACCGCGACGGGCACCTGTTTGCGTTCCCGAAGTGCGACTTCCACATCAACGCCGAGACGTTCAGCGACCCCGCCCAGCGCGAACTCCTGGAGCAGGCGTGCCAGATCTCCTCGGAGAACGGCGTGCCGTACTTCGTGTTCGACCGCGACGAGGTGACGCTGAGCGCCTGCTGCCGCCTGAGGACGGCCATTGACGACAACTACATGATCACGCACCCGGAGAGCATGAGGTTCTGCGGGTTCCAGAACGTGACGATCAACCTGCCGCAGGCCGCCTACCGCGCGGGGCCGGGCAACTGGCAGGGCCTCCTGGACGAGGTGGGTGCGTGCATGGAACTGGCGATGAAGGCCCACCAGGAGAAGCGCGAGTTCATCAAGAAGATGATGGCCTCGCCCGCCATGCCGCTATGGGAGATCGGCAAGGCCGCCAAGGACGGGCGACCGTACGTGGACCTCGACAAGTGCACCTACATCATCGGCCTCATCGGCCTCAATGAGTGCATCCAGCACATGATGGGCCAGGAACTCCACGAGTCCGACGAGGCCCTGAAGAAGGGCCTCCTGGTGGCCTCGTTCATGCACCACCGGGCCAAGCAGTTCTCGCGCCAGCACGGCCTGAAGGTAAGCCTGGAAGAGTCGCCGGCCGAAAGCGCGACGCGCCGGTTTGCCAAGGTGGATTACCGCGACTGGCCGCAGTCGCGCGGCCTCGTCAAGGGCGACGTTGCGGCCGACGAGTACTACTACACGAACTCGATCCACCTGAGGGCCGACGCGCCGGTGGACCTCCTGACGCGGATCCAGAAACAGGCGAAGTTCCACGGCATGATCGAGTCCGGGGCGATCATCCACGCGTTCGTGGGCGAGGAGCGGCCGCCCGCCGAAAGCATCCTGGCCCTCGTCCGCCGGACCTACGAGCAGACCCCGGCGGCCCAACTGACGATCAGCCCCGAGTTCACGATCTGCAACGACTGCCGCAAGTGGACCCCCAGGCTCCAGGAGCATTGCGACTTTTGCCAGTCGACGAACGTCTACGGCGTGACGCGGATCGTCGGGTACTTCAGCCGGGTCGCCAACTGGAACAAGTCGAAGTTGGGCGAACTGAAGGATCGGCATCGCGGCAACTACTCGGTCGCGTCCCTCGCCACGGCCGGCGCTCCGGCGCCGTCGGTGGAACTGGGGACGGCGGCCGGCTGAGAACAGAGCGGCGCGCCGCCTGGGTGCCGGCAGGCAGGGCGGGCGCCGATGAATGGGAACCCCTTGTTGACGGAGGAGCCGGGCGCCTTAAGTGGCGACGTTCGCCGTCCCGGCTCCCCGTCGTTTTACCTTGAGCGCGGCCGTCGCCACGTGCCGAAAGGCGGCGAGCCGCCGAAGGAATAATGATGGAGATCGCACGAGAGGCGGAGAAGGCGTATCGCGGCGGGTCGAGCGGCGTCAAGTACCTGATGCGCGGGCCGAAGATTGACTGGGGCGTCATCCTGTTTGCCCCCGGCGAGGAACTCGGACGCCACCTCCATAAGGTCGTCGAGGAGACGTTCTTCTTCGTCGAGGGCGCGGGCGGCCGCTTTCTCGTGGACGGCCGCGAGCACCCGATCGCCGTCGGCGACGCCTTCCGAGTCGAGCCCGGCGAGGTTCACAACATCGTCAACGACACCGCGGCGCCCTTGAAGGCGGTGTTCATCAAGTCGCCGTACAACCCATCGGACAAGACTGACGTTTGAGGAGCCGCCGCGCGACGCGCGCCACCGGGTGCGCCGCCGGCCGGAGGGACTCGCGGGCACACCGCGGACACGAGGGGAAGAGGGAGCCATGAGACTGGAAGTCTTCGGCAAGATCAACTGTGCCAAGTGCAATAGTGCCAAGGAGAAACTGGCCCACCTGCTGTCGAAGGACGGCGCGGCCGGGGCCGCGTCGCTCCATTTCTTCGACCTCGACTCGGTCGAGGGGATGGCCGAGGGAGCGTTCAGCGACGTCCTCCAGATTCCGACGGTCATCCTCCGGTCCGACGATGGCCTGGTCGCGGCCCGGTGGGAGGGCAAGGCGCCCCTGACGAGCGAAGTCCAGGCGGCCCTCGGTGCCACCAAAGGCCTGAGCGCGGTCCAATGAGCGCCGAGACGCATTCCGCGCTGCCGCCCATCGCCGGGTACCTGCCGACCACGATGATTGACTGGCCGGGTCGTCTGGCGGCCGTCGTCTTCCTGCCGCAGTGCAACCTCCGCTGCCGCTTCTGCCACGCCGGGCCGCTGCTTGTCTCGCCCCAGGAGACGATTCCGCTCGAGTCGGTCCTGCGGCACATGGCGTCGCGTCGCGGCTGGCTCGACGGTGTGGTCATCTGCGGCGGCGAACCGACTCTCTGGGATGGCCTCGCGGACCTGTGCGGCATCTTCCACCGCGCGGGCCTCGCCGTCAAACTCGACACGAACGGCACGCGGCCGGACTGCCTCGACGAGCTCCTCACGTCGGGCGCCGTGGACGCCATCGCGATGGACCTCAAGGCCCCCCTCGACGAGCGATACGCCGCAGCCTGCGGCGGCGAGGTGGACCTCGCGGCGCTCGGCCGCTCGGTGGACCTCTTGATGGCCGGCCGCGCCGAGTACGAGTTCCGAACCACCGTGTGTCCGACGCTTATCGGCGAACCGGAGATCCACGCGATGGGCTCGCGGATCGCCGGCTCCCGCCGCTGGGTCCTCCAGCGGTTCGAGCCGACCTACGCCCTGGACGCGGCCTTGAGGTCGGTCGCGCCGTACGATCTGACGACGATGGAAGCCCTGGCCGAGATCGGCCGCCAGTACGTCGGTCGGTGCGTAGTGCGCGGCCAACCGGAAAATCCCGCCGCCTCGCGGGGCGAGGCCGTGTCGGGCCGGGGTTCGGCTCCTTAGGGCGACTCACGAATGGATTGGTCCGGCTGGGGTGTTTCCCTTGTTTCGCGCGTATCCCTAGGGGTTGTGGCCGAGTGTCACCCTTGACACTGCTGCTGCCACATCTTAGAGTATCGTGCGTCTGGGCACGGGGCCCCGACCGGCTCGCCATGGCGGCCTTGGCCGACCGGACGGTCCGACCTGCCTGTCGGCAGGCAGGAGAGAGTGGCGAGCGGGGAATGTGGGGTTTTCGGCATCGGTGAGCAGGTTTTGCTAAAGTCCGATAACTGGCGCCGCCGATACCAAACATAAGTGAGAGCGGGGTCTGTATGCGCGCTACCCGGGCTGTGAACGGTCTCGGGCGGAGCCGGCGCACCGGTGCGCTGGCCGTCGCCCTTTTTGTGCTGGCGGGCTTCGGCCTTGCGGGCCTATCCTGCGCCAAGAAACCGGTGGCCAGCGAGCCCCGTACGCCGCGCGACGTCCAGGTGCCGCCATACCTCAAGGACACCGTCGGCGAACTGGCCCGCGTCTCCGGCCGCGAGGAGATTCCCGTCCAGGGCCTCGGCTTCGTCACCGGTCTGGACGGAACCGGCAACAAGGTCATCCCGCCGGGCATCCGCCAGCAGGCCCTCGACATGATGCGCCGCAACCACGTCGAGCACGCCGAGGAGATCCTGGCCATCCCCGACAACGCCGTCGTCCTCGTGACGGGCCTCCTCCCGCCGGCCGTCGCGAAGGGCGAGTTGTTCGACCTGGAGGTCCGGGCCGTCGCCACCACCGACACGACGAGCCTCGAGGGCGGGTTCCTTCTGGAGGGCGACCTCGCGCGCATCGTCTCGGAGCGCGGCGTGGAGGCCAAGGGCGAAATCCTCGCTCTCGGCCGCGGCGCCGTCTTCGTCTCGCCATTCTCCCCGGACGACAAGTCGAGAGCCGGCGCCGACCCGCGCCTCGGCCGCATCCTGGCCGGCGGCAAGGCGTTTGTGGCCCGCTATTTCCGGCTGGCCCTCCTGGTGCCCTCGGTCAGGACCGCCGACCAGATCGTCCGCCTCGTCAATGCCCGATTCCCCGGCGCAGCCAAGGGCACCGAGGACCCGGGCAACATCAACCTCAGCGTTCCGAAGGAATACCAGAACGACAAGACGCGGTTCCTCGACCTCGTGGGCGCCATCTACCTGCGCGAGACGCCCGACGCCCGCGACCAGCGCGTCGCCCTGCTCCTGGGGACGCTCCAGAATGGCCGGGACATGGACCGCGTGGCGCTCGGACTGGAGGCGTTCGGCGGGTCGGTCGCGCCGGCGCTGCACGCACTGGCCAATCACTCGAGCGAAGCGGTCCGGTTCTACGCCGGCCGCACCCTGGCGGGCCTCCAGGACGCCCAGGCCGTTCACATCCTCGAACCGATCGCGCTCGACGACCGGTCCGAGTTCCAGGAGATGGCCGTCGAAGCGCTGGGCGAACTCCGCAACGGCCTCGGCCTCGGCGTGCTCGGCCGCGCGCTTGAGGCCAAGAGCGTCCGGGTCCGCATCGCGGCGTGGCAGAACACGGCTCGCCTGGCGCCGCGGACATTCGTGGCCCGCACGTTCGCCGACAAGTTCACGCTGAGCATCATCGCGACGAAGGCTGATCCATTCATCTATGTGGCGCGGACCATGAAACCCGAGTTGGCGATCTTCGGCGACCTCGTGGTTCGTCCGCCGGTCCTGGCCGAAACGCGGCGCCTGAGCGCGACCGTCCGGGCCGGCGCCAGCGAGGTCACCGTCTTCACGCGCCGCCGCGGCACGGACCTCCGGGTCGAGGCCCCCCTGGACGTCCGCGGCCTGATCGAAAAATTGGCGGCGCCCTTCGGCCTCGACCGGAACCCCGAACCCCAGGGACTCGACGCCAGTTACAGCGACATCGTCGGCCTCCTGAACGAGATGGCCCGCAAGCACGCCCTCTCGGGGCCGATCGTCCTTCAGCCGATCCGGTACCGCGTGCCGGGAGGCCGGCCCACCGCCCGGCCCATCGGCGAACCGGAAGAGACGATCAACCTCCAGCCCGAGGAGAAACCGGCCGCCAAACCGAAACCTAAATCCTGAACGCCGATGCCCGGCCTCAAGGAGCACGAGCCAACTTGGAACTCAAAAAACTCGAACTGTTCGGATTCAAATCCTTTGCGGATCGGACCCGGTTCGAATTCGACTCCGGCATCACGGTCATCGTCGGGCCGAATGGGTGCGGCAAGTCCAACGTCGTGGACGCCGTCAAGTGGGTCCTCGGCGAACAGAGCCCCAAGAGCCTTCGCGGCCGCGAAATGGCCGACGTCATCTTCGCCGGCAGCGAGTCGCGCCGCAGCCTCGGTTTCGCCGAAGCCACCCTCACGTTCGACAACGCCCGCGGCCTCCTCCCCATCGGCACCGCCGAGGTCGAGGTCAGTCGCCGACTCTACCGAAGCGGCGAATCCGAGTACCTCCTCAACCGAAAACCCTGCCGCCTCCGCGACGTGCGGGAACTTTTCATGGACACCGGCGTCGGTCTGGACGCCTACAGCCTCATCGAACAGGGCAAGGTGGACGTCCTCCTCCAGTCCAATCCTCAGGACCGACGCCTCATCTTCGAAGAGGCCGCCGGCATCTCCAAGTACAAGGCCAAACGCCGCGAGGCCGAACGCAAACTCGAGCGCACCCGGCAGAACCTCCTCCGCCTCGGCGACATCCTCGAAGAGGTCGAACGACGCCTCCGCAGCATCAAGTACCAGGCCGGCAAGGCCCGCAACTTCGTCGAATACACCCAGCGCCTGAAGGAACTGCGCCTGTCGTACGCCCTCAGCCAGTACCACGAGCACACCAGCGCGCTGGCGGCCAACCAGGCGGCCATTGACGCCCTTCAGAACGAGCGGTCGGCCCGCGCATCGGCCCTCGCGCGGCTCGACCAGCAGCGCTCACGCCTCGAAGGGAACCTCATGGACCTGGAGCAGCAGGCCCGCCAGGCGGAGTCGCGCCTCAGCCAGGCCCGCTCCGGGATCGCCACGCGCGAAAGCGAAATCGGCCTCCACCGGACGCGCGTCGGCGAACTCCAGCAGATCGTCGAGCGCGACCGCCGCAAGATCGCCGACCTCTCGGCCCACCTGAGGGACGCCGAGGCGGCGGCCGCATCGCGCCGCACGGAACTGGCCGGACTGGCCGAGTCGGCCGAGCGCCAGGCCGCGGCGCTCTCGGCCATCGAGGCGGACCTCCGCCGGTCGGGCGACGAGGTCCGCTCCCTGGCCGCCCGCATCGAGGCCGCCAAGGCCGCCGCGATGGACCTCGCGCAGGAGAAGAGCGCCCGGTCGTCGCGGCTGGGGGCCCTGGACCTCAGGCTCGAAACGCTCGAGGCCCAGGCGGCCAAACTCCGCGCCCGCCGCGACGAAATCGCCGCCGCTCTCCAGGAACTCGGACGCCGCGAGGCCGCCTGCCAGACCGAGACCCGGAACCTCGACGCGACAATCGTCGAGCGACGCGGACGCCTCGAAGCCAAACGCCACGAGGCCGAGGCCAAGCAGAAAGAAGTCGAGGAGACCGGCGAACGCCTCGCCCGGGCCAAGGAGGAAGCCTCCGCTCTCGACAGCCGCAGGGAACTCCTCGAGGACCTCGAAGCGCGCGGCGAGGGCATCCCAGCGGCCGTCCGCCGCGCGACCGAGGCCATCGCCGCCGGCGGCGCCGCCCATACGGGCCGTATGGCCGACCGATGGCGCGGCATGGTGGCCGACCTCATGGAAGTGGACGTCGCCCACGCCGTCATGATCGAGTCGGCCCTCGGCCCCGCCGAGAAACTCCTCGTGGCCGACCATCAGGCCGACGTCCTTCAAATCGCCCGCCAACTGGAAGGCCAACTGCCCGGCCAGGTCCGGTTCCTCGCGCTCGACGCCATCGAACCTGCCTGTCCGGCAGGCAGGCCGGCCGCAAACGGCCACGACCCTTCGGCAGGCTCAGGGCAGGCTCTTTCGTCCTGGCCCGAGGCGATCGGATGGGCGATGGATTACGTCCGGGCCGACGAGGCCGTGCGTCCGGCGATCGCGCACCTGCTGGCCCGGACGGTGGTCGTTCGGACCCTGGAGGCGGCCGTGGACCTCGCGCGCGGCCCGCTTCGCGGCTACCGTTTCGTCACGCTGTCGGGCAACGTGCTGGAGGCCGACGGGTCGGTCGCCGTCGGGCCGCCCGGCGTGGAGGCCAGCCTGATCTCGCGCCGGTCGGAACTCCGCCGCATCGCAACGGAGCGCCAGGCCCTGGCCGCACGCATCGAAGAACTCCAGGCCCTCCGCGGCCGCGCGGTCGAGGAACTCCAGGCCCTCGACGCCGACCAGCAGGGCCTGCGGCAGGAGATTTACGAAGGCTCGATGGCCAGGGTCGAGGTCGAGGGGCAACTCCGCCGCGTGGCCGAGACGCGGCAGGCGCTCCTGGCCGAGTCGCCGGTCGTCGAGAGCGAACTCGCCCAGACCGGTCGCCAGCGCGACCAGGCCGAAGCCGAGCGCGAGGCCCTGCGCGCCGAGGTCGCGGACCTCGAGCGCCGCGAGACCCACGAGTCGCAGGCCATCGCCGCCCTCGTGGCCGAGCACGACCGGCTGACCGCCGAGCGGGCTGCCGCAGAGGAAGGACGGACTCAAGGCCGGATCGCCCTCGCCCAAGTCCGCGAAAAGCGCACCGCGCTCGTGGACCAGGTTGCGGCGTCCGAGCGCGACCTGGCGGCCACGCGCGACGGCATCGCCCAGGCCCAGGCCGACCTCGACCAGTCGCACAGCCGCATCCGCGAGTCCGAGCAGACGATGCTCCGCCTCCAGTCGGAACTGGCGGCGCTCTTTCTGGAGAAGGAATCGGCCGAGGCCGCTCTCCGGCGCCTCGCCGCCGACCGGGCCGACGCCGGCGCGGCTCTCGCGGGCCTGGCCGAAAAGGCCCGCGCCATCGAGGCCGAAAGCGACGCTTTCCAGGAGCAGATCCACGCCCGCGAACTGGAGCGCCGCCAGGTCGAGACCAAGCGCGACGATCTTCTCGCGCGGATCCGCGACGATTTCGCCATGGACCTCGCCGAGCGCTACGCCGCCTGGCAGCCCGAGGCCGTCAACTGGGACGCCGTCGCCGAGGAAATCCGCGAACTCCAGGGCAAGATCGAACGACTCGGCGCCGTCAACCTCGAGGCCATCCAGGAGCAGGACGCCCTCGAAGAGCGCACGGCGTTCCTGCGGCAGCAGCGCGACGACCTCGTGAAGGCCCAGGACGCACTCACCGCCCTCATCGAGCGCATCAACCAGGAAAGCCGCGACCGATTCCTCAAGACCTTCGAGGCGGTCCGCACGCATTTCCAGGAACTGTTCAGGAAACTCTTCGGCGGCGGCAAGGCCGACGTGTACCTGGAGAACGAAGCGGACGTCCTGGAGAGCGGCATCGAAGTCGTCGCCCGGCCTCCCGGCAAACAACTCCAGCGCATAAGCCTCCTTTCGGGCGGCGAGAAGACGATGGCGGCCGTGGCGCTGCTGCTGGCGATTTTCCGGGCGCGGCCGAGCCCGTTTTGCATCCTCGACGAGGTGGACGCCGCACTGGACGAGTCCAACGTGGACCGCTTCACGGGCCTCGTGCGCGAGTTCCTCGACCAGTCGCAGTTCGTCGTCATCACGCACAACAAGCGCACGATGGCCATCGCCGACGTGCTCTACGGCGTCACGATGCAGGAAGCGGGCGTGTCGCGGAAGGTGGCCGTCAAGTTCTCGCGTCTGCACGAGCAAGGATACATCGCGGCCGCGTCCGAGCGCGAGCCGGACCAGGCCGAGTCGCCGGAGACCGATGAGCCGGTCCGCTCGGCCGAGGCGCCGACCGAAGCGGAAGCGGCGCGTGATTCGGTTCCGGCCGAGACTTCGACCCGAGTAACGGTCAGTTAAGATCGCAGTTTTGCGCGGTGGGCCTGGAGTACCCACCGCGCGGAAACGATGATGGTTTTTTCACGGCGCAAGTGCTGCTAAGTGAGGCATGCCTCCATGTCGCGAGCGACGAGATTCGCGATGTTGATTTTGGGATACGGCCTCCTCGTGAGTATCTTGGCAGTGTTTTGGTATGGTTACTTCACGTACAAGTCGGAGTACAGCTTCCTGGTTCTTCTTGGTGTCGTAATTTTAACTGCTGGTGTAATCGAAGCATTTTTTTCAGAGAAAAGCCACAATGATAGTACGGAACCTAAATAGGTCGCAAACCGACCTATTTAGACCGTCACTATCATGGTCTTTACTTGAGGAATGGCTGGATCCTATTACTGTGCACACTGGCCACAGGATCAGGCATTGTGCCGCATTTTGTGTTTGAAAAATGACACAGATTCCACAAACTTCGCTTTCGCCGACGCCCCTGCGGCTGCCGGTGCTCCCCTTGAGGGGCCTCGTGGCGTTTCCGGGCCTGGTGATGCCCCTCCAGGTCGGGCGCGAGACGTCGGTCGTGGCGGTGCACGCGGCCCTCGAACGGGACCGGCGGATCGTCCTCGTGGCGCAGCGCCAGGCCGAGTGCATCGAGGTCGGCCCGGCGGATCTCTTCCGTGTGGGCTCCGTCTGCCACGTCCACCAGTGTTTCAAGAACGAGAGCGGCACGCACAAGACAATCGTCGAGGCCGAGACCCGCGCCCGCATCGGCCCCGTCGTACTTGAAAATGGGTGCCTGTGGGCCGACGTGGAACTCGTGGACGAGCCGCCCCTGGACGGGCCCGAGGCCGAGGCCCTCATGCGGACCGTCCGGGCCCGCTTCTTCACCTACCTGCAACTCCATCCGAGCCTGCCCGAGAGCGTCGGCCAGCAGGTGGCCCAGGCCCCGGACGGCGCGCGGCTGGCGGACATCGTGGCGGCGTTCACGGCCATTCCGCTCTCCGACAAGCAGCGGCTGCTGGAGGTCGTGGAAAGCGGCGAGCGGCTCCAGGCCGTGGCGGACCTGCTGGAAAGCGAGATCGGCCTCCTGGAAATCCAGCGGCGCATAAGCGACCGCGTCCGCACGCGCCTCTCGAAAAGCCAGAAGGAATATTTCCTCAAGGAGCAACTCAAGGCCATCGAGGAGGAACTCGGCCAGAGCGACGCCGCCGGGTCGGGCCTCGCGGAACTCCAAGAGAAAATCCTGGCCGCCGGGATGCCCGAAGAGGTCCAGAAGATCGCCCTCCGCGAGCATAACCGCCTCAGCCGCATGGTCCCCCTGACGCCCCAGGCCGTCGTCGTCACTGAATATCTCGATTGGCTGATCCACATGCCGTGGCGCGAGCGGACCGAGGACAACCTCGACCTGGGGCACGTCGCCAGGATCCTCGACGAGGACCATTTCGGACTACAGGAACCCAAGGAGCGTATCCTCGAGTACCTGGCCGTAAAGAAACTGAGCGCCAGCCTTCGCGAACCGATCCTCTGCTTCGTCGGGCCGCCGGGCGTCGGCAAGACGAGCCTCGCCAGGAGCGTCGCGCGGGCCCTCGGCCGCCGCTTCGTCCGCAAGAGCCTCGGCGGAGTCCGCGACGAGGCCGAAATCCGCGGACACCGGCGCACCTACGTCGGCGCCATGCCGGGCCGCATCCTTCAGTCCATCCGCAAGGCCGGTGCCCGAAACCCAGTCTTCCTCCTGGACGAGATTGACAAGATGGGCCAGGACTTCCACGGCGACCCCGCCAGCGCGCTCCTTGAGGTCCTCGACCCCGACGAGAACTACGCCTTCAGCGACCATTACCTGGAAGTCGAGTGGGACCTATCGGACGTCCTCTTCATCTGCACGGCCAACGTTGCAACGGCCATTCCGCCGGTGCTCCTCGACCGCCTGGAGATGATCGAACTGGCGGGCTACACGCTCGAAGAGAAAGTGAAGATCGTCGAGCAGCATCTCCTCGTGCGCGAACTCAAGGCCCACGGCCTGGCGGCCCAGGAGGTCGCCTTCCCGGCCGAGGTCATCCGCCACATCATCGAGTCCTACACGCGCGAGGCCGGCGTGCGGAACCTTCGCAAGGCCGTCGCGCGGGTCCTCCGGAAGATCGCGACCGCGCAGGCCGCCGGTCCGGCTTCGCCAAGGCGGAACCCCGCTACTCCGGGGCGAAGCCCGGCCGACGCCGCGCCGGTCCGTACCGTGACGACCGAAATGGTCCGGGCACACCTGGGCCCCGCGCCGTACAGGCGCGAACCGGCCGGCCCGAAAGAAGGCGTCGGCGCGGTCATGAGCCTGGCGTGGACCGAGTTCGGCGGCCGCAGCATGGTCATCGAGGTCTCCTGCATGCCCGGCAAGGGCGAGTTGACGCTGACCGGCCAACTCGGCGACGTGATGCAGGAGTCCGTCAAGACGGCCCTCTCGTGGGTCCGCTCCAGGTGCGCCAGGCCGGGCGTCATCCCGCTCCGCCACACCGTGGACCTCCATGTCCACGTGCCGGAAGGGGCCACGCCGAAGGACGGTCCGAGCGCGGGCCTGCCGATGGTCTGCGCGCTGGCGTCGGCGCTTTCTGGGTATCCGGCCCGGCGCGACATCGCCATCACCGGCGAAGTGACGCTCCAGGGGCGCGTGCTGCCGGTCGGCGGGATAAAGGAAAAGGTCCTTGCGGCCCACCGCGAAGGGATCACGCACATCTTCCTGCCGAAGGCGAACCAGGACGACCTGGAGAAGATCCCTGACGAAGTCCGCCGCGCGGTCCGGTTCTCGTTCGTCGAGCGCGTAGAGGAGTGCTTGCGGGAGGTCGTGCCGGCCCTCAAGGGCCAGTTCCGCAGCCGCGCCGAGACGCACCTGCGCGAGCGCGAAGACGCCGGAACGACTAATGACTAATGTCTAATTCCTAATGTCTAGAGCAGTTCACGATAAGTTGTAGCACTTGGGGTGCCATGCTTTCCCGTGAGGGAAAGCATGTTGCCCATCCGAGGGCATGCTTTCGCCAGCGAAAGCATGGCACCCTGCCACGAATCATCGTGATCTGCTATAGCCCTTTGGGGCCGGGGCGGCGGGTGCGGCAGGCGATTGCTCGGGCGCGGAGCCGGACGGAGCCGGCGGGACCGGCGGCGCAGGTGCGACGGCAGCAGGATGTTGTTTCACCCAGTTGGCGTAGGGCTCAAGGGCGCTCGAGTCCACGCCGGTGATCTTCTTCAGGGCCTGGAGGTAAGCCGGCTGGAGGCGCGGCTCAGTCTCGGCGCCGCAGGCTGCCACGAGCGCGGCCGCCGCCGGAGGCGACCCGGCCGGCGCAAGCGCCGCCGCGGCTGCAATCGTATTAGCGCGTGTCCATGTGTTTGAGGCCTTGAGGTTCCCGAGGAGAAGCGGCAGGAGCGCTGCGGCCTGCGGGTCGCCCGGAAGGACGGTGCGGCCGGCCAGGAGGGCCGCTGCACCCCGAACCCGCTCGTCCGCGTCGCCCACGAGCGCCGCCAGGGCCGCCGGCGCGACGGCCTTGCCGCGGATCGCCAGGGCCAGGACCGCGCTGCCGCGCACCTGGGCGCTGGAATCCTTGACCATCTCGACGAGCCGGTCAACCGCCTTCGGGTCATTGTCAAGGAAGGCCAGGCCGAAGGCCGCCAGGTCGCGTGCCCCGGAGTCGGCGTCGGTCGCGTCCTCGATAACGGTGGCGGCGTTGAGGCGGACGACGTTGCGGAACACCCCCTCCATCTGGCCCAGGAGGGCGGCGTTTCCTTCGGCGGCCGCGCGGTTCCAGTCGCCCTGCATCTGGCGGAGCATGAGCCTGAATTGCGGGCGCGGCGAAGGCTTCGTCAGGAACCGCCGCCGCTCGGTCGCGTCGTGCATGCTCTGGGCGCCCGGCGTCCAGGGCCCCTGGGGATTATCCTTGATGAAAGCCGCCAGAATCTCCAGTGCCCCGTCCAGGTCGTCGGCCTTAGCGCGGGCCATCGCCTCCTCGATCCGGCCGATGAGGGCCTTGTTGGTTTCGAGGTCGGCCGACGTCAGGCGGTCCACTTGCTTGAGGGCCTCTTCGAATGAGCGCGTGATGCGAGTCTCCGCGCCGCCGGCCCGCTGGACGATGACGATGGTCCCTGAGTGCGAGAGCCTTCCGAGACCGCCCAGGGCGACGGCCGACTGGACCGCCATCTTCTCGACCTGGATCTGGCCGGCCGTCTCCGGAGCCATTGTGACGGCGGCGCTCGAATCGAGGATCGCGCAGGGGATTGCCTTGTCGGTGAGGACCCGATCCTCGGTGTAGGTGGTCGTGATGGTGGCCTTAATGGCCCCCAGGTCCACGTCGCGGGTCCAGGTCTGGCCTCGCCTCACGGCCTCGGTCGGAAGTTGCTGCATCTCGGCGTGGAGGATCTCGAGTGCGATAAGGGGGTCGGCGGCCTTCTCGGCCAGGTCGCCCGGCCGTCCTCGGACGTCCTGCCACTGAATCCGAATGGCCGGCGGCAGCGGCCGCAGTCGCTGCGACTCCGAGACGTCCGGCAGGCGGTCCTTGCCGCTGACCTCGTACGCGGTCAGCCGCTCGCCGCGAGGCGTCTCGTAGATGGCCAGTTTGTATGCCGACCTGGCGGCGTCCCAATCGAGCACCACTTTCCCCTCCAGGACCGGGACTTCAGTGACAATACGCCGGCTCTCCTGGCCGGCGCGCACGAGCGTCTCGGTGCGAACGATGCGCTCGGACAGGAAGACCTGGCCCGGTTCCATCCGGTACTGGAGCGCGACGGGCCGGCCGGGAGCGGCTTCCTTGGTTGCGGCCGCCGCGGCATCCTTGGAAGGAGCGGGCGTCGCCGGCGCGGTCTCCCCACCGTAGACCATCTGGCCCAGCGCCAGGACGGCCGCAGCGGCAATCACGATAGCGAGGCCGGCCGGAGCCTGCTTCATAGGCCCTTGTCCTTTCGCCGCCGGGTTCCTTTTCCGCGCTCGGCCTTGGCCGTCTCGGGGGATTTCCGGGGCGGCACGACCGCAGCAGGCGGCGTGTAATCGGCCTGGAGTTCCGGGCGTCGGCTCCGCATGAGCCACACGAGGGCCGCGCCGCCAAAGATCACCATCAGGACGGCCACGTTCTGGCTGATCGTGAGTTTCACGAGGCTCTCCGCGGCGCCGTGCCGCCCCAGAGCCTCAAGGAGCGTCGGCAGGCCAAACAGGTAAAACGCAGGCTCGTCGCTACGGATGCATTCCTCCATGAACCGGCTGACGCCGTAGAGAAGAATGAACGCGAGCATAATCTGCCCGTGCCGCCGCTTCCGCGGGAACATGAAGTGAAGGAGCGCAAAGAGGAGCATCGCGCTGGCGAACGATATGAGTTGCGCCGGGAAGATGGGCGGCATGTGCCACGTCCCGAGGACGGACCCCATCAGGGCCCCGCCGGCGGCGTCGGGACCGAGTCCGAGAGGCAAGCCATCGGCACCGCGCGGCAAGCCCAGGGATTGAAGGTGCCGGCTTGCATAGTCGAGCCACGGAATCGTCCCCTCGGGCCAGGCGATCCTGAGCGGTCCCTGCGTCACATCGCCATAGCAACATCCGTTCAAGAAACATCCGAGCCGCCCGAACGCGAGGCCGAGCGCCCCGCTCGGCGCGATGATATCAATCCAGTAGAGGATCGGCAGCCGCGCCAGCGCCAGGTAGGCCACGAGGCCCACCGCAGCCAGGATGAGCCCGCCGTAGAAGGTCAGGCCGCCCTGCCAGATCTTCAGGATGTCGAGGATGCTGCGGAAGTTCTCGCCATACTGGATGACGTAGAACAGCCGCGCGCCCACCAGGCCGCCGAAAAAACAGACGAGCGCGGCGTTGTAGATGATGTCGGGCGACTGGCCGAGACGCTTCGCCCGCCGCGACGCCACCAGGATCGCCAGCAGGAACCCCAGGCACAGCATCGCCCCGTAGCCGTACAGCGTGAGCGGATGATCGAAGCCCGGGATGGAAATGCGAACCAGAATTTGACGCACTCTATGGTCCTCGTCGCGGCTACGGGCCGCGGGTGATGCGGTTCCGGTCGTCCACCAGGACCTTGCGCGGCTTGTAGCGGGCGAGTTCGCCGGGTTCGAGGTACGCGAAGCCCATGATGATGATCCGGTCGCCCGGTGCAGCCAGTCGGGCCGAGGCGCCGTTGAGGCAGACCGTGCCGCTCCCTCGCGGCCCCTTCATCGCGTAGGTTTCCTGGCGCGACCCGTTCGAGAGGTTTGCAACGAGGACGGCGGACCCCTCGACGAGTCCGGCGGCGTCCATCAGGTCCTCGTCAATCGTGATGCTGCCCTCGTACTCGAGGTTCGTCTCGGTGACGCGGGCCCGGTGGATTTTGGATCGAAGCACTTTGATGAGCATCGGTGTCTTTAGCCTCCCAAATCGCGCAAGAGACAATTGTCAATCAGCCGCGCGGCCCCGACCTTGGCCGCCACGGCCACCAGACAAGCGCTGCGGATGCGGTCCAGGTCGGCCAGCGTGTCGGGGTCCACGACGGCCACGTACTCGAGTTCGACGCCGGGCGCCGCCCGGATCCGCTCGCGGACGCGCTCGGCCAGCCGCGCGCCGTTCCGCTCCCCGGCCCGGATGGCGTCGCGGGCCTCGGCCAGGGCCGCGCTCAGGGCCAGGGCCTTCCGCCGCTCGTCGGCCGAGAGGTACGCGTTGCGGCTGCTCATCGCCAAGCCGTCGGGCTCGCGGACGAGCGGGCACCCGCGAACCTCGACGGGCAGGTTCAGGTCCTCGACCATCCGCCTGACGACAGCCAGTTGCTGGGCGTCCTTCTCGCCGAAGTAGGCCACGTCGGGCTGAACGATCGCAAGCAGTTTCGCGACGACCGTCGCGACGCCATCGAAGTGGCCGGGCCGAAACCGCCCGCACATCGTCTCGCCGAGGCCCGCCACGCGGACCGTCGTCGCAAAGCCTTCAGGATACATCTCGCCGGCCGCCGGGGCGAAGACGAGGTCCGCGCCCTCGCGGCGGCACAGGGCCAGGTCCTTCTCGCCCGGCCGCGGATACTGTGAAAAATCCTCGCCGGGGCCGAACTGCGTCGGATTGACAAAAATGCTCACGACGACAAAGCCGGTCTCGCTCCGGGCGGCCCGGATGAGGCTGGCGTGCCCCTCGTGGAGGGCGCCCATCGTCGGGACAAGTCCGACGCGGCCGCTGCGCCCGCGCGCCTCCGCCACCCGCCGCCGGACTTCCGCGATGCGTTCCACACCCGTTGTCATACCTGCCCCCGTTGCGGTCCCGGCGGCCACCCGTCGAGAGCCTCGGGGTTGAGCGACACCGGCCCGGACGGCGGCACGCCATTATACTCATCGCCCCCTGGACACACAAGGCGGCCGCATCATGCGCCGGAACTTGCGGCATGGACGGACGCAGGTTTTCCGGGTAGGATTCGGCGACTGGATTTTCACCGCGGCACTTCAGGGGTTGGACCATGCGGCGGGACATCGGAATCTGCGTGTGTTTGGCCGTGGCCACCGTGGCCGTCTATTGGCCGGTGGGCGGTTACGATTTCACCAACTTCGACGATCCCGGCTACGTCTCTGAAAACCCGCACGTGCTGGCGGGGCTGACGTGGGAAGGCGTCCGTTGGGCATTCACCAATGCTCAGGAAGCCAACTGGCATCCGCTGACGTGGCTGTCGCACATGCTGGACTGCCAACTCTTCGGTCCGAGCGCCGGCCGGCATCACCTGGTCAACGTGGGACTCCATGCCCTGAGCAGCCTCCTGCTGTTCCTGGTCCTCGCGCGGATGACAGGGCGGCGGTGGCCGAGCGCCATGGTGGCGGCCCTGTTTGCGCTGCATCCGCTGCACGTCGAGTCGGTGGCGTGGATCTCGGAGCGCAAGGACGTGCTCTCGGCGCTGTTCTGGATGCTGACGATGGGTGCTTACGTTCTCTATGCCGAGAGGCCCAGTGTCATTCGGTACCTGCCGGTCTTCGTTTTCCTCGCGCTGGGGCTGATGGCCAAGCCGATGCTGGTGACGCTGCCGTTCGTGCTGCTTCTCTTGGACTTCTGGCCGCTGGGCCGGCTGAAGGGCGCGGCCGCGACGGGGAAGGAGGCGAGCGGATTTCCGTGGCGTCGGGCGGGTCGGCTGGTCCTGGAGAAAGCGCCGCTCCTTGTTCTCGCGGCGGCGGCGAGCGGGGTCGCCTACCTGGTGCAACAGAAGATAGGGGCGATGGAGTTTGGCGCGCGGGTCCCGTGGACCGGACGCCTGGCCAATGCCGTCATGGCCTACGTGACCTACCTGGTCAAGGCCGTCTGGCCGGGCGGGCTGGCGGTCTTCTATCCGTATGATGAGCACCTCCCGGCCTGGGAGGTGGGACTGGCGTCCGCGGCGCTGGCGGCCGTGACGGCGCTGGTCGTCTGGCAGGGCCGGCGGCGGCCGTATCTGGCGGTCGGATGGTTCTGGTACGTCGGGACGCTCGTGCCGGTCATCGGCCTCGTGCAGGTGGGCGGCCATGCTATGGCTGACCGATATACATATATTCCACTAATCGGCATCTTCGTGGCGGCGGCGTGGGGCGCCGCGGACCTGACCGCCGCCTGGCCCGGCCGGAAGGCGCTGCTGGCGGCGGCCTATGCCGAGGCGGGGCGGTTTGACGAGGCCGTGAGAACCGCCGAGGAGGCCCGGAGTCTGGCCCTCGCCGGCGGCGCGAAGCCGTTGGCCGACGCCATCGGCACACGCCTGGAACTCTACCGGAGCGGCCGTTCCTACAGCGAGCCGCTCACCAGGCATCAGGAGGCCTACTGACCATGGTTCAGGGCAAGAAAGTGGTGGTCGTCATCGCCGCCTTCCCGGACCTGCCGCGCGCTTAACGGCGCCGCTTATCGGACAGTAATTCTTGAATTGCCTCTCGGAGCCCCTTAGGATGGAACGTGCCACAAGGGGGTCCCATGAGTGTGCTTGCACCCATAGCGAAGGTGGGCCGCAGCGTCACCGAGCAGGTCAGCGACTTCGGCCAGTTCTGCGTTTTCTCGGGCCAGACGGTGCGGTGGGTCCTTACGGACTTCACGCGCTGGCGGCTCCTCCGGCCGCAGTTGTACGAGGTCGGGGTCCGCAGCCTGCCCGTGATCCTCATCACGGGTGCGTTCACCGGGATGGTCCTTGCGGCCCAGATCTGGTACCAGTTCCAATCCATCGGCCGCGGGGCCTGGTCGGGCAGCGTCATCAACGTGTCGGTCCTGAAGGAGTTGGGTCCCGTGCTGGCGGGGATCATGCTCGCCGGCCGCGTCGGCGGGGCGCTGGCGGCCGAACTCGGGACCATGAAGGTCACGGAGCAGATTGACGCCATGCGGGCACTCGGGGCCGACCCGATCCGGCACCTCGTGGTGCCCCGGTTTCTGGCGTGCTTCTTCCTGATCCCGTTCCTGACGGTCTACGGCGACTTCATGGGCATACTGGGCGGATACCTTGTGGCGTGGGCCAACGGGGCCGACCCGTACGACTACTGGCGCTACTCGGCCTCCGGGATCGAGAACTGGGACATCTTCGCGGGGGTCGCGAAGAGCGTCTTCTTCGGAGCGGCCCTGTCGCTGATTGCCTGCTACAAGGGGTTCCAGAGCCGCCAGGGGGCCGAGGGCGTCGGCCGCGCCGCCACCGAGGCGTTCGTCGTCAGTTTCATGGCGATTCTTATCCTGGACCTGTTCCTGGTGCTCCTGATGCAGGGCATCTATGAACTGGCCTGGGGACGGGTCAGCATGTTCCAATGAAAACCGCCGACCCAGCCGCGACCGGTGAAGCCATCCGCCTGGTCCATGTGACCAAGCGGTTCGGAGACCACGCCGTCTTTCCGGACCTGACGCTCGCGTTCCTGCGGGGCCAGACGACGGTCGTGCTGGGCCAGAGCGGCGTCGGCAAGAGCGTCATGCTGAAACTCATCCTGGGCCTCATCAAGCCCGACCGCGGCCACATCTACGTGGACGGGACCGACATCATGGGCCTCACGGAACGCCAGTTGATCCCCATACGGACGCGCTTCGGGATGGTGTTCCAGGGGGCGGCGCTGTTCGACTTCCTGACGGTCTATGAGAACGTGGCGTTCCCGCTGCGGGAGCACCGTCGCCTGGCTGAAGACGAGGTCCGGCGCATCGTCGCCGAAAAGCTCGCCCTCGTGGACATGGAGGGGACCGAAGACCTCCTGCCGGAGGAACTTTCGGGCGGCATGCGCAAACGCGTCGGCCTGGCGCGCGCCATCGCCATGGACCCCGAGGCCATCCTCTATGACGAGCCGACGATGGGCCTCGACCCCGTGACCGCCGACACGATCAACGAACTGATTCTGCGGTGCCAGCGGGAATTGCGGACCACCGGCATCGTGGTCACGCACGACATCGCCAGCGCCTACCACGTCGGCGACCGGCTCATCATGCTGTATGAAGGCCAGGCCATTGCGGACGGCCCCCCCGAAGCCATCCGCCAACACCCCGACATCCGCGTCCAACGGTTCATCCACGGCGACGCCGACCTCAAGGCCGTCGCGCCGCACAAGAGAGGAGGCGTCGCGTGAACGACCGCAAACATATCATGGTGGGGCTTTTCGCCATCGGCGGGCTCATCCTGCTGGCGGTCCTCATCATCTGGTTCAAGGGCGTGGCGGGGTTCATCCGGGGCGGGTACATCGTCGAGGCCCGCCTGGACTCGAGCTCGGGCATCCGCTACGGAAAGCCCGTCTTCCAGGACGGCCTCGACATCGGCGACGTCCTCAGCGTCACGTCGGCCCTGCCCGAGGAGCCCGGCGTCTGGGTCCGCATGCGCATCAACCCGGACGTCCGGATTCCGGCCGACGCCCGGTTCGTCGCCCAGCAGAGCGCCGTCGGGGAGACCACCCTCGACTTTCAGAGCCCCCAGCCGAAAGAGGGCAAGGTGGCGTACCCGCCCGCCTCGTACCTGCCGACCGACGGCACGGCCCGCGTCAGGGGCATCGCGCGGGGGCCAAGCCTCTTGCCGGACCAGGTCGTCGAGGACCTACATTCCGGCATCCAGGAACTGAAGACCGGGATGGCCCAGTTCAAGGGCTTCGACGCCGTGATCGCCAACCTCCGCGAACTCAGCGAGCCGCGGACCCTGGCCGACGTCAAGGCCGGCAAACGTATGAACCTGTTTACTACACTCGAACAGTTCGAGGTCACCGCCAAGAGTCTCCAGGGCTTCGTCGAGAACCCCGACAGCGACCTGGGGAAACTCCTGGCCGAAGCCCGAGCGGCAGCCAAGCAACTGCGCGAGGCCGTCGAAAAGGCCGGCCAGGCCCTGGACGGCGTCAGCAAGGCCGTCGGCTCCTTTGACGCCGCCAGCCAGGGCATCCGGCAGGTCGGCGACAAGGCCGGCGCCTTCATTGACAAACTCTCCAAGGACGCCGACCGCCTCTCCGCCACGCTCGACGGCATCAACGCAGTCGTCGCCGACATCCGCCAGGGCAAGGGCACCCTCGGACAACTCGTGACGAACGACACCCTGCACCGCCAGTTGGTCAACCTCGTCGAGAACCTCAGGACGCTGACCGACAACGCCAACCGCGTCTTCACGCTGTGGCGGGAGGAAGGCCTCATGGCCAAGGAGAAGAAGTAGCGCCGTCTGGCAAGGGAGGCGAAGCGATGAGCACCGTTCAACTCGGGTTTCTCGGCGCCGGCCACATGGCCGAAGCCATCGCGCGCGGCCTCTTGGCGGCCGGACTCATGGAGCCGAAGGAAATCCTGGCCGCCGACCCCGACCCGGCCCGGCGGAAACTTTTCCAGGAAGAACTCAAGGTCCGCGCCGTCGCGGAGAACCAGGCGGTCGTCGAGGAGGCGCCCGTCCTCGTCGTCGCCGTCAAGCCGCAGCAGTTCGACAAGGCCCTCGTCCCCTTGGGGAGCCTGTTCGGGCCGGCGAAACTAGTGATCTCGGTCTGCGCCGGCATCTCGACCGCCCACATCGAGAAGGCCGTGGCCGCCGGAACCCGCGTCGTCCGCGCGATGCCCAACACGCCGATGCTCGTCGGGCGCGGCATGGCGGCCGTCTGCGCCGGCTCCGCCGCAACGCCGCGCGACCTCGCATTCGCCCAGCGGCTCCTGGGCGCCGCCGGCAAGGTCATCCGCGTGCCGGAAGACCTGATGGACGCCGTCACGGCCGTCTCGGGCTCCGGGCCGGCGTACTTTCTTTACCTCGCGGAACTGTTGGCGGCGGCCGGCGTCGAACTCGGCCTCTCGAAGGACGACGCGCGGCTCTTGGCGCGCGTCACGTTCGAAGGGGCCGCCAAACTCCTCGCCGAGTCGGCCGACCCGCCCGAAGTCCTCCGCAAGAACGTCACGAGCCCCGGCGGAACGACCGAGGCCGCCATCAAGAAGTTCGACGAGTTGGGCCTTCCGAAGATTGTCTCGGCCGCCGTCAAGGCCGCCCGCGACCGCGGCCGCGACTTGGGAAGATGATATGACCGCCCTCACCAACGACCCCACGCGCGACATCTACGAGCAGCGGCTGCGGGACCATCCGCGAGTCTGTCCGCACTGCGGCTCCCGCGAACTGTTCCAGATCAAACCGAAGCGTTACGCCGTGTTCGACGATCGCCGGTGCAAGGCGTGCGGGTGCCAATGGACGCCGGCCTGGCCCAAGTCGGCCGCATTGGCCCTCGTGGTAGTCATCCTGGCGGAAGTGGGCGGCAGCGGGTACCTCGTCTGGCTGTTCACCCTCGGCGAGTTCTCGTCGTGGAAGTATGCCGCCGAAATCGCCGCGGGCTGTGGCGTCCTGACCCTGGTCGCGCTCAGCACGTTGCGCCACCCCCTTCGCTTCGCGCTCAGGGTCCTCGGAGGACAGGCCGGCGGCCCGTGGGTGCACGGCCTTGAAAGCGAATGGCTTCAGGAGGGCGCGGCCGGCCACGGGACGCCGGAGACGATCCCGCCCGCCGACCTGTCCGCCATAGCCCAGAGGGCGAAGGCGGAAGCCTCGGCCAAGCCGGCATCGCCGGACAATGCTCCGAACGGAAATAAAACCGGTCCGCCGGCAAACCCGTCTGATACAGGAGGTGCCCGATGACACAAACCACTCCTCCGCTTCCGCCCACAGGCATGGCGCCGCCGGTTGCTCCGCCTCCGGGCGCAACTCCACCGCCGCCTTTTGCCGCGCCGCCGAAGAGAGTCAGCTACATGGCCGTGGCAGGACTCGTGATCGGTTACGCCTCGGTGGCGCTACAGATCCTCGCGGTGATCTTCCTCGTCGCGTCGGCCATCCTCGGGCCGTGCGCCGAGCACACCCACCACTTCCACTGGCACCACTGGTGATCGGACGGAGGCGCGGCGGAAAAACGCACGGCCGGACGAGCCGGCCGTGGCACACTCCGGATCAGCCTTGCGCCTTCATTCCGCGTTCCGAGTTCCGCGTTCCGCGTTGCCTTTGAGCGCCTCAGCCACCGCAAACGGGTCGCTCGAGACAACGGCGCTGGCGTACATTTCCATCCCCCCGACGTCGGCGGTCTTCGCGGCCGGGTCGCCGCGGTCCACCAGGTGCACGAGCACCGGGAAGCCTTTCCACTCCGGATCGGGCTTGCCGAGCGGCGGCATATAGACGGCGAGGTTGTAGGATTTCACGTCCTGGGCCGCATAAACCTTCAGGGCCCGCCAGATGGCCTCCGGCAGGTCGGGCGCGTCGAAGCGATCCGCCACCAGGATGATCTCGCGCTCCTTGGCGGGCACGAGGTGCGCCAGGGCCGCGACGCTCCCCCACTTGGCTGCAAGGCCCAGCGACTGGTGGACGGCCACGAGGTCCGCGAAATAGTCGGCGCCGCTCTGCCGCTGATAGGCGAGCGCATCGCGCCTCAGTCGTTCGACCTTGCCGTAATGGAACTTGCGGCCGACGGTCATCTGGACGTGGCCGTGGATGATGCTCGCCCCCGCCTTCCAGAGGCAGTTCCACATCAGGAAGAAGAACCGGGCCTGCGGGTCCTCGGCGTGGCACCGGTCCGCCCACGCGCGGGCGGTGGCGATCATGTCGGCGATCTCGTCGGCCTTGAATTCGCCGTGGCGGAACCGGAGGGGGCTATGGTCCTCGAAGATCACGAGGCCGTGGTACCCGTCGTAGGCGGCGACGTTGGCGCAGGTTTTCTTTTCGCCGATGCGTCCGAAGGTGTTGGCTGGCGTCTGCTCCAGGGGGCGGCAGAACGAGCACTTCGCGCGGGCCGCCTCGATCTCTTTCTCGATGTCGGTCGCGTCCTTGGCCTCGATCGGCCGCTGCGAGCGGATGGCGTTGAAGAGCGTCGCCTGGCCGGTCGCGCGGGCGAGGACGTGGACGATCGGCTGGCGGCGGATCGCCTCGAGGACGCCCTCTCGCGTCGGCGCGAGGTACTTGAAGGCCGACGCGATCCAGTTCTCCATGGCGGGCGGCGGGAGCACCTGGGCCTCGCTCCTGACGAACTCGTACATCCGGTCGAACCGGCGGCGGTCCTCCGGCCCCAGGTTCGACACCACCTGGTCCAGCGCAGCGATTGTCGCAGGCATGAAAGTCCTTTCGAAGGCTCGCTCGGTCATCTCAGGTCGTTCAAGGCCGGCATGAGGTAATCGCGGCTGACAACCTCCCACGACATCTGCTTCGCGAGTTCGAAGCCGCCCCGGATGAGAGCCTCATGCGACTTGCGGTCCGTCGGCAGGCGCTTGAGGATCTCCGCGGCGACGCGATCGGCCTCTTTCTCCTCGACGGCGTCGCGCTCGCGCGGCCCGATCGAGAGGACGTGGTCCAGCGCCGTGCTGGCGGCGGGAAGTTGCGTGTAGTCCGCCACGAGGACGTTCGGCACCTCCTTGCCGCCGGTCACCTTCGCCACAAAGCCGGCGCACCCGCAGATGTTCGTGATGGCGCACAGTGCGCCGAACGAGAGGGGCTCGAGTTGCGCTATGCCGAACGGCTCGTAGATGGACTGGCCGAACTCGATGTCGGTGCCCTTGCGGACATCGAGGAAATCCATCTCGGCCTGCATCATCTGGCCGCACGACGCCCGATTCCACCCGAACTGGTTGACGAGGATGACCTTGATCTGGCGGGCGCAGGCGTTGAACTTCTGCATGTGGACGTGGAAGTCCGCCTCGCCGCCCGAGAGGTCCGGATATCCCTCGCGGTGCCCGACGGGCCAGGAATAGCGGCTCTCCATGTCGAGGATTTCGTGGCCCTTGCGCGGGGCGCCCAGTTCGCTCGACAGAAGGTAGAAGACGCCCGTCTGGCCGGTCTCGCGGAACTTCTTTTCGAGGTGCCAGAGGACCTTCAGGTCCCGCCACATGCCTTTCGACAGGGCCATCCGCGTCACGTGCGAGAAGATGAAGTCGGGCTTGAACTCCAGGATGGTCTCGGTGTATTTCTGGAGTCGGCCCTTGGACTGCAGCACGTCCTCGTAGGAAACTTCGTAGGCCGGCACTCCGTTATAGGCCAGCCGCAGGTCCTTCTTCGCAAAGTCCGCCCCCAGGAACTTCATCTCCGAAAGGACGTGGTCCCCCACGCACAGGATCATGTCGCAGAACCGGGCCGCCGACACGAGGGCGTGCTTGAAGAACGGGGCCTGGAGTCCGAAGACGTCCTCGACGAACTTGCCCTTGGCCATCGCCTGCGCCAGGACGTTGTAGAACATCGTGTCGTGGCCCTGGTGGCCCTCGACGATCCGCCGCATCGTCGCCACCTCGTGGGCGTAAAAGACCGTCCGCCACGCCCGCGAGTCCTGCGCAATCGCCGCCAGCGCCAGCGGCATACCCATGAACTCGTGCGCGAGGATCACAGCCGGTCCCTTGGCCGCGGCGTCCAGCGCCCCCAGGACCGCCAGGCCCGGCGCCGCCAGCCGCGCGTACTGCTCGTACTCCCACGTGTGGTACAGGTCGCTCCGGATGCCGAACCGCTCGTAAAGCAGGCGCTTAAAATCGCCCAGGCGGTCGAGGTTAGGGTGCGACACGTCAACGAGCACCACCTCGGGGCTCGACTCGACGCCGGTTGCCCTGTCCTTGAAGGTGCGGCGTCCGTAGATGATGCCGACGCCGAAGCGTTCCTGGATCGGCCTGAACCTGGCGCCCCACCCTCCTTCGTCCGTGCCCGTCAGGCTCGAATAGAGCACCCTGCCGGCCTTGGCCAGCAAATCCTCGATCCCCGCGTCGCCCGGACCCACGAGGATCGAGCGCTGGACGGCCGCGTGGTAGGCCTTCGAGGTGAAGAAGCCCTGGAGGACCGCGCCGATCCCGCCCACCTTCTGAACCGCCTCGTGAGTTACATGGACAAGTGTATTCATGCTTATCCTTATCTTGCCTGTGCACCGGAAGGGCGGACCGGAGCCCCCTCGCCCGTCGGTCGCGCCTGGTGACAGCCCTTATTCTATCGGAAATTGCGGGACGGGACTTTCCTATTTTGTTTCCATCCTGGATGACTTCGCCGAAAAATCCGGACCGGGCGACAGGAAGGGTGGGAGTCGCCGGCGGTTCAGGGTTCGCCGGCGATGAGACGCCCGGCGCCGGCCTCCAGGAGGTCCTCCGCCAGCGCGATCCCGACGGCCTCGGCCTGCGCCGCTGGGCCGCCGGCGCTGCGGCGGACAGACTCGCGACCGTCCGGCGAAAGGATGTGGGCCGCCAGCGCCAGGCGCGCCTCGGCGTCGACGCGGGCCAGGACGCCCAGCGGCGTCCGGCAGCCGGCGCCAAGCCTGTGCACCAGGACCCGCTCGGCGACGACCGCCCACCGCGACGGCGGGTGGTCGAGCGGCGCCAGAACCCGCCGCACCCGGTCGTCCGTCCGGCGGAACTCGAGTCCCAGCGCCCCCTGCCCGGCCGGCGGCATCACGACCTCCGGCGCGAGGCCAACCACGCCAAGACCGTCCGGCTCGAGCGACCCCAGCCGCGCGAGGCCCGCCCGCGCCAGCATCGTCGCCGCGCACGCGCCGGCCCGGACCTTCGCCAGGCGCGTCTCGACGTTCCCCCGGAGGTCCGTCATCGCCAGGTCCGGCCTGAGCGCGAGGAGCATCGCCCACCGGCGCGGGCTGCTCGTCCCGACAAGCGCCCCGCGCGCGAGGTCCGCCAGGCCCAGGCCACCGACGGTCACGAGGCACTCGCCGGCGTCCTCGCGCTCGGGCACAACCGAGCCGACCTCCAGGCCCTCCGGCACGGCCGTCGGCACGTCCTTCATGGAATGGACCGCCAGGTCAATGCGGTCATCAAGCAGGGCTGACTGGAGTTCCTTGACGAAGAAGCCGACTCCGGGGAGGCTCGCGAGGGCCGTCGCGCGGTCCCGGTCGCCGGCGGTCCGGAACGTCTCGATGCGCGTCTCGAGCGCGGGGTGCGCCTGGCGCAGGCGCGCGGCGACCCACTCGGCCTGAAGCGTCGCCAGGCGGCTGCCGCGTGTCCCGATTCGAATGATGTCTCGCATAGGGGGCCACGATAATGAGAACTTCTGGCGTCCGCAAGCGGAACCTGATATCCTCCCGCTTCTTTGCGAGGGAGAAACGATGCGGCGGCGGGCGGTCATCTTCGACATGGATGGCGTCCTCATCAATAGTTACCGCGCCCACATGCAGGCGTGGATGCGGCTGGGCGAGAAACTCGGCCGGCCCATCACCGAGCAAGAGTTCGTTCCGACTTTCGGCCGCCGGAATCACGAGATCTTCCACGCCCTCTGGCCCGACATCCCCGACCGCCAGATCGAGCGCCTCAGCGACTGGAAGGAAAACGCCTACCGCGAGATCGTCACCCGCGACTTCCCCGCGATGGACGGTGCGAGGGAACTCCTCGATGCGCTCAAGGCGGCCGGGTTCGCCCTGGCCATCGGCTCAAGCGGCCCGCCCGAGAACATCGAGGTCGCCCTGCGGGGTCTCGGCCGCACAGGTCTCTTCGACGCCATCGTGAGCGGCCTCGAAGTCGTCCGCGGAAAACCGGAACCCGAGGTGTTCCTCAAGGCGGCCGCGAAACTCGCCATCGAGCCTCGATTCTCGGCCGTGGTCGAGGATTCGATGGCGGGCCTGGAGGCCGCCCGCCGGGCCGGGATGGTCCCGATCGGACTCACGGGAACCTTCGACCGCACCCCCCTGGCCGAGAAGGCCGACCTCGTCGTCGAGTCGCTCCGGGACCTGGCGCCGGAAAGAATCGCGGCACTCATTGACCGCAGCGCCGCGGCGTCGCGCGGCGGGGGTCTCCCATGACAACTCGCAGGAGCGCCTGGGTCCTTTTCCTCGGAGCCGCGGTGGCGGCGGCCGGCGCGCTGGAAGTGGCCCTGGCGGCAGCGCCCGCACCTCGGAAGTCGCCGCCGCTTTACGTCGGCCTCCGGCGAAGCAGTTACGGCCTGCGCAAGAAGAATGCCGACGACGCATGGTGGGTCGAACGGGCCAAGGCCTTCGCCGCCCGCTTCCCCGGCTCGACGCCCCTCGTCCTCCAGATCGTCTCGGGGTACCAGGCGCCGGACGGTTCGACCGAAATGGAATTCGCCAAGCCCGGCGGCTACAGCGGCGAAACGGCGCACATGACCTTCCGGCCGGGGGCGATTGACCACGAGCGGGCCCTCGGCGCCTACGACGCCGCCGGCGTCAGGACGGTCCTCCAGTTCGAGTCCGGGAGCGCCGACCCGGCGCGGTGCATCGAGGCGGCGTGGCTCCAGTTCAAGCAGCATCCGTGCGTTGCGGGCTTCGCGCTGGACGCCGAGTGGTACTTCACGCGCCAGTCCGCCGACAAGACCGGCCGGCCCATCGCCGACGCCGATGCGCGGAAGTGGATGGAACAGGTCCTCGCCCTCCGCAGCGACCTCATCCTCGTCCTGAAACACTGGGACCCGAAACACATGCCGCCCGCCTACCGGCATCCGAACCTGTGGCTGCTGAGCGACAGCCAGAAGTTCGCCGACCAGGCGGCGTGGCTGGCCGACCTGGCCGCATGGGCCAAGGCATTCCAGGGCTCGACGGTCGGCTTTCAGTTCGGATATCCGAAAGACCGGCCCTGGTGGTCGAAGTTGGACGCCCCGCCGGTCACACTCGGAAAGGTCCTGGCCGAGCGCGTGCCGTCGTGCCGGTGTCTCCTCTGGGTGGACTTCACGGCCGACGAGGTTGAGTTCGCCGCCAAGGCCAGATAGGCGGCGTTTCTGCCCTTGTTACTGCTCGTGGAAGGCCTTGATGACCCGGAAGGTTGACTTTTCGATGATAATGACCGGCGTTCCGCCGGCCGTAATTCCGCCGGCCGTGTCCTGCGGCAGGTCGAAGGTCACCTGCCAACAATCGCCCATGTCCGTGATGCGACTCGGCAGTGCGTACGTCTCCGCCACCCAGTCGGGATGGTGCGCCTCAAGGTAGGCCCTGGCCACGGAAAGAAGTTGCCCTTCCAGTCCGGCTTCGGCTCGCGGCGATTCCCTGGCGGAAGGTGTACAGGAAGCAGCCCAGAAGCCCGGCATCAGCGCAAGACCGAACACAAGAGCCGCTTTAGCCAACACAAATTTCCTTTTCCGAGAGCCTGCATACCCTCACGTTAGACTACTCCGAGTCGGAGATGGTTCCGCCAATTTCGCTGCGAGGGCGACCGGCCGACGGCGTTTTTTGTGGAACGCCCCGAAGCGCCTGATTATCATCGCGTAGCCTTTCGGATGGACTTCTACGGAATGCGACATGGCGATACCCGGTTACGCGGCTTACCAGCGCCGCGAGTTCTGCAAGGACATCCGGTGCCCGATCCAGCGGCTCCTGGAGAAGGCCCCGTCCGGGACGCCTGAGTACGAGGAGGTGCGCGGCATCTGCCAGACGCGGTGCATCCACACGACGTACGAGTTCCACCACTGGCTGATCGAAAAGGATTACGAGGTCGTGCGGCCGGAGAAGAAGTGAGGCGCGCGGGCCCCGCGCGGAGGAAAGGAACGGTCCGATGGCTGAGGCATCCGGCAATTCCGAGGCGAAGGACTATGGCATCGGCATCCCGCAGAAGCAGGAGGCGTTCTTCCTGAAAGGCTCCAGCAACCTCGACTGGGGCATGAAGGACCGCCTCGCGCGGATCTTCAATCCCCGCTCCGGCCGCACCGTCATGCTGGCCTTCGACCACGGATATTTCCTCGGCCCCACGTCGGGCCTGGAGCGGATGGACCTGACGATCAACCCTCTCGTGCCACACACTGATGTTCTTATGTGCACGCGAGGGGCACTGCGGGCGATCATCCCGCCCGACAGCGGCAAGGCGGTGTGCCTGCGGATGAGCGCGGGCGTCTCGATCCTGAAGGAACTCTCGGACGAAGTTCTGGGCGTCGCCATCGAGGACGCCGTGCGCCTCAACGCCTCGGCCATCACGACCCAGGCCTATGTCGGCGGCGTCCACGAGCGCGAGACTCTCGACAACCTCTCGCGGCTCATCAACGCGGGCCTCGCCGCGGGCATCCCGACGCTGGCCGTCACGGCCGTCGGCAAGGAGATGGTCCGCGACGCGCGGTACCTGGGCCTCGCGACGCGAATCTGCGCCGAACTCGGCGCCCACTTCGTCAAGACCTATTACTGTGAGGAAGGGTTCGAGAAGGTCGCCTCGGCGTGCCCCGTGCCGATTGTGATCGCCGGCGGCAAGAAATTGCCCGAGAAGGACGCCCTCGCGATGGCATACCGCGCGGTCCGCGAGGGCGCGCTCGGCGTGGACATGGGACGCAACATCTTCCAATCCGAGCACCCGATTGCTATGATCCGGGCCGTCCGCTCGGTAGTCCACGACGGCCGGACCGCCGACGAGGCCTTCGAGATGTTCCAGGAACTGGCCCGGACTCGTGCTTCGCAGCGAAGCGCTGCTTCGCAGAGTAGCAAGGGTCCGTCGAAGCGCGGCAAGAAGTGAGCGCATGTCTGGCCGGGCCTTGAGTGACTTGGCGAAGGCGTAACTGGCCGCAGCCAACTGAAGCCGTCGCCCCCACCGGGCGGCGGCGAAAATGGAGCGCCGCCCCTGCGACCGCGGGGGCGGTTGCTTCTGGGATTTCCAATTTTCGATTTCCGATTTTCGATTGAGCGGCGTGACGGGCTCATTCCGATCGCCGCGTACGGTCTTGCCTGCCGCGCGGCCGCCGTTCGGCGTTTTGTCTTGCAATCGCAAATCGAAAATCCACAATCGAAAATCCGGGGTTCCGTTAAGAGACGAAGCCGGATGGATTCGATTCCCAAAACCCAGTTTGTCGCCGTTTACTACCGCAACAGCGACATCCGGATCGAGGAGCGACCTGTGCCGCGCATCGGTCCCGGCGAACTCCTCGTTCAGATCTTCGCCTCCGGCATCTGCGGCTCGGACGTCCTGGAGTGGTACCGCATCAAGAAGGCGCCGATCGTGCTGGGGCACGAGGTCGCCGGCCGCATCGCCCAAGTCGGCCAGGGCGTCACGCGCTACCGCGCCGGCCAGCGCATCGCCGTCTCGCACCACGTCCCATGCAACACCTGCCACTACTGCCTGGCCGGATACCACACGGCCTGCGAGACGCTCCACACGACGAACTTCGATCCCGGCGGATTCGCCCAGTTCGTCCGCATCCCGCCGCTCCAGGCGGACCGCGGCGTATTCGTGCTGCCGGACCACGTGATGTTCGAGGAAGGCTCGTTCTTCGAGCCGCTGGCGTGCGTGGTGCGCGGCCAGCGGTCCGCGGCCCTGCGGCCGGGCCAGACGGTGGCGGTGTTGGGGGCGGGCATATCGGGCATCCTCCATATCTCGCTTGCCAAGGCGCTCGGCGCGGGGCGGATCGTCGCGACGGACATCTCGGAGTTTCGCCTGGGCCTCGCGCGGCGGTTCGGGGCCGACGCCGCCTTCGACGCCCGCGAGGACGTGCCGCGACGGGTCCGCGAGGCCCTCGGCGGTCGCGGGGCCGACCTCGTGGTGGTCTGCGCGGGGGCGCTGGCGGCGTTCAAGCAGGCCCTGGCCTCGGTGGACCGCGGCGGGACGATCCTCTGCTTCGCGACGACCGACCCCGGCGTGGAACTCGCGGTGCCGCTGAACGATTTCTGGCGAAACGACGTGACGCTGAAACCTTCTTACGGCAACTCGCCGTACGACGCGAAGGTCGCGCTTGAGTTGATTGCCGCGCGCCGGGTGCCCGTCGCCGACATGATCACCCACCGCCTGCCGCTCGAAGAAACGCCGAAGGGCTTTCAGTTGATGTCCACTCCGGGGGGCCAGCACCTGAAGGTCGTCATCCTGCCGAATGGATAAGATTGGGATGAATTGCTCCGGCCGGGCGATATAATAGTAACGGACGGAAACGCAGGAGATTATGTCATGGTGCGCGAATTCAACGTCGTGATCGAAAAGGACGCGGACGGATATTTTGTGGCGTCGGTTCCGGCCCTTCGGGGCTGCCATACGCAAGCCAAGTCGCTCGATGTCCTCATGAAGCGGGTCAAGGAAGCCATTAAACTCTGCCTTGAGGTTGAAGAGCCCGTGGCCAACGAGTTCGTAGGCGTTCAGCGTGTGGCGGTGGCCAAATGAGCAGGCTCCCGGCGGTCACGGGACTTGGCCTGATCAAAGCCCTTCGGAAATTCGGGTTCGAAGTCATACGTACGAAGGGCAGCCATCATTTCCTACGGCATCCGGACGGACGATGCACGGTCGTTCCGGTTCACCGCGGCGAAACCATTGGGCGCGGCCTCCTTGCCCAAATCCTTAAAGATTGCGAAATCGCTCGGGAGGACCTTCAGGAAAGGC
>Ga0315275_10000538_pt1 | contig 31482 bp, 28 predicted proteins | sample YL17G03_0_MG_FD_205557 | JGI IMG/M metagenome (GOLD analysis project Ga0315275, IMG submission 205557) | Sediment microbial communities from Yellowstone Lake, YNP, Wyoming, USA - YL17G03_0 | ecosystem: Environmental > Aquatic > Freshwater > Lake > Sediment | place: USA: Wyoming | collected...
AAAACAGCCTATATCGAGAACGCTTTTTCCTTTAATGCTGTCGGCAAATACCCTTTCGCTTGTTTGACGCCGGTCCCTGCCTCCTGTTGACAGGCCGTAGGGCAAGTCGATTTCCTGATAAGCCAGTTCTTCACGATTGATAAGCTCCTGAACCTGCTCTTTTGTCCAGCTTGTCGTTATCATTAGCCAAGTTTCCTTTCTTCATATATTTTTTCAAGCCGTCTTATGGCAACATCGCGGTTATACTCTTTCCATTAGGTCTTTTATTTTCTGGTCCCATTCGGAATGCGACATCAATCGCGGCCGGGACGTGCAGTCAACAAAGAAAAGCTGTACACCTTTTTGCTGACAGAAATCGAGCCATTTCTGGTACTGCTGGGCCAGGAGTTTTTCGTTCTGATACAATTCCATGACATTGCTTATTCGAAGCTGACGCCAATGGCGCTGATCATTATTAGCTGTGGACGGCAGTCTTTGGCGCAGAACCTGGGGGTCACACCAGAGCGTAACAACTTTACGCCGGGAAGCACAATCGACAATATCCATTCCCTGTTCTATCGAATAACGGTAAGAAGTGGAGTCAAAGGTTCGCAAAATGTCGTAATGGTATACCACATTTTGGATTTTTTCTTTCTTAATAGACTTGATATCTTCGGCATCTGTATAAGTCCAGTTGTCTTTAATATTAATGCCGATTTGCGAGGCGATTTCAGAAAGCTCGCCTCTTTTGATGCTGTCGATAAACGTTGTTTTGCCGCTGGAAGCAGTGCCGCCTATTATAACGAGATTATCGACCTGCCTTTTCCATGCGATTGCAATATAGTGGTTTTTGAATGATTTGAGAAGATCGAGTCTCGCAAAGCAACCTCGATGTTCCATTAGAAGCTCATTTACAGCTGGTGCGGTAAAATGGAAAATTTCTTCGTTGGTTTTCGCGGCTGCGCCGCCTTTTTTGACGAAAATTAAAGGCATTTTTTCAAATTTTCGCCGCGTCCACCAGGAATATCCCATTGATTTAAGCGTATTTTTTAGTTTTGGACTTGAGGGACTCACAACTTCCAGTATGAGACGCTGCTTTGTATGAGCGATGAGCTTATCGAGCACAGCGATGGGGTTACGAATGTGATGCAGGACATTTAACAAAAGTATAATATCGTATTGCTCGGTAAGGTCCTCGGTGTTGATGTCGAGCTGCCTGAATTCAATGTTGCGTGCCATACCAACGCAATCGGCAATCAGAGCGGCCTTTCGAAGACGCTCATCGTCAGCATCTACGCCGATTACGCGGCTTGCCCCCTGGCGCACAGCTTCCTGACAAAAAAAGCCTAAAGAACAGCCTATGTCGAGAACGCTTTTTCCTTTAATACTGTCTGCAAATATTTTTTCGCTTGTTATGGAACGGTCATTGCCTTGTCCGGTACTCAGGCCGTAAGGCAAATCAATTTTCTGATAAGCCAGTTTTTCGCGATCAATCATTTCCTGAACCTGCTCTTTAGTCCAGGTTGTTTTTATCATTTCCATAGAGTTACCTTTCTGTGGTTTTAATTGCGATAATTGTATTTTCGGCGCCAAATAAATTAAATATCAAATGGAAAAGTCCGGTTTCGAATTTCAGCCCGTATTATACGATTTTCATACAATTTTTCAAGCTTCAATAATTAATTACCAAACGCCATCCAATCCTAATTGAGATATATCAAGGCTCATTCGAGGACTCTTCGAAGGTTTTCGGCTTTGCATAATCTGCACGGCCTTAAGCATTTTATCAAAACTGACTTTAAGACAGCATTGAGCGTAAAGGGCTTTGTTCCACGTAAGCCACTGAGGGTCTGCGGGGTCAATTTTAGCGGACCGAAGCATAGTGGCTGCCATAAACAAAAGCTGAAGGTCGTTTAGCTGCGGATGGAAACTGCAATACTGCCAGTCGATAAGCGTCCAGTGATTGTCGCTCTCACGCAGCAGGATGTTTTTAGTATTAAGGTCTATATGATATATGCCTTTGCGGAAAAGCTTTTCTAAAACGGGTAAAGTGTCGAAGATTGTTCTTTTTCCGCAATTTAACAAATCCCTCAATAGCGTATGGTCCTTGAGGTCTTCCATAACGATGCCGGTCTGGCGGACCAAACCCAAAAAAGTCTGTTCAAAATAAGCATACAGACGCGGCGTAGAAATACCCCGGCTTGCCGCCAGTACGTTGTTTTTCAATTCTGAAAATATATATCTTTTATGTGTGATGTGATCCCTGATGAGGTTCCTGATGTGGTACGGCCGGAAAATCTTGGCAATGTAAGAAACGCCGCCGGACTGAAAACGCACAACACGCGTTCGCTTGCTCAAACTGCCTTTGAAAATGGCAGTTATACTATCGGGCATGGGCCTATCGAAATCAAACGACAAAAGCATATTCAAATCAGCCGCTTCGGTCCCGCAGCCCGGTAAAAGCCAGTATCTCAGGCCGCAAGGCCCTGCGGCGACATTGCCGAACAAAGACGACAAAAATTCGTTTTTGGTGTCAGGCATTTTTAATCATGCAATCTTCGTAAATTTTTTCAAGCCGTCTTATAACAACTGCGGGAGTGAAATTGTCCTTAATTCTCTTTTGTGCCTTTTCGATGAGAATTTGCAACTGGTTCCTGTCTTCTTGCGCAAGCTTAATCATTGCATCTGCAAGGCGGTTTTCGTCTCCGCCCGGCACTAAGCATCCGAACTGGCCGTCATTGAGGATTTCCGGTATCCCGCCTACGTCGGTTCCTATGACCACAACGCCGGCGGCCATTGCTTCGAGAATGACGCGGGGCAATCCTTCGGAGCCGATGGAAGGCTGAACAAATAAATCTATCGCACTGTAAAAGACGGGCATATCGCTTATCCGTCCGGCAAAGTGCACATATTTATCACAGCCCAGAGCCGCAGATTCCATTTTCAACGTTTCTTTTAATTCACCGTCGCCGGCAATCAGGAGCCTGGCATTTGGGATTTGTTTTCTTATGCCGGAAAAAGCCCTTATTAAATGTGTTTGGCCTTTATTTTTTGCAAGCCGGCCAGCTGCGCCGAAAACAGGGGAATCCCGCGGGATGGCGAACCTGTCGCGTGCAGCCTGTTTATCGATACCTTTGGCAAAGTAATCATAATCTATTTGGTTGCCGATATTGATTACCTTGTCCGGCGATAAAAAAGGATTATTTTGCAGAACATCTTTTCTTACCGCTTCGCCTACGGTCAGGATTTTGGCAGTTTTCGATAGTATGAACCTGTTTACAAGTTTTCTGCGGAAATTTCTGGTTCTGCCCAGCCCGTGAACGTGAGCAATAATTGTCGGTGTGCCGGCAAATTTAGCGGCGATTGTGCCGTAAACGGTCGCCTTGTGCATATGACAATGCAAAATGTCAACGCCCTGGTTTTTAAGAACTGCAGTGAGCTTTGAGATAACAAAAGGATTGAAAAATCTAAGTTTTGAATTTTCCGTCAGGTAAAAAACCTTTTTGCCTTTCTGCTCAAAAATGTTGGGATTGGAACTCTTTTTGGTAAGGTAAATAATTATTGTTTCATATTTTTCAGGATTAATCCCCAGGATCACCGGCGCCCTTGATTGTGAGCCGCCGCTAAAGAAAGGCCAAAGTCGTGCTACGATGATTTTTCCGTCGCGCATATTAGTTTTCCTTAGCGGCTCAGAGCATATTTGCCGGACGGGGCATTCTATATCCGCCGTCAAAAAACAGCAACCCTTTTTCCCCTTAAATGCAACTTCTAAAATTTCCGTAAATTTTATTGACTTTTTCTGATATTATGAGACCATAATAATTCGCTGAACTGTGCAAGCGGAAAATATTACAAGATCGGAGTACCGGGAAATTTCGGATGTTTCGAGTTAATCGTAAGATAGTAGTGTGGGGGGGTATTGTTATTTTATGTGCCGTCTGTGTAGCGGCAGTTTGCGGCGTGCGCGCTAAGAAGTCGTGCCGCTCTGAACTGCCAAAAGTTTTTCCCGCTCCTGATGTTTGTAATCCTGCTGAGACTACTGATAAACCACTTCCAGAATATACCCAAATTGACATCCCACCACAACCCGTTAGAAACGTAAACTTAGAACCTGCTCCCGTAGTAGAACCAAACTCGCCTGCTTTACCTGCAGAGCCAAACAAGGAACAGATAAAAAAAATGGTGATGGCCAAAATTGCGGCTGCAATCTCCGGCGGCAGCAAGGGGGCAAAGGTACGCAGAGACAGGACGAAATTATTTGCGGTTTTGCACGATGAGACCAGTCCTCTGAAAAAACGCTGCAATGCCGCATTTATCCTTGCCAGAGAAGCCAATGATACAACGTTTTATCAGTTTCTGGATATATTTTATGATGCACAAACCCCTTCGGAATTGAAAGCCGCCATATTGGCTGGAATAGGATATTCAAAAAATCCTGCGAAAATTGAGCTGATTAAGGACGGCCTCAAGGATAGTAATGAGGATATTGTGTGCGGTGCAATAAGAGGGTTGCAGGGATTTTCAGAAGATTATGCGGTTGATATGCTTTCTGATTTTGTCAATTCCAAGGATACATCAGAAAGAGTTAAAAATGAAGCTATTTCGAGCCTTGGGGGCATACAAAATCCAGCCGCTACAAAAGTCCTTACGGACGCATATTATACATTTTTGGGGGCAGACAATAAAAAGTATTCTGCGGAGATTATAAAAGCAGCAGGACAAAAAGATTTCAGCCAGACACAGGAATTTTTTACAGATGTACTTAAAAACAGCGACACCGATGCTTCATCTCGTCTTGCGATTGCTGAAACATTTGAAAATTCTGACGGTCAGGCAAGTTCTATACTGACATCCCTGCTCCACGACCCGGATAGCAAAATTAGAGCCGCTGCCGCGTGGAGTTTGGCCACGGCTACGGAAACTGGAGATATCTCAGCGGAATTACTGGCTGTGGTCAAACAGGAAACTGATTCCGAAACCAAGAAAAGGCTATACCAGGCCTTGGGCAACCAGGAAAATATCAATGCGGCTGAAGTCATTCCCTCTATCACCGCGGAAACAGATATTTCCACAAAAATAGCGGGGTACGATCTTGTTGCAATAGAACTATACAAAAAAGACCAGCAAATTCAGGATTGGTTTGTCACTCAGGCTCTGCCGGAGCTTAAAGATACCGCCCTTAACGCTGCAACTCTGAATACAAGATTAAGCGCTGTAATCGCGATAAAAAAAGCTGGACTTTCACAAACTGAACAGGTATTATCTGAAATTGCGGAGACCAGTAAAGATGAAAAAGTTGTCCTGGCAACCGGGTTAAAATAAAGAGACTTAAATTTATTAGGAGAAAGAATTATGAGAACAGATGGAAAATTATTCAAGTGTATAAGGTATATGTTGGTGGCTGTATTATTCACATCGGCTTGCAGTACATTTGCCGATACTGTTGCATATGACCTATCGGACAAACTTGATGTATGGGACATATCTGGCACATACAACGCAGATCTTATGGGTTGCGGAATCACTTACAACATATTACAGGATGCTGCGGGGAAAATTACAGGTGCTGGAGATGCTATTTGCAGTATCGATGAGTACGATATCGATATGTCTTTTACTGTTACGGGCACAGTAACCCAAAAAAATAATCTTGCCACCGTTAAATTGACTATAAAATTTTCCGGCTTGATATCTGATGGTTGGGATGAATGGAAATTCAAAGCCAGCGAAAAAGCTACCGCTATTATTGATGCCATATCAAATACTATTGATGGTACGGTTAAAGCATGTGTGTCCGGTGTAGGATGCGAAACAGCAGATTTTGAATTAATTCTCCCTGACGAAATGGACGGCTCGGCAGGGCTTTCGATGGATGTTAACTCAACTGATGCCAAAGGAACAAAGTTAGCTGGTACTGGCACTCTGACACTCTCAAATAGCGATACATATACTTTCACCGTCAAAGGCAGCTACAATGCCAAAAATGGACTGGATAAGCTCACCTTAACCGGTGTTGGTAAGCCGTCACCAGGTAAATTTACCCTTGTCATTGCCGACAGCAACGGTACCTTAAACTCGTTAAAAGGCAAGTCGCTGGGACAAACGCTCGCAGCATTTGATATACATGCCGAGTAAAACAACCATACAGATATCGTTAAATATTAAGCCTGGCATTCGGAAATAACCGTATGTCAGGCTTTTTTATTATGGCTGTGTTATACCAATTGGTATTGGATTGTCGCTGTTCTTGGTGTGATAAATACAAATCGTTTCATACTTTTGGGGGTTTATGCCGAGGCTGACAGGGGTTCTTGAAGGAATGTCTCTCTCAAATCTTGTCCAAAGTCTTGCAGTGATGATTTTGCCATTGCGCATCGTTTTTGCTATCTGTTGGTATACATCTGCTGATAATACTGCTGGTAATGGCCGCTTGTTACGTCAGAAAGCCATTTTTTATTCTGCAGATACCAGTCAATTGTCTTTCTTAATCCCTCTTCAAAAGGTATTTGCGGTTTCCAGTTGAGCTGTGAGGTGATTTTCGAGGCGTCCATTGCGTAACGCCTGTCGTGGCCGGGGCGGTCCTTGACATAAGTTATAAGCGATTCGGGTTTTTTGAGCAGCTTAAGAATTATTTTTACAACATCGACGTTTTTCTTTTCGCAGGATGAACCGATGTTGTAAATTTCGCCGCGCTTTCCTTCCATCAGCACTTTCCAGACTGCTGTGCAATGGTCCTGGACGTGTATCCAGTCCCGGACATTCAGGCCGTCGCCATAGACAGGCAGCGGTTTATCATTCAAGGCATTGTTTATCATAAGCGGAATCATTTTTTCGGGGAATTGATACGGCCCGTAATTGTTTGAGCAGCGTGTTATGTTGTAATTCAGATGCCAGGTATGGCCGAAGGCGTTAGCGAGAAGATCCGCAGCGGCTTTGCTTGCCGAGTATGGCGAGTTTGGAGCGAGAGGCGTTTGTTCGGTGAATTTGCCGGTAGGGCCGAGCTGGCCGTAAACCTCATCAGTTGAAATTTGCAGGAATTTCTCAATCTTTTTGTCGCAGGCGGCCTGCAGGAGAGTAAGTGTGCCCGTTACGTTGGTTTCTATAAAAATCTTGGGGCCTGTGATTGAGCGGTCAACGTGACTTTCAGCGGCGAAGTTGATTATTGCCTGAATCTTGTATTTGTCGATTATTTCCTCGACTGTTTTGCCGTCGCATATATCAGCTTTGACAAAGATATGGTTGGGGTGCTTAAGGAAACCTTCGAGATTTTCAAGGTTGCCGGCATAGGTGAGTTTGTCAAGATTGACGATGAGGCAATCGGGATGGTCGGTTAAGACCCATCTTGCAAAATTGCTGCCTATAAAGCCCGCGCCGCCTGTAACGAGAATCCTTTTCATCCCGCACCTTCTTTTTGCTTATTCTTTTTTAAAAAGTTGACGTATGCAATATTCAAGCCTTTATCCTTTCAAAGACATATAATACATTGAATATTTGGAAGGTGCGGGATTCATAGCGTTTTTAAAAACCTTTCAAGCGGTTTTTGCCACAATTCAACCGGTTTGTCAAGCAAAGATTGTATTTTATCACAGCAGAACCTGCTGCTGGATGGTCTCGCTGCGGCAGTCGGGAACTGGCTCGATTTGCAGGGAATAACTTCTATGTTCATTTTAAGTTTTTCGAAGATGAATTTTGCCATCTCATAACGGCTTGTAAAACCGGCGGCAGCGTAGTGAAAAAGGCCCTGCGGCTTTTTTGCGATAAATTCACGAATGATTTTTGCCGCCTCCTGCGTCCAGGTCGGTGAACCGAACTGGTCGTCAACTACTTTAAGGCTGCTTTTGGAGCGGGAAAGTGCAATAAGCTTTGTTATAAAGTTATTGCCATTTTTGCCATAAGTCCACTGGAGACGAATTATTGCATATAGATTATGATTTTCGGTTAACAGTTTTTCGCCGGCGAGTTTGCTTTTGCCATAGACATTTATGGGATTTGGTGCGTCAGTTTCGAGATAAGGGGTTTCTTTTCTGCCGTCAAAGACAAAATCGGTGCTTATATGAATGATATAGATATTCTTCTTGTGAGCGATTTTAGCAAGATTGCCCACTGCTTCGGCGTTTACCTTGAAGGCCTGCTCTGGCCGGCTTTGGGCTTTTTCAACATCGGTGTAAGCTGCACAGTTGACAACGATATCCGTATCTTCGAGAGCTTTTTCGAGCTGATTTTTGTCGGTGATGTTGAAATCAGGCAGGTCGTAAGGTGTTATATTCAAATTATCTTTAGCGCATAGACTAAAAAGGTCAGAGCCGAGCATACCTTTTGCGCCGAGCAGGACGATTTTTTCAGCCATCTTTACGCGTCCAGTCGTAAGGTATGTCGTTGTCGTGAGGATGAATTCGGAATTCGTCAGGCTGGCTGTAATTGTAAACCTCTGTTACCACGTTTATTATATATGCCTCATCCCGGCTTACGCACGTCCAGCCGTGGCAGACGCCGGGGGGAATCTTTAAAACAGCGGGACAATGCTCACCAAGATAAATCTGATTGACACTGCTTTTTGTTTTTGAATCGTTTCGCATATCATAAAGGGCAATCTTTACAGTGCCTTTTGCAACATAGAAATGGTCGGTTTGTTTTTTGTGCCAGTGCCAGGCTTTTACTACGCCGGGATAAGTTGTTGTAAAATAAACCTGACCGAATTTTTCGAACATTTCATCATCGGCGCGCAAAATCTCGCCGAGCCTGCCTCGTTCATCAGGAAAGACCCTTGCGGGACGCACCTTGACGCCTTCAATCAGGCCGGCTGAGCCAGTAGCGATAATTGAGCCATCAGAAAATACTTTTTTGAGTTCTGCGATTTTTTTCGTCATTGCGGTGGTTCCTTAATAACCAGTTCGTTTGCCCTGCTAAGCGATTCGAATGTGCCGGCATCGGTCCACCAGCCGGGCAGGATATCGTATTGAAGCTGATTGCGGGCAATATACGCATTATTTACGTCCGTGATTTCAAGCTCACCTCTGCCGGAAGGCTTGAGCATCCTGATTATGCCAAAAACGGAATTGTCATAAAAATAAATTCCCGTAACAACATAGTTCGTTTTTGGTTTTTTGGGTTTTTCGGTGATTTTGGTTACCCTGCCGCCGGCGATTTCGGCAACACCGAAACGCCGGGGATTGGGGACTTTTTTGAGCAGCACTCTTGCCCCTTTTTTCTGAGATGAAAACTTTTGAAGATATGGTTTCAGTGAGGCCTTAAAAATATTATCGCCGAGAATGGCGACAAGACCGCTGTCGTTGGCGAAACCTTCCGCCAGAGCAAGGGCCTGGGCAATGCCGCCGGCTTCATCCTGAACTTTGTAGGTAAAATGGCAACCAAAAGAACCTCCTGAACCGAGAAGATTCACCACGTCGCCCATATGGTCGACACCGGTTACAATAAGAATCTCCTTAATGCCTGCCGAGATAAGCTTTCCCACTGGATAGTAAATCATCGGTTTTTTCCCGACAGCCAACAGATGCTTGTTCGTAACCTTCGTAAGCGGCATCAGACGCGAGCCCGTTCCGCCGGCAAGAACGACACCTTTTATATCCACAACTTTTCTCCTTTATGGAAGAATCGGATTTTAATAGGATTTTATATCCATTGCAGCCATAAGTCAATTAAATCTACTTTGCCGGAATGGCGGCAAACAAAGCGATTAGGCCGTTCTTGAGAGTTTTCTTGTTTAGGCTTCCTTGTCGGCTTATAATCCCTTTTACGATATCTGATATTATCGAAAGGGCGTTTTGCTTGAGAAACAGGCATCTCTGTTGCGAATAAGAATAATTTCGCTTATCCTGTTATTTGTTTTGTCCATAATGGGCTTCTGGCTATGGCGGTATTATCGAGGCTGGGCGGAAAGCTGGATAAGGTTTTATATTTCAGGCATTGTATATGTAATGATATTGTCCGTTAGCCTGTTTGCTGCTGTGCCAAGCAGGAAAAATGTTCTGCGGATATCTTTAGTTGTTTTTATTCTGACTTGCGGCCTTGAGTTTCTTCAGCTTTACAAGCCGCCGGTTCTGCAGGCCTTTCGAGCGACTTTAATTGGTGCGGCGCTTATTGGAACATGCTTCGTTTGGCTGCAGTTTCCATTTTACATAGTGGGAGCGTTATTTTCATATCTGTTGTTGAGGTTCATTTTTTCATCTGCCGCAGGCGGATAAAATTAAAAAATCCTCAATATCAATACTGATAATGATGTTTTTCCTTGAGAAAATAATATTGCTTTGCCGATAAAGCTTTAGTATAGTACCTCGTAAGCCTTCTGTCAGAAGGGGTAGCAATAGGAATATGGGGCCGGCAGTATCACGGCATAGCTGGCTCAAGCCTCAGACAGGGCCCAACCGGTCCGAACCTGAAACGGACACCGTGAAAGCAGAAAAATTGAAGATTTAAAATTTAACATTTGTGGATTATTGCTGTCTATTTTTATAATTATTCAATATTAAATCTTAACTATTCAATTTTAAATGACTTATGCTACTCTGCGTAGTAGCCTGCTGGGCTGACTCGTATTTTGTGGCAAGTATTGTTTGCAGAGTAGCGATTGGCTACGAAAGCTGGACGCTATGTAGCACGAGTACCCGGTGGTGTAATTGGTAACACAGGAGGTTTTGGTCCTCCCATTCCAGGTTCGAGTCCTGGCCGGGTAGTTAAGAAAATAAAATATAAAATTGAGTTAGTATATCTTTAATATTGCCATAATATTAGCGGCAGGGATAAACAATAGAATAAATAAAAAACTGCCTATTATATTCAAGCCTATGATAGGTAGTTAAACAAGGAAAAAGTAAAAAGGGAAAAGTAAAAATAGAGCAAATATGTCTGAAAAAGTAGCGATAATTTTGGCGGCAGGCGTAAGCAGTCGGATGAATACAAAACTGCCGAAGGTTCTGCACGAGGTCTGCGGCAGGCCAATGCTGGCATTCGTAATTGACGCGTGCAGACAAGCAGGCATTGAGAAACTGTATGTAATAGTCGGCTACGGCAAAGAAGAGGTCATAGACTACTTCAGCGATGATAAAAATATTGTCTGGATAGAGCAAAATGAGCAAAAAGGTACCGGCCATGCAGTAATGTGCTGCAGGAGCCATCTGGCTGATTTTTCCGGCGATACGCTGGTACTCTGCGGAGATGGGCCGCTAATCAGGGCAGAAACACTCAAGACTCTAATTGAAAAACATCAGCGTGAAAGTTCGGCAGCAACCCTCGCAACGGCAATACTCGATGACCCGACCGGATACGGCAGAATTGTACGGGACAGCTATGGGAATATTCAGGGTATAGTTGAGGACGGCGACTGCAACCCACCGCAAAAGACAATCAGAGAAGTTAATCCGAGCTACTACTGCTTCAAAAATAAAATACTGTTCGAATCGCTGGATAAGATTACGCCTGACAATGTGAAAAAAGAATATTATCTGACTGATGCGCTTCATTTGATTATTGAAGCAGGCCATAAAGTTACAGCAGTAACGGCTGTGGCTGCCGAAGACGCGATGGGCATCAACAGCCGTCAGCAGCTAAGCGAGGCAGGAAAAATAATGCAGCGCAGAATTCAGGACGGATTTTTGAGAACCGGTGTTACGATTGTTGACCCGCCGAATACCTGGATTGATGCCCGCACACAAATCGGACAGGATACGGTAATTGAGCCGTTTACGTATATTCACGGCAGAGTCAAAATAGGAAGCAATTGCAGAGTTGGGCCATTTGCTTATCTGAGAGACGGCACGGTGCTTGGCGATGATGTGGTTCTGGGCGTCTTTACTGAAGTGAAAAATTCAACCCTTTCAGAAGGAGTAAGGGCCAGGCATCACAGTTATATAGGCGACTGCCAGGTAGGGAAAGATGTGAACATCGGCGCCGGCGCAATAACAGCGAACTTTGACGGCGAGAAAATCAATCCAACTCGAATCGGCGACGGCACCTTTATTGGGCCAGGCTCGATTCTTGTTGCTCCGGTTGATATTCCGGCAGGCTCGCATATAAAACCCGGCTCGGTGAAACAATCGGAGAATATCGAAGGAAAGAAAAAGTAAAGGGACTGAAAAATGCCTTTGAATGGAAACATTAAAATTTTCAGCGGTTCAAGTAATCCGCAGCTTACGGAAAAGATGTGCAAATATCTCGGTGTGCCTGTCGGCGAGGCAAAAATTGAGTGTTTTCCGGACGGCGAAAAAACAATAAAGTGCGAAGATGACGTTCGCGGCAGGGATTGTTTCATTGTGCAGTCTGGCTGCGAACCTGTTGACGCCAATCTTGTCGAGCTTCTGATTTTCCTTGATTGTCTCAAACGCGCAAGCGCCAGCAGAGTAACAGCGGTAATACCCTATTTCTGCTATGCAAGACAGGACAGAAAAGACGAAGGCAGAGTGCCGATAACGGCAAAATTAGTCGCAAACCTGATTACCACAGCAGGGGCCGACAGGGTTCTTGCAATGGACTTTCACGCGGCACAGTTGCAGGGCTTTTTTGATATACCGGTTGACCATCTTTTTGCCGAGCCTGTCCTGAGCAAATATTTCAAGAGCAAGAAAATTGAAAACCTGACGATTGTTTCGCCTGATGTAGGAAATATGAAAAGAGCGGCAAGATATGTCGAACATCTTAACGGCGAGCTGGCTATAATTCACAAAAGACGTATAAACGGCAAGGAGGTTCAGTTTGGCGAAATCATCGGCACAGTCAAGGGAAGAAATATACTGATGTGCGATGATATGATTTCAACTGCCGTAACAATGTGCACTGCAGCAAAAATTCTCAAACAGCACGGCGCAAATAATATTTTCATAGGTGCAACGCACGGCATATTTTCAGACAGTGCGGTTGAAGATATTATTAATTCGCCAATTGATGAGGTGGTCGTAACCGACACAATCCCGCAGAAGGAAAACGTGAAAAAACTTAAAAATTTTAAAGTGCTGACGGTTTCAGAAATTCTCGGCGAAGCTATAAAACGCATTCACAAGAATGAGTCAATAAGCGCAATGTTTCATTAGTTTATTTTTTACAGGATAAAAATTCAGATTTTGGATGAGGTAAAATATGGCATCAAAAGAGCTGGTTCTTAAGGCCGAGACAAGGAAGAAGCTTGGTTCAAAGCGAGCGGCAAAACTGCGATTGGCAGGCAGGATACCCGCCATTGTCTACGGACACGAACAAAAACCGGAAGCTATTACCCTCGATGCGCACGACTTTGCCGAAGGACTTCATCACGGCCACAGGCTTTTTGACGTTGAGGTAGACGGCAAGACAGACAAGCTTCTGGTTAAGGACGTCCAGTATGATTATCTCGGCAAAAAGATAATTCACGCGGATTTAATCAGGGTCGACCTGAGCGAAAAAGTCAAGGTTCAGGTAGCACTTACCTTCAAGGGCACTCCGGCAGGCGCTCATGAGGGAGGATTGCTGGAAGAGCACCTTGACCGTATAGAGATTGAATGCGCGGTTGCGGATATACCGGAATCGATTGATGTTTTGGTCAAAGGACTTAAAATTGGCGATTCGCTTCACGCCCGCGATGTTCAGCTTTCGCCGGAAATCAAACTTATAACCGACCCGGATACACTTCTGATAGCCTGTCGTCTGCCTGCGGCTGCTGCCGTTGAAGAAACGGCTGAAGCTGCTGCTGCAGAGCCGACAGTGCCGGAAGTTATTACCGAACGAAAACCGAAGGAAGGTGAGGAAGAGACTGAAGAAGAAAAGAAGAAACCCCCAAGTAAAACCGGGGGCTAAATAAAAATACAGATGTATGATATAAAATTGATAGTGGGTCTTGGCAACCCGGGCTTGGAATACCAGCAAACCCGCCATAATGTCGGGTTTGAAGTTGTCGAGCTGCTGACGAAAAAGCTGAAAGTCAAGCTCAACAAAGAAAAGTTTTCAGCAGCTTTCGGCCAGGCAGAATTTGAAGATAAAAAGTTAATATTGTTAAAGCCGCTTCTGTTTATGAATAACAGCGGCCAAGTTGTTGCAGCGGTTGCGAATTTTTACAAGCTGACAGCCGAGGCGATACTGGTAATAACAGATGATATGGCTCTTGAGCCGGGAATGATACGACTCAGGGCCGGCGGTTCCGCAGGCGGGCACAACGGACTGGCTGATATCATTGAGAAGCTTGGCACAGACGAATTCAACAGGCTTAGAATCGGCATCGGCAGCCGAAGCCAGACGCCAGGACGGGATTATGTGCTTTCAAGGCCGAGCGAAACTGAAAGAAATTTAATAGATAAGGCGGTAACTGAAGCGGCAGATGCCGTAATGGTATGGATAACCGAAGGCGTTGAAACGGCGATGAACAGATTTAATCGCAGATTGACATCAGACAATAGCAGTGAAATAGATAAACAATAAAAATGTTTCTTTGATAGGAATTTTAAGGAGATATAGATTTGGAAACCGTAACAAAAAGGTTGTATGAGGTGTTGTTTCTTGTGGATTCCGGCGAAGCGGCCGGCGACTGGGATGGTATAAAGGAACACATAGGGAAAGTATTTGAGCGCAACGGCGCCGAAGTGGTCAGTGTTCGCAAATGGGACGAGCGGCCGCTGGCATATCTGATTATGGGCAAAAACAGAGGCACATATATTCTTGTTTACTTTAACAGTCCTTCAGACAAAATCGCTTCCATTGAAAGAGACTGCCAGCTTTCAGAAAGAATTATGCGGGTGCTCATCCTTCGTGCAGACCATGTAAAAAAAGAAGATATAGAAAAAGAAACTCCTGCAATGATGGTTGAAAAGCGAGTTCAGGAGCAAAGAGATGCCGAAAAGCTTTCTGCTGCTAATCATGAAGAAGCGGTCGATGGCGAAGATGATTTTGAGCCGGAGCAGCGAGCCGGCGAACAGACAAGTTAGGTTAAAGGATTTAACGAGAGGAACAAATATGGCAAATTTTAATAAGGTTATTTTGATGGGAAACCTTACAAGAGACCCGCAACTGTCTTACCTGCCAAGCCAGACGGCTGTTGTGGATTTCGGGATCGCCACAAACAGAAAATGGACAGGACAGGATGGTCAGCAACGTGAAGAAGTCTGTTTTGTGGATTGCAGGGCGTTCGGCAAAACCGCAGAGAATATAAACAAATATTGCAGAAAAGGAAAGCCGCTGATGGTTGAAGGCAGATTGACTTTAGACCAATGGACAGCACAAGACGGACAGAAACGAAGTAAGCATAGAGTTACAGTTGAATCTTTCCAGTTTCTGCCTGGCGGCGGCGCGGGCAGCGGCGGCCCAGAACAAACCAGCGCCGCGGGTGATGGCATACCTTCAGAAGATAACGGCTCGGCAAATGAAGCCCAAACCGGCAGCAAAGATGATATTCCGTTTTGAGTTAAAGGAAAAATACAAATAAAGGTTATTTTAGGAGAAGCTTTCAGTGAGATATCAAGGTTTTAAGAAAAAGACAGACCCAACCAAAAAAAGAAGACGCAGAGAAAATGTCAGGGAGCAGAATCAATGCAGATTCTGCCGGTCGAAAGTAAAATACATTGATTACAAAGACTTGGAGGTGTTAAGCAAGCTGCTTACGCACCGGGGCAAGATTTTCTCGCGTAAGCGCAGCGGCAACTGCGCAGGCTGTCAGCGAAAAGTCGGGCTGGCCATAAAGCGGGCACGTTTTATGGGGCTGCTGCCGTTTACAAGTTAGTTATCCGTTTGTGAAAAACAGACTTAAACCACGACAGATTGGTTATTGGAGATATTAGAATGAAAGTCTTACTGTGTAAAGATATTGAAAAACTCGGCTGGTACGGCGATATAGTCGAAGTTAGCGAAGGTTACGCAAGAAATTATCTGCTGCCGCAGAGAATCGCGATAGTTCCGACGGAGCAGAAGACAAAAGCAATGGCCGAGGAAAAGGCCAAAAGAACGGAGCAAAGAAAGTTTGACGATGAAAGGCTGCAAAAGGCGGCGCAGAAGGTCGATGGCGCAGAGGCAGTTATTGCGGCAAAGGTCAACGAGCAGGGTCATCTGTTCGGCTCTATTACAGAGAGCCAAATTGCTGAAAACCTTCGCCTGCAGGGATTTGAAGTCGCCGACAAAGCTGTACATCTCGATGGGCATATCAAGGAGCTCGGTCAATATACGGTTGAACTCAAATTTGCAGCGGATGTAACGGCTAAAGTGAAGGTTACAATAGTGGCGGAAGGACAAGGTGGACAGGCATCCGATGGCTCAGGAAGTCAGACAAAACCAGAATAAAAAAGTGCATCCGGCAGGGCAGGCGAATTTTTCGTCAGCCTCGCAGTTGCTCGGCAGGACTATGCCCGAATCTCTTGAAGCAGAAGCGGCAGTGCTGGGGTCGATGATGCTCGACCCTGAATGCATAGGAGATGTTGTTCAAAAAATCAGGACTGAGGCATTTTATCGCCTTGAGCATCAGATGATGTTTGACGCGATTGTTGCCCTGTGGGAGAAAAAGGACAATGATTTTGATTTGGTGCTGTTGCGGGATGAGCTGAAAAAACGCGGCCAACTCGATGAGGTCGGCGGGCCTGAATACCTTGAAAAGATTGCCAACTCCGTGCCATCCAGCGCAAATGTCGAGCATTACCTTCAGATTGTAAAAGAAAAACAGATGCTCAGAGAACTTATCGCCGCTGCCGGCGAGGTTATGACCGATGCCTTCGAAACAGCCGGAGATGTCGGCAAAAAGTTAGACAGGGCCGAGCAGAAAATATTCAACGTAACGCAGAAAAAAATTACCGGCACCGTGGTGGTTATCAAGGACCTGCTGACACAGGCATTTGAGGCCATCGACAAACGAGAAGGCCATCATGTAACCGGGCTTCCAACAGGTTTTGCAGAACTGGATGATTTAACCTGCGGTCTGCAGAACAGCGAAATAATTGTGATTGCGGGCAGACCAAGCATGGGCAAAACGAGCCTTGCTATGAATATCGCCGAACATATCGGAGCGGATAATGATATACCTGTTGCAATATTCTCGCTTGAAATGAGCAGGCAGCAGCTTGTTGAACGTTTGCTGTGCAGCAGGGCAAAGGTGGATTCCCAGCTTGTTCGAAAGGGCATGCATAGCGATACCTGGTATCAGGAGCTTGTGAATGTCGCTGGCGAATTGAGTAAAAAACCCATATATGTTGATGACACGCCCGGCATTACGCCGCTGGAATTGCGGGGTAAGGCAAGAAGACTCAGGACTCAGCACGGCATAAGATGTATTTTTGTTGATTATCTGCAGCTTATGAGTCTTGGGACAAGAGCAGAGTCTAGACAGCAGGAAGTAAGCGAAATGAGCAGATATCTGAAAGCTCTCGCCAGAGAACTTGAAATACCGGTTGTGGTCTTAAGTCAGCTTAATCGGGGGCCCGAAGAGAGGGGGGAGGACCATCGGCCGAGAATGAGTGATTTGCGAGAGAGCGGCAGTATCGAACAGGATGCGGATGTTGTTATGCTGCTCTATCGTAAGGATTATTATAAGCGGGAAATTGCAGATGAGGAAAACGGGGATAATGCTGGTGTGATGAGAACCAATCAGCCTGACGACCAGAAGGATAATACCGCGGAAGTGATAGTTGCCAAGCAGCGTAACGGCCCGACAGATACGGTAAAACTGACCTTTAACCGCCAGTTTACGCGGTTTAATACCCTGTCCAGAGTGCAGGAACCGTTCTGAGATGGCAGGCTTTGTTTGTTAAAAAATTTTGCGGGAAAGGGATTTTATGCGGATTTTCAACCGCTGTTTTGAACGCGGGAAGCTGCTGCAAATTTCGGTTTTTCCATTTGTGCTGCTTTTTATTTTTTATTGTTTTGCGCAGACAAGCGATGTCAACATAACGGACATTAACACAGCGGACATTAACACAGTGGATATTAACACAGTGGATATTAATACACCGGAGGTTAAGACAGCGGATATCAACGCAGCGGATATTAACGCACCGGAGGTTAAGACAGCGGATATTAACACGACAGATATGGGCAAGACAGAAGAAAAAAGGACGATAGACAGCATTGAGACGGCGGGTAATGTTTATATCAGCAGCCAGAAAATACTCTCAACGGCAAGAAGCAAGGCCGGACAATTATTCAATGCATCTGCGGCACAGGAAGATATCGGCAGAATCGCCGCTATTAAAGGCGTCGAATTCGCCTATTACAGTATTGAGCCGGTTGACGGGAAAATAAAGCTGATTTTTGTGGTGAAGGAGAAAAATGTCATCCGCGAGATTACCTTCAGCGGAGATAGAAAATACGACGATAAAAAATTGATTGAGCAACTGGGTTTTAGCCAAGGCGATTATCTTGATAGATTTACCGCAAAAGCCGGCGCTGAAAAACTGACCGAATATTATCAAAAAAGAGGATATCCTTTTACCAGGGTTGGTTTTGACGATTCCGGCATTGAGCAGGGCCGGCTGCATTATACGATTGACTGCGGGCAGAAAGTCAAAATCAAAAAGACAAGGTTCGAGGGAAATGCCTCGATAAAAAGCAAAGAGCTTAAAAAGATCATCAAGAGCAAGCCGAAAAATCTTGGTGTCTTCCAAAACTTCTTCCAGCAGGAGACCGTCGACGACGATTTGATTAAGCTGCAAAAAGCCTATGACAGAAGAGGTTATCTTGATACTAAGGTAACTGCCAAAACAAATTTCGGGAAAAATAATAAAAGTGTCGAGCTTGTCTATATCATCGAGGAAGGCAAACAATATGACGTTGAAAAGATAGAGCTTGCAGGAAATGATTTTATCAGTGATGCAAATCTGACCGCCAGTTTCAGGCTCAAAGAGGGACAATTTTACAGCGATGAAAAAGCGGAATACGACAGAGATGAGATACTCAAGGCCTATAGAGAAGCAGGATTTATTTATGTGGAAGTTGAACCGGTCAGACGCTTCACACCTGATAATAAGATAATAGCTGAGTTTGACATAAGCGAAGGCGAGCGGTTCCACATAGGACAAGTCAATATCTCCGGCAATGTGGCGGTACAAGACAAGGTTATAAGAAGGGTGCTGGATGAAAAGGAATTTAAGCCGGGCGAGTGGTATAACGCTCATATTGCGCAGGGAGACGGCGAAGGCGAACTTGAAAAAGATATAAAAACTAATGTTTATACAGAAACCGCAACTATTACGCCTGTAGGAGACAAGCCCGGCAAGAAAGACGCTGAAGTCAGAGTTACCGAGGGCAAGACCGGCTCAATTATGTTCGGTGCAGGTGTCAGCAGTAACGACGGCCTGATTGGTCAGGTTATATATGAGCAAAGAAATTTTGATATAAAAAATCGGCCGAAAGACTGGCGAAAATTCTTTTCGGAAGATGCCTTTAAAGGTGCAGGACAGCGGTTAAGAATCGAAGTCGAGCCGGGTACAGAAGTGAGCAGATTTGCTATCAGTTTTACCGAGCCTTATCTGAAGGATAAGCCCATATCCATGACTCTTGGAGGCTCAGTCTGGGAGCGGGAAAGAGAAAGCTACGATGAGCAAAGAGAAAAAGTATACTTAAGCTTTATGCGTAGAATGAAAGAAGGGCGGTATAGAATACTGGCCTTTCGGCTCGAAAATGTAACCGTAAAAGATATTGAAGACAATGCCCCCAAAGAAGTAACCGATGTGGAGGGAAACAACTTTCTGGCCGGCATCAAACTTGGTTTCGGCAGAGATACGACAGACAACCGCTTTGCTCCTACCAAAGGCAAAAACTATGAAGTGACCTATGAGCAGGTGGCAGGCGACTATACTTTCGGTGTTATTGATGGAACATACCGATGGTACAAAACGCTACATGAGGACCTTGCCAGACGAAAAACCGTGCTGGAAACGAAGTTTCGTGCTGCGACCATCGTAGGTGATGCACCGCTGTTTGAAAAATTTTATGCCGGCGGCATTGGAAACATAAGAGGCTTTGAGTATCGCGGCATAAGCCCTCGCTCCGGTCCAGACGACGACCCTGTAGGCAGCAAATGGCTGGCAACTGCAAGCGGAGAAATTGTCGTACCGCTGACCAGCGAGGCACTGTCAGCGCTTTTCTTTGTCGATACCGCTATGATTGAGACCGGCGGCATCAGAGCCTCGGCAGGTATAGGTATTCAGATTTTGATACCCCAGTGGTTTGGACCGGTGCCTATGAGATTTGAACTTACAGCCCCGTTTCTCAAGAGCGGTGAAGATGATACGCAGGTTTTCAGCTTCTCCATCGGCAGTTTGTTTTAGTTGAAAGGTTTGTTACATTTTTGGCCAAAGTCAGGAAAGAGACAATTATGAAGACAAAGAATTTTATTGCTGTAACCGTCATAGCAGGCTTAAGTTTGTCGATTATCGGATTTGAATATTCCTTTGCTGCAAAAGAAAAAGCGATAATGTCTCCAAAAATCGGCATTGTGAGCATCAGGGAAGTTTTTGAAAGCTGCGCAATGAAAAACGAGGTCGAAAAAACACTGGCTGCCGAGGGCGAAAAGAAATTTGCCGAGCTGAAAAAACTTGGGGAAGACATAGAAGCCGATAAAGCGGCACTCAGCAAACGCAAAGAAAACAGCGAGGATTATATGGAACTGCTCAAGGCCCTGATGTTAAAACAGTCGCAACTTGATGCGCAAAAAGAATTTTTTCAGCAGGAGATTTCCGTAAAGGCAATACAGGAAAAGGAAAAAATCTACCGCAAAATCCTCGCGATTGTTGCGACTGTGGCGAAGGAAAAAGGGCTCGATATAATTCTTAACAAAGATGATAATTATCTTAATGGCCCCGATTCTTCCGCTACTGCACAGAGCCCGGATGAATTCATTATAACAACGAAGACTCATAAACTGCTCTATTTTAATCCGAGTTTGGATATTACGGCTGATGTGGTCAGCGCAATGAGTAAAAGTCAGTAATAAACCCTTATTATAAAGAATGGCTGAAAATATAATTAAAAAATACACTGTTGCTCAGCTTGCTGAGATAGCAAAGGCCGAGCTTATCGGCAGCGGAAAGGCAGAAGTCTGCCGGGCGGCGCCGTTTGAATCCGCAGGGCCGGACTGCATTACCTTTGCCGCAGAGGAAGAGCTTCTGAAAAAAATTTCCGGCTGTAAAGCCGCTGCAATAATTGTAAGCAGAAAGGTTGATTCAGTCATACCGCTGCTTGTCGTCGATAATGTCGAGCGGGCACTGATTAAGATACTTAGTGAATTTATGCCGCTGCTTAGTAAGCCGCCGGCCGGTATTCATAAAAGTGCGGTTGTGGATGAAGGCGCTTCGATAGACAAGACTGCTTCGATAGGGCCTCTTGCTTATATCAGGAAAGGCGCCAAAATCAGCAGCGGAACTATTATCGGGGCAGGCTGCAAAATCGGTGAAAATTCAGTAATAGGTTTGGACTGTCGGCTTGAAGATAATGTCGTGGTTTATCATAATTGCAGTATTGGAAACAACTGTATAATCGGAGCAAACTCCACAATCGGCGCAACGGGATTCGGATATTATTTCATCGACGGTCGGCATCAGTTGATACCGCATACAGGCGGCGCCATTATCGAAGACTGTGTCGAAATCGGGGCAAACAGCTGTATCGACAGGGCGAAATTCGGAAATACCGTAATCGGCGCAGGGACGAAAATAGACAACCTTGTTCAGATTGCTCATAATGTCATAATTGGTAAATGCTGTTTGATTGTGGCACAGGCGGCCATCGCCGGCAGCAGCAAACTTGGCAACGGCGTTGTTCTTGCCGGGCAGGTCGGGATAAAAGACCATATAACAATCGGCGACGGCACTCAGGTAGGCGCTCAGGCAGGCGTCATGAATGATATCGGGCCGAATGAACGAGTTGTTGGCTCGCCCGCTATAGATATCAAGGAAAAGTTTAGACAAGTGCTTGTGGAGCAGAAGCTTCCCGAAATGAACAGACAGTTGAAAGAGCTTATAAAAAGGGTCGAAACGCTTGAAGCCGCAAAGGACAATAGCTGACGAAGCGAAACTTGCCGGCAGGGGCATGTTCAGCGGAGCCGAAGCAAAGGTAAGATTTGCCGCTGCCGATGTCGATACGGGCATTGTTTTTGTCAGGACAGACCTTGACGAGCCTGTACGCATAGAGGCGAATGTCCGCAATATTGGCGAACGCAGCCGAAGAACCGCCATAAAGAAAGGCCAGATTTCTATAGAGACGATTGAGCACTGTATGGCTGCCGTAAGTGCACTGGAGATAGACAATATTTTTATTGAGGTTGACGCTCCTGAGATGCCCGGCTTCGACGGCGGCAGCGGCGAATATTTCAAGGCATTAAAAAAATGCGGGTTTGTGGAACAGGCAAAGCCGAGGAAGGAATTTGCAATTTCGCAGGAGATAAGCATTAGCGAAGCCGGAGCCTCTATTTATGCTTTGCCGAATGAAGGCGAATGTCTTGAAATTACTTATGATATGGATTACACCAAGCACACCGGTATCGGCAGGCAGTTGCTGACTTGCACGCTGACTACCGAATATTTTGAAACAAATCTTGCCCCTGCACGGACGTTTTTGCTTGAGGCCGAGGCGAAACAGTTCCAGTCTCGCGGAATTGGCACGCATTTAAGCCCGCGCGATATTCTGGTTATCAGTTCAGACGGACCTATTAAAAACAGCTATCGATTTGCCGATGAGTGTGTCAGGCACAAGATTGTTGATTTAATCGGCGATATCGCTCTTGTCGGCAGAAGAATAACCGGCAGGATTGTGGCTTACAAAAGCGGCCATAATCTCAATCAGCAGCTTGCCGCAAAGCTGTTCGAGCAGGCACAGCAGTATGAAAGAATAGCGAAGGTCGGCACCGATGCGCTGCTCGATATACGCAGGATTCAGAAAATTCTGCCTCATCGCTACCCGTTCCTGCTGGTGGACAAGGTTATTGAAATCGACGGCGACAGATTTATCAGAGGCGTTAAAAACGTTACGTTTAATGAAGTATTTTTCCAGGGGCATTTTCCGGGAACGCCTATTATGCCCGGCGTGCTTGTCCTCGAAGCTATGGCGCAGGTCTGTGGTTTGCTTTTTGCTCAGAAGCTTGAGCATACCGGCAAGCTTGCCCTGATGCTGGGAATGGACGGGGTAAAGCTGAGAAGGTCTGTTGTGCCGGGAGACCAGTTGATTCTTACTGCTGAAACTATCAAGGTCCGCAGCAAAATCGCTGTATGCAAATGCGAAGCACTGGTGGCGGGAACAAAGGCGGCAGAGGCTGAAATAAAATTTATGCTTGTTGACGAAGAGTCGGTTTAGATAAGCTGTAAAGTTTATTTGCGGAATTTTTCAGGAACAAAAGTAATGAGCAAGATACATCCAACGGCGGTAATTGATTCAAAGGCGGAGCTTGGCAAAGATGTTGCAGTTGGTCCGCATTGTTTCATCGACGCAGGCGCGAAGATAGGCGACGGCTGCATTTTTGACGCCAATGTCGTAATCGGCAAAAATGTGAAAATCGGTCAAAACAATATTTTTTATCCGGGTGTTGTCATCGGCAGAAATCCCCAGATGCTCGGCGCAAATCCTGACAGCCATTTCGGTCTGCTTGAAATTGGCAATGAAAATCTTATCAGGGAATTAGTAACCATACATCCGAGTATATACCCGGACAGCACAACAAGAATAGGCGATAATAATTTGATTATGGTAGGCGCGCATATGGGGCACGATTGTATAGTAGAGGACAAAACAGTTATCAGTAATATGACCCAGATAAGCGGTCACTGCAAACTCGAAACCGGCGTCTGGCTCAGCGGCAGCGTTTTGATTCATCAGTTTGTAACAGTCGGCAAATGGAGTTATGCCACTGCAATGGCAGGCCTGAATCACGATGTAACGCCTTTTGTTACCGTAAGCGGCCATTACCCGCCGGAAGTCAGATTGATAAACGAAAGAGGAATGACGCGGGCGGGACTTAATGAAGAACAACAAAAGACTGTAGAAGAAGCGTTTAAGTTTTTATACAAGAGCAAAAAGCCGCTTCTGGAAAACGCCAAAGAGCTTGCAGCCAAAGGCGGTCTTGATGAGAACGTGCAGGCTATGGTTGATTCGATTATCAACAGCAGCCAACATCGATTCGGCAGATACCTTGAGACACTCAGAAGAAAAGACCATTGACAGGATTTGGCGATGAATCCCACACCTTCTGAATATGCATCTCATATCTTATCAAAGGTGCGGAGTGTATTACATATAGACAATAGCTTGTATACAGGTATAAAGAAATTTTAATAATAAGAAGGTGCGGGATGAATAAAATCAGAACGGCGATAGTGGGGGCGGGAAAAATGGGGCAGATTCACGCAAAAGTTTTAAGCAAACTGCCTCAAAGCACTCTTGTTGGAATTGTCGATATTCAGCCCGATAAGGCGAAAAAACTTGCCAAAGAATATAAGTGCACGGCTTTCGCATATGCAAAAGAATTATTGGGAAAAGTCGATGCTGTAACCATTTCCGCTCCGACAAAGAGTCATCTTGAACTTGCCGAGCTTTTCATAAGCAATAATATTCCTATACTTATTGAAAAACCTCTTGCCGCAAGCGCCGAGCAGGGCGAAAAAATAGTTTCGCTTTCCCAAAAGCACAATACGGTTGTCGCCGTAGGACATTCGGAAAGATGCAATCCTGTTGTGCAGGCGATGAAACGGCTGAAAATCGAGCCGAAATTTATCGAAGCGGTCAGAATCAGTCCCTATCCATTTCGTTCAACCGATATCGGCGTTGTTCTTGATGTGATGATTCACGATATAGATATAATACTTGCCCTTGCGCAAAGCACAGTTAAAAAAGTTGACGCTGTCGGTGTCAATGTTATCGGCGATTATGAAGATATCTGCAACGCAAGGATAACTTTTGAAAACGGCTGTATTGCCAATGTTACCGCATCAAGACTTGCCCTTAAGACAACGAGAAAAATTCGCGTTTTCAGCAGGCAGGCTTATCTTAGCCTCGATTTCCTCAAGAAAGAAGGCATGGTAATCAAGACAGACCCCAATAAAGACGCGGTCAAGTGGATAAAGCAAAAACAGGATGAAGGAACTTTCGATTTTGCAGGCGTAAACTGGCCGGACCTGCTCCATATTGAACAGCTCGATATTGATGACAGGGAGCCTTTGCGTGTTGAGCAGGAAGCATTTTTAAATTCCATAATTGACAAAAACTCCAGACCGGAAGTAACCGCTCAGGAAGGGCTGGCCGCTCTTAAATGTGCTGAGGAAATTTTAAAATCTGTTAAAGAACACAAGTGGGACTGATTTATTTAACTCTCTTTCTTCAATTTCGTCACAATCTGATGTGCAAAGCGGCTCGGTTCAGGCAGACGGTATCTCGTGCAGCAATCAAGCACAATTCTGATAGCGTCGCAAAGCCTGCATTTATGGCCGACAGAAACAAAAACCGGTTTTACATCACTGCGGGTCCTGACAACTGAACCGATAATTTCACCTTTATCCATTAGCGGACTTGTTGAGCCTCTTTTAGACAACGGCTGTTTGAAATCACCGATGAGCCTGCTCTTGGCGCAGCCTATTGTTGGAACATCGATAAAAAGTCCCAGATGGCTGGCAAGACCTAATCTTCGAGGATGGGCGATTCCCTGGCCGTCAACTATAAAACAATCAGGTATCACGGCAAGTTTTTCAGCAGCGGCAAGACAGGCGGGTGCTTCGCGAAATGATAAAAGACCGGGTATGTAAGGAAAATTAACGGCTTTTATCGTACAAGAGGTTTCAATAATATCAAAAGTTTTTGCAGAAAGAACTACCACGCAGGCAATAATGTTTTTTTGTCGGCGGTAAACGCACAATCTATACCGGCAATTGTCCTGAGCTTTTTATTAAATCGCCGTATCTGTATCTGCGTTGCGAGTCTTTTTTGCAGCTCAATTGCCTTTTTTACGCTGACATCCCAGTTATGTAAGCTCTTTATTTTCATAGACTTGTAAAAAATATCATGATAAATGTATTTTACTTCTTGAGTGTTTCTGATACAATAACCAAATTGGTTTATTGCGGACTTTTCGCAGGCGAATACCAATAGCAATAAGAAGGAAAGTAATGCTAAAATCGATAAAGATAACCGGTGCCTGTCAGCACAATCTCAAGAACATAGACGTCGAGATACCGCGCGATAAATTTGTCGTAATCACCGGCATCAGCGGCTCAGGAAAAAGCTCGCTGGCGTTTGACACAATATATGCTGAGGGGCAGAGAAAATATGTTGAGTCGTTGAGCGCATACGCAAGACAGTTTCTTGAGCAGATGCAAAAACCCGATGTGGAAAGTATTGAGGGTCTTCCTCCTACGATTGCGATTGAGCAGAGAAGCGCCGCCAGTAACCCTCGCTCGACCGTCGCAACAACGACTGAAATTTACGATTACTGCAGAGTGCTTTTTGCAAGGGCAGGTACGCCGCACTGCTGGATTTGCGGCAAAGAGATCTCAAGTCAGCACGCTACCCAAATTGTTGATAATGTAATGTCGTTACCGCAGGACACGAAAATTCAGGTCTGTGCGCCTTTAATTCGCGGCCGGAAAGGTGAGCACAGGGATATTTTTGCAGGAATCCAGTCGCAGGGCTTTGTACGTGTGCGTATCGACGGCGTTATCTACGATATTAAAAGTGTCCCAAAGCTGGACAAGAATAAAAAGCACGATATTGCCGCTGTCGTGGACAGGCTTATTATAAAAGATACGGTGCGTATCCGTCTTGCAGATTCTATTGAAGCTGCATTAAAGCTCGGCGATGGCGTAGTATTTGTGATGGTGCAGGAGCCGGACGAAGACAAGAAAAACGGCGGCGAAGGCCGGTGGAAAGACCTTGTTTACAGTGAGAAATTCGCCTGCAATGAACATCCCCAGGCGTCTCTGGAGGAGCTTTCACCGCGACTTTTCAGCTTTAACAGCCCCTATGGCGCCTGCGGCAGCTGCGACGGCCTGGGTACAATTCTCGAATTTGACGAAGAGCTGATTGTGTCTGACAAAAATTTGTCGCTCGAAAATGGGGCTGTCGATGCCTGGCGAAAAGGCGGCAAGAGAATGAATATCTTTTACAGCAGACTGATTATGAAGTTCTGCAGGGATTTCGGAATAAGCAAACAGGTGCCTTTTTCAAAAATTCCCGCTGACATAATGAAAATTCTGATGCACGGGACAAACGAGGAAGACGAGAGAAAATACGGCGTTTATTTTGAAGGTGTAATTCCGAATCTTGATAAAAGATGGCAAAATACCTCCAGCGAATTTGTCAAGGAAAGACTGCACGGCTACCTGTCCGAGCAGCCATGCAGGACCTGCAATGGCGCAAGGCTGCGTAAGGAAGCAATTGCCGTTACTGTAAGCGGCAAAAGCATAAATGAAATGGCTCAAATGAGTGTCGAAGAGGCACAGGAGTTTTTTGAAAATGTCAGGTTCGATGGCGAAAAAACCCTGATAGCTGCTGGGCCTTTGAAGGAAATAAAAGCAAGATTAAAATTTCTTGCGGATGTTGGTTTGGGTTACCTGACACTTGACCGCAGAAGCGGAACATTAAGCGGCGGCGAAGCGCAGCGGATAAGACTGGCCACCCAGGTCGGCAGCGGACTGGTCGGCTGCTGCTATGTCCTCGATGAGCCGACAATCGGACTGCACAGGCGGGATAACGGCAGACTCCTCGGCATATTAAGACGTTTAACCGATATCGGGAATACTGTCCTTGTCGTTGAGCACGACGAGGAAGTCATTCGCAGTGCAGATTACGTGATTGATATTGGTCCTGCCGCAGGGGACAACGGCGGCAGGGTTGTAGCACAGGGCAGCGCTGAAAATGTATGCAGTTGTCGGCAGTCTTTGACAGGCGATTATCTTTCAGGCAGAAGGAAGATTGAACTGCCGGTTAAAAGAAGAAAAATCAGATTGTCTTACTGCCTTGAGGTAAAGGCGGCAGCGGAAAATAATTTAAAAAATATCGATGTTAAATTTCCTCTCGGTGCGTTTATCTGTGTAACAGGCGTTTCCGGCTCAGGCAAAAGCACACTCGTGACGGAAGTACTTTTGAAGGGTCTCAGGAGGAAATTATATTACACCGGAGCCAAGCCCGGAAAACACAAAAATATTCTCGGCACAAGTCAGATTGACAAGGTTATTGAAATCGACCAGTCGCCCATTGGCAAAACTCCTCGAAGCAACCCGGTTACTTATACGGGTCTGTTTGACCTGATAAGACAATTGTTTGCGAAAACAAGAGAGGCCAGAATCAGGGGTTATAGCCCGGGGAGGTTCAGTTTTAATATCAAAGGCGGCAGATGCGAGGACTGCCAGGGACAGGGGACAAAAAAAATTGAGATGCATTTTCTGCCCGACGTTTATGTCGTCTGCCAGCAGTGCAAAGGAAAAAGATACAATCCTGAAACGCTGCAGATTATGTATAAAGGCAAAAACATAGCCGACGTTCTTGATATGAGGGTGGAAGAATCGCTGAAATTTTTTGCGAATTTTCCAAAGATTGTTCGTCTGCTCAAGACCCTGGGCGATGTAGGCCTCGGTTATATGGAGCTCGGACAATCATCGACAACCCTTTCCGGCGGCGAGGCCCAGAGAGTCAAGCTTGCCGCAGAGCTCGGAAAAAGCTCGACGGGTCATACATTGTATCTGCTCGATGAGCCGACAACAGGTCTGCATTTTGCCGATATTCATAATTTACTCAACGTGCTCCAGAGACTGTGCGACTTGGGAAATACGGTAGTTGTAATTGAGCATAATCTTGATGTAATCAAAATTGCCGATTATATTATTGACCTCGGTCCTGAAGGCGGCCAGGCCGGCGGAGAAGTTATCGCAGCCGGGACGCCGGAAGAAATTATCAGGAGCGAAAAGAGCTACACAGCCAAATATCTTAAAGAATACCTGGCCGGCAAAAAATACAAGGGGTGAATTTGAAAACCTTTAAAACGCTGCAGTGGGTTGGCAATACGGATGGTTTCCTTGAACTGATAGACCAGCGGAAACTTCCCGCAGAATTTACCATAATACAATGCAGGACGCCTGACGAATTGTATGAAGCGATAAAAACTCTTGCCATAAGAGGAGCCCCGGCAATAGGGGTTGCCGCGGCGTTTGGCATCTGTCTTGCGGCACAAGAAATTGATGAATTGAAACTTCCTGATGCAATAAACCATATTGAAAAAAAGGCAGATCTCCTTTCAAAGGCAAGGCCGACGGGCGCTAATCTTTCCTGGGCTATTGAGAGAATGAAAACTACGGCACGCGATTTTGCAGTCAAAAATCCTTATGAAACAGTGGAAAATCTTAAGAAATGTCTGCTTGATGAAGCTCAGATAATTTATAATGAAGATGTCGAAATGTGCCGTAAAATCGGCGAAAACGGCGAAAAGTTTATTCCTGACGGCAAAGCGGTTTTAACGCATTGTAACGCAGGCGCTCTGGCGACGGCAGGAGACGGTACGGCTCTTGCCGCGATTTTTGAAGCGCAAAGAAAAGGAAAAAAGATTAAAGTGTATGTTGACGAAACGAGACCGCTCCTTCAGGGAGCAAGACTTACAACCTGGGAGCTTAAGCAGGCAGGTATTGACGTTACGCTTATCTGTGATAATATGGCAGGGAATCTGATAAGGGATGGTATTATAAACGCTGTAATTGTAGGTGCCGATAGAATAACGGCCAACGGCGATACCGCCAATAAAATCGGGACTTATTCTTTAAGTGTTCTTGCCAAGGAACATCGGATACCTTTTTATGTTGCGGCGCCGTCAAGCACTTTTGATTTAAAATTAAAAACCGGCCGCCAAATCCCGATTGAACAAAGAGGGCCGGATGAAGTGCTTAATTATATGAATGTTCGGACCGCACCACAGAATATAAACGTGTATAATCCTGCTTTTGATATAACGCCTGCGGAAAATATAACAGCAATAATTACGGAAAAAGGTGTTATCCAGTGGCCGACAGAAGAAAAAATCAGAAAAGTGTTAAATCCTTAAAAGAGAATCTTTCTCCTGGGTCAATGCTGCAAAAAGAAACAAGGGAAAAGTATGTTGATATTTTTATATTTTTCCTGCTTCTGGCGTTCGGCGTCTATCAATCCATTATCTATTGGGCTCATCAGGCAGTGCCGCATCCTGACTTTAGCTGTTTTGCGATTGTAGGCAGACAGATATTGTCATTTCAAATACCTACGGATTTCAAAAGAGTGCCTCTGGTCGGAATACTGCAGGTTTTGCTCGGTAAGATTACCGGTGGACAAAACCCCGACTTTACCGGCGCCTGGGTGCTTAACTTTATAGCTCATTCGTTTACTGCCGTCTTATTGTGGCTGGCAGGGCGAAAAATTATCGGCCGTGCCGCAATCTTCTTCGCTGTCATTGCGATAATCAATCCCTGGGGCCTGCAGCTTTTGACTGAGGGTATCGCCGAAACCGCTCTGCTGTTTTTTATATGGCTGACACTCTTCTTTATATTCAAAAGGTCAAAATGGGCTTACCTTTTTGCATCGCTTACGTCAATGGTGCGATATGAAGGAGCGGCGCTCATACTCGGCGCGTTTGTCCTCGATATGATAGAAGGAAAAGATAAAAAAGAGCGTATCCTCGCTTTTGTTTATGCCTTTATAGCTTCAATACCCCTTGCCCTGTGGTTTGCAGGAACATTCTTGACTTCGCACGGAATGGGGACAACGCACTATTTTAATGTATTTACAAAAGAATATATGACGCAGTTTGTCGGCGGAGCGGAAAGCAGAACCGGTATTGTGAAGCACGCCAATATGCTCTGGCAGGTTGGATTCTATCATTTATTTCTACCCACACCTCAATCCAGCCAGGCCTTTGCAGAAACGCTTATGAATATAAGCAGGATTTTTATACTTGTCAGTTTCCTGTTTGGTTCTGTCTATGGGTTATGGAAGCGGCAATGGAAGATACTGGTCTTATTGCTGCTCTTTGTGCCCTACTTTTTGCTCCACGCGGCATATCCGTATCCTATGCAAAGGTATCACGCGACAGTATTTGCCATGGTTCTGCTTGTTTGTATTTATGGATTGCAGAATTTGTGGAAACTGATAAATGACAAATTTAGATTACCCGAAGGAGCTGTAATTATAGCACAGTTGATTGTGATAATAACTGCGCTTACCTGGGCTCTTGGATTGTCTGGTTTTCTTTCAAGGTTGGCTCAAATGAGCGCTGTCAGCGCCTCTTTGCCGTATGTTGCGATACTGGCGGTGCTAATAGCGATTGCCGCAGGATATTTTGCATATAAAGGAAGCATATTAAAAGACATTGTTGTGCTGGCATTAATGATTTTGATGATTGTCTCGAACCAGTTTGCTGTAGCAAGTATAGTGGGCAATGGCGGACGTGATATTGAATTTAAGTACCTTGCTGATTGGTATTGTCAGAACGCCAAAAGCGGAGAAAAACTTGTATCGACAATGGCTAATCTTCTTGTGTCAATGGCGCCGCAGTATAAAGACAATTTCATTGAGATGGATGCTTTTGTTGATGCAAACAGCTCCGTTGAATTTGTAAATGAA
>Ga0315275_10000539_pt1 | contig 31458 bp, 35 predicted proteins | sample YL17G03_0_MG_FD_205557 | JGI IMG/M metagenome (GOLD analysis project Ga0315275, IMG submission 205557) | Sediment microbial communities from Yellowstone Lake, YNP, Wyoming, USA - YL17G03_0 | ecosystem: Environmental > Aquatic > Freshwater > Lake > Sediment | place: USA: Wyoming | collected...
TCGGGGCCGAAGACCGAGGCGCCGCCGGAAACGAAAGAGTGATTCCACGGTATCTTACGTGATCACCAACGGAAGGAAGGTCTCCATGAAGATCGCAGTGGCCTCTACCGACGGCGTTTCCATCTCCCCTCACTTCGGGCGGAGCAAGAGTTTCATTGTGTTCGAGGCGGCGGGCGGCAAGATCGCCGGCCGGGAGGTGCGGCAGAACTCGTACACCGCCCATGCCCAGGGTCAGTGCGAGGGACATGAGGCGCATGACCACGCCCAGCCGCACAGCCACGCCGACATCGTCAATGCCCTCAGCGACTGCCAGGTCGTCCTGTGTTACGGCATGGGATGGCGGGCGGCCGAGGACCTGAAGCGCGCCGGCATCCAGGCGTTTGTGCTGGATACGGAGGCCTCTCCCGAGGAAGCGGTGCAAGCGTTCCTCGACGGGAAAGTCAAGTCCGGCGGGGCGTTCTGCCGCTGTCACGAGCACTAGCCGACATCTCTGAGCGGCGAGTCGCTTCTCCGCCGGCGCGCGAAGGCCGCGCGGTTCAAGACCGCGCGCCGAAGACAGACGCTGCGGGCAACCGCCCTGAAGCGAAAGGAGGTGGTTATGAAGAAGCCGCTATGGAATCTCGTCATCGAAGCCGTCATGGCGCTCCAGATCGGCGCCCTGGCTGGCATCGGGTTCCTCATCAAGTTCGTCTTGGTGCCCGGCGAGGAACGAAACGTCCTTTACGGGAGGGGCATGGCCCTCCGCCTCCTTGGCCTGGAGCGACACGAGTGGGGCACCATTCACATGTGGATTGGCATTTCGCTGCTGGCGATTCTTGTCCTGCACATCATCCTCCACTGGGGCCAGATTCTCGGCCTGCTCTGCGCGGTCAGCCGGTCGCTTGCGGTCCGCCTCGCGATGGTCTTGGGGGTCCTTCTTCTGGCGGCCCTGCTGATGTCCTTCCCGCTCTGGGTCAAGCCTGAGATCACCGCGGGAAAGGGCGGCGAGGGGCATGGCTGGGGCCAGCGCGAAGGACGCGGGTTGGGGCCCTTGGGAGGGACAATACCATAAGGATCGGGGGCGTGAAACCTTCAGCGGCCAAGCTGTTTCTGGCCTTCCTGCGGCTGGGGTCGACGGCCTTCGGCGGGCCAGCGATGGTGGCCTACATGCGCGACATGGCCGTCAAGAAGAAGCAGTGGTTATCGCAGGAGACCTTCGAGGATGGAGCGGCGTTGTGCCAGTCCATTCCCGGAGCGACGTCCATGCAGACAGCCGCCTATGTGGGCCTCCGCGCCGGCGGACCCGTCGGCGCCTTGGCCGCATTTGTGGGCTTCGGCCTGCCAGCGTTTGTGCTGATGGTTGTCCTATCGGCAGCGTACCAGGCCGGCCGCGACCTTCAGCCCGTCCTGGCGGCATTTCGCGGGCTTCAGGTGATCGTCATCGCCATCATCGCCAACGCCGCCTTCAGCTTTGGCCGCAGTTCGATCAGGAATTGGCGCGATGCGGTTCTCAGTGCGGGAGCTGCGGCTCTTCTGGTCCTTGGCATCAACCCTATCCTAGCCATCGTCGGCTCAGCAGCAGTAGCCGCGGTCCTGTACCGTGGAGTCAGTCTGCCCGAGTCCAAGCCGCAATCCTCCCAGCCATCGGTCCGCCACTTGATGCGGTGGCCAGTGGCCATTGCGCTGCTGGTTGGCGGCGCCGTGGGGGCAATGTTCTTTCTGGACCGTCGGCTCTTTGACCTGGCGACAATCATGCTGCGGATAGACCTCTTCGCCTTTGGCGGCGGGTTCGCATCGGTCCCCCTGATGTTGCACGAGATCGTAGACGTGCGGGGTTGGCTGGACAGCAAGACGTTCATGGACGGCATCGCCTTGGGGCAGGTGACGCCTGGCCCCATCGTAATTACGGCCACGTTCGTCGGCTACCAGGTCGCCGGGCTGGCGGGGGCCGTGGTGGGCACGCTCAGTATCTTTACACCCTCATTCTTGATGGTCCTGGCGACGGTTCCGTACTTCGACCGCCTTGGGCACAGCGTGCTTTTTCGCCGAGCGCTCCGTGGCGTGCTGGTCTCGTTCGTCGGCCTTCTGGCTGCCGTGGCCGTGAACTTCGCGCTAGCCGTCTCGTGGAGCATCCCGGCGGCGATCTTGGCGGTGGCCGCTCTTGTGACGCTTCGCCTCAAGGTTGACATCCTCTGGGTCGTCCTCGCCGGCGCGATTGCTTCGATCCTGTTTCTGTGACCCCGATGCCCGGTTGCAGCATTGCCTGACACGCCCTTCTCGGGGGAGGCCGCGGCCGACATCTGTGTGGTCGATGTCGTGGTCAGGTTGGCTGCAATTGGCAGGGAGGGCCTCCTTCGGCAGGGGGCGCCCAGACGTCATGGCTCGGCAGAAATACCCTTGACAGGCTATGCCGACAGCGCTACTATGTGAGTACCCTGTAACGGAGGTGCTCATGGACGCTACGAGCAAGAAACTTTACGCGATGAAGGCCGAGATCGTCCAGGCGGCGGGGCACCCCATCCGGCTGGCCATCATCGACTTCCTGGAGGACGGCGAGCAGTGCGTCTGCGACATCGCCGAGCACGTCGGCGCCCAGCGGTCGAACGTGTCGCGCCACCTCTCGGTGATGCTCAAGGCGGGGGTCGTCGATTGCCGCAAGGAGGGGCTGAAGATGATCTATTCCCTGAAGACCCCCTGCATCCTGAACTTCCTTTCGTGCGTGACTGAGGTGCTGCGCGAGCAGGCCAAGTCCAACGCGGCGGTCTTGCGGAGACTATAAGGGTTCTTTTTTCGGATGAAGCGTGATTATGCAATCACATAGTGACGAGGCGGTGACTGCGGCCCTTGCTCGGTGTCGGGCGGTGGCGTCCGTCGCAAAGGCGCTGGCGTCGGAGATGCGGCTGCGGATTCTCGACGTGCTGCGGAAAAGGAGATACTGCACCGTTGGCAAGTTGGCGAAGGCAATCGGCGTGGATGCCTCCACGGTCTCACAGCACGTGGCCATCCTGCGACGTGCGGGGCTGGTTCGTAGCGAGAAGAAGGACCAGTGGGTCATTTGCGAGGTCACGCCAGCGGGCCGGCGGGCGCTCGATTGCTGTAAACAGATGATGGAGTGCGTAGTGGAGCGGTCGCGGCATGGGGGATCAAGGGGACATTGCCGATGAGTTGGAAACAGGAGTGGAAGATACTGCTCGGCCTTGCCGCGGTCTTCTTTGCCGCCTACTGGCTGCCGGTCGGCGTGCCGCGATTCGACAGTGCCGTCACGGAGGCGTTCTCACTCACCAAGTGGTATGCCCGCGAACACGTGGTGCTGTGCCTGCTCCCCGCCTTCTTCATCGCCGGGGCGATCTCGGTCTTCGTCAGCCAGGCCTCGGTCATGAAGTATCTGGGCGCCAGGGCCAACAAGGTCCTGGCCTACGGCGTGGCGGCGGTGTCTGGGACGATCCTGGCGGTCTGCTCGTGCACGGTGCTGCCGCTCTTTGCGGGCATCTGGAAGCGCGGGGCGGGCCTAGGGCCCGCGACGGCATTCCTGTATTCAGGCCCCGCCATCAACGTCCTGGCGATCATCCTGACGGCCCGCATCCTGGGCCTGGAACTGGGCGTGGCGCGGGCCGTCGGCGCCGTCGTGTTCAGCGTGGTGATCGGCCTGCTGATGTACCTCATTTTCCGCAAGGAGGAGCAGGCCAAGGCGGATGCGGCGGCGGCGATGCCTGAGCCGGAAGTCACCCGCCCCCTGTGGCAGACGGTGCTGTACTTCGCGGCGATGGTGGCGGTGCTGGTGCTGGCCAACTGGGCGGTGCGCCAGGAGGGCGAGGCGGAGAACTTCTATTACGCCATCGGCTCGGTGAAGTGGCTGCTGACCGCGGTCGCCGCCGCCGGGCTTGGCGCTATCCTGGTCGCGTGGTTCGGCGTCCGGTGGTGGAAGATTGCGCTCGTGGCCGCGGCGGTAGTCGTGGTGGTGTTGGTCCTGCCGGGCGAGCCGGTGATTGCGTTTGCCGCCGGCGTTGTCGGCCTGGGAATCATCACCAGCCTGGACGGCGGCGAGGCGGGCCAGTGGTTCGCGGCCACGTGGACGTTTACGAAACAGATCGCGCCGCTGCTCCTGGGCGGCATCCTGGTGTCGGGGTTCCTGCTCGGCGGGCCGGGCAAAGGCGGCGTCGTGCCTGCCGAATGGGTCGAGAGCGCAGTCGGCGGGAACTCGCTGGGCGCGAACTTCTTCGCCTCGCTCGCGGGGGCGCTCATGTACTTCGCCACACTGACGGAGGTGCCGATCCTCCAGGGCCTCATCGGCAGCGGCATGGGCCAGGGGCCGGCGCTGACGCTCCTGCTGGCGGGGCCGGCGCTCTCGCTTCCGAGCATGATTGTCATCGCGAGCGTCATGGGGGTGAAGAAGATGCTGGTTTACGTCTCGCTGGTGGTCGTCATGGCGACGATCACGGGGATGATTTACGGCGCGCTGGCATGATCGGGGTTTGCGTGCAACAGGTGACCACGTTCGCGGGGCAGGCGGAGTTCGAGAAGGCGAAGGCCCGCCTGGATGCGCTCTCGCTGCCCTACGAGGTCATCGAGCCGCCACCGGGCTTCGCCAGGGTGGGCGTGGCGGCGCTGGTGGTGGACACCGAGGCGCGGGCGGCGCTGACGGACAACAGGGGCGAGCCGGTCGTCTGTGCGGGCTTCGTGGACTGCCGGCCTGCCGGGATTTCGGTGCCGGTTGAGCCGCCGCGTAGCCTTGAAGAAGATGTGTTCGGAGAGGCGGCTGTCGTGGTACTGGCACCCTGCGTGGCGGACCCGACGAAGATTCGCCTCATCGCCCATACGAGCCGCGACATGTCGAAGGCGTTCCCGTACATGAACGCCGAGATGCGGGAGGCGTGCTATAACGCCAAGGGGCCGACGTTCACGTTTATGGACGGCTACCGCATGATATCCATGTATCCGCAGCGGATCGCGGTGGCCAAGGCCGACGAGATCGTGGACGGGTGGCGGACGCTGGAGATGATCCGTTGCCGCGTCAACGACGCTTGGGCGCGGCGGGCGAGACTTGAGCCTTGCTACGAGATGCGCGAGAAGCCGCCGGCGCTGGAGATATTCAAACGCCTCCCCAAGACCAATTGCCGCGCCTGCGGCGAGGCGACGTGCCTGGCCTTCGCCGTGCGGGTCTGGATGGGCGAACTTCCGGCATCGAAATGCCTGCCGGTGTTCCAAGGGGAGTTTGGCCATCTGAAGGACGCGCTGGTAGAAATCTGCATGGGGTTGGGCGCGGCAGCCTGATGGCGGAACGGCGCGAGGCGGGGCGGTTCCTTCCTCGCTTGATGAAGAGCGGAAACGTTTCTGAGCAAAGGAGAAGGTCATGGCTGCGGAATGCTGCGGAAGTGGCAAGAAAAAACCGAAGCAAGCGGACTGCTGCGGCGGGGACGCGAAGAAGACGGTGCTCCTCTACGCCTGCTCGGGTGGGGCAAACGTGGCCGAGATCGCCGACCGGGCCGCACGCGAGTTGATGTTCTCGGGCTGCGGCAGCATGTTCTGCCTGGCGGGGATCGGCGCGGGCATCCAGGGCATGGTCCAGACGGCCAGGGACGCCGACCTGAACCTCGTGCTGGAGGGCTGCCCGATGGACTGCGCGAAGAAGATCTTCGACAACGCGGGCATCATCAACTACGTCCAGGTCAAAGTGACGGACCTGGGGATCGAAAAGGTCAAGGGTGTCCGCGCGACCGACGAGCAGGTGGCCCGCCTGGTGGCAAAGGCCAGGGAGGTTCTGGCCAAGGCGTAGCGCCAGTCGGCCGAACAAGGGAGCATCCATGAAGGATGCGCATGTGAAGGTGACGGTCGAGGAGCAGATGCGGATGGAGGCCATCCTTCTGGACCGCGACGGCGAAGAAGCCCTGAAGATTCTGAGGGTGCTGCGCGACCGCATTGAGGCCGGCGAGAACCTGGGCATGCGGTCGCACTTGGACAAGTGAACGGAAGGAGAGCGAAGATGGCGCTGATCCAGATTCTCGGGCCGGGTTGCCCGAAGTGCAAGCAACTGGCCGCGAACGCCGAAGCCGCGGCGAAGGCGCTGGGCGTAGATTACCACTTGGAGAAGATCACGGAGATCAACAAGATCACCGCCTTCGGGGTGATGATGACGCCGGCGCTTGTGGTGGACGGCATGGTCAAGGTCGTGGGTAAGGTGCCGGATGTCGAGGCCATCAAGACGATGCTGAAGTAGGGCCTGCGACGCATGCGATTCAGCAGCGGTGGCGACTTCGCGTCGATGTGTGCGGCGCGTGCCTTTAAGCGGAGGACGCAATGGCCGAGCGGAACGTACCGATTATGCTGACGGCGCTCGACATTCAGCGCGTCCTGCGGGCCGTTCTGGACCGCGACGGCGACGAGGCGCTCGACATCCTGGAGAAGGTGCTGAAGCCGCAGGTCGATAAGGCACTGGCGCCCTCGCACTGTCGCCCGGCCTTTGAACTCCAGGGAGGAGAGCCTCCGATTGCCCCGCCGCCCTTGAGACAACAGAAGGAAGATAAACCATGACGCCTCGCCTCGGCGGTGCTGCCACTGCTGCCGACTGGTCGGTTCACAAGGTCTGACGTGCAGGAAGAAAGGAATCATCCGATGACGAGCCAAATGGTACGAAGTGCCCTCGCCAGTGCGCTGGTTGTCGCGGCGGTTGTCGCGACCGTCATGAGCACGGGTTGCCAGCAGGCAAGCAGGTCGAACATGACATACCCGGCAACCGGCCAGCCGCGCCTTGTGGAGCTTGGCACCGCTGCTTGCATACCCTGCGCAATGATGGCGCCGGTACTGGACGAACTGAAGAAGGAATACGCCGGCCGGCTGGAGGTAGAGTCTATCGACACCTTCTACAATCCCGGCGCGAAGCAGCAGTATGATGCCCCCTTCTGCGCCACGCAGATCTTCATTGATGCGTCGGGAACGGAGCGTTTCCGGCACGTAGGGTACTATTCCAAGAGAGACATCCTGGCCAAGTGGAAGGAACTGGGCATCGACCTGGCGGCCTCGGCGGGGCAGCGGGAGGCCCCCAAGAGCGCTCCCCAGCCCAAGACCGGCGGCGGCTGATCAGTTGTTGGCTGAAACTCGTGCTGCAGTAGCGGCTGAAAAACAGAATTCGGAGTGTGAGGATGCCTGATGCGGGCTTATTGGCCCCGTGTCCGTGCAGCGGTGAGGGGCAAGGGATTCCGCCCCTGGTTCTGTTCGGCATCGCCGCCGTGGGCGTGTGGTTGGTGCACAGGGCGTGGCGTGCCTGGAGAAAGGACGGTGTGTTCCGTATGAGCAAGGCGTGGAAGATCGCCATCGTGGTGGCGTTGGTGGCGGTGGTCGCCATCGTCATTATCAACAAGCAAAGAGTTCCGTCGCCGACAACGGATAAGTCGGGCCAGAGCGCCGCTCAAGTCTCGCAGCCTGCGGCGGGGCTGCCGCGCCTCCTGGACCTGGGGTCGGTGTCCTGCATCCCTTGTAAGATGATGGCCCCCATCCTTGAGGAGTTGAAGAAGGAGTACGCCGGTAAACTCCAGGTGGACTTCATTGATGTCAACGCGAACGCCGAGGCAGGGGCGCAATACGGCATCAAGTTGATCCCGACGCAAGTGTTCTTCGATGCCTCCGGCAAGGAGTGCTTCCGGCACGAAGGTTTCTTCTCGAAGGAAGACATCCTGGCCAAGTGGAAGGATCTGGGCATTGATCTGAGCGCAGGGAGTGCATCCCCCGCCCCGACCTTCGAGCGGCTGACCCCGGCCAAGGCTGACGACCGGCCCAAGGACACCGTTTGCTCCATGTGCGACGGTGACATCAACCCGAAGACGCTCGTGGTGGTCAAGAGCGCCAAGGGCGACGTGCGGCTGTGCGGGCCGCACTGCTACTTCATCCTGTACTCGTGCCTGACGGAGGACAAGACGGACTTTGAGAAAAAGGTCTCCGTCACGGACTGGGGCGACGGCAAGACGGTCCCGTTGACCGAGGCCCTGTTCCTTTACGGTGCCGACGAGAAGACGGGCCGGCCCACGATCAAAGCCTTCGCGGGCCGCGAGGCGGCCGAGAAGGAGCGACAGGCATCCGGCGGCAACATCCTGGCGTGGAACGTCCTCCAGGAGAAGGAACTGGCCACGCGGTGCGGGTTCTGCGACCGGATGGTCTATCCCCAGGATGCGGCGCGGGTCGTCACGGCGGATGGCATTCACACCTGGGGCTGCTGCTCGCACTGTGCCCTCGGCGTGGCCGCCCGCACAGGCAAGGACATCACCGTTTATCAGCCGGACCGCCTGACGGGCGAGATGATCGTCGTCCGGACCCTCAGCGGCAGCGTGGCCTCGCTGGAACCCAAGACGGCCGTGACGTGGTTCGGCCTCCGCAAGGCGCCCGACGGCAAGTTCGTGTCGGCTGGCTGCTTCCACCAGGGGTTCTTTGTGAGCGAAGAGAACCTCCGAAAGTGGGTCGAGCAGAACCCGATTGAGACCGGCCGGCTGATTCCCATCAGCCAGGCCCTGGCCGACAAGATGAAACTCTCGCCGCAGCAAATCCAGAAGGCGTGCAAGATCGGCGAGTGTGCACCGAAATAAAGCGGGGGACTGAAAGACGCTGGCCCGCAGGGCCGATAGGAGGAAGTCCATGAAACGCCGCGCAACGTTCGTATCGGCGATCCTGGTGGTGGGTTTGCTTCAGTCCGGTCTTTGGGCCGAGGAGAAACCGGCCGCCGCGGCGCCGCCGCCGGCGGGCGCGAAAATGCTTCTCGTCAGCGAGACGTATCCCGGTTTGGCCTCGGGCTGTCTGACATACGCTCGCCTCTCGGACCTGCCCAAGGGAACGCTGCTCAAGGCCGGCGACCTCGTCATCACCGAGAAAGATGTGGCCGACGAAATCGCCAAGGCACCAGCGGAGATGCAGGCCCAGCTCAAGAAGAACGGGTTCTTCGTGCTGGAACAGATCGCCGGACCGAAACTCATTGTCCAGGTTGCCAAGGCCGAGGCCGCCAGGACGGGCGAGAAACTGCCGTTCACCGCGGAGCGCGATATCGTGGAGTACCATTTCGGACAGGTGGTTGGAAACCTGAAAGTGACCGACGCCGAGGTCGAGGACTACTACAGGAACAACAAGGACATGTTCGGCGACGCGACGCTGGACCAGGTCTGGTCCAATGTCCGGCATTATCTGCTCCAGGAGAAAGAGCAGAAGGTGATGACCGAGTACATCAAGACCCTTGGCCAGCGGACGCCTATCGAGGTCTCGGCCGCCTGGGTGAAGGATCAGGCGGCGCTCGCGAAGGACAACCCGGTTGACAAAGCCCGCGCCAGCGGCAAGCCGTCGCTGATCGACTTCGGGTCGACGGGGTGCCGGCCCTGCGCGATGATGGCGCCGATCCTCGAGGACCTGAAGAAGAAGCACGAGGGCAAGGCCAACGTGCTGTTCGTGCACGTTGGTGAGGAGCAGGTGCTGGCGGCGCGCTACGGCATTAAGTCCATCCCTGTCCAAGTGTTCTTCGACAAGGACGGCAAGGAAGTGTTCCGGCACGTCGGCTTCTTCCCGCAGGCGGAGATCGAGAAGAAACTGGCCGAACTGGGGGTCAAGTAGTCATGCAGGAACTCTTCACCACGCTCACGCACGCCGTTGAGGGCACGCCCGCGCTGGCCCTGGGGGCGGCGCTCGTCTGGGGCATCCTGAGCATCCTCCTCAGCCCGTGTCACCTGGCCAGCATTCCGCTGATTGTGGGATTCATCGACGAGCAAGGCCGCATCTCGACCCGGCGGGCCTTCCTGATCTCGACACTCTTTGCCGTCGGCATCCTTATCACCATTGGTGCAATCGGCGCCGTCACGGCGGCGGCCGGGCGCATGATGGGCGACGTGGGCCGTTATGGCAACTACTTCGTCGCGGCCATCTTCTTCGTCGTCGGGTTGCACCTCTTGGGCGTGATTCCCATGCCGTGGTCGGGGCCGGGCCGGGTCGGGATGAAGCGCAAAGGGATGCTGGCCGCCTTCATTCTCGGCCTCGTCTTCGGCATCGCGCTGGGGCCGTGCACCTTCGCTTACATGGCCCCGATGCTCGGTGTCACGTTCAAACTGGCGGCAACGAACATCGGCTACGGCGTCCTCTTGCTGGCGGCCTACGGCATCGGCCACTGCTCCGTGATCGTGGCGGCCGGCACGTCCACGGAGTTGGTTCAGCGCTACCTGAACTGGAACGAACAGTCCCGAGGCGCGGTCATTGTGAAGAAGGTCTGCGGCGTGCTGGTCCTTCTGGCCGGCGTGTACCTGATCTATGCTGCCGGGTAAGGACCCTCCTACACGGACTCTGGAGAGTCGAATGTTTTATCGCACGATACGAGCAGCGTGGAAGATTGTGTTCCTGGCGGCTCTTGCCCCCGGCTGCGTGCTGACTAACCCCACCGATCCATACGCCGGGATGGCCCATGGCCTGCGTCAGTACCCCGGTGGCAGTTCCCGATCGGCAACGACCCAGCCAGTTCAGGGACCGTTAACCCTGGACGAGGCAGTCCGCGTTGCCTTGGTCAACAACCCGGAACAGGCTGCCACGGCGTATGAGGTTGATGCGGCGGCAGCCCAGCGGGACTTGGCCGCGGGACAGCGGCTGCCCAGCCTGCATGCCCTTGGCGGCTACAACCACTACCTGGATAGTCAGCGGTTGATGGCCGCGAGTGAGAACGGCGAGCCGGGCGTTTTCAGCCGCGACATATTCGCCGGCGACCTGGTGGTTACCATGCCCCTGTTCACCGGCGGGCGGGTCACCAGCGAAATCAAAGCGGCCGAGTTGCTTCAGAAGGCGGCAGAGCACCGCCTGGCTCGGACGCGAGAGGAACTGGTCTTCAATGTTTCCGCCGTTTTTTATGGCATCCTGGCCCAGCGGGAGGTTATTGAGTCGCTGGAGTTCTCCAAGAAGGCCCTCCAGGAGCACATCAAGCGAGTCCAAGACCTGATCGCCGCCCAAAAGGCCGCAAAGGTGGATCGGCTTCGCACGGAGGTCCGCGTGGCCGACCTGGAGCAGCGGCTTGTGCGGGAGCGGAACGTGCTGGCCGTCCAAGAACGGGTTCTGACGAACCTCCTGGGGTTGGATCGCTCCGAGAAGCCCGTTGAGCCAGCGGGAGAGTTGGCACTCGCCAAGGCAACAGTTCCCGAAACCAACCAGGCGTTGGGCCAGGCGCTGGCCGGCCGGTCCGACTATCTGGCCGCCCGGGCCGCGCTGGAGGCCCAGGCCAAGGCGGTGGACGCCGCCCGCGCCGCGCACTGGCCAATGGTTGCGCTCCAGGGCGCATACGGCGGTCGATGGGCGGCCGACACGACGGACAAGCCATCGGGGCTGGACAGTTCGGACGACGTAGGTCGGGTCGGGGTTGTCATGGACATCCCCATCTTCGAGGGGGGCCGGATCGAGGCCCGCGTTCGCCAGGAGAAGGCCCGTCTGGCGGCGGCGCAGGAACGGCTTCGCCGGCTGGAGCTTCAGGTCCAGCTTGATGTCGAGACGGCCGTTTTGAACATCGGCTCAGCCGCCCAGCGGGTCGAGGCAACGGAGAAGGCCATCGAGCAGGCCAAGGAAAGCCTTCGAATCGAGCGAGAGAAATACGACCTGGGCAAGGGCGCGATCGTGGACGTTCTGGACGCACAGTCCGCGTTGCTGGACTCTCAAACGAACTACTACCGGGCACTGGCCGACTACAACGTCGCGCTGGCCCAGTTGAAACTAGCAATGGGTGAGCAATGAACGACAGGCGGTTCCATAAGATGACGGCTCATCGCGGGATGTTTGCGGCCCTCATGCTGGCCGTCTTGGCCGGAGGCTTTGGCCTCGTTGGTTGCAGCGGCAAAGAAGATGGCAAAGACGCCGGAGCCAAGAAGGTGCCCACAGTGGTCGTCGAGGTGGTTCGGAAAGAACCAATCTCCCGGCTGTTGGAACTGACGGGCGAGACGGTGGCGGTGCAGTCGGTCACCATCTCGGCCACCGTGGAAGGCCCGATCAGCTATTGCCCGTGGCGTGAGGGCGACCGCGTCGAGACTTCATCGGATAAACCGGTGAAGCTCGTCGAGGTTAACCGCGAATTGTACCGCGCAGAGGTCAATGCCGCCGATGCCGCGCTGGAGGTGGCCAAGGCGAAGCTGGCGGATCTGAAGGCCGGCACGCGACCTGAGGAGATCGCCAAGGCCCGAGAAGCCGTGCGGCAACTGGAGGAAAGCGCGGCATTTGCCAGGAACGACTTGGACCGAATCACCCGGCTCGTGGAAAGCGGATCGCTGCCCGGCGAGGCCCTGGAGAAGGCCCGCGTGGAGCACGTCGGGGAGCTAGCCAAACTCTCGAGCGCCAAACGCCATTTTGAGATGCTGGAGGCCGGCTACACCAAGACCGCTATTGCCGTGCAGGAGGCGGCGGTCAAGGAATCGCAAGCGAAGCTGGACCTGGCTAAGGCCCGACTGAGCGAATGCGTCATCTTAGCTCCGTTTTCCGGCACGGTTACCCGTGTCTACGTCCGCGCCGGCGACATGGCAGCGGTGAAGGCTCCGTTGCTGGAGATGGCGGACCTGTCATCGCTGGTCATTCGCGTGGCCGTCCCCGAGGCCCACGCCTCGGCGGTTCAGGAAGAAATGGCCGCCCGTGTGTCGCTGGATTCACTTCCGGGCAAGACGTTTGCCGCCAAGGTGGTCCGGGTCTACCCTGAGCTGGATCGCCGTATGCGGACACGGACTGTCGAACTGGTGCTGGATGAACCGGCCAAGTTGGTGCCGGGGATGTTCGCGAGGGTTCACCTTGTCCTGGAGTCCGCCGAAAACGCCGTCACCATTCCGCAGCAGGCGATTGCCCTGACGCCGGCGGGCGGGAAGGTGGCATACGTGGTGGCCGACGGGAAGGCCGTTGTGCGAAAGGTGCAGACGGGTATCGAGCAGGCCGGGCGGGTGCAGGTGCTCGCTGGGCTGGAGCCGGGAGAAAAGGTTGCGGTCGCCGGCCATGAGAAGCTCAAGGATGGCATGGAAGTGCGCGTGGCGGAGCCCGTCAAGGCATCGAGCAAGCCTGGAACTGGGAGCAGTGGCCCGGCCGGCAGGGGAGGCGGTGCGTCATGAAGCTGACAGACTATGCCGTTCACCGCCGCCTGGCCACGAGCGCGATCGTCGTCGCCCTGGTGGTGCTGGGCTTGTACGGCCTGTGGCGGCTGCCGGTGGATTTTCTGCCCAACATCACCTACCCGATGATCAAGGTGCATATCTGGTGGCGCGGGGCGACGCCGGATGAGATCGACAGGAACATCGCCGATCCCATCGAGCGACAGATGGCCACGGTGGACGACCTGGACTTCCTGGAATCGTCGTCCATCGAGGGCATGTACACCCTCCAAGCCAACTTCAAGTACGGCGTGGACGTGAACGTGGCCTATCAGGACGCCCTGGCCGCCATGGCCCGCGTGGCGCGAGAACTGCCCAAGGACATGGACCCGCCGGTAGTCATCAAGGCGGACCCGTCTCAACTCCCGATCGTGCAGATGACCGTCAGCAGCGACCAGTGGGACCTGGTCAAGCTGCGGACGTGGACGGATGAGTGGCTTCAGGATCAGCTCCTGGCCGTGCCCGGCGTGGCGGGCACGGAGATCGTCGGCGGGCTGAAGCGTGAAATCCGCGTCCACTTGGACCCGCAGGCCCTGGAAAAACACGGCCTGACGCTGCCAGCCGTGCTGAAGCGGCTTCGGGAGGAGAATATCGAGCAGTTCGGCGGGCGAGTGACCGTCGGCCCGAAGGAGATCATCGCCCGGACGATGGGCGAATACCGCAGCCTCGATGAAATCCGCGCCATCGTCCTAGCCCGCAACGGCGAAGCCAAGCTGTGCCTCCGCGACGTGGCCGACGTGCAGGACGCCAGCGAGGAAGTCCGCGTCATCACCCGCCTCGGCGGCAAGCCCTGCGTTAAGCTCAGTGTACTGAAGCAGGCCAATGCCAACACGGTTGAGGTTGCCGAGGCCGTCAGCCGGCGGATTCAGGAACTCGGACCGGCCCTCCCCGAGGGCGTTCGGCTGGGCATGGTCGAGAACCAGGCCGACTACGTGAATGCCGCTTTGGGCGGCGTCCGCAACGCCGCCATCGAGGCGGCCGTGTTGCTTATCCTGATTATTTACCTGTTCTTAGGTTCGTGGAGGCAGGTGCTGGTGATGGCGATGTCTTTGCCCATCACGCTGATCCTGAACTTCGGTTTGATGAAGCTGGCCGGCTTCTCGCTCAACATCTTCTCGCTGGGCGGGCTGGTCATCGCCATCGGCGTACTGCTGGACAACTCCATCGTCGTCATTGAGAACATTACCCGGCGCCGCCGCGAGCAACCTGGCCAGCCGGCGAAGGCGCTTGCCGTGGACGCCACGGCGCAAATCGGGCCGGCCATCGTCGCGGCCACGGTATCGTTTCTGGCATTGTTGGTGCCGTTTCTGCTGGTCCCGGGCCTCACCAGCCTCTTATTCCGTGAGTTGATCCTTGTCATCGCCGGCATCGTGATCATCAGCCTTGTGGTGGCGGTGTCTGTGACGCCCATGCTCACGGCCTCCATCCTGAGTGGCCGTTCAGCGGGGCAGGCAAAGCAGACCCGTTTCGAGCGGGTCTTCGACCGCCTGACCGAAAGCTACGCAAGGGTGCTGAAGCAGACGCTTCGTGGCCGCTGGTTCGTGGTGCTCGCTTTCGGCTTGGTTCTCGCGGGCGCCATGCTGTCAATGGGCCGTTTGGGCAGCGAGTTCCTCCCGCAGATGGACGACGGGCGGATCATGGTCAAAGTCAAGCTGCCCACCGGCGCGTCGCTAGCCGAGACCGACCGCATACTGCGTCAGATCGAACAGCGGATCAGCGAAGAGGATCTGATTGAAAGCGCCTTTACCCTTTCCGGCGGTAAAGTCTGGGGCCTCTACACCTACGAGATCGCCAACGAGGGCGAGATCGACATCCAGCTTGTCGCCCGCGGCAAACGGAAGCTCAGCACCAAGGAATACATCGAGCGCCTGCGGCCCATCATCGCCAAGGTTCCCGTTCCCGGCGGCACCGCGATGGTCATGCGCATGCCGATCAAGGGCATCCGCAAGCTTGGCGACGCCGACATTGAGGTCAAGATCAAAGGCCCCGACATCGCCACGCTATACGATCAGGCCCGCCAGACGGCCGGGGCGATGAACGAGCTGGCCCACTTTACCAACGTGTACGTCTCGATGGACATGACCAAGCCGGAATATCAGGTCAGGATCGATCGGGCGCGGGCGGCGGAACTGGGCGTGTCCATCACCGACATTGCCGACACGATGCGCTCGCTGATTACCGGCGCGGTGGCTACGCGCTACCGCGATGGCGACGAATACTACAACATCCGCGTCATGATCCCTGAGAGCAAGATCACGTCGCGCCAGGACGTGGAGAACCTGCCGCTGAACGGAGCCCAGGGCGGATACCTGCGGATCAAGGACGTGGCAGAGGTCACTTCCGCCGTCGGGCCGGTGGAGATTGTTCGCGAAGACCAGGTGAAAGAGGTGATCGTTCGCGGCGACGCGGCCGGCGTTAGCGTCGGCAACGCCCTGGCGGAACTCCAGGACGCGATGGCGAAGAAGGACCGGCCGGTCGGCTACGAACTGTCCTATGGCGGCCAGGCCAAGATGATGACAGATATGCAGCAGAATGTGCTGGCCATCCTGGGCTTTGCCCTCTTCTTCTCGTTCATCGTGCTGGCCGTACAGTTCAACAGCCTCAAGCTGCCCGCCCTGATCTTGGGCAGCGTGCCTTTCTGTCTGTCTGGCTTGGTGTTCATGATGCTGGCCACCGGACTGCCTTTGGGGGCTACCGTCATCATTGGCGTGCTGCTCGTCGTTGCCGCCACCGTCATGGGTGGCGTGTTGCTGTTTACGTTTGCCAACGAACTGGAGGCTCAAGAAGGCATGGCGCCTGCCGACGCCATCGTGCATGCAGCGAAGATTCGCCTGCGACCTCGCGTCATGACGACCGTGTGTATTCTGGCCGGCCTGATTCCGCTGGCGCTGGCCATCGAGGAAGGCGGCGACATGCTTCAGCCGATGGCGGCCGGAGCCATCGGCGGGCTGCTCATGGAAATACTCGTGGCCCTGTTCCTCATGCCGTGCCTGTACCTGATCTTCAGTCGGAAACACGTTGAGTAGTCAGTAGCGAACGTTATGCCTGTGACGGCTGTAGAAACCCCAACGGCCGGGCGGACGTTGCGGATGACCGTCTAGGGTCTTTCCTAACCACCGGGCGCTGGACGTCTTCGACCGCGCACTGGAGATGGAAGACGGGCTGATACGCGGAAAGCAGGTGGCGGGACAGTGACGCCTGGCTTTGTGCATAATCTGGACCCGGTGTTACTGCGATTGGGCCCCCTTCAGATCCGTTACTATGGCCTCGTCTTTGTGGTGACTCTGCTGGCGGGTTACTGGGTGTGGCGCCGACAGATGCTCCGCGGAGGGCACCCCGCGGCCCTCGCCGACCGGTTTCTTATCTGGGGAACGATTGCCACGCTGGCTGGGGCAAGGTTAGGACATTGTCTCTTCTATGAGCCGCAACGGTTCCTCGAGGACCCCATCAGCATCCTGTTCTTCTGGCAAGGCGGCCTGGCCAGCCACGGCGCCATGATCGGTCTGATCCTTGCCCTGTTCCTGTTTGCGCGCAAGAACCGCCTGAACGTCCTGGAACTGATGGATCGTTTCGCGATGTCCGCCGCCGTGGGTTCGGCGGGCATCCGCCTGGGCAACTTCTTGAACTCCGAGATCGTTGGCCGAGCGACCAGCGTCCCCTGGGCGGTGCGGTTTATGCGCTACGACCAGGGCGCCGTCCCCCGACATCCCTCGCAGCTTTATGAGTTCGTCCTGGGATTGCTGGTCCTGCTTATCCTTCACCTGGCCGACCGATGGGCGGGTAAGGAACGGCGACCTCTTGGTTTGATGACCGGGCTGTTCCTGACGGTCTACTTCGCCGGCCGATTCTTCGTGGAGTTCTTCAAGGAATTCCAGACGCCCTGGGAGTCGGTGTTGACGATGGGACAGATTCTCTCCATCATCCCGTTCCTGATCGGCATCGGGCTGCTGGTTGTGGTATCAGGGCTGTTTCGCCGGCCGCGCGGTCTCGGCGGACCCGCTTGAGGCCATGCAGGTGGCCGTCGGCTAGGGCTGACCGGCGACGGCGGCCAGCCCCGCGGCGAAGCCCAACACAACTTCATGATAAGGGTGTTGACACCGGGAGGATGTTGTCTATAATTGCTTCGTTGCGTGGTGAAGTAACGTAGTATTTGCCCCGGAAACCGAGTGGAGGTATCAGACATGGCGAGACTAACCGTTTATGACCCACCCATGTGTTGTTCGACGGGCGTGTGCGGCCCCTCGGTCGACAAGACGCTCGTGCGGTTTGCCCGAGACCTGGACTGGGTGAAAGAGCACGGCGCCGATGTGGAGCGGTACAACCTTTCCCGGCAGCCGCATGCCTTCGTGGGGAACGCTGCCGTCAAGGGCGCCTTGCGCGAGGGGGGGCAGCAAGTGTTTGCCCCTGATCCTGGTTGATGGTCGCATCGTGAGTCAAGGGACGTATCCGTCCCGCGAGATGCTGGCGGCTTGGTTAGGAATTGGAGAGGGGGCGCGGGTATGACGTTCGGCAATATCGTGGGTCAGGCGACGCGGTACTTGTTCTTTACGGGTAAAGGCGGCGTCGGGAAGACATCGCTGGCCTGCGCCACGTCGGTGAAACTGGCCGATGACGGCAAGAAGGTGCTCCTGGTGAGCACGGACCCTGCGTCAAACCTCGCCCACGTCTTCAAAACCGAAATCGGCGATCATGAGCCGACTGCGATCCAGGGCGTTGCCAATCTGTTCGCCTTGGACATCGACCCCGAAGCGGCTGCGCGGGCGTACCGCGAGCGGATCGTCGGCCCCGTCCGCGATTCGCTGCCTCAGGGCGTCATACGCAGCATGGAAGAGCAGCTTTCAGGAGCCTGCACGACGGAAATCGCCGCCTTCGACGAATTCACGGCGCTGCTCACCGACGAACAAAAGACCCGTGGTTACGATCACATCATCTTTGACACCGCCCCGACCGGCCACACTCTACGGCTGCTGAAGCTGCCCCGCGCCTGGTCGAGCTTTCTGGAGACCAACCATAGCGGCGCGTCGTGCCTTGGCCCATTGGCGGGTCTGGAGAAGCAGCACCGGCAGTACAAGGCCGCGGTGGATGCCTTGGCCGACGGGTCGCGCACGACCCTCATCCTGGTCAGCAGGCCACAAAAACCGGCACTTGACGAGGCGGCTCGCACCAGCGGCGAACTGGCGGCCCTGGGCGTGAAGAACCAGCGGCTGATCGTTAACGGCCTGATGCCCGAAACATCCAGCGACGATCCCTTGGCTCAGGCGCTGGCACAGCGAGATCGGCGGGCACTGGAGCAATTGCCCCCCGTCTTGGCGGTTCTGCCGACCGACCGCGTCTTCCTTCAGCCTCACAACCTCGTCGGCATCGAGGCGTTGCGGTCGCTGGGTGAGCCGTTCCAACACAACCCCGGTATGTCGGAAGCGCCGGCCTCGCTTCCACCTGTTGACGTTCCGGCGCTCAGCCAACTCGTGGATAGGATCGAATCGGACGGTCACGGGTTGGTCATGGTCATGGGCAAGGGCGGCGTCGGCAAGACGACGATCGCGGCTGCCTTGGCGGTGGAACTGGTGTCTCGTGGCCATGACGTTCACCTTACCACGACCGACCCGGCGGCTCACGTTGCCAGTGCGGTTGACGGCGAATTGGAGCACTTGGAGGTAAGCAGGATCGACCCGCAGGTGGAGACCGAACGATACCGCCGGCACGTGCTGGAGACCAAGGGCAAGGACCTTGACGAACAGGGCCGGGCCTTGCTGGAGGAGGATCTTCGCTCGCCCTGTACGGAGGAAATCGCCGTCTTCCAGGCGTTTTCCAGGGTCATCCGGGAGGCGCAGCGGAAGTTCGTGGTGGTCGATACCGCACCGACCGGACATACCTTGCTGTTGCTGGATGCGACGGGGTCCTACCACCGCGACATCATGCGCCACGCCAAAGAGGGCATGAAGGTCGTGACCCCAATGATGCGACTTCAGGACCCCTCGCAGACCAAGATGCTGATCGTCACCTTGCCGGAAACTACGCCGGTGTTGGAGGCGGCGGCGTTGCAGGACGACCTCCGACGGGCCGGGATCGAGCCTTGGGCATGGGTGATCAACGGCTCCCTGGCCGCCGCCGGACCGCGCGAGCCGCTGCTGCTGAGACGAGCCCACGCCGAGGTGGAACAGTTCGAGAAGGTTCGCCATGAGTTGGCGGAACGCACCTTTGTTGTGCCCTGGTTGGCCGAGGAACCGGTCGGGCCGGATCGGCTTCGGCGTCTGACTGGTTTTGCGAAAGCCCGGGCCGCCGAAACACTGGGACAAGCGTGAGAGACAGGAGAACGCCATGCCACGTTACGATTATTGCTGCGAGGAATGCTTCGAGACGTTTGAACTACGGGCCTCTATGGCCAAGTATAAGGGTTACTTGAAAAGCCACAGGCCCCGCTGTCCGCAGTGTGGTTCCCCCAAGACTCTAAGGGCGTTCTCGCCCGTCAACATCTTGTCCCCCAAGGCCAAGCAGCCTGGGGGGGCCGCGGGAGGCGGTTGCTGCGCCGGCGGTCGGTGCGTATGAAACACGGGCGGCTCACGGAGATCGCGAATGGCGCCAATGAATGAACACGAGACTGAGGCCGCGACGGCCTTTGCCGCGGCGATTCGGAACACGCCGACGTGGCAACAGTGGGACGAGGTTCGGCGAAGCCTCGAGGGCGACGCGGCGCTCGTGGACCTCTTCTCGCGTTACCAGGAACTGTCCGGAAAATGGCAAAGGGCCGAGGCTCGCGGCAGCGGGCTGTCGGGCGAGCAGGTGGTGGAACTGGCCCAGGTGCAGGAGAAGATCGCCAATCATCCCATGTACGTCCGCCGAGACGAAACCTTGCGGGAGTTGACGACCCTCCTCCAGGACCTGAACTCGCTGCTGACAGAGCACTTGGGCATTGACTTCGCGGCTGCGGCTGCGCCGCGAAGCGGCTGCTGTGGATGAACCATCCGCGAAAGGGCACCTATGCCTGCATGGCTGACCGGAACAGGCGGGCACCCTGCGACAGGGGCACCTGCGGCGTCGGACGGGGGACACGGATGGATGATCTATCGGCAAGACGGGCCTTGTTGAAGGCCTCGGGGCTCAAGCGCGGTCGGGCCCTGGACGTTGGGATGGGCGACTGCGCCTGCATGTCGTTCCTGCTGGCAGCGGAAGGGTTCGACGTTGTGGGCATTGACCGGTCTTCCCACGCCGTCCACGCCGCACGAGAACAGGCTCGCGGCCGGAAGTTCAAGGGGAGTTTTCTGGCGCGCCGCATGGATGCCGAACACCTAGTCTTCACGGCCGGGGAGTTCGACGTCGTGCTGGCATATCGCGCGATTCATCACGCCGACAACGTGGAGAAAGTCCTGCAAGAGATGTGGCGCGTCTGCCGAGCACGAGGATCCATCCTCGTGGCGGAACTGAACGACCGGGGACAGCGGGAATACAGGCACGAACCGGACCACGGCCGGCTGGCGGCCCATATCCACAATCTGCTGAGGCGAATGGGCGGGTCGGTACGCAGGATGGAGACCCCCAGGAACACCATGTTCGTCTGTCGCAGGTGACGAGCGAATGCCCCAGGGGATAGCGCCCGACAAGAAGGGAGACTTCCATGACCACGACGAACGGATTGGCGGTTGCCGGTCACGCCTCCCGCGTGGTTCCGGCGATCACGAAGGCGGCCGAACTCGCGGTGAGGGTGCCCATTCTGCGGGACTACCTCCTGCGGGGGCTGTTTCGCGCCCTGGGCCGGGCGTATGACGTCACAGTCGACAATCCGGCGACTCTCCTGAACGACCGCTGGCTGGCCTCTTCGCTTCAACCGTTCGTGGAGCGACTGGTGCGGGAGCGTCCGGCGTCGGCCAGGGCCATCGTGCGGTTCATCGGCACCTGGGTGGGCGACATGTACCGTCGCACAGACATGCAGCAGGCCGGTGCCGTGACGCCGATCACCATTGTCATCGAGCCCACCGACCGCTGCAACCTGCACTGCCCGGGTTGCTATGCCAAGAGCAGTTGTGACGGCAGCGACCTGCCCTACGATCGCATGGTCCAGATCGTGGAGGAGGCCATCGGCATGGGGGCGACGCTCATCACCATCAGCGGGGGCGAGCCGTTCCTGAGGGAAAGACTGGACCGAACCCTGACCCGCCTGGGCGCGCGGTTCCGCGACCGGGGGTTCCTGATCTACACCAACGGCACGCTGATCGACGAGGATATTGCGAAACGAGTGGGCAAGGTGGGCAACCTCTTCCCGGCCATCAGCGTGGAGGGGTTCGAGCATCAGACCGACGCGAGGCGCGGACGGGGCACGTATCGGCAAAATCGCCAGGTGCGCCGCCTTCTGGCCCGACACGGCGTCATGGCGGGGTTCTCGGCCACCGTCACCCGCAAGAACGCCGATAGCATCTGTGCCGACGCGTTCATTGACCTTCGCATCGAGGAAGGCGACCTGTTCGGATGGTTTTTCCTGCTCCAGCCCATCGGGCGGTCGCCCCGGCCGGACCTGATGGTGACGGCCGAACAGCGGGCAATGCTCCGAGAGACGATCTACCGGTGGCGCGACGAACGGCGCCCGATCTTCCTGGGGGACTTCTGGAACGACGGCCCGCTCGTCGGCGGCTGCATCGCCGGGGGGCGCTACTACCTGCACATCTATGCCAACGGCGACATCAGCCCCTGCGTCTTTTCGCCGGTGGCGTGCGGCAACGTGTTCGACATCATCGAGGGCCGCAGCGAGTACGCAAGCCTGAGCGAGTTCATGCAGAGGCACCCGGTTTTCCGGGCGTTTCGCCAGGAACAGGCCCGGATCACCGACCGTAAGAGGCCGTGCCTGCTGATCGACCATCCCGAGGCGTTTCGGCGAATCTGCCGCGCGGGCGGATGTCTTCCGGCCAAGAACATGCCGGAGGGGTATCTCGACGGCCCGATTGCCCGCCACATCGACCGGGTCGCGGACGAGTGGCGTCGCAAGGCCGAGCATCTCCCGCCGCTGCTGCCTGGGGAGCGTTTGGTCGCGGCGCCGCGGGGCTCGAATGCGGACGTTGTCGGTCTTGCCGGTGTACCCGGGAAGTGACGCGCGAACAGGGGCCTCGTCATGCGGATCCTACTGGTCAACCCTCCGAAACTGAATTCCTTCCGACGGCTGCACTTCGGTCTCCCGCCGCTGGGCATCGCCTACCTCGCCGCGGCCCTTCGTCAGGCCGGCCACCACGTCCGGATCGCGGACCTCGACGTAGCGCCGGACCCCGCGCCGAACTTCTCGCAGTACGATCTGGTCGGCATCAGTGCCGACACCATCGGCTACCCGGCGGCCCTGGCCGTCGCGTCGGCGGCCAAGGAGGCCGGAACACCTGTCCTCATGGGAGGCTACCACGTCAGTTTTCAGGACGAGGAGGCCCTCCGTAGCGGCGTGGTGGATTACGTGATCCGAGGTGAGGCCGAAGAGCCCATCGTTCGGCTCGCGTCGGCCTTGGAGGGACGGATTCCTTGGGAGGCGGTGTCAAGTCTCAGCTTCCTGCAAGATGACAGACTGGTGCGGACACCCGCCGCAAGGCCGGTGGCAGACCTCGACGCCTTGCCGTTGCCGGCCCGCGATCTGCTTCCCATGAGACAGTACAGCGCCAGGTTCCGGGGGCGTCAACTCACGTCGGTCATCACCAGCAGGGGGTGCCCCTTCGCCTGTTCCTTCTGTGCGTCGTCTCGGTTCGCAGGTGTTCGCTGGCGTTCCCGCAGCCCGGCGTCGATTGCTGACGAGGTGGAACGGCTTCAAGAGGAGATGGGATATCGGGCTGTCGCCTTCGTGGACGACAACTTTACACTCGATCCGCAACGTGTGCTGGGCTTTGCCGACGAAGTGGAACGCCGGGCTCTGGACATCATCTGGTGGTGTTTCTCCCGGGCGGACACTATCGTGAAGAACGAGGCGATGGTGCGGCGGATGGCCGAGGCGGGATGCAGGCAGGTCTTTCTGGGCCTGGAGAGCGCCGCGCAGGAGATTCTGGAGGGCTACGGGAAACATCTGAACGTCAGCCAGCAGCGCCAAGCCCTCGCGATCCTGCGTCGGCACGGGATCAAGGTGCACGGGGCGTTTATCATCGGCCACCCCGCCGACACCCGCAGCACGATTAGGCAGACGATCGAGCAGGCATTGAACCTGGGGCTGTATGTCGCACAGTTCTCCATCCTGACGCCGTATCCTGGCACGGCCCTGTTTGACGAGGCCGTTCGGGACGGCCGCCTGTTGCACACGGACTGGAACCTCTACGACGGCCTGCACGCCGTGATGCGCGCGGATCACCTCGCGCCCCGTGAACTTCAGCTTCTGCTGTTGAGGGCCTACCGCAGGTTCTACCTCCGGCCGCATCAGGTCGTCTCGGAGCTGTGGGACGCCTTGCGTTTCCGCGAACACCTGGGCGTGGAGTTGGGGCGGCTGGTCGCCTTCCTAAGCCTTCGGGCGAACCTTCGTTCGTACATCCGCCGCTTGGGAGCCCCCGCAACCACATGATGACGTTCATCGAGGAAGGAACCGTCGTGGCCGTTCTGGGCCGGGAGTGCGTCGTCCGCCTCCGTGGCGAAGAAGGCGACCGTTGCCGCCAGTGCGGTCTTTGCCAGGCGGCCGCGGAGGAAAGCGACCGCCGACGGATTCTGCGCCTTCCCGTGACCCAGCCCGTGCAGGTCGGGATGACCGTGCGGGTAGAGGTGCGGCAACCGAACTCGGCTGCCCTGGCGATGGTGCTCTTCGGGCTGCCGATGGCCGGAGCAGCGGCGGGGGCCGTCATTGGAGGCGCGGGGGCGGGTTTGATCAGTTGGCCTCAATGGATTGGCGTGCTCGTCGGCGCCGTGGCCGGCCTGCTCGTCGCGGCAAGGATTGTCAGGGCAACCGAGCGACGATGGAAAGCCAAGGGCGCGTTCGCGCCCAGGATTATTTTGGCGGCAGATGGCGCTATTCGGGCGGGCGCAGGACACGAGGAACGGAACGTTGGCTGACGGCTGTTCATGGCTCCTGGGCAATGGGGCCATCTGAGCGGAATTGTGTGAGCGGAATTGCGTTGGCGCCGGAGACCAAAAGCGTTATGCTTCGTCAAATGGCGAAGCAGCGGAGTCGCATTAGACGACTGGCATTCGGGGCATCTTTGAAAAAAGGGCCGCGAGGATGAACACGTCACGCCTGCAAGTGTACGATCCGCCGATGTGCTGCCCGAGCGGCGTCTGTGGCCTGGAGGTCAATCCGCAACTGGCGAGGTTTTTCAGCGACCTGGATTGGCTGAGGCAGCAAGGTGTCGAGGTCGAGCGATATAGCCTTTCCTCCCATCCCGCCGCATTCGCGCAGCAGCAGGCTGTGAGAGAAGCGTTGAAGAATGAGGGCAACGATTGCCTGCCTCTGATTGTCGTGAACGGCTCGATTGTCAGCAAGGGAATCTATCCTACAAGGAGCGATCTCATGAAACTCTCTGGGCTCAACAGTAAACAGGTAAGAGCGGAAGCGACCCCGGCGGCGGCATCTTCTGTGGAGCCGGGAAACGGGGCACCCGTCTGCGGGCCTGGATGCAGCTGCGGAACGCCTTCGGGCAGCAGAAAACTGAAGATCGTGGTGAGCCTGATCGTGCTGTTGGCGGTCGCCAGCATCTTTATCTACAAGGCTGTGGCCGCCAAGGACAACGCCGCGGGCAACACCGCCGCCAAGGACGGTGCGGCCTTTGCGTTCGCGCAGCCAGCGCCAAAAGCCATGCCCGAAGCCGCAACTCAACCTTCGGCTACCGCGACGCCGGATGCGGCGAAGGCCGGTCAGAAGATCGGCGAATACCTAGAATCGCTCAGCGCGCTGAACAAGGTCGCTGTAAACGAAGATGCTGTTTTCATCTTCATTCCAGCCCCGAAGAGTGAACTGGCCGATGATAAGACGAACACCGCCGTGCTTGCCGCGCAACGGACCCTGAAGTCCAGCAAGATCACGCTCGGATTGTATACCCTGCCAACCCGTTCGCCCGATTACTCCGCGATTTCCGCTCAAGTTCAGGCGCCTGCCATTCTGGTCGCAAGCAAGGGCAGAGGCATGGCGGCGGTCTCGGGCGATGTGACCGAGGCAAAACTGTTGCAGGCGTTCATGGCATCGTCAAGGGCCGGAGGCTGCGGACCGTCGGGTTGCGGGCCATCCGGCGGAGGCTGTAACTAGGAAGGACGCTCATGCTTCAGTATGTCATCGATGCACTACAGCAAGTCGCCTCGCAACCCTTGGGGCTTGTGTTCGCTCTGGTCCTTGGCGTGGTGAGCGCTGCCACCAGCGCCTGTTGCACGCTCCCGGCCTTGGGGATACTGGTCGGCTATTCCGGCGCACAGGCGAACGACAATCGGAAGGCGGCTGTAAAGAAGGCGCTGTTCTTCACCCTGGGAACGATTGTCTCCCTGATGATCATTGGCGGGATCGCCGGGTTTGTCGGACAAGTTGCCCAGAACAGCCTGGGCCGGTACTGGAAGGTCTTCGCTGGCGTCGTGGCGGTGTTTCTTGGCCTGGCTGCTCTGAAACTCCTGCCCGTTAAGCTATCCTTGGGCAAGTTCGAGCGTGTTGGGAATTGGCTTGGCAGATCCGGGGCGGTGTTGGCCGGTCTTATCCTTGGCGGGATCGTCGCTGCCAGTTCTCTCCCGTGCAATCCCGGCATCTTTATCGTGATTGGAGCGGCCATCCTTCAAGGGCAAGTCATCTGGGCAGCGTTCATGCTGGCCATGTTCGCCATCGGTTTCAGCCTGCCGCTGGGAGCCGTCTTGCTGGGCGTTTCACTGAGCAAAGTCAGCCTCGCTGCCAAGGGCGCCGACGCCACCATCCGATGGGTCGCGGGAGGGGTTCTCGTCATTGCGGGGTTCTATTTCTTAGTCACGTTTTGAATAGGGGGGCCGTAGGCGGGGGCCGCCACGGCGCCGGGTGCAGCGATTGCCGTCCCTCTCTCTTGGGCAAGCGAACATGAGCATCTTCGACACCAACATCTGGCTCCGCATTGCCTACACGCTCGGGGCGCCCACGTACGACATCCTGGTAAGGGGGTTCAGAAGGAAGCGGCGCCGGTCCATCGAAGCCGCCGGGATTGAGCCGGGCGAGCGAATACTCCTCGTTGGGGCAGGGACGGGATTGGACCTGGACTTCATCCCACGCGGAGCGGAGATCACGGCGGTTGACACCACCCCGGCAATGCTGCTGCGCCTGTGCCGTCGGGCGCGAAGGTTGGGGCTCGCGGTGGACGCCCGCGTGATGGACGGCCGGGCTATGTCGTTCCCCGATGGGGCCTTCGACGTGGTGATCCTGCACTTGATCCTTTCGGTGATCCCGGAACCCCTTCGGTGTGCCAAGGAAGTGGGGCGGGTCCTGCGAAAGGGTGGCCGGGCGGTCATCCTGGACAAGTTCGTGCCCGACGAAGGCAAGCCCTCGTTGTTCAACCGCATCATGAATCCTGTTGCTGCGTTTTTCGGCACGCGGCTGGACCGCAGGCTCGGGCCGCTCCTGGCGGCCGCCGGCCTCCGGATTGTGTGTCAGAAAAACGCCATGATGGCGGGGTTCTTCAAGATCACGTGCGCAAAAAAATCGACTCTTGACACCGAGGAGGAGGCGAATATAATACTTCGATGTACGACGAAGTATAGGAGTAACCCATGAAAGAATTCATGTCGGTGGCCAAGGCGCTGGCGGACGAAAACAGGGTACGCGTCCTGCTGTTCCTGCGAAACGGCGAACTCTGCCTGTGCCAGGTCGTCGAAATGCTGGGGCTGGCCCCCTCGACCGTCTCGAAGCACATGGCCGTTCTGCACCAGGCGGGCCTGGTTGAATCCAGGAAAGAGGGCCGGTGGATGTACTACCGCTTGGCCGAGCGAGGTGCACGGCCTTGTGTCCGCGATGCGATCCGTTGGGTGCAGACGTGCCTGGCAAAGGACCCGAAGGCCGCCGAGGACGCCAAACACCTGAAGGCGGTTCGGAAGGCCGACCCGGCCGACCTCTGCGCCTGTTACAGAACTTGACGCCGGAATCCTCTACGTCCGGATGCGGACAAGGAGTCTGTCATGTCGAAACTGGAGGTTTACGACCCGCCCATGTGCTGTTCAAGCGGCGTTTGCGGGCCGTCGGTGGACCCGGTCCTGCCGCGCTTTGCCGCCGACCTGAAATGGCTTGAAGGGCAAGGCGTGGAAGTGGCCCGGTTCAACCTGGCCCAGCAGCCGGGCGCGTTCGTCAGCAACGAGGCCGTAAAGCGCGTGCTTGGGGAAAACGGTGACGGCCTGCCGCTGATCCTCGTCGATGGCCACATCGTGAGCCGCGCCGTATACCCGACACGAAAAGAACTGGCCGCCTTTGTGGGGATCACGGTTGAGGAAACGCCGTCCCTGTGCTCGCCGGCCGTCGAGGAACTGGTCGGCATCGGCGCCGCCATTGCGGCCAACTGCGTGCCGTGCCTGAAGTACCACACCGACAAGGCGCGTTCGCTGGGCGTAAGTGATGAGGACATGGCGCAGGCGGTGGCCATCGGCAACGCCGTCAAGCAGGTGCCGGCCCGGGCGATTCTGAGTCTGGCCGACCGTTTCCTGAACGGGCTGGTGAAGGAGGCGGTCCAGAACCAATCCTGCTGCACTCCTGCGCCGGGCAAGCCCGACTCGAAGTGCTGCTAGGGGGGTTGCGTCTAGAGGAGTAAGACATGGCGTTCTGGGACAAGGCCACACGACATCTGTTCTTCACCGGCAAAGGGGGCGTCGGCAAGACGTCTCTGTCCTGTGCCACGGCGATTGCTCTTGCCGACCGCGGCAGGCGGGTCCTCCTGGTGAGCACGGACCCGGCCTCTAACCTGGACGAGGTTCTTGGCGTCCGGCTGTCGTCCAGGCCGACCCCGGTTGCCGGGGTTCCCCGGCTGCACGCACTGAACATTGACCCCGAGGCCGCCGCGCGCGAGTACCGCGAGCGCATGGTGGGACCCTACCGCGGCGTCCTGCCCGATGCGGCCGTCGCCAGCATCGAGGAGCAACTTTCCGGGGCGTGCACCGTGGAGATCGCGGCGTTTGACGAGTTCTCCAAACTGCTCGGCGACGCCGCCGCGACGGCCGATTTCGACCACGTGATCTTCGACACGGCGCCGACCGGCCACACGCTCCGCCTGCTGCAACTGCCGGCGGCATGGACCGGATTCCTGGAATCGAACGCCGGCGGCACGTCTTGCCTGGGGCCGCTGTCGGGCCTCCAGTCGCAGCAGGCGCTTTATGCGGCCACCGTGCGGGCGCTTTCTGATGCCGCGAGCACCACCGTGGTTCTCGTGAGCCGGCCGGAACGTTCGGCCCTGGCCGAGGCGGAGCGCACTCGCGTTGAACTCTCGTCGCTCGGGGTCTCCAACCTGTGGCTGGCGCTGAACGGGGTTTTCCGCGCAAGTGATGCCGCGGACTCGATTGCGCGTGCCCTGGAGTCGCGCGGCCGGGAGTCGCTGGAAAACATCCCCCGCGGCCTGGCATCTCTCCCCCGGACCGACGTGCCGCTCATGCCGTTCGGCTTGGTGGGGATCGACGCCCTTCGGGCGCTTCTGGGCGGCAACGCGGCGGCACACGGCCCGACTGCGACCCACGCCGCGGGGCGCAACGGCAACGGCCTGCCGCCGTCGCTCGACTCACTGATTGACGACATTGCGGCCCGCGGCCGTGGCGTCGTCATGACCATGGGCAAAGGCGGCGTGGGCAAGACGACCATCGCCTCCGCCATTGCCGTGGAACTGGCGCGGCGGGGATACCGCGTGCATCTTTCCACAACCGACCCGGCGGGGCACGTGGACGCCTCCCTTGCGGCCCGCGTGCCCGGCCTTGAGGTCAGCCGCATCGATCCCGTGGCCGAGACCCGCGCCTACCAAGAGGAGGCGCTGGCCGCCGCCTCGGCCGGCCTCGATGAGGACGGGCGGCGGCTCTTGGAGGAGGAACTACGCTCGCCCTGCACCGAGGAGATCGCTGTCTTTCGCGCGTTCGCCCGCAAGGTGGACGCGGGCAAGGACGGCTTCGTCGTGCTCGACACCGCGCCGACGGGGCACACGCTCCTCCTGCTGGATGCGACCGAGGCCTACCACCGCCAGGTCTCCCGCACGATGAGCGACCTGCCGGAGGCCGTGCGGCAGTTGCTTCCGCGACTGAGGGACCCCTGCTACACGAAGATACTCATTGTGGCCCTGGCCGAGGCGACGCCGGTCCACGAGGCCGCCATGCTTCAGAAGGACCTTCTGCGTGCCCGCATCACGCCCCACGCATGGGTCATCAACCAGAGCCTCGCGCCGCTGGAACTGACCGACCCGGTGTTGGTGTCCAAGCAGGAGGGCGAGCACGTCCACATCGACGAGGTGCTCCGCGATCATGCAGCCCGCGTGGCGCTCGTGCCGTGGTTGGCCGAGGAGCCTGTAGGCCCGGACGGCATGGAACGTCTGGTCCAGCATAAAGGTGAATGACCGGCCGACGCCGGCTGGTAACAAGCGAGGACTGAGGTATGAAAAACCGTCTGAAGATCCTGTTTCTCTGCACCGGCAATTCGTGCGGTAGCCAAACGGCTGGGTTCCGGACTGGGGCCCTCCAAAATGACGTGATCGAGACCCGCGTGGCCGGAGATGGCCGGACATCGGATGCCCGTGGCCGCGCAACGTGAGACTGGACAATGTTCAAGAAACGAAGCAGCAAGCCCGAAGTCCTCGACCGGCGGGATATTGACGCCCGAGAGATTTTGCGGAGTCTGCGGTTCTGCGCGAGGGTTAACCGCTTCTTGGGCGGGACCAGGGTCGTTCGGAAGTTCCTGGAGGCCGAATTCAGGCGGACGCCGACGAATCGCCCTTTGCGTGTCTTGGACATTGGCGCGGGCGATGGCAGCATCCCGCTCGCCGTGAACCGTTGGGCTAGAGGACAGGGCCGCAATATTGAATGGGTCTGTCTTGAGCGCAGTCCGCATGCGGCACGCCTTGCACGGCAGGCGATAGCCGCGGCCAATGACTCGCGAATACAGGTAATGGAAGACGATATTTGGGATCACCAGCCTGACGAACCGTACGACTGCGCCATCGGGTCGATGTTTTTCCATCATCTGACGGACGAGAAAATCCTCACGCTGCTGGAGTGGCTTCGCACGTTCGTTAGCCAAAGCGTCCTTGTGAATGACCTCCAGCGGTGTGGGGTGAGCTACCGCGGATTGGCGGCGATATCGTGGCTTTTTTCGCCCGCGGTGCGACACGATGCGCTTCTTTCGATCCGGCGAGGCTTCAGGCCGGGGAAGCTTCGCCGGCTGTTTGAACGCTTGAAAGGCGTGTCGGTATCGGTCACACGCCACTGGTTCTGCCGCGTTGCCTGTGTGGTCCGGTTTGATTAAGGTAGGTCTGGAGAAAGAATGACAGCCACACCGAAAATTCTGTTCCTCTGCACCGGCAACGCCTGCCGCAGCCAGATGGCCGAGGGGTGGGCGCGGCACCTCAGGGGCGCCGTGCTTGAAGCGTACTCTGCCGGCATCGAACCCGGCGGCCTGGACCCCCGCGCCGTAAAGGTCATGGCCGAGGCGGGAGTGGACATCTCCGGCCACCGGTCCAAGAACGTTTCGGAACTGATGGACGTGCCGTTCAATTACGTCGTGACCGTCTGCGATAACGCACGCGAGTCCTGCCCCTTGTTCCTTGGGCGCGCGAAGGTCGTGCACGTGGGTTTCGACGACCCGCCGCGCCTGGCCAAGGACGTGAAGACGGAGGAAGAGGCGTTGGTGCACTACCGCCGCGTGCGGGACCAGATCAGGGCGTTCGTGCTGACGTTGCCGGAGTCACTGTTGAAGAGCAACAAGGAGTGAGCCCGCCATGAGCGAAGGCCTTGTCAAAAGGCTGTCTTTCCTGGACCGTTACCTTACGCTCTGGATCTTCCTGGCGATGGGCATGGGCGTGTTGCTGGGCTATTTCGCCCCGTCCGTCGGAGACTGGATCGGTTCGCTACGGCCCGAAGGTACACAGACCAGCATCCCCATTGCCATCGGCCTGATCCTGATGATGTATCCGCCGCTAGCGAAGGTGAAGTACGAGGAACTGGGCGATGTCTTCCGCAACTACAAGGTGCTGGGCCTGAGTCTCGTGCAGAACTGGATCATCGGCCCGATCCTGATGTTTCTGCTGGCGGTGGCGTTCCTGAGCGGGCAGCCGGAGTTCATGATCGGTCTGATCATGATCGGCCTGGCCCGGTGCATCGCAATGGTTATCGTCTGGAACGATCTGGCCCGCGGCGACACCGAATACGCGGCCGGGCTGGTGGCCTTCAACTCCATCTTCCAGGTGCTCTTCTACAGCGTGTACGCCTGGCTGTTCATCACCGTGCTGCCGCCGCTGCTGGGCATGAGCGGCGCCGTGGTGAA
>Ga0315275_10000541_pt1 | contig 31368 bp, 28 predicted proteins | sample YL17G03_0_MG_FD_205557 | JGI IMG/M metagenome (GOLD analysis project Ga0315275, IMG submission 205557) | Sediment microbial communities from Yellowstone Lake, YNP, Wyoming, USA - YL17G03_0 | ecosystem: Environmental > Aquatic > Freshwater > Lake > Sediment | place: USA: Wyoming | collected...
CAGAGTCCAGAACATGCTCCACAAGAGCCTCGATGCGCTTGTCAACACGGACACGGCGCTTGCGAGGGAGGTGCTCAGGACCGATGACGAAGTCGACGCCATCCACCGGGGGATGTACGGACGGGTGCAGAAGAGGGCGCAAGAAAACCCAGCGGAAGTGGCGGGTCTCTTCCAGTGGTTGAGCGTGTCGCGCTACCTCGAGCGGATCGCCGACCAGGCGACCAACATCGCCGAAGACGTGATCTACATGATGGAAGGCGAGATCATCCGTCACAACAGGGGAGAGATCCGCAAGTAGCGCGCTCAGGCCCCGGCCGGTCGAGCGGTCTCCATCTCTCGCGCACACCGCCGCCCGGGCGGTCACGCGGATTCCATCTCCCGCGCGGCTTCTCTCCCCTCGGTCTCGTTCACCCTCGAGAGGAGCGCGGCGCCCGCGGCGAGAAGAACGATCACCGAGAGAATCCCGAGCCGCGGGCTGCGGGTCAAGACGCCGACGCCTCCGATAAGCATCGGTCCCAGAACCGCGGCGAACTTACCCAACATGTTGTAAAACCCGAAGAACTCCGCCGCCTTGTCTTTGGGGATGATCCTCGAGTAGAACGATCGGCTGAGCGATTGGATCCCGCCGAGGACGAGCCCGACGGTGACGGCGAGCCCGTAGAATTCCCATACGCTTTTCATCCGGTACGCCCAGACGCAGACGGCGATATACACCGCGATCCCGATGTAGATGCCCGTTTTCGCCCCCTTTTTCTCGCCGATCTTGCCGAATAGCACCGCGGCGGGAAATCCCACGAACTGGGTGATGAGGAGCGCGGTGACCAGATTTTTCGCGTCAAAACCGATCGAGAGCCCATAGTCCACCGCCATCCTCGTGATGGTATCGACCCCGTCGATGTAGCACCAGTAGCCGAGGAGGAAAAGGAAGACGACCTTGAGTTTTCTGATCTCGGCAAACGTGCGCTTGAACTGCCGAAGTCCCTCCGCGACGATTCTCTTGTACCCCGCCGTCTTACCGGGCGGTTCCTTGACGAAGAGGAAGAGGGGGATCGAAAAGACCGCCCACCACACGGCGACCGTGATGAAAGAGACTCTCACCGCCTCCTCGGCGTCGGCGAGTCCGAATAATCCGGGGTTGAGCGTCATCGCGACGTTCACGGCGAAAAGCACCCCGCCCCCGAGGTAACCGCACGCGAATCCCAGGGAAGAGACGACGTCCGAACGCCCTTCCGGGGCGACGTGTACGAGGAGCGAGTCGTAGAAGCTGTTGGCCGACGAGAACCCGATCGCGGCGGCGGCGTAGATCAAAACGGCGATTTCCCACTGACCCGCCTGGACGAAGCGGAGCGCCCCCGTCATTACGACTCCCAACGCCGCGAAGAGAAAGAGGAACTTCTTTCGCGCGCCCCCCCGGTCCGCGATCGCTCCGAGCACCGGGGCCAGCAGGGCGACCACGACGCTTGCCGCCGCGTTCGCCATCCCCAGACGGAGCGTGCTCGTGGCGGCGTCGACGCCGGCGTTCTGTTTGAAGAACACGGGAAAGAACCCCGCCATGACCGTGGTGGAAAAGGCAGAATTGGCCCAATCGTAGAGCACCCAGGAGAAAACGGTCCGTCTTGCCGGTGTTGGTGTCATCCGCGTCTCGTGTGGTTCGGGGTCCGACGGGAAAGAACCGCTCGAGGGAGAGGCCCGATCCTGCCGTGGCCGCCGTTTGAAACTCCCGCGCCGGGAACGAGTTGCAGTCCCCATTCCCGGGTTCTCGGGAATGATCCACGACGGGGCGGTCCCTGTCAACCGTCCGCCCGGGCCGTCGGGAAGAGCAGGAAGTGCCGATCAGCCCCCCTCCGTTCAATCGCCCGAACCGCCGCGGGCCGCGCGGTCGCGCGGACCGGCCAAGAATTGAGGCCAAGAATTGCGCTTTGACTTTTCGGCGGGGGATCGGGTAGAATGCCCCGTTGAAATCCGCAACCTCTTTCCAATTCCCATAGATTATCGGCTGTGAAAGGAGGAGAGCTCAGCATCATGGCTGAAAAGCATTTCGATAGCGTGCTCCAGGAGGCGAGAAAGTTCCCGCCTTCACAAGCTTTCAAGGAAGGTGCCTACATATCCTCAATGGAGGATTACCTAAAGAAGTACGAACAGAGCATCAAGGATCCAGAGAAGTTCTGGGGAGCTGCCGCCGAAGAGCTTCACTGGTACAAGAAATGGGACCGAGTACTGAACTCCGAAAACGCCCCGTTCTTCAAGTGGTACGAAAACGGGAAAACCAACATCTCGTACAACTGTATCGACCGGCACCTCGACTCGGCGGTCAAGAACAAGGCCGCGATCATCTTCGAGGGTGAGCCGGGCGACGAACGGGTTCTCACCTACAGAGACCTGTGGCGCGAAGTCAACAAGTGCGCCAACGTGCTGAAGAAGCTCGGGATCAAGAAGGGCGACCGGGTCGCGATCTATCTACCGATGATCCCCGAGCTGCCGATCACGATGCTCGCGTGCGCGCGGATCGGGGCGATCCATTCGGTGATCTTCGCCGGGTTCTCTTCCGACTCGATCAGGGACCGCGTCATCGACAGCGAGACGAAGCTCGTGATCACGTCGGACGCCGGCTATCGGAGGGGCAAGCCGCTTCATCTCAAGGATATCGTCGATGAGGCGGTCACCCAGACCCCGACGGTGAAGAACGTTCTCTGTTTCAGACGGTCGATGGACAAGGAGTTCCCGTGCAAGATGAAGGAAGGCCGGGACCACTGGTACCACGAGCTCGTCAAGGACGTCGACGCCGTGTGCGAACCCGAACAGATGGACGCCGAAGACATCCTCTTCCTCCTGTATACCAGCGGAACGACGGGGAAACCCAAGGGGATCATCCACACCACGGGCGGCTACATGGTGTTCACGTACCTCACGATGAAGTACATCTTCGACATCAAGCCGGAAGACGTGTTCTGGTGCACGGCGGATATCGGCTGGGTGACGGGACACAGCTACATCGTCTACGGACCGCTCGCCAACGGCGCGACTTGCATGCTCTACGAAGGCGCGCCGAACTGGCCGGACGAGGGCCGGTTCTGGGAGATCATCGAGAAGTACGGCGTGAACACGTTCTACACCGCGCCGACGGCGATCCGCGCGTTCATGAAGTGGGGCGACGAGTGGCCGAAGAAGTACGATCTCAGCTCGCTCCGCCTTCTCGGGTCGGTCGGCGAACCGATCAACCCCGAGGCGTGGATATGGTACAACCAGCTGATCGGACACGAACGCTGTCCCATCGTCGACACGTGGTGGCAAACGGAGACCGGCGGGATCCTCATCACGCCGCTACCGGGCGCGACGACGACGAAACCGGGGAGCGCGACCTTCCCATTCTTCGGAATCGAAGCCGCAGTCCTGAACGAGAAGGGTGAAGACGTCGAAGCGGGTCTTCTCGCCATCCGCAAGCCCTGGCCCGGCATGCTCCGCGGGATCTGGGGTGACCCCGACCGGTACAAGCAGACGTACTGGTCGAAGTGGAAGGGCGTCTACTTCGCCGGTGACGGCGCGAAGAAAGACGAAGAGGGCTATTACTGGATCCTCGGCCGCGTGGACGACGTGGTCAACGTCGCCGGCCACCGGATCGGAACCGCCGAGCTCGAAAGCGTATTTGTCGAGCATCCCACGGTCGCCGAGGCCGCGGTGATCGGGATCCATCACGAGCTCAAGGGCCAGGCGCTCGCCGCGTTTGTCACGCTTCGCGGGGGGATCGAGGGCACCGAGAAGCTCCAGAAGGAGCTCATCGACTGGATCGGTCAGAAGATCGGCAAGTTCGCCGTGCCCGATAAGGTCATCTTCACGGCGGATCTTCCCAAGACTCGGTCGGGGAAGATCATGCGGCGTCTGTTGAGAGACATCGCGGAAGGCCGCGCGCTGGGGAATATCACGACGCTCGCCGATTCGAGCGTGATCGAACAGCTCAAGTCGAAGTACACGGACTGACCCGGCGACGACCGGACTCGGGGTGGCGCCCCGGCGTACCGGTCTCGTTGCTGCGAGAAGAGCGAACAGGGACCCTCGTGAGAGGGTCCCTGTTTTTTGCCGGGGTGAATGCGCCATCGCGCCCGAACCTTTTAAGTGTTTTTCACCGTTGTTTTTTCGGGCGTGTGGGGTTCAGTCATCCCAGCTCAAAACTCCGCCGGTTTTGTATTCCGTCACCCGCGTCTCGAAGAAGTTCATTTCCTTTCGAAGATCGATGACCTCGCTCATCCACGGGAAAGGGTTCTGCGCCCCGTAGATTTTCGGAAGAGAGATCCTCTCCAACCGCCGGTCGGCGATGTATTCGATGTACTCGCGGATTCCCTCGGCGTTGAGACCGAGAACACCGTTGGGGAGGCAGTCCGCCGCGTACTCGTGTTCGAGATCGACGGCACCCCCCATATATTGCGGTGTGCGCGGATCGCAGACCTATATATTGGGTACAAAGGCCCGCCGCTCCATCGGTGGTGGGGGATGATAGTCACCGCCCCCGAGGCCGTCAAGAGCTACCGCCGTGTGAAAGAATTAATTTGCGCTCGTTCGGTATGGGGGACGAAATCGGTAATGACGGTTTCTCCGGGTTCCTTCCCGAGTCCAGCCGTCTGAAAGAGTTCACAGCACGGCGCTCACGGTTTAAGATGGCCTCGGGAGGGTTTCGATGGTGTACGAAACGATCAAAACGAATCTCGAGAACGTCCTCGGCCGGATCGACCACGCGTGCCGTTTCGCCGGCCGGCGCCCGGAAGAGGTGACGATTGTCGGCGTAACGAAAACCTTTGGGCCAGAGATCGTGGAAGCCCTGATCGACGCGGGGGTCTATGACATCGCGGAGAGCCGTGTTCAGGAATTTCTCGAGAAACGAGCCGCCGTCACACGGCCCTGCCGGTGGCATCTGGTTGGCACGCTCCAGCGAAACAAGGCCGCGAAGGCGATCGGTTGCTTCGAGTTGATCCACTCGGTCGACAGCCTCAAGCTCGCGGAGACGTTAAACCGGCTGGGCACCGAACGCGCCGTGACGACGCGCCTTCTCCTCGAAGTGAACACGTCGGGAGAGCCGGCGAAGCACGGGTTCGCGCCCGCCGATCTCGAAAAAGCGGCCGCCGGCGTCGTCGGTCTCGGGAGGCTCTCGCTCGAGGGTCTGATGACTGTGGGGCCGCTCTCGACCGACAGGGGGGAGGTCCGCCGATCGTTCGCGCTCCTGCGGGAGCTCGGCGGCCAGGTCGAGCGGAGCATCGGCCGCAGGCTCGTCCATCTGAGCATGGGGATGAGCGACGATTTCGAGATCGCCGTCGAAGAAGGCGCCACCATGGTCCGATTGGGACGAATCCTCCTGGGTGGACGCGAAGGGTCGCCTCCGCCGTCCGTAATCGGATAGGACCGGTGCGGTGGAAAAAAATCTACCAAAATCGACCGAATCGTGTATCTTCTGGTTCGACACCTTGGGTGGATAGCGAAGCCGAAGAGATAAGCCTTTGTTGTGGAGGCAGTTAGCCCGTCGGGAGGCACAGGGGTGTTGGCGCGGTAATTGCAGATCGGCCTTTTCTCGAATCAGCGTCTATCGACTTGGCCACGTGCGAGATACCCAGTTCCGGGAGGATGAAACATGCGTTTGACGCCGCTCGACATCAGAAAACAAGAGTTCAAGAAAGCGATGCGCGGGCTAGAGGGCGACGAAGTCCATGCGTTTCTCGCCACCATCGCGGACGAGTACGAAGCCGTGATCAACGACAACAAAGCACTGCGGGAACGGCTGCTCGAGCTCGACGACAAGGTCCAGGAGTACCGAAACATGGAAAAAACGCTTCGCGACACCCTTCTGACCGCCGAACGCGTCACGGTCGAGGCGAAGGATAACGCCCGCCGCGAAGCCGATCTCATCGTCAAGGAAGCCCAGATCGAGGCCGAGAAAGCGGTGCGCGACATCAGAAACACGGCGATGAACCTCCGCCAGGAGATTCAAACGCTCAAACAGCAAAAAGACGGGTATCTCTTGCGGCTCAAGGTTCTCATCGAGTCCCACATGAAATTCGTCGAAACCGCCGAGAGGGACTTCGCCGAAGAAGAGCGGAGTTTCGAGGCCGAACAACGAGAATTCGAAACGAGAAAGCAATCCGCGGCAAAAGCCGACGCCCCGGCCAAAGGATTCAAGAGGATGCTGGACGAGGTGATCGAGCACCAGAAAGACGCGCTCAAGGAAGAGATTCCACCCACGCCGGTGCGGCCCGCCGTTCAAGAGCCGGTGGGGAGCGAAGCGGGGCGGGATCCGCGCCGCATCCAGCCGGCAGCCGTCTCCGATCCCGGGGCGGGAGCGCAAGGCGCGCCCAGACCCTTGGGCAAGGCGGAAGACACCAACGCTCCCGGATGGTCGCTCGACAGGCTCAAGCGCGACATTCTCGCAGGCGCGTCGAGAAACGATGAGAAGAGTTGATGACCGGTCCGACGGACGAATCGTCTTCTCGGTCAACCTTTCCCCCAAGTCCTCGAGGAACGAGATCGCCGGGTGGACACCGGCGGGCAGTCTCAAGGTGTACGTGACATCCGCCCCCGTGGACGACGCGGCAAACCGCCGTCTCATCGAAATCGTGTCGGAATCCCTCGGCGTGCCGAAGTCGGACGTTTCGATCGTGTCGGGCGCGACGTCCAGGTCGAAACGACTCGCCGTCCCCGGCGCGTGCAAGAATCGGCTTTCTCGGTTCCCGGACATCTGATAAAATACCCGTTTCCGAAAAAAGACCGCTATCGACGCAGGGGTCATCCATGCGCGCGCGAGCGCGGTGGCGACCCCTCGCCGCGCGGGTCTTTTGACTTCGAAGAGGTGTCGCCCGTGAGAGGGCTCTACGACAGGATTCAAGAGGCGAAGCAATTCATCGAGGCGAAAATCGAGTCGCCTCCCCGCGTGGCCGTGGTTTTGGGTACGGGTCTTGGCGGGATGGCGCGGTCGATCCACGCGGAAGCGGAGATCCCTTACCACGACATTCCGCATTTTGTGAAGACGACTGGGCTGGGGCACGACGGGAACCTCATCGTGGGGACCCTCGGCGGCAAACACGTCGTCGCCATGCAGGGCCGGCTCCACTATTACGAGGGCTACACGATGAAGGAGATCACTTTCCCCCTGCGGGTGATGCACGCGCTCGGAGCGGGAGAACTCGTGATGTCGAGCGCCGTCGGCGGCATGAACCCGCACCTCGACAGGGGAGACATCGTGGTGCTCACCGATTTTATCAATCTCATGGGCGATAACCCGCTGATCGGGTGGAACGACGACCGTCTCGGTCCCCGTTTCCCCGATATGTCCGAGCCGTTCGACACCGATAGGCGGCGGATCTTCGAGGCCGCGGCCCTGGAGAAGGGGACCGTCGTCCGCCGCGCGGTGCTGGTGGCTGTCGCCGGGCCCAACCTCGAGACGGCGGCGGAGTACCGTTATTTGAGGCGGATCGGGGCGGACGTCGTGGGGATGTCCACGGTGCCGGAGGCGATCGTAGCGGCGCACTGCGGGATGAAGGTCCTCGCGCTCTCCGTGGTGACCGACCTGTGCCCCGCGGACAACTTGGAGCCCGCGAACATCCGGGAGATCATCGAGACCGCGGAAAAGGCCGAGCCGAGACTCCGCGAGCTCGTCGTCGAATACCTCAAACGGCTGTAGGCCGTGATGGACAAGATGGACAAGAAACGTTTCAGAGCGGCCGCGACACCGGAAAAGGTCCCGGAAGTCGAAGCGGCGATCATCGATCTTTGGAATCGGGGCAAGACGTTCGAGAAGAGCGTTTCGATGCTCGAGGGAAAACCCCGGTTCGTGTTCTATGAGGGCCCGCCGACGGCCAACGGCCGGCCCGGTGTCCACCACGTGATGGCGCGCGTGTGCAAGGACATCGTCTGCCGCTACAAGACCATGACGGGGCACCAGGTGATCCGGAAAGCCGGCTGGGATACGCACGGGCTTCCCGTCGAGATCGAAGTCGAGAAAGAGCTCGGGATCGAGCACAAGGACCAGATCGAAGCGTACGGGATCGCCGCCTTCAACGCGAAGTGCCGCGAGAGCGTGTTCAAGTACGAAAAAGAGTGGACCAGGTTCACGCAACGAATGGGTTACTGGCTCGACCTCGATCATCCCTACGTGACGTACACCAACGACTACATCGAGACGGTTTGGTGGATTCTCAAGCGTTTTTGGGAAAAGGGACTCCTCTACGAAGGACACAAGATCGTCCCGTTCTGTCCGAGGTGCGAAACGTCTCTTTCGAGTCACGAGGTGAGTCTCGGTTACAAGGACGTCGACGACCCCTCGATCTTCATCAAGTTCAAAAAAGCGGGCAGCGACGACAAGTTTCTCGTGTGGACGACGACGCCGTGGACGCTCGTGGCGAACGCCGCTCTCGCCGTCGGGCCGTACTACGACTACGTGCGGGTGGCGCACAAAGGGGAAACGCTCATCCTGGCGGAGGCTCTTCTCCGCGTGCTCCAGGGTCCCTACGAAGTTCTCGAGCGCTTCAAGGGGGAAACCCTCACCGGGGGGAAATACGAACCGCTCTTCGATTTCTTCGCGGACGCGGAGAACGGTTTCAACGTGCATGGGGCCGATTTCGTAAGCCTCGAGGACGGCACCGGGATCGTCCACATCGCCCCGGCGTTCGGGGAGGACGATTACCAGCTTCACGTGAGCCGGGGCGTCCCTCTCCTTCAACCGGTGACGCTCCACGGGACGTTCTCGGATGAGATCACGCCGTGGGCGGGCGAGTGGATCAAGGACGCCGACCCCAAGATCGTGCAGAGACTCAGAGAAGAGGGAAAACTCTACGCGAGCGGGACGATCAAACACGCTTACCCGTTTTGCTGGCGTTGCTCGACCCCTCTTGTCTACTACGCGCGCCGGTCCTGGTACGTCCGCACGACGGCTTACAAGGACGTGATGATCGCGGCGAACAAAGGGATCAACTGGATCCCCAAGGAGGTCGGGGAGCATCGTTTTGGCAACTGGCTCGAAAACAACGTCGACTGGGCGCTGAGCCGCGAGAGGTATTGGGGGACGCCGCTCCCCATCTGGGTCTGCGAAGAGGGTGGCCATCAACTCGCCGTGGGAAGCATTCAGGAGCTGCGCCAACGCGGCGAGAACATCCCCTCCGACGCCGAGCTCGATCTTCACCGACCGCAGGTCGACGGCTTCGTGCTCGACTGCCCCGAGTGCGGGGGGAAGATGCGGCGGGTGAAAGAGGTCATCGACGCGTGGTTCGACTCGGGGTGCATGCCGTTCGCGCAGTACCACTACCCGTTCGGCGAGCGAAAGACGTTCGACGAACAATACCCCGCGGACTTCATATCCGAGGGGATCGACCAGTCGCGGGGATGGTTCTACTCGCTTCTCGCCATCTCGACCTTCGTCACCGGAGTGAGCTCATACAAGACCTGTGTGGTCACGGAGCTCGTGCTCGACAAGAAGGGCCAGAAGATGTCGAAGAGCCGACGCAACGTCGTCGAACCCTGGGACGTCCTGAACAGCGAGGGGGCGGACGCGCTGCGCTGGTACCTCATCTCGACGAGCCCGCCCTGGGTGCCGACGCGTTTCGACAGAAAAGGCGTTGTCGACGCCTCGCAAAAGCTCCTCGGAACGGTCCGCAACGTGTACTCATTCTTCGCGATGTACGCGGAGATCGACGGTTATCGCCCGGGGTTGAAGGGCGCCGAGCCCAATCTCCTCGACCGCTGGATCCTGTCGCGGTTCCATTCGACGGTCGCCGAGGTGCGCCGGCAGCTCGGCGACTACGACATGACCCGGGCCGCCCGCGCGCTCCAGACGTTTGTCCTCGACGAGTTGAGCAACTGGTACGTCCGTCGTTCCAGGCGGCGGTTCTGGAAGGGAGAAATGGGTCCCGACAAGATCGCCGCGTACAACACCCTATACGCGGTGTTCAACGGGACGCTCCGGCTCCTTGCCCCGTTCGTTCCTTTCGTCGCCGAGGAGATCCACCAGGCCGTCCACTGCGCGATGAGCGGCGAACCGGAGGGACCCAGCATCCATCTGCAATCTTATCCGGAAGGCGACTCCGAGTGGACGGACGGGGAACTCGAAGCGTTGATGGACACCGCCCTCGTGATCTGCGCGCTCGGGCGCACGGTTCGTAACGACGCCGGGATTAAGATCCGCCAACCCCTCTCGGAGATGATCGTCCACGACTATTCGGGACGGTGCCAGAAGCTTCTCGCGAGCGAGGAGCTTCGCGATATCGTTCTCGACGAGCTTCACGTAAAGGGTCTGCGCGTCGCCGGCGATCCTTCGGAGCACGTCACCATGAGATCGGCCCCCGCGTACCCGGTTTTGGGGAAACGTTTCGGGAAACGCGTCCCCGAGATCGCGGGTCTCATCGGAAAGCTCTCGCAAAAATCCCTCGCGGAGTTCTTGCGGGATGGACAGATCTCGCTGATGACGGAGGATGGAGAGACGGCGCTCGGCCGCGAGGACATGGTGGTCACCGTCGAAGGGGTCGCCCCGTACGGCGGGCGTCACGAACACGGGATCACCGTCGCGCTCAACCTCGAAATCGACGACTCGCTCCGGCTCGAGGGGATCGCCCGCGAGATGGTCAATCGCATCCAGAACCTCCGGAAAAAGGCGCTCTTCGAGGTCAGCGACCGCATAAGAATACGTTACGACGGCGGCAAGACGGCGGACGGCGTGTTCGCCTCCCAGGGGGATTTGATCAAGCGAGAGACGCTTGCGAAGACCGCCGACAGGGGAAGCGCCGACTGGAAAGACTCTGCCGAGCTCGAGGTGGACGGCGAGTCGATAAGTCTTTGGATAGAGAGAATCTAATTGACAACCCCATGTGGCGTTAGTATGTTATCAACGCTTTTTTTTGACCGTCCCCCGATTCGCGGATCACGCAATCAACGCACTGGCAAGAGGTTGGCATGAACAAGAAGGAGCTGGCACGCTTCCGGAAGCTCATCGAAGCGGAAAGAGACCGGGTCCGTCATAATATCGGCATCATAGAAGAGGAAATCTTCGATAGCACCTCGAACAAGGTCGCCGGGAACCAGGGTTACTCAAACCACATGGCCGACATCGGGACCGACGCGATGGAGCAGGAGCAGGCGTTTCTCCACGCGAGCCAGGAGACCGAGTATCTGAAACAGCTCGAAGACGCCCTCAAGCGGGTCGACGACGGGAGTTACGGCCAGTGCGAAGAGTGCTCGGGCACGATCCCCTTGAAGCGTCTCGAAGCGTATCTCGCGGCGGGGCTGTGCGTGGCGTGCAAGGCCAAACAGGAGAAACTCCAGAGGAGCTGATCCGTGGCGTTTCTTCTTCCAATGCTGATCGTCGTCCTCCTGGACCAAATTTCCAAACAATACTTCTGGGCCCTTGGGAAGAACTTTGAAGTGATCGACGGGTTGCTTCGGATCACGCTCGTCCGAAATTCGGGGGCCGCTTTCGGGATGTTGCAGGGTGGACGAGTGTTTCTCGTCGCGGCGAGCGTGGCGGCTTCGATCTTCATCATTTTCCTCGCCGAACGGATCGCCCCCGAGGAACGCGCAAAACGCGTTTTTCTGGGGATGATTCTCGGCGGGGCGCTCGGCAACTTGATCGATCGCCTGTACCCGGGACATGTCATCGACTTCATCGACATGGGGCTCGCCTCTCACCGATGGCCCGTTTACAACTTCGCCGACACCGCCGTCACCGTCGGCGGCGCGTTGCTCGTACTTGCTTTCGCAACAAAGCGTGAACCAAAACCCGATCAAACCCACGACTGAGGTATTCACCGTCTCTCCCGGCGAGGGGGGGCTTCGGCTGGACATCTTCTGCGCGTCCCGGCTCGCCGGATGCTCCCGGAGCCGGGTCCAGAAGCTGATCAAATCGGGGGCCGTTCTTGTCGACTCCGCGTCCAAGCCCGCAAGCCACATCCTCAAACCCGGAGAGTCGATTCGAATCGAGATCGCCGCTCCCGCGCGCTCGGATGAAGAACCCGTCCCGCAAGACATTCCGCTCCGCGTGGTGTTCGAGGACGGCGACCTCGTCGTGATCAACAAACAGCCCGGCATCGTGGTGCACCCCGCGGTGGGGAACCCGGACGGCACCGTAGTCAACGCGCTCCTCGGGAGGGGGACACCCCTGTCGAGTCTTGGTGGGAGGGACCGCCCGGGGATCGTGCATCGATTGGACAAGGACACATCGGGTCTTCTCATTCTCGCCAAGACCGATCGCGCGTACAGAGGGCTCGCCGAACAGATCAGCGGTCGCGAGATCCGAAAGATCTACCACGCGATCGTTTGGGGGCACCTCGGCGTGCCGGCGAGAAGGATAGAGGCGCCCATCGCCCGCGATCCGGTTCATCGGACGAGAATGGCCGTTGCCAGACACGGTGGCCGCGCGGCGCTCACGGAGGTGTTTGTGGTAGACACCTTCGAGCACTTCGACTATATTCGGCTCAACATAATTACGGGCCGGACCCATCAGATCCGTGTGCATCTCGCGCACATCTCCCATCCGATTCTCGGTGACCGTGTTTACGGTGGAAGCCGGCTGAAGGGCTCCCCGGCGAACGCGAGCATACGCGCGCGGATCGAGGGCCTGGTCAAAGCGATGCAGCGTCAGGCCCTCCACGCGTCGAGAATTTCCTTCACTCATCCCGTGACGGGCCATCCGATGGAATTCAGCACGGCGCTTCCGGACGACATGAGATCGGTGTTGGAGGCGCTCTACCGCGAAGACAAGGTCTGAGGAGGCACGCGCGACGAAGATCGGCCAGCGGGAATACAAGGGGTACGCGGCCATCGACCTCAAGGGCAAACTTGCCGGGGGGCCGGAGGCCGAGGTGTTTCGGGATTTGTTCAGGAGCCTTGTTCAGCGGGGAAAAAAATACGTCATCATCAACCTCGGCGAAGTGGAGTGGATTTCCAGCACGGGGATAGGGATCCTCATCCGAGGCTACAAGACCATCCGAGAAGCGGGCGGCGATTTTGTCCTCGTTCGGTTGGGGGAGAGGACTCAGCAGGTTTTTAACGTTCTCAGGCTGGACCGGATCTTCGTCGTTCTCGCCGACGAGGACGAGGCGGTCGCGTATATCGAGAAAACGTCGAAGCCGGGCAGTCCCCTTGAAAAAACATAGGGAGGTGTGGCAGTCTCATGGGTGATTCTCGGAGTGCTACACTCAGTGGCGTCAAGGAGGGGTCGAGTTGAAAATCAACCAGAGAGAGCTCCAGGGCACCGTGGTTCTGGATCTCCAGGGAAAGTTGACAGGCGGACCCGAGGCGGAACAGATCCGGGCCACCTTTAAGGAACTCGTCAACGACGGGAAGAAACACATCATCGTCAATCTGAGAAAAGTGGATTGGATCAACAGCACGGGGCTCGGGATACTGATCAGCGGTTATACATCGGTCCGTAAGGCCGGCGGAGATCTCGTGCTCTGCAACGTGGGTGACAGGATCGACAGCATCCTGTACGTCACCAAGCTCAATTTGCTTTTTCACGCGTTCGAGAGCGAATCGGACGCGGCGGAATACCTCAAGAAGGGCACTCGAGAGTAGTCGCCCGGCAGGTGAATCGATGTCCGGTCCTCACAACGCCTTGGAGCTCATCATTCCCAGTGATTTCAAGTACCTGGGTGCTGTTGACGCGGCTTTCCAAGACCTGGCCCGTGAGTTTTCCTGCGCCCAGCGATGGATCGATGATTTCAGCACCGCTCTTGTCGAGGCTTGCACGAACGCGATCGAGCACGGGAACAAGTATTCGAAGGACAAGCGGGTTCGAATCGTCGTCGAGCTCACGGATAACAGAATCATCGGACGAATCCAGGACGAGGGCGCGGGCTTCGATTTCAAAAAATTCCTCTCTGGCCCCCCGCCGGATCCCCTCAGCGAGCGCGGTCGGGGCATCATGATCATGAAAGCGTTCACGGACGAGGTCCGCTTCTCTATCGACGCCGGTCGCGGTCTCTGCGTCGAATTGACGAAAGCCTGCGGAAAGACCGGATCCGGGTCGCCGGGAGACGGAGAATAGAGCGTGCTTCACCGGCGACGGAGCCCCGGCGGGCGGTGTCTCCCCCTCGGAACCTTGGGTGCCGCCCGGGCGTATTAAGTAGTTGACCGCCGTACGCTCCCCCCCCAAGCGCCGGATCGAGTCAAATGGTTGCGACGTATACGCTTTTAGTTTCCATCCTGTATCTCGTCGTCGGCGTATTCATCTTCCTGCTCGGACTCACGATCCTCCGGACGGGGACGAGCAGCACACCGACCCGGGCGACGGCGTTGATCCTGTTCTTCACGGGTCTCGGACCCGTGCTCACCGCCTCCAGCATAATTCTCCAGAGCACGCTCAAGCAGGACGCCGTCCTGTACCGGTCGATGGTCGAAAACTTCGAGTACCTCTGGGAGTTTTACTTCCCTTCGCTTCTCCTTTTCTCCCTGTCGTACCCAAGGGAAAACCGGATTCTCCGCGCTTTCGCTCTCTCGGGTCTTTTCTTGTACCTGCCGTACGTCGCCCACTTGATCACCATCATCATGGGCGAGGGGATGCTGAAGAGCTTCTTCGACGCCGCCAGGGACCTCCCGCTCGGCAGGGATCTCTCCATCGGCGAACGCTCGATCTCCTTCTCAGGGGCGGGAAACATCATTTCCGTCGCGATGGGCACCCTGGTAAAGCTCCACAAGCAGCTCTTTCTTCTGGTCAACGTGGTCTACGCGACGATCGCGCTGTATTTCATCGCGAGAAGCCTCCGGAACCAGCCCAATCCGCGGATCGCGCGCCAGCTGAAGACGGTGCTCGCCGGGCTCATCGTGAGCCTCGTGGGATACCTTGCGGCCAAGATCATCGACGGCGCCGCTTCCGAAAACGTGAGCCTCGCGCTGGTCAATTTTTCGCTCGTCGCCGGGGGTGGGTCGGTGGCGTACGCGGTGGTCAAGCAGCAGTTTCTCGGTATCAGGTACGTCGTCCGGAAGAGTCTGCTCTACGCCGGGGCGGCGGTGATGTTCGCCGTCGTCTATCTCTTCGTGGTGAAACCGGTGAGCGACTATTTCGGGCAGTACAGCGTGGTCGGCAAAGGGGCTTTCGAAACCGGGTTCATCATTCTCGCCATCCTCGTTTTTCAACCCACGCTCTTGCGGGTCGAGGAGATTCTCGAAAGAATGCTCCTCAAGGGCAAGGACGATCTCCAGGCGAGGTTCAAGGAACTTGGCGCGGATATCCCGAGCGCAGCGAGCGAGGAGGATCTCGAGGGGCTTCTTCGCGCGGGGTTCGAGAGAATCCTGGACGCGTCGTCGGTGGCTCTCGCGCTCATGGGGGCCGACGTCACCGGAGCCGGCGTCGACGGGGCCGATGAAAGAACGCGCCGTCTGGCCGGTCTCCTGGAGGATATCGGCGAGCCGGTGGTGAAGCAGGATATCTTCAAGCTCGCAGAAAAAGGGCGGTTTTTCGGGCAGCCCGGCGGGGACACCGCCGGGCTCAACGAGAAGGAGCGCGCGAGAAAAAGGCTCGAAGAAGCCGCGGAGCTCGTCGGCGCGGACGAGGTCCTCGTCCCGATCCTCAGGGAGAAGAAATGCGTCGGGTTCGTCTCGCTCGGCGAAAAGACGTACGGGCTCAAGTACACCGCCGAAGAGCTCGCCCAACTCTCCCTGATCTCGAACCAGATCGGGGTGGCGATCGATAACATCCGGTTGCTTCGCGAGAACGTCGAGAAGAAGCTCATCGAGCAGGAACTCCAGATCGCGCGCCGCGTCCAGTCGCGCCTCCTCCCCGCGGGGTCGCCGAGGATACCCGGCTATGATTTGAGCGCGACGACGATCCCAAGCCGATACGTCGGGGGCGATTACTACGACTTCGACGTTCTGGGGGAGGACACACTGATTCTCGTCGTCGCCGATGTGTCCGGAAAGGGGATCCCGGCCTCGCTTCTCATGGCGACGCTTCGCGCGGCGGTCAATTCGAACGTGGACGCCAAGGTGACACCCGCCCTGATGCTCGGGCGGATCAATACGCTTCTCTACGAAAGCACCTCTTCCGAGGAATTCGCGACGCTCTTTTATGGCGTGGTGAACCTCAAAGACGGTATGATGAAGTACGCGAACGCCGGGCACGAATTTCCCTTCCTCGTTTGCGGCGGCATCGTCCGGCAGCTCGCCGAAAGCGGGATGGTGATCGGGTGCGTCGAGAGCTATCCGTACGAGGAGTGGACCTGTGAGATCCCGAGGGGCGGGACGCTTGTTCTCTACACCGACGGGATCACCGACGCGGCGCGCGGGGACGAGAGCTTCGGCGCGCCTCGCCTGAGGGAGTTGCTCGTCCGGGACGGTCATCGGATGTCGGAAGAGCTCTGCGCGAATATTCTCTCGGAAGTGCAGCGGTTCGCCGAGGAGGGCGCGACGCTGGACGACCTGACCCTGGTCGTGCTTCGGAGGGAGTGAAGGGTCGAGCGGCGCGTCGGTGGGATCCGTGGGTCAAACGGCGGCGCGACCGGTCCGGTGTGGTTATGCGAGTTCTGGCAATCGATCCGGGGGAGCGGCGCGTGGGTTTCGCGGTGAGCGACCCGCTGGGGATTACCGCGCAAGGTTTGGAGACATTCGACTCGAGGAGCGGGATCGATCTCGTCGAGTACGTAAGGGGTCTCGTCGAACGCTATGAAGTGGGGGAGATCGTTGTGGGGAACCCCGTGGGACTCTCGGGACGCGAAGGAGAATCGAGTAGAAAGGCGTCGGCGCTGGCTCGGAATCTCCGCGATGATCTCACCGTGAGGGTCACGCTTTGGGACGAGCGTTTGTCGAGCCGGGAAGCCGAGCGGGTGCTGCGCGGCGAGCGGGCGCCGAAGAGCGCCGTGGACAAACTTGCCGCTATCATCATTCTTCAAAGTTACCTCGACTACCTGAGGAGATCCGAGTGAGCCGGGCCGGTCTCATATACGCCGCCGTCCTCGTCGTTCTCGCCGCCGCCGGTGCCGGGTTCTTGCTCCGTGTGGTCAACACCCGTCCCGTCGACGCGGGGGCGCAGTCCACGCCGGCTCGATTCGCCGTCCAACGGGGAGAGTCGTTTAGGTCGGTCGCCCGGCGGCTCGGGGAACTCGATCTCGTCGATCACCCCGGTGTTCTCGAGATCTACGCCTGGGTACGCGGGTGGGATCGCAAGGTCAAAGCGGGGACCTACGAAATCACGCGCGGCCAGACACCGAAAGATATACTCGGGAAGCTCGTTTTGGGAGACGTGTTCAGAGTGGCGGTAACGATCCCCGAGGGTTTCATGCTCACGCAAATCGCCGGCGCCCTCGTCGCCGCGGGCGTCGATTCGACCGCGTTCGCGGATCTCTCGACCGACGAGGAAACGCGGAGGAGACTCGGCGTGGCGGGACCGACCCTCGAAGGGTATCTTTTTCCGGACACCTATATCGTGGCGGTCGGTATGACACCGGCGGAGGCCGCCGAGATGATGAAAGCGCGGCTCGACGAAGTCATGGACGAAAAAATGGCGCGGCGCTTGGAAGAGATTTCGATGACCCGTAACGAAGCGCTCACGCTCGCGTCGATCATACAGGCTGAAGCTCGGCTCGCCGAGGAAATGGCGCTCGTGTCCGCCGTCTATCACAACCGTCTCCGGAGCGGAGTCAGGCTCGAGGCGGATCCGACCGTCGCTTACGCCATGGGGGGGTACAAGGGGCGGCTCTATTACAAGGACCTCGAGATCGATTCGCCGTACAACACATACAGGTACGCCGGGCTTCCCCCGGGTCCGATTTGCGCGCCCGGGAAGGCGGCGATCATGGCCGCGCTCTACCCCGATACGAGCTGCAAGGCCGTTTATTTTGTGGCGAAGGGCGACGGCGGGCATATATTTTCACTGACCCTCGAGGAACACCTCGCCGCGGTCGAGTCCGTGAAGAGGGCGAGAAGCGCTTCGGACTGAGTCGCCCCATCGGCGGGGAGGAGATCGATGACCGAACCGAACATGTCACGCGCCGAGATCGGCGCCGTCCACGAGAAACTGCGTGCGGTTCTTCGACGGTACGGGTCGATGGTGGTCGCGTTCTCGGGAGGAGTCGATTCGGCTTTGCTCGCCTTCGTGGCCCGCGAGGTCCTCGGCGAGCAAATGCTCGCGGTGATCGCGTCGAGCCCCTCGCTTCCCGGCGAAGAGGAGGCGGAGGCAATCGAGTTTCTACGGACGCAACGAATACCCTTCGAACGAATCGCCACCGACGAAATCGAAAACGAGGCGTACGCGAGAAACAACCCGGACCGGTGTTACCACTGCAAGACAGAGCTCTTTGGCCGGCTTCGCGAGATCGCTTCTTCCCGCGGATATTCGGTCGTCGCCTACGGCGCCAACGCCGACGATAAGGGAGATTACCGTCCGGGGGCCGCCGCCGCCGCGGAGAACTCGGTGACGGCCCCGCTCATCGAAGCCGGGCTCGGCAAGCGGCTCGTACGGGCGCTCGCGAAGTCGTTCGATCTGCCGCTGTGGGACAAACCGTCTTCTCCGTGTCTGGCGTCTCGCATACCTTATTATCAGGATGTAACCAGGGAGAAACTCGCTCAGATCGAGAGGGCCGAGCGAGTCCTGAAGGATCACGGTTTCCACCTCTGCAGGGTCCGGCACCACGGAGATCTGGGCCGGGTCGAAGTTCCCGTTGAAGACCATCCCCGGATCATCGACGCGGCCGTGTGGCGGGCCGTGGTCGACGGGATCAAAGCGGCCGGCTTCCGGTACGTGGAGCTCGATCTCGAAGGGTTCAGGAGCGGGCGGCTCAACGATGCGCTCACAGGGAGGAAAGGCAATGGAGAAACGAGTTAAGTCATTCAGGTTCAGATGGAAGTTATTTTTGGCGGGAATCCTGGCGATCGTGGTTGGTTACGCGCTGCTCGCGGCCGCGGGGATCACGACCGCCCCGATTCTCCTGGTAGTGGGGTACTGCATTCTTATCCCATTGTCTTTTCTATAGTTCTCCATCCAGGCGGCCGGGCGAATAGCTCAGTTGGGAGAGCGCCTGCCTTACACGCAGGAGGTCACAGGTTCGAGCCCTGTTTCGCCCACCACCCCTCCCTCCGCCTCCGGCCGGAAACCCGCGTCGGCGCGAACGAATCTCACTGTTAAAAAGCGGTTGAACGGGAATTGCGTGTTGACAGTACGCGCCTTTTCATGGTACAATTCTCGGCGTCGAGTAAGGCTGCACCACAACTGGTGGAAGGATGTGCTTATCCCCTGGCTTCTTTCCATTGGGTGGAACGCCACCCAATCTTGTGAGTGTGTTCATTCCGAACTTTTTGGAGGTGTAACGAATGTCCAAGGTTCTGCTTTTCGCAGCCTCACTGCTGTTGGTAGCGGGGATCGCCACGGCGGGGATCATTGATCCTTGTGGTGCGCCGGTTGTGTACACCGGTGTTCAGCCGGAGTGCTACTTCGCGTGCCCAAAGGGTGATACGGATTCGTTTCTTACTTCGGGATTCTCGTTTGCGTTTACGATCCTGGACCTTCTAGCTGTCCCGATCGCGAACATTCCAGGAACCGATTTCTGGATGATCGACTGTGACCCCGTGAACAATCTGGTGCTGTGCGCGGGTTCGGCGTCTTCGAACGCCGACTCGGCGACGAACGCTCTGGGCAAGACCACGATGAGCCTGACCAGCATGGCCGTTGGCGGCTGTGCGAACGGCCTTTCGCCGGTCGTCCAGGGATTCGTTCTCGAGCAGCCCGGTCCGTGCACGCCGTATTGCTTCAACATCAAGGTTCGCAGCTGCGATCTGAACGGTGATCTCAATATGACCCTCGTCGATCTGTCGATGTTCGCAGGGTACTATCCGCCGCAGGCGTACAACACGTGCGGAGACTTCGACTGCAACGGCGCGGTGGCCCTTCCGGATCTCTCGAGGTTTGCGTTCCACTACGGTCCTCCGGGACACAAGTGTAACTAACCGACGGGTGGATTCGGTCATTGCAGCGAACTCCTATGATGATTGCGCGTCTTAGGTAGGCAACAAGAACAAGGAGTTTGACGATGAGAATTGCAACTTTGGTCGTGGCGGCTCTGATGGCGACGGTCGTCGCCGTCAGCGCGCAGACGCCGTACATCGCGGTCTATTTCGATCAGTACCTGACTCAAGAGACGAAGGACTGTCCGGGACCGATGATGGACACTTGGTACGTCGCTGCCAAGAACTTCAACGCGTTTTTGACCGGCGCCGAATTCGCCATCCAGTATCCAGCCGCAGTGGCGTATCTGGGTGACGCGAACACTCCGCCGGTGTCGGTCGGCAACACGCAGGCCGGGATCTCGATGGGCTTCGCCCTCCCGGTGAACGGGTTCTTTCCCGTTTTCCTGTGCAACGTCAATGTTTTTTGGAATTGCAGTTGCTGCGTGGACCCGTATCTCAACAACGCGGTCAGGGTAGTGGCGCACCCGGTTACGGGTTTTCTCGGTGTGACCGACTTCCCGCAGTACAATACGATTCCGGGTGTTGGTCTGACGGCGTACATCTGTGCGACCGTTCCGGCCGAGGAAACGTCGTGGGGCCAAGTGAAGGCTCTTTACGGCGAGTAAGAGAACAAGGCGAGACGCTGGATGAACCCCTAAGGGTTCATCCAACGGCCGGCGGCGGTTCATCCAGCATTCGCTGCGTTCCGCAACTGGAGCGGTGAGGGTTAACGACAGCTGAAACCGTTCCGAAGTATGTGCTGCACTGCGCGTGTGGCATCGGCAAGACGACTCATTCACCGTCTTCGCAAAGGAGATGAGATGAAAAAGGCACTGTTACTTACACTCGTCCTGATGCTTGGAGCGGGCCTCGCTTCCGCCCAGCAGGGCAGCGTCGGGATTTTCCGGGATGCGGCTGGCACGAACTGTAACCTTCTGGACACGACTCCGGGGTTGACCCCGTATTACGTCGTCCATGTGTTCACGGTCGGCTCGACGGCGTGCCAGTACTCGGCCCCGAAGCCGACGTGCATGACGGCGATGTACCTCTCCGACACGAACCCGTTCCCCGTTACCGTCGGTAACTCGCAGACCGGCGTGTCGGTTGGTTACGGGACCTGCCGCGTCGGCCCGATCCATGTCCAGACGATCAGCTTCTTCACGAGCGGAACGACTCCGGCGTGCTGCCGGTACCGCGTTCTCCCGGACCCGAACCTTGCGTCCGGACAGGTGGAGACAGTAGACTGCGCGTTCCAGCCGGGTATCGCGACAGGCGGCCAGGGTTTCGTCAATTCGAACCCGACCTGCAACTGCAACGTTCCGGTTGAGGACACGACGTGGGGCGGCGTGAAAGCGCTCTACAACGAATAGCGGTTGGCGCCACTGATCGCCGACGATCGCTTGCGGTAAACGCCCGGCTCGAAAGGCCGGGCGTTTTCCATTTCGGGCGCGCTCGGCGCGCGGGAGGGGATGCGGGTCTCTTGGGGTGGCCCCGGGGGCGGTCCCGGCACCGCGTAGGCTCGCGAGGCGGGGTCGTTTGCCGGTTGTTTGTCGCGACCGCGATGATCCCGCTCCTTGACTTTTGCGGCGCCGGTGTGGTACAATCCCGCTCAATCGGCAACACGAGTACAAGCATCTTGGGGAGTACAGCGGGTCGACCATTCTTAACACAAAGCCCGAGCAGAAGTTGCTCATCGGCGTCACTGGGAAAGGAGCTGTTACGCGTATGCGTGCCTTTGCGATTATAGTCGTGTTCGCGCTGACGCTGTTCGTGGTTGGCGCGGCGAACGCTCAAGTTCCGTTCTTTGGCGTATACTTCGATCAGTGGAATTCGGTGGAGGCGCTGCCGCCGGCACCGGCCAGTAACCCGTGTCCGGGTTTCAACATCCCGGGCTATCTGTGGATTTCCCTCGTCAACTCCAACGCGTTCGTCAATGGTGTCGAATTCGCGGTGAGCTATCCGCCGGAGATTATTTGGATGGCGGATCTCGACATCCAGCCGGTTACCGTAGGGAATACCCCAGGCGGATTTTCGATGGGTTGGGCTCTCCCTCAGAACGGGTTCTTCAACGTACCCGTCTGTCGGGTGCTCTTTCTCTGGAACTGCCAGTGCTGTCTGAGGCCGGACGTCCCGATCGTCGTGGTTCCGCATCCGGTCACCGGCGCTCTCGGATATACCGACTTCCCGACCTACACGTATCATCCCGCGGTTGGGCTCACCTCGCTGATCTGTGCGAGTGTGCCCGCCGAGGAGACGACCTGGGGACAGGTCAAGTCGCTCTACGGTGAATAATCGAGTGGCGACCGATCGTTAGGCTCGAATCGCCCGCCTCGCTGGGCGAAGCGGATGTCAAAAACCTTGTTCTAGGGTCCGCTTCGCCCAGCGTTTTTTTATTTCCCGGTGGCTCGGTAGTCCTTTTCTCCCCGCCGGTCGCATTTTGCGGCTCGCCCTCCGGCTCCTGACCGCAAGAGCGGCCGTGCTCGCGGCAGCGCTCTTTACCTCTTGGCTGCACCCCGTTGCCCGAAGACCGTCGCCGGTTCGCCAGCTGTATTTGTAACTCATATAAATCAAATGAGCTACGCGCTGGGCGCCGGAACCTCGGCAGTGTGGAGTCTCGATCCACGGTCCTCTCCCTGCATACGTCGCGCGGCGGGCGCGCCTCCGGTCCGGGTCTTGCACTGCGAACGCCCGTGACATTGGCAAGCAGGGAGGTGATCTCATGAAGACACTGCTCGCAGTCACCGCGGTTCTCGCGGTAAGTTTGATGACGGCCGGCGTCCAGGCCCAGACCACCCCGACCGTCGGCCTATTTTTCGACCAGGCCTTCACGAGGATGGACAAGGACTGTCCGTCCGGAGGAGGACTGGACTCGGCTTTCGTGGTTGCCAACAATTTCAACGCGTTCATCACGGGGATCGAGTATTCGATCAACTATCCCACGACGATGACGTGGCTGAGTGACTACGACACGCCGCCCGTCACGATCGGGTCGACCCCGACGGGGATCTCCGAAGGATTTGGGCTCCCGCTGAACGGGTTCTCTCCCATCGTTGTGGCGAAGGTGCTTTTCCTTTGGAACTGCAACGGGTGCACGATTGAGGACGACCCCATAATCGTGTCGCCACATCCGCTCACGGGATACGTCCGCGCAACCGACTTCCCCAACTATGATTTCATAGACGCAGTTGGGATGACGTCGTTGATATGCGCGACCGTTCCGACGGAGGAAACGAGCTGGGGCCGGATCAAATCGCTGTACGGTGAATAGCCGCGTGGGGTAGGGCGCGTCGGCCGCAGCCGGCGGGCGCGGGTGGTGCGGATTGTGACCCGACGTGGGTGAAATGACGACACCCGGTCAGGCGTGAGCCTGGCCGGGTGCTTTTTTGGCCAAACCGATCTCGGGGCGGCGCGGCGGGAGGCAAGCATCATAACGTTTTTTTGAGCAGTGAGTTAGTCGTATGACCTTGCGGCGTGGGCCGGTGGGACGCCCACCCTCGCGGGGTAACCCCGCTTAGACGGCACGGCACTTGCGCTTGTGAGCTCGAATGGCTAGCTTATTGACAGGGAACTCAAACCGGTTCGCGTAACAAATTAGCTTGACAGAGGTTCCGAGTCGGTAGAACACTGTCGCTCAAAAGGGGTCCAAGACCTTGCCGGCGGCGGTAGGGCGGCGGGGCTCTCGGAGGGCCGGAGGTTGCGGGACCGGACCAAGTTCCAGAAGTTTTTCGCAAGATGGCTAGTCGCGGCGGTTGTCAAACTTCCTAGGAGGCGAAATGAGACGCTTACTGTTAATGACGTTCGTTTTGATGCTTGGAGCGACCGTGGCTTTGGCGCAGGGCGGCGGTCGGATCGGTGTCTTTAGCGAAAACACGGGGACGGACTGTGCCATCACGGACGCCGCCGCGGGGCTTTTGTCCGTGTACGTCGTCCACATCGGAACTACGGGCGCGACGGCATCCCAGTATATCGCGGCCAAGCCCTCCTGCATGACGGCAACGTACCTCTCCGACACCAACCTGTTCGGTGTCACCGTCGGCAACTCGCAAACCGGCGTGTCGGTCGGGTACGGGACGTGCCGTGTCGGGACGATTCATACCCAGACACTCAGTTTCTTCGCGTCGGGAACCACGCCGGCCTGTTGTATTTATAAGGTCACCTGTGATCCCCTCGGCGTCAATCAGTGCAACCTGGGGAAGGTTGACATCGTCGATTGCAGCTTTGTGCCTGGGGTCGCGGCCGGCCAATCGGGTGTCGTCAACTCGACGGGGGCGTGCACATGCCCGATGATCGTTGCCGACGAAGAATCGAGCTGGGGGCAGATCAAAGCGTTGTACTCGGAGTAATCCGTCGCAGTTAGCGGCTTTTGCTCGTCAATGTGGCGCCCACCGGAGATCGGTGGGCGCCTCTCTTTTTTTGTCGCCCGGGGTAGCGTGTGTCGAGTCCATCGACGTGATTGACGACCGCCACTATGTCGAGTACAATTCAAACGTGCGATTGGTCACGCACGTTCTTGACTATGGATTTGTAACGACGTATTTTCTTGGTAGTTAGCCAGCCTGTCGACGCCCCCTGCGCGCTCGTGCCCCTTGGTTTCCGGCCGACCCGGTAAGCAAATGAAAACGCCCGATAATCTTTCCGAGGAGGTCTCTCTCCACATGGCCAGCGCAAGAAGACTCTCGCCGCTGCGTTTACTTGGGCTCTTGCTGATCGCTGCCGCGTGTGTGCTGCCGGGAGAGTCCGGTGCAGCGGCGAGCGAGCGTGTCAGGCTGATTTCAACCGCGGAAACCCGCATCGTTTTCGAAATCGATCTTTCCGGGTACTCGCTCGCGCCGTCGTCCCGTTTGGAGGGGACCGAGAGGCTCGAAATAAGCGGTTTCGGGGGCTTTTCCGAACCGGGACTCCCGTCGCTCCCGGGGCGGGTGTTTCTCGTCGGCATGCCGCCGAGGGGAGAACCGGCGGTCAGCTGGACGGCGGTGCGGTCCGAGCGGTTGGGGACTCACCGTCTCGAGCCCGTGGCGTTTCCCGTCGTGCTGGAGGACGAGAATGGGGCGCCGTTCGCGTCGGAGGAATACCGGATCGATCCGGCGGTCTACGAAACCGGAGCGTCGGCGATCGGCGTGTCGGCGGAGGGAATCGGACGGCTCCGTCATCAACGGGTGTTGCCGGTCCGTGTGAATCCCGTCGCTTACGACCCGTTGACCGGAGAAACGGCGATTGCCACGCTCATGAGGGTCGAAGTGACGCTCTCGACGGGTAAGGATTCCGGATCACGCATCGGCGGGAGAGAACCCATCCCCGTCCGCGATGCGGCGGTTTGGGAGCGGATATATGACCGAGTTCTGGTGAACCCCGATCAGTCGGCGAAGTGGCGTGTGCGCGAGGTGTCGCGGCCCATCGATCTATCGCAGGGCGCTGCTACATCGCTCGCCCTCTCGGGGCCGCTCGTGAAGATGCTCGTCCGCGACACCGGTCTTCATCGCGTGAGCGCCGCGACCGTCGCCGGCAAGGGGTTTCCCTCGGGGACGGCGGTGTCGGACCTTCGCGTGTTCAAACGGTCGTATGATCCACAAACGCTCTCGGAGAAAATCGTCGACGTCACTTTCCGCGTGGTGGAGGATCCGGCGCTTACCAACGGCGTGTACGACGGATCCGACTGGATCGTCTTCTTCGGAAAGAGCCTCCGCGAGGATGAATTGCAGGAGGATCCCCTCGAGAAGTTCTCCGCCTCGAACGTGTACTGGCTCGGGACCTCCGGGGGCCTTCAGATGCCGGCGGTGAGCGCCGCCCCGGGGTTCGTGAGCGCGGACACCGCATCGGCGGCTTTTCCGGTGAACGGCTATTTCGAGGAGGACAACATCTTCTTCGAGGGTACTCCTCCGGGGGAGAAGGAATTCTACTATTACAACGACTGGTACATCACATCCGCCTATTCGGTCCCCTTCACAACGACGTCGATCGATCCAAGCGGGACGTTCGTTCTCAAGGCCCGTTTCCTCGGGGGAGAGAGGTCCGCGGCAAACCGAATAGTCAAACTATCGATTCGGAATTTCAAAGGGACGACGGACCTCACCGATGCCGCCGTGTTGAGCAAGAATATCGTGGTTTATACTTCTCAGACCTTGTCGGCAAGCGTCATCGACGACGGCGTCAACACGTTCCGCGTCGACATGACGCCCGATCGTGGCATGCTCGAAGTTCTGCTCGACTGGGTATCGATCGAGTACCGGGCGAAATACAGGACCAAAGGAAACGTCCTCGAGTTCAACTCGGCTAGCTTATCGGGCGACACGAGCATCACGGTGACGGGACTCACCCGGACCGATGTGATGCTCTTCGACGTGACCGATCCGTACGGCGCGCGGGAATATACACTCACGGCGGCGCATTTTACGGACACCGGCGGGGGTTACGCGGTCTCGTTCCGCGAAGGATTCGCTTCGCGGAAGAACTATGTTCTCGCGCCTCTCGACGGCATCCCTACACTCGGATCCTCCGATGTCGTTGCGGACAAGCCCAGCGCTCTCATCGGAAGCCCTGCGGAGGGCGGCGTGGATATCCTCGTCGTGTCGCACGGGGATTTCTTGGGCGAGATGGAGAGATGGGTCGGTTATCGGAGGGCGCAAGGCTACCGCGTGCTCATGGCGGAAGCGCAGGACGTCTTCGACGAGTTTAGCGGCGGTGTCGAGAATCCGCGGGGGATCAAGAAATTCATCAAACACTTCTTCGAGACCGGCGGGGCGAGCTTCGTATTGCTCGTGGGGGACGCGAGCGAGGACAACAGGCGCGTGAATCAGTACGCGGGCAAGAACTTCGTTCCTACGGAATCGTTCACAGAGTACGTAGGCGGGACTTTCAACGAGGACGAAGTCGTGACGACGGACAACTGGTACGTGTTGCTCGATCACGACTTCATCACCGACGACTCGCCCGCGGTCAGCGACTTCTACCCGGATCTGTTGATCGGCCGCCTGCCCGTGGGGACGGTCACGGAGCTGCGGTACGTGCTGGACAAGGTGTTCAAGTTTGAAACGCCGAAGGCAGACGAGTTCTGGCGGAGACGGATGATCCGCGTCGCCGACAACGCGTTTTCCGGCGTGGGGAGACTTTGTTACGTGTCCTCCGAGAAGGGGTTCGAAACCGCCGAGGAGACCGCCGCGCAGAAGGCGGAAACCGCGATTCCCGGCGGGTTCGACATCGTGCGGTTCTATCTTGCGGACTATCTCTCGGAAGTAGAGCCGGCAAGTGGCTGCGAGAGCCCCCCGGGGGTGCTCCTGCAAACGACGAGAGGAGAGGTCACGTCGGCGCTCATCGGCGAACTGAACTCCGGGGCCAGCATCGTGAGTTTTCAAGCACACATGAATCGCTATCAAATTTGTCACGAAGCGTTGTTCACCACGAGTGAGACTTACGATAGCGATCATTTGCGGCTCACGAACGCCGACAGGCCGTGGGTGGTCTTCGGCTTCGGATGCCACATGAGCGACTACGCCCTCTTCGACGAGACGGTGAGGTACCAATCGAACCCCCCGACAGGGGACTGTTTTTCCGAGCTGCTCCTCATCCAACGCGCGGGCGCGGTGTCGACGTACGCGAGCTCCGGTTTCGAGTACCTGACGCCCAACGCCGAGTTGACGGCCATCATCGCCGACGCTTTCTTCGACGACGTCCCTACGGACACGATGGTTGCCTCGGACAAAGCGCAGGCCCGTTGGATCCTCGGCGAACTGATGACCCTGGCCGAGCTGAAAAACCTCCTGCAGAATCCGGCCGGATCCGGCGGGGGTGCGGTCGGCCAGATAAAGCGCTACCACGTCCTCGGCGATCCGGTGCTCCGGATCGACGCGGGTCCTCCGCGCTTTAGCGTGACGGTCAACGGGGCGCCTTTCACGTCGGGCGATCTCGTCGCCCCTGACGCGGACAACATGATCCAGGTGAGCGCCGTCGTCACCGACGAGGTGGCGATCGAAAAACTCGCCCTCGAGATCGACGGGGCGGACTCGACGGACATCCTCACCGTGACTCCGGTCAAGGACCAGGACCTTAGCGCTTCTCGCCAGTACGAGGTGAGCTTCAACCACAGGATCGAGGCGAAGCGGTACGACATCATCCTGAGGGCCTACCAGGCCGAGGACACCACGGCCGGCAAGTTCCACCTGGCCGCCGAGTTCGTGATGAAGGTCCAGGCCGTCGCCGAGCTCGCCGTCAACGGGAGACCCGTCTACGACGGCGATCTTGTCCCACCCCAGGCCGACTACGAGTTCAAGGTGGCGCTCCCCGTCTTCGTCGAAGAGTCAAAGCTCCGCGTCGAGACCGACGGCGTCGTGGTGAGCCCGGTGCGTTTCTTTCATCCCAGCCCCGAGGACACGACGACCTGGCTCGCAAGCTTCCGCCAGGACCTCCCCGACGGAGCGCACGAGATTGTCCTCTTTGTGGGCGAAGGCGAGTTTCCGTTTACGGTCGTCGTTGGGACGCGAGCGGGTCTCTTCGACCTCATCGCTTTTCCCAACCCGTTCGAGGACGAGGTCGATTTCGTGTTTACCAACGAGGTCGCGATCACGGGTGGAGCCATCGATGTCTTCACGGTAAGCGGGAAGAAGGTCGCCCATATCGAGGTCGCGCCCGGCGCGCGCGCCCCCGGCCAGAACGCGGTCCGCTGGGACGGCCGCACGTTCGACGGGGACGAGGTGGCCAACGGGGTCTACCTTTTCGTGGCATCGGTCGAACAGGACGGCCGGAAGACCATGCAGAGGGGCAAGCTCGTCCGCGCCAAATAATCGTTTCGACGTCCCCCGCCAAAATCGTTATCATCACAGCCGGAGTCTGCTAGACTCCGGCGGGCCCGCACGGCGGGCTCGCCGGGGCGTTTTGCGTTTCGTGACGGGAACGGTGTCGACATGGCCGATCGCAAAGAACATAGAAAACAGGGGATCTTCGAGGAGCTTCAGCTCCTCACAACCGAGAAGAGAAACCCAAAGACGCGGGGGATCGATCTCGCCTCAACGGCCGAAATCCTCGAGCTCATGAACGCCGAGGACCGGACGGTGGCCGATGCGGTGCGCGCGGCGATTCCACAGGTGGCCCGGGCCGCCGATTTCGTGGCGGAGTCGTTTCGCCGGGGCGGCCGCCTCGTGTACGTCGGGGCGGGGACGAGCGGGCGTCTCGGCGTCATCGACGCCGCCGAGTGTTCCCCGACCTTTGGCGTGGCGCCGGGGATGGTGGTGGGTGTCATCGCGGGGGGGCGAGACACGGTCTTTCTCTCACGCGAGGGAATCGAGGACGATGTCACCGCCGCCGAGAAGGATATGATCGACCACGGCGTATGTCCCTCGGACACCGTCGTTGGGATCACGGCGAGCCGGAGGACACCGTACGTCAAGAAGGCCCTCGAGACGGCAAGGCGTTTCGGGGCGAAGACGGTGTTTTTCACCTGCAATGACCCGGTCGATATCGAGGTCGACGTCCAGATCAACGTCGTCGTGGGACCCGAAGCGATAGCGGGATCGACGCGTTTGAAGGCCGCCACCGCGCAGAAGATGATTCTCAATATGATATCGACGGCGAGCATGGTGAAGATCGGAAAAGTCTACGAAAACCTCATGGTCGATCTAAAACCGGCGAGCGAAAAGCTCGTCGAGCGCGCCAAGGGAATCATCGTGATGCTCGCGGGGACTGGTTACGACGAAGCGGCGGAGCTCTTCGAGCGATCGGGGAGGAACGTCAAGGTGAGCGTCGTGATGGCGAAGATGGGTGTCGGCCGCGAGGAGGCCGAGAAAACGCTGGAAAGGGCCGGCGGGTTTCTCGCCCGGGCCCTGGGAGAGAGATAACATGCCTCGCATGTCGGCGATAATACTCGCGACCGTTACCGCGCTCCTCCTCTTCGCGGGATGCGGCGGCGGGGAAGGTGGACGGGAACCGCTTCGTTTCTGGCACTTCTGGGACGCCGCCGCGGTCGACCCGCTGGTTCGAGAGTTCGAGGCCGCGCACCCTGGGATCAAAGTCGAGGCGGAACAGCTCACGTGGAAGAGCGGGCTCGAAAAGATCCAGGCGGCGATCGCGTCGGGGACGCAACCCGATCTTTGCGAGCTGGGGTCCGAGTGGGTCCTCCGGTTTGCCTACGAGGGCGTCCTCGAGGATCTCACGCCGGTTTATACCGAGCTCGCCGACAGTTTCATCATGTGGGAGAGCGCTCGATGGCGGGACCGCGTCTATGGACTTCCGTGGCTCCAGGGATCGCGCGCGCTTTTCTACAACGTCGATCTTTTCGAAAAGGCGGGACTCGACGCGGACCGGCCTCCCGAGACATGGGATGAACTCCTTGACGCGGCCAAACGGATCGACGAACTCCCCGGCGACGTTAGCGGATTCGGTCTCAATTTGGGTGAGAGGTACGTTCTCTACAAGAAGTTCATGGCGTTTGCGTGGGGTAACGGCGGCGGGATCATCGATGAGAGCGGCCGCGTCATTTTCGATTCCCCCGAGAACGTCGAGGCGCTCGAGTTCTATCGAAAGCTCGCGTCCTATTCGCTCAAGGAAAAACAGGAAGTCCTCGATCATTACTTCAAGAGCGGCCAGCTGGGGATGCAAGTGTCGGGCGCGTGGAACCTCAAGAACTACGCGATCGAAGCGCCGCAGCTGAGGTACCGGGTCGCCCTGGTCCCCAAACCGTCGCGCGACAGGGGAGAACACGCGAGCTTTGCCGGAGCGGAGATGCTCGTCGTCTACGCAAAGTCGGCGCGAAAAGCGGACGCGCTAGAGCTCGCCCGTTTCCTCCAGAGCTATCCCCAGGCGAAGAAGCTCTGTCTGGAAGTGCAGAGCGTGTTTCCCGCGGCGAAGAGAGTCATCGAGGATGAGGCGTTCATCGGCGACGAAAAGATCCGTGTGTTCGTCGAACAGGCGCTGACGAGCCAGACGGCTCCCCCGCACCCCGGGTGGGTCGATATGGAGGACATCATCAACCGCTCGGTCGAAGAAGTGATATACGGTCGCGCCGAGCCACGGGAGGCGCTCTCGACCGCGGCGGAAGAGATGCGAAACGTCGTGAAGCGGTTCGAGTGATGGCGGGTTTCCGGTGGGGTCCGGAGGTTAGAGCCCTCACGGACCCAGCGCTCCACTTCGCTCGGCTTCCCGCCGCGCCTGGCGCGGATGGGGCCCCCGCGCCGCGCTTGAGCTTGCGAGCACGGGCGGGGTAATACGCGGCGGGACCCGCGAAAGGGTCCGAAAGAACTGCCCCTACCCCCCTCAAGTTGGAGTACGAACGATCGTGCGATGAACGCGACACCACGCCGAATCAAGCCGCTCCCGCCGCAGGTCGCGCTGCTACTCCCCTGGGGCGTCGTCTACGGGGTGTTTTTTCTCTTTCCTTTCGTCTTCTCCTTCGTTCTAGCTTTTCTCCATTACAACCCGTTGAACGTCTCCTCGACGTCGTGGGTGGGGCTCGAGAATTTCGCCCGGCTCTTTGGCGACGAGAGGTTC
>Ga0315275_10000542_pt1 | contig 31338 bp, 30 predicted proteins | sample YL17G03_0_MG_FD_205557 | JGI IMG/M metagenome (GOLD analysis project Ga0315275, IMG submission 205557) | Sediment microbial communities from Yellowstone Lake, YNP, Wyoming, USA - YL17G03_0 | ecosystem: Environmental > Aquatic > Freshwater > Lake > Sediment | place: USA: Wyoming | collected...
CTCAGATTCTGAAGCGATCCGATGCGAGCCGTCAGTGCTCCGCTTCTTCTCGCGTCCTTCTTCTTTTCCGCCACCCAGTCGCAAGCCGCCGCTCCTGACCTGCCTGAGGGCACGACGGTCCTTGTCCCATATTATTCCCAACTTGGTCCCGGCTGGCCTATCGGCACGGTGGAGTTCACCCGAGAAGGCTGGGCCATTGATCTCTCATCAGAATCCTCTTACGCTATATCCTTTCCTACTGGTGCGATGGTCATTGCTTGTCAGCAAGCGGCCGTATTCACACCTGTCACGTCTGGTTAAAGGAGGCCCAACATGACAATTCACGATCTGGCGAGCAGAGGTCTCGCCTCGTCATATTAAGGGGTAGGCGGCCATCACGAATATGAAAGACGGAAAAGAAACGGCGGACACCCACGAGATCGCCGTCCGGAAGCAACATTACTCTAGGGACACATTGTGGGGCCGCGGCTTTGTCGTCACGGCCTGCTGCGAGGGTGGATGAGAAGCTGCTGTCGATGAGGACGTCGCCAAGACGACGTGGCGCAAACCGTTCAGGTTCTGTGAGCGCCCGTCTCGCGCTGACGGTCTTGTGCCTCACGCTGGGGGCCTGTGCGGGAGTGAATTCGAGAGGTGACTTGTCGACGGTCGCGTCGGTGGATCTCTCACGCTATGCCGGCACGTGGTATGAAATTGCGCGGCTCCCGATGTGGTTTCAGCGTCACTGCGTGGCCTCTAAGGCAGTTTATTCCAACCGTCCTGATGGGGCAGTCGGCGTGCACAATGAGTGCGTGACCCATAGCGGCGGGGTCGAGCAGGCAGAGGGAGTCGCGACGGTGGTTGATACCAAGACGAACGCGCGACTCACGGTGGTATTCGACAACTGGTTTGCGCGGCTATTTGGCTCATCCCGCGAGGGGAACTATTGGATTCTCGATCTCGATCCGGAATACCGGACCGCGATGGTCGGTACTCCGGATCGCCGATTCCTCTGGATCCTGTCACGAACCCCTCAGCTGGAGGGGTCCACGTATCGGCGTCTGGTCGAGCGGGCCGAGCAGATGGGTTACCCTGTGTCGGATCTCATTCGAGCCAGGCGTCCTGCTTCTTCGTGACGGATCGTCGCGTACCCCTCGCAGGCATCAGCAGTCTGTTCATCTTGGAGAGCACATCATGCCCTTGACCGCCTATAACAATGTGCCGGTTCCTTCGTTCATGTATGGCACGGCGTGGAAAAAAGAGGCCACGACGCAACTGGTGCAGTTAGCCGTGGCGGCTGGCTTCACAGCCATCGATACGGCCAATCAACTGATTCATTACCAGGAAGCTCTGGTGGGGGAGGCTCTGCTGGCCCTCGCGCAGCAAGGGGTCGCGCGAGACCGCCTGTTTCTCCAAACCAAGTTTACGCCGACGAATGGCCAGGACCATCGCACCCCATATGATGCCTCGGCTACTCTCACCACCCAAGTGACCCAGTCCTTCGACAGTTCGTTAGCTCACCTGCATACCGACTATCTGGACTCCTATGTCTTGCACGGGCCCTATCAGCGGCAGGGATTGGGAGAGGCGGACCGGGAGGTGTGGGCCGCCATCGAAGGACTCTATCGGTCAGGGAAAACGAAAATGATCGGCATCAGCAATGTCACGGCTGAGCAACTCACCCAGCTCTGTGCCCAGGCGGCGGTGAAACCCATGATGGTGCAAAACCGCTGTTATGCCGCACTCGGATGGGACAAAGAGGTGCGGGAGATCTGCCGGGCCTATGGCATCATCTATCAAGGCTTTTCGCTGTTGACCGCCAATCGAGAAGTCTTTGCTGAACCAGGCATTCGGGCCATCGCCCAACGGTTAGGAACCGGTCTCGCGCAAGTCGTCTTTCGGTTTGCGATGCAGGTCGGGATGCTCCCGTTGACCGGCACCACGAACCCGCAACATATGAAAGATGATCTCCAAGCGGAACATCTCACCCTCACAGCTGAAGACATGCAGTTAATTGAAACGATCGGGATGTAACCGCCTTCATGGCTGCCCGTTCTTAAGAGCGTATGGCTTATGGCCGATGGCAAGAGCTTCTTGCTATACGCAATCAGCCATTTGCCATAGGCTCCCCTATTCCCCTGACTGCTGAATCAGTTTCGCCACCAATCCCGTCCATCCCGTTTGGTGACTCGCGCCGATGCCCGCGCCGTTGTCTCCATGGAAATATTCGTAGAAGGGGATCGCGTCGCGCCAGAGGGGATCTGCCTGGAACTTGGCGGTGTCTCCGAAGACGGGGCGCCGCCCGGTTTGGTCGCGGAGAAAAATGCGGATCAGTCGCCGTGACAATTCCGCGGCGACTTCGTTCAAGGGGATGGCCCGACCAGAGCCGGTCGGACATTCGACTCTATAGTCGTCGCCAAGGAAGTAGTGGAATTTCTGGAGCGATTCGATCAACAGATAGTTGACGGGAAACCAGATCGGGCCACGCCAGTTGGAGTTCCCGCCAAAATTTCCCGTGCTCGATTCGGCCGGCTCATAGTCCACTCGATAGTTCATGCCCATCGCCGAGAGCAGATAGGGGTGATCCTTGTGGTAGCGCGAGAGGGCGCGGATGCCGTAGGGAGACAGGAATTCCTCTTCGTCCAGCATATAACGCAACACGGATTTCAGCCGGTCGCGATTCACCAGCGACAGGAAGCGCCGGACCCCGCCGTCATGTGATTGGGTTTCCACGTGCGCGCTGAAGTCGGGCCGGTTTTCGATGAACCACTGCATGCGGTGTTTAAACCGGGGGAGACTATCGATGAGTTCAGAATCCAACGTCTCCACTGCAAAGAGCGGGATCAGTCCGACCAGCGATCGGACTTTCAACGGAAGCGTTTGCCCGTCAGGAAGATGGAGCACGTCGTAGAAAAATCCGTCGTCCTTGTTCCATAGCTCGATCTTCTTACCACCAATGTTGTTCATGGCGCGGCAGATGTAGACGAAGTGCTCGAAGAATTTGCTGGCCACGTCTTCGTAGGCTCGGTTCTCGCGGGCCAGTTCCAACGCGATCGAGAGCATGTTGAGGCAATACATGCCCATCCAACTCGTCGCGTCTGATTGTTCGATATGCCCTCCGGTCGGCAACGGCGCGCTGCGGTCGAAGACCCCGATGTTGTCGAGGCCCAGGAATCCGCCCTGGAAGATGTTTTTCCCTTCGGTGTCTTTCCGATTCACCCACCAGGTGAAATTCAAGAGCAATTTGTGAAACACGCGCTCCAAGAAGACGCGATCGCCTACACCTTTCCGCTTCTTGTCGATCTTGTAGATGCGCCAGGCAGCCCACGCATGCACGGGAGGGTTCACATCTCCAAACGCCCATTCGTAGGCGGGAATCTGGCCGTTCGGGTGCATGTACCACTCACGGAGCATCAGGATCAGCTGTTCCTTGGCAAAGGTCGCATCCACCAACGCCAGCGGAATACAGTGAAATGCGAGATCCCAAGCGGCATACCAGGGATACTCCCACTTGTCCGGCATGGAGATGACGTCGGCGTTGTAGAGATGGGTCCAATCCGAGTTGCGTCCATGGAGCCGTTCTCTGGGCGGTTCGGACCAAGTCGGGTCGCCCTTCAGCCACCGATTGACGTCGTAATGGTAGAACTGCTTGCTCCAGAGGAGGCCGGCAAACGCCTGCCGCTGCACGTGCCGCGCGTCTTCGGAGAGATCGGGCGGCGCGAGTGCGTCGTAGAACTCGTTGGCTTCCTGAATCCGTTGCGTGAACGTCGCGTCAAAGGTCTCGCGCGTGAGACCCTTTTCGCCATCTTCGTTCGTCAAGCGAAGGTGGATGGTGTCCGATGCGCCAGGAGCCAATGAGAGGGTGTAGTGGGCGGCAGCCTTCGAGCCGATCTTGTGGGGATTCACCGCCCCTTTGTCGCCCTGTACCACGTAGTCATGAAAGCTGTCTTTCACATACCGGGCTCCCTCCGCATCGCCGTAGAGCCGACTGGTGTTTGTCTCGTTCTCTGTGAACAGCAATGTCGGCTGTCGCTCACACCAGAGGCGTCGTCGGCCGTAGTACTCGTGGTCCAGTTCGATGACGCTCATGCCCTTGGCGGCTTCTCCTTCACGCATTCGCGGCCGCCTCGCATCGAGCCCCCATGACCAGGTGTTCCGAAACCAGAGGGTCGGCAAGAGTGTCAGCTCAGCAGGATCGGGCCCCCGGTTGACGACCTGGATGCGGATGAAGAGATCTTCCGGCGTGGCCTTGGCATATTCCACGACGACGTCGAAGAAGCGATTCTCGTCGAAGACGCCGGTATTGATCAGTTCGTATTCCAAGTCCCGCCGGCCCCGTCGACGATTCTCTTCGACGAGCTTCGCATAGGGAAACTCTGCCTGCGGGTACTTGTAGAGGTACTTCATGTAGGAGTGGGTCGGGGTCGAATCGAGATAGAAGTAATAGTCTTTGACGTCTTCGCCATGGTTCCCTTCATTGCCCGTGAGGCCGAAGACTCGCTCCTTCAAAATGGGATCTCGTCCGTTCCAGAGGGCGATGGCGAAGCAGATGTATTGGTGACGATCGGAGATGCCGGCCAGTCCGTCCTCATTCCAGCGATAGGCGCGCGAGCGGGCATGGTCGTGAGGAAACGCTTCCCAGGCCGTCCCGTGCGGGCTGTAGTCTTCGCGGACGGTGCCCCAGGCCCGTTCGCTGAGATAGGGCCCCCAGCGTTTCCAATGTTCCTGCCGGCGGGCGTCTTTATCGAGACGCTGCTGTTCCGCGGTGAGCGGTGGTGAACTGGCTGGGTTTGATGGGACGGTTCGGCCTGAATGCGGCATGGGGCTCCTCAATGGTTCGTGTAGGAGAACAGTCGGCGGAGCAGGATTTTTCATAGAACCCTAGCAGGAAACCGATTCAGTCCGCCAGAGGCGTTCTCGACACCCGTGAAGCGTATCTCAAAAAGACCGTCGTTCGTGAAACGTGAAGCGTATCTCGCAAGCAGGAACATCAATGCTTGCGAACGACGAGATACGAGAGACGAACGACGGACGAAGAGGACGTCCCGTGTGGGCATCCTGCAGGCTCTTCCGTTATCGGTTGGTCTAGGTCGGAAACTGAATCGAGTCGCGGGACAATCGCGGCAAGTTTTCGAGGCTTAGCCCGCATTATTCATGGAGGTTCGTCGCGAAAGCGTGCAGACGCGACGCGAGAGGGCTACACGGCGAGACTGCCCGTCACAGCCGGGTATCCACTCTTGCAGCAGAAGCTTTATGAATCATGCGGGTTAGGAGGGGGGGTCGGTGAGCCGAAGGGTATAGAGGTACTGGTAGAGCCCTTTACGGTCCATCAGTTCTGCATGGGTGCCGGTTTCGACGAGGCGCCCTTTGTTGAGAACGAGGATGCGATCGGCTCGTTGGATGGTCGTCAAGCGGTGGGCGATCACAAAGGTGGTTCGGCCTTTCATGAGTTGTTCGAGCGCCTCCTGGACGAGTCGTTCCGACTCACTGTCGAGGGCAGAGGTGGCTTCATCCAACAACAAGATCCGTGGATTTTTCACAATGGCCCTGGCGATGGCGATGCGCTGCCGCTGTCCGCCCGACATATTGATCCCTTTTTCCCCCACGATGGTCTGATACTGGTCTGGGAAGCTCATGATGAAGTCATGGGCATGGGCCGCATGGCTCGCCGCCACCACTTCCTCCTCAGTGGCCTCTCTGTCTCCGTAGCGGATATTGTCGAGAATCGTCCCGCCGAACAAGATCGTCTCTTGCGGGACCAGCGCGATCTGCCGATACCAACTGTCCATTGTGACCTGGCGGAGATCTTGCCCGTCGATGGTGATGTGCCCCTCAGTCGGATCATAGAAACGGTGGAGCATGTTCATCACGGTTGTTTTTCCGGCTCCGGTGGGACCGACGATGGCGACCAGTTCGCCTGGCTTGGCTTCGAACGACACATCCGTCAAGACCGGTTGGCGTGGATCGTAGGCAAAGCTGACGTGCTCCGCCCGGATGTGTCCCGAGACGGTGGACAGCGACGTGGCCGTGGGAGAGTCGCTCACTTCGGCACGGGTGTCCAGAATTTCGAACACCCGTTGGGTGGCACCCTGCGCCTCCTTGATCTGCGCGAACACGCGGGCAGCGGAACTGAAAGGGCCAACCAGGATTCCGGCAAAGAGGACGAACGCAAAGAGATCGCCCGGCGACACGCTCCCGTCGATGACCTGGCGTCCCCCATACCACAACACCGCCGCCGCGGCGGAGAAGGTGAGGAGGCTGATGACGGGAATAAACACTGCCATGATGCCGGCCTTTCGCATCGTCAACGCCAAGGTCTGTTCGACTTGCGCGGCAAACCTGGTCTCTTCGCGCTGTGTTTGGACGAAGGACTTCACGATCCGGATGCCGGAGATCACTTCCTCGATCAGGGTGCTCAATGCAGCGGTTTGGTCTTGAATCGAGGTCGAGAGGGACTTCAGCCTTCGCCCGAAGAACTTGGCTACGAGGACGAGCAAAGGGAGCAAAACCAGGATCAAGAGGCAGAGCCGCCAATTCATCGTCAATAAGAAGGTGATCCCTCCGACGAAGGTCACGAGTTGTTTCGCACTGTCGATTGGTGTCTCGGTGACGACCGACTGGATAACCGTTACGTCGTTCATGAGCCGTGAGAGGAGTTCGCCGGTTCGCCGGCGGGCAAAGAAGCTCACCGACAAGGTATGCAGATGCGCAAAGAGATGTTGGCGAAAGTCGGCGACGATGTGCTGCGAAATCCATGCAGTCAGATAGCTATGGCCCATCGAACAGAGCCCCTGCAGGACGACGAGCCCGAGAAAGACGGTGATCAAGTCCGTCATTCTGGACTGGTCGTGCTGCACGGTAATGATGTCCCACAGGGTGCCGGCCAACCGCAGCAGGGCCAGATTGATGGCGGCGACACCCATGACCAGCAGGCCTGCCAGCACCATGCGGGACAGGTAGGGCTTCAGGAACGGGAGAAATCGTGAGAAGGTAGACATGATGAGAGGCGATCTTAGCAGACTGCAGAAAAACTATGTTTGCCCGCGAGAACTTCGATGGTCCACACGAGTGGCACAACAGGAGAACAGCCCCGCAGGATGCTCAAAAAGTTCGTCCTCTTCGTCCGTCGTTCGTCTCTCGTCCGAAGAAAAGAGCATATGGCGTATAGCCAGAGGACGAAGAGCCTATGGCTTATGGCTCGAGATTCGGTCGTTCTGATTTCGAGCAATAGGCCATCAGCTATAAGCTCTTAGAGCCATTCTCTCCAGCTATAAGCCATTAGCCATACGCTCTTATCCCCAACGAGATACGTTTCACGAGGGACGCTTCACGGGATACGGTTTTTGCGCTGGCGTGATTTTTCAGCATCCTGTTAGAGGGGGGGCTACGGAAAACCAAGAAAGAACGGTGGAGGGGGAGACTCAAGCCGGAGGCGTTGTCGACAGCTACAGCTGTGCGATGGATTCGATCAGGTTCTTGTTGACGGCCACGAAATCCGCGCGATCCTTATCATCGATCACCACGTCGGTGAGGCTGATAAAGAGACGTTGCTCTTCGTTGATCGCATCGGACACACGACTCCGCATAGGAGGAATGAGAAAGTCGCCAACGTAGACACAGTTCACAGTCCGGACGCGGATGCGAACCTTTTTGCCTTCTGGCACGGACCCCTCCTTCCCCTTCTCGGGTGATCCTAGCTTTTGCGACGTTCAAACTTTTGACGCCGGCGCAGCTTCTTATACTTGTGCTTGCGCATTTTTTTACGGCGTTTTTTCAGCACACTGGACATGCGTTCTCTCTCCTGCGAAGAGGGGAGTGTAGAAGTTTCCGCCTCAAATTGCAAGCCGTCTACGGATTAAATTGATCATGATTGTGGCGGGAGCCGAGCAGATGGGAGATCTGTGAAGCGATGAGGGCCGGCTCACGGGCCACTTGACCTGCCTGATACCCATTCCTATACTGCAACCATGATGGCACCGTACAAATTCCCACTGCTTCCCGTCTTGCTCCTGCTCGGCTCAATATTCTTGATTGGCGTCGGCTGCAGTGGCAAGACGATTCAATATCCGGAAGATCACGAACGGTATCTCCGTATCGATCGGGCAGTGGAATCGCTTCGCCAAGCCTATGTGAGGAAAGATTCGTCGGATCTGGCCTCACTCATGATGCCGATTGACCAGCTTGACCGGCTGCGGGAGGAAGCCCAGGGCGATTTCAAGACATTTAGTGCCATCACATTGGACTTCGCGGTCGAGCGCATTATGATCGAAGGGGACGACATCGATGTGTTCGTGCATTGGCAGGGGCTGTGGAAAAAAGATGCGGACGATCCGGGTCTCCGTCAGCGAGGCCATACGCGATTGCAGTGGGTCGGCACACAGTCGATTCTTTTGCGCGGGGTTCAGGGCGATTCTCCCTTCGGTATGAAAGCTCGGCAGGCCACGACCGACCCCACACGTTCTCCCAAGAAGAAGTAATCCATGCCATCTCGTCGATCCCGTGCTCCGGTGCAGGCCGATTTCCTGGTCATTGGGAGCGGTGTGGCTGGTCTCCGCGCGGCGTTGGAGCTGAGCCGTGCCGGCCGTGTCATGGTGCTGACGAAAGGGCATCCGCTTCAGAGCAGTTCGATCCATGCGCAGGGCGGGGTGGCGGTGGCGATGAGTGAAGAGGACGACGTGGCCATCCATTTAACCGACACGCTCAAAGCGGGGCATGGGCTCTGCCGGAAAGAAGCGGTGCGGGTCCTCGTTGAAGAAGGACCTGAGCGGATTCAAGAATTGATCAGGTGGGGAGCCAAGTTCGACAAAGTCGGCGGCAAGTTCGCGTTTGCTCGGGAGGCTGCCCACAGCCGAAGCCGCATTCTGCGCGCGCGGGGGGATGCGACGGGGAACGAGATGGTGCGAGTGTTGATTGCCGAGGTGAATCGGCAGGCGCGTATTCAGCGATTGGATCATCACTTTACCGTGGATCTCGTAGTCGACGCCGGACGTTGCTGCGGGGCCGTTGTGCTGGATGAAGGGTCTGGTCGACAGTTCGTGCTGCCGGCTCGCGCGATCGTGCTGACCACCGGCGGGGCCGGGCAGATCTATGCGCGGACGACCAATCCCCCGAACGCCACCGGTGATGGGATGGCCATGGCATTGCGCGCGGGTGCGGTGCTTCAAGATATGGAGTTCGTTCAATTCCATCCCACTGCACTGTATTTGCCGTCGAGTCCGCCGTTCTTGCTGTCGGAAGCGATGCGAGGCGAGGGTGCGCAGCTGCGCAACAATAAAGGGGCGCTGTTCATGCAGCGCTACCACCCCATGGGGGCGTTAGCGCCGAGAGACATCGTGTCGCGGGCGATCTTGGCAGAGATGGCGGCAACGAAAGCGCGTCATGTCTATCTTGATGTCACCCACTTGGGTGCAGAGTTCGTGAAGCGGCGTTTCCCGACGATTTATGCGACCTGCCTTCGCTATGACATCGATATCACGGAGGAATGGATCCCTGTGTCTCCCAGCGCGCATTATATGATGGGCGGGGTCTGGACTGATCTGAACGGTGCGACGACGGTTCCAGGGCTCTTTGCCGCCGGGGAGGTGGCGTGTAGCGGTGTGCACGGAGCGAATCGTCTGGCGAGTAATTCCTTGCTTGAAGGATTGGTATTTGGCGCGCGCGCGGCAACGGCAGCCGTGGCTTTTGCCGATCGACAGGAGCTCCCCGCACTGTTGCCTCAGGAGGCCACGCTCCGAGCGGGCCAATTCGGCACACTGGAGGATGCAGAAAAGTTGCGAAGCTCACTTCGACGAACGATGTGGGGACAGGTCGGTGTCATTCGCTCGGGCGAGTCACTCATCCGGGCCTGCGCTCAACTGTCACGGTGGGCCCAACTCGTGACCCAGCCGTTTGCAACCCGAGCAGCGCTGGAAGTGAAGAACATGGTGCAGGTGGCGCAATGCGTTGCGGAAGCGGCGCTGTGGCGAGAGAATAGTGTCGGGGCCCATTACCGGTCAGATTTTCCAGAGGCCAAGCGGGCCGGCTGGCAGCAACACAGTCGCCTATCGAGCGGAGAAGTAGTTAGCGGGAAGACCGCTCAGAAATCGCGGGGATTGCTGCTGTCTCTGCGGGGGCGTATCGGCTGACCGGACGTTCCATGATGACGCCGTCACGGACAAGAAACGTGCGGTAGTATCGGAGAACCTTCCGGACGTATTGCCGGGTTTCATCGAAGGGGGGAAGTGCCTGATAGCGGTCGACCGCATTCTCTCCAGCATTGTAGGCCGCCAGGGCCAGCGGTAAATTCCCATGGAAGCGGTCGAGCAGCTGGCGTAAGTATTTCGTCCCTCCGCCCACATTATCATCCGGATCATACATATCCCGCACATCCAGACGCACGGCGGTCTGCGGCATCAGTTGCATCAGACCGATAGCGCCAGCGCGAGAGACCGCCCGTGGATCAAAGTTCGATTCTGCTTTGATGACGGCTCGAATCAACGCGGGATGGAGCTGGTTTTGCGAAGAGTGCCTACGAATGACTGGTTCGAGTTCTCGCTCGGACAAGGTGGCGTGGAGTCGGCTGGATTCGATCTCAACTTTTCGATAGCGCGAGTCTGACGGGACATTGGTGAGGGAGATCGAGCCGTCGTGCCCGACAAACTGATAAATTTCTGCCGTGGTTGTTGGCACGGAGAAGGCCAGCGAGCCAATTCCCGCGATCACCGTCGTGGTTAGGCCAATGGCCGCGTGCCGCCTGAGGGATGTCATTATTAGAGAAAAGGTGTTGTGCATGGTTGCAACGATATCAGTCTGCCACTGGGTGTCAAGAAACTGCAGATCTTGTGCCTGGAGGCCAGTAATAAATAGTGTAGGAAAACAACGGGGTCTGTGAGGGCGTGAAACTGCTAGGGTTCTAAAAAACGCGCTCGTTTGGCAATAAATAGTCTGTGGAGCTGTTGGGTGAGATGTCCCGGTACTCCATTCCCAACCGGATGCCCGTCCACCATGGTGACCGGCATCACTTCCATACTCGTGTTGGTGAGAAAACACTCATCTGCCTTATGGATCGCCTCGATCCCGAAATGCCCTTCGTCAACCGGGATCTGCGCTTCACGAGCGAGGCTGAGCACAATGTCTCGCGTGATACCGTCCAGAAGGCCGCATGCAAGTGCCGGGGTGCAGAGCCGGCCTGCTCGGACGAAAAAGAGATTGCTGACGGTGCATTCCGTCAGATGCGACTCCCAATTGAGCAGGATGCTGTCGAAGGCGCCGGCCGCGATCGCTTCCCGTTTGGCCAGGATATTGTTCAAAAAGTTTGTGGCTTTGATCTGGGGCGAGAGCGCACTGGGCAAGTTCCGTCTTGTTTTGGCGACGATCAGGCTCACGCCGGCCTGGTACTGTTGGGGTGAGGGAGGCTGAAGTGGTTTGGTCATGATCACCACGGTAGGGATCGGGCAGAGAGCCGGATCGATGCCGATGTCGCCGGTTCCTCGGGAAATGGTGATACGGAGGTATGCGTCGGTGCGTTCGTGCCCGACGTCATTCCGCGTCATTGCTTCGTGGAGGAGCGCCGGCCACCTGTGCTCGGGAATTGGGATAGTCAGGCCGATCGCGTCCGCAGACCGGCGAAGCCGAGCGAGGTGTTGGTCCCGCATGAAGATCCGGCTTCCGTAGGAGCGAATCGTTTCATAGACGCCATCGCCGTAGAGAAAACCATGGTCGAAGACGGAGACGACGGCCTCCTCCTCTTTCACGAACCGATCATTGAGATAAATCCACATCGTTAGGTCTGTTTCAATGCGCTGAAAAATGCCTGGGCCTTCTGGAGCGTTTCCTCGTATTCCTTGGCCGGATCGGAGTCGGCGACAATCCCGGCGCCGACCTGCAAATATCCCTTCCCCCCACACCATATCAAAGTTCGAATTACGATATTGAGATCGAGATCGCCGTTCCAGCTGATGTACCCAAATGATCCGGTGTAGGGGCCACGGCGTACCGGCTCCAGCTCCTCAATAATCTCCATGCAGCGGATCTTTGGCACGCCCGTGATGGTGCCCCCAGGAAATAGCGCCTGAATCAGATCGAAGGGCGTGGCGTCCGGTTTCAAGGCGCCGCTGATATTGGACACGATGTGGCTGACGTGGGAGTATTGCTCAATCGCCATGAATTCATCGACCTGCACGCTGCCGAATCGGCAGACGCGGCCCAGGTCGTTCCGTTCGAGATCGACGAGCATGAGGTGTTCCGCCCGCTCCTTTTCATTCGCAAGTAATTCGCCGATGAGGCGTTGATCGTCACGAGCGTCGAGCCCGCGCGGTCTGGTTCCGGCAATCGGGCGCGTGTCCGCCTGCCGGTCGTGCAGGCGGACTAGCCGTTCGGGCGAGGAGCTGATCAACGTGACATCGTCGAAGTGCATGAGCCCTGAGAAAGGCGAGGGGTTAACGGCTTGGAGACGTCGATAGAGTTCCTGCTCATAGGGCTGTCGATCCGCGCCATCGTTGTAGGCGCTGGGAGGTTGCAGGGTGAATCGATGTGACAGGTTGGCTTGGTAGATGTCTCCTGCCGCAATGTACTCCTGGCAGCGCCGGACTCGATCGAGGTAGGCATCCCGCGTTTGGTTCGGATGAAAGGCCATCTGATCGAGGGAGGGGAGATTCTTGAGGGGGGCGGGCCTTCCGCTCAACCTGGCCTCCCACTCGGTCAGCCGATCTAAGCCTTCGCGATAGAGTTCCTCTCGTGGCTCTCCCAAAAACCGTTCCATGGGCGGACAAAAGATAATCTGTAGACGATCGGTTTGATGATCGACGGCGGTGATGATGTCATACAGACCGAATTGCAGATGGGGCAGCAGCAGATCGTCCTGGGCAATGGATGGAAGCGTTTCAAAGTCGCGTACGAGGTCGTAGCTGAAGTAGCCGACGGCTCCGCCCCAAAAAGGGGGCAGGCCTGGAGGAGCCTCGATCTGGGGGCCGGTGAATAGTTGGCAGAGGCTTCCGAAGGGATCTTTCGACGAGCGTTCGCGTCCTTCGTGGGTCCGAAGGGAGGCCTGTCCTTGTCGCCCAGTCAGCATCGAGAAGGGGCTACTCCCCAGAAATGAATAGCGGGCTCCGCCGTCTGTCCCCTTCCCGCTGTCGAGTAGGAACGATGGCTGAGAGGGAGACGCAATCAGGCGGTACAGCTCAAAGGGTGTCCTCCCTTGGCCGTCCATCGTGAGGACCAGGGGCTGTGGAGGACCGCTCAGGAACGATGGTTGGGAAAAACGAGTCATGGGTGAACGTGTATCGCTCTACACCTACGCGCCACTCACTATACCCGACTGGTTCGGCTGTGTCACAGCGCATGGTCTGCTTGACAAATTCAGGATGATTCTGCTTGAATTGCGCGCCCGCCATCGGCAGAGTCCTTGCGGTATCGGCTGCAGTGCACTCTCCTCCGTGGGTACGACATGCCCCCTTCACAAGATCCATTGTACGCGGGGCTCGGCCAAGCGGCCCGGATCGGAACCGATCTGCTCGCTGCGCTGATTGTCGGAGGAGGGTTGGGTTGGGTGTGTGACACATACCTTTTCGACTCCACTCCCTGGGGGATGGTCGGAGGTCTTGTGTTGGGCGTCGTGACCGGGATCAGGAATGCGTACCGGTCGGCGCAGCGGTGGCCGAAGACATAACGCGTTTCAATAGAAAGTACGAAAGCGCCATGGAAGAAAGTCCGCTTCATCCGTTCGAGCTTCACAACTGGATACCGATTTCACTTGGCGGATTGGATATTTCCATTAATAAAGCCGTCGTGATCATGTGGGTGGTCGTCTCCCTGGTGGCGGTGCTCATGGTGATGGCAGGATCGGCACGCAAGCTGGTGCCTGGCAAGTTGCAGAGCATGGCGGAGATAATCGTGGATTTTATTCGCGGCATGATTATGGATACGATTGGCAAAGAGGGGATGCGGTTTTTCCCCCTCATCGCCACTCTGTTTCTTTTCATTCTCTTCTGTAATCTTATCGGGTTGATCCCAGGCAGCTACACCGTGACGAGTCAGATTGTTGTGACAGCCGTGTTCGCCTGCCTGGTGTATGGGCTCAGCCTGGTCATGGGATTTTTCTTACATGGGGTCAAGTTCCTGGGCATTCTCGTTCCGCCCGGCTCGCCGGCCTGGCTACTGCCGTTGATGATCCCAATCGAGTTGATCAGTCAATTGGCGCGGCCCATTTCGTTGGCCGTTCGGTTGTTTGCGAATATGACGGCCGGCCACGTGATTCTCGGGGTTCTGTTCGGCTTGGCCATCAGCAGCGGATTGTTGATTGGGTGGTTGCCCTTTGCATTTACGATCGCGATGAACGGACTGGAAGTCGGTATCGCGTTCATTCAAGCCTATATTTTCACCATGTTGACCTGCGTCTATTTGGGCGACGCATTCCACTTACACGGCCACGATGAGCACGCGCACTAGCGCGTGCAAGTTCAGACAAGGGAGGAGTAGGACACAATGGATTCAGCAGCAGCAGCATTGTTGGGCATGGGGTTGGCGGCGGCAGGGTTTGCCGGAGCTGGAGTGGGGATCGGCTACATCTTCGGGAAGATGATCGAAGCGGTGGCGCGCCAGCCGGAAGCGGAAGCTCGCGTCGGAAAGTATATGTGGATCGGGTTCGCGCTGGTGGAAGCCATCGCGCTGTACGGCCTGGTCATTGCCTTCATCATCATGGGCCTCCGCAAGTGAACGGGCTACAGGGGTAATGGGATAATTGGGATAGCGGGAGAAACGGGTACCCCCGTGCCCCTTTATCCCTCTACCCCGGGAGAGTTGACATGCCGCAGTTTGAATCTCATTTTTTTTCTTCCCTGATTTTCTGGGAAGTCCTGTCGTTTGCGATTCTTTTATTCGTGCTCTACAAGTTTGCCTTCCCCGGCATCTTGAGTGCGTTGGAAGAACGGGAAAAGAAAATTAAGGATAGTCTCGATCAAGCCGAGCGTCACCGGTCAGAGGCCGAACAGAAACTCAAGGAGTACGAGGCCAAGCTGAACAACGCTGCGAAAGAGGCAGAAGGAATTCTGGCTGCCGCAAAGGAACGGGCGCAGCGGCTTATGGAGGAAAATGAGCAGCGGCTGACGACCGAAGCCGAGCGGATCAAGGGCGATGCAACGCGTGAAATCGATCATGAGCGTCGCAAGGCGATTCAGGATATTCGCGCCCAAACCACCGATTTGGCCCTGATGGTTGCGGAGAAAGTCGTGCAGCGAAGTCTGAATGATGCGGACCACCGGAAATTCGCAGACGAGGCACTCGAAGCTCTGTCAAAATCCTACCAACGATAATTCTTGGACCGGGCGGGGTCAGCCCAGGCTGATCCCGCCCGGTCTGTATCCTTCCAAATCCACACAGACGAAGCGAAACCCGGCCTTGCGGAGGCGGGCGCTGATGTGTGCGCGCAGGTCCGGCTGATTCAGCCGGGAAAACTCCTCTGCCCCGACCTCGATTCGCGCCACCTCTCCGTGCTCCCGTACACGCACATGGCGGAATCCCTCAGCCTGTAGAATGTCTTCAGCCTGCTCCACGCGACGGAGACTTTCGATCGTAATCGGTATGCCGCGAGGAATTCTGGAAGAGAGGCAGGCGGCTGCCGGCTTATCCCAATTTGAGAGTCCCAAGGCCTGGGCGAGTGACCGTACATCGGACTTCGAGAGGGAGGCTTCAACCAGGGGGCTTCGAACTCCCCACTCGCGTGCGGCTTTGATTCCTGGTCGATCGTCCCCGAGATCGTCGAGATTCGTCCCGTCTACAATCCACTGGCTCGCGCGTGGTTCGCGCAGCCCGCCGAGCAATTGATAGAGATCGGTCTTGCAATGGAAGCAGCGGGCTGCATCGTTCTGCACGAAGGCTGGAATCTCGAGTTGATCGGTGTGGACCAGTTCATGCCGCGCGCCGATCTCTGAGGCCACCTGCTTCGCGCCGTCGAGTTCGATCGTGGGAAACGTCGGTGAGACAGCGGTGACGGCCAGTGCGTGTTCACCGAGCTGTTCATGGGCGATTTTCAAGACGACGGTGCTGTCAATCCCGCCGGAGAAGGCGACCAGGACGGACTGCATGTCCGAGATCACCTGGCGGAGTGTATTGAGTTTACCGTGGAGGGATTCGGTCATCATGGATTCCTGACCTTAGAGGGACTACACCGTTGCCTATCGCTTGACCTTCGCTTTGGCGATGTTGCCCACCACCACTAAGGCGTACCGCTTGGGGTCCAGGTACTGTTTGGCGACGCGCTGGACGTCTTCCTTGGTTACCCGGTCTATCCATTGTGGGTATTCAGAAAAGTATTCGAACCCCAGGCCATAGAATTCCACTTGGGCGAGCACCTGCGCGAGCTTCGCAGTGGAATCAAATCGTAGCGGGAAGCTGCCGATCAAGAATGATTTGGCCTCGGCCAACTCCTGGTCGGACACCGGTGCGTCACGAATGGACTTGATCTCAGACAGGACGCCGGTGATGGCTTGATTCGTCGTCTCCGTCTTGGTTTGGAGGTTGACCCAGAATGAACCGGGCATCAGCCGGGCGTCGAAGTGGCTCATGATCCCATAGGCCAACCCCTGCTTGTCGCGAATCGAATCCATCAAGCGGGAGGGAAATCCACCGGCTCCCAGGATGTAATTCATCACCGTGACTGAATAAAAGTCCGGGTGAGCGCGCGGAAGGCCCCCATGACCAAGCACAATGGTGGATTGGGTGAGATCTTTCTCGATGAGTTGGACCGTTCTCCGTTCGACCGGCGAGGGCTTTTTCGTACTCCGTGCTGGCGCGGTTCCTTTTTTCCAGGCTCCCCAATGAGTCTGTACTAGTGCAGTGGCTTGCTCAAGCGTGACATCGCCAACAATGGTCAGGATGACTTGGGAAGGGGAATATTCCCGTCCATAGAAGGCCTGCACGTCGGCCAGGGTGATCTTGTTGAGCGTCTCCTCCGTTCCATTGACGGGCCAACGGTAGGGGTGTCCGTGGAAGACGAGCTGATTGAACGCCTTCATGGCGATATGGCCCGGGTCGTCGTTGTCGCTGGCCATCTCGCCCAGGAGTTGGGTGCGAATCCGTTCGAATTCCTGCTTAGGAAACGCGGGGTGTTGCAGCATGTCTGCGAGCAGGGTAAAGCCGATGTCGATGTCTTTCTTGAGTACGCGGGCGGAGGCGGTGGTGAAATCCTCTGAGGCTTTGGCTTCCAGGGCCCCGCCGACGAAATCGATTTGCTCCGCCAGCTGTTTTGACGTGCGCGTGGTCGTCCCTTCGTCCAGGAGACTGGCGACGAGGTTTGCGAGTCCTGCTTTGTCGGGAGGATCTTGCGCAGAACCGGTCTTGATCAGCGTGTGGATCTCAACGATAGGGAGGAAATGTTGCTCAAGGACGAGCACCGTGATGCCGTTTTCGGTCACAAATTTTGTCGGCGCGAGCTCTGCCGCTACACTGGGACCGCTTGCCAAGAGCAAGGCGCAGAGTACCATCACGAGGGTCAGAGTTGTCTGTCGTCGAGGCGCGACAGGTTGCCTTGTCGTTGGCATGATTAAGGCTTTCCCTGTTGCGCGGCGGTGGAGGGTGCCTCTGGCTGTTTGGGGGGTATGGGAATCAGTGTGCCGACAGTCCGATTGTCTTCCGTCAAGTATTGGCGGGCGACTCGCTGAATGTCTTTGGTCGTCACCGCCCGGATCCGTTCGACAAACTGGTCGATTTTCTGCCACCCAGCGCCGACGGATTCAGCCTGTCCGAGCAACATGGCACGCCGGAAGTTGGAGTCCTGTTCGAAGACATGGGTGGCTTCGACCTGGTTCTTCGCCCGTTGGAGTTCTTGCTCTGTCGGCGGATCGGCCTGGAGGCGTTTGATCTCTCGATGAAGGGCTTCTTCGACCACCTCCGGTTTCTGGCCGGGGCTCACGAGGACATAGAAGTAGAAAAGGCCAGGATCGGTCTGCAGCAAGCTGTATTCTGCTCCGACTGCGATCGACGATTTTTGCTCATAGACGAGGCTCTGGTACAGGCGCGAACTTTTCCCATGCGACAGAATCGAATCCAGAATGTCGAGCGCGTACGAGTCTTCGCTGGTAAAGTTCGGCACGCGATAGCCCATCATGACGAAAGGGACTTGCGCATCTCGCTTGAGGAGGAAGCGGCGTTCACCTTTTTGTTCCGATTCCATGGTGGCGATCGGCTTGGGTTCCGGTCCTCGCGGAATCGGTTCGAACAGCTGTTTGATCGTGGGGAGCAGGCTGTCGGCTTTGATGTCGCCCACCACGACGAGGGTCGCATTGTTGGGTGAGTAATACGTGTCGTAATGTCGTTGCAAGTCATCCAGGGTCATCGCATCCAGGTCGCTGAACCAGCCGATCACCGGCCAATGGTACGGATGGCTGAGATAGGCCTGGGCAAAGAGCGCCTCGACGAGTGCACCTTGTGGGTCGTCCTCCGTGCGAAGTCGTCGTTCTTCCTTCACGACCTCTCGCTCCGTCGTCAACTCACTCATGTCGAGCACGAGCCCCTGCATGCGATCGGCCTCAAGCTCCAGGGCCAGCTCGACGCGGTCGGCTGCGAGATTCTCGAAGTAGGCGGTGAAGTCCTGGCTCGTGAAGGCGTTGTCCATCCCGCCGTTCTTGCGGATGAGACGGGAAAAAGTGCCCTTAGGGTATTTGGCTGTGCCCTTGAACATCATATGTTCCAGCATATGGGAGAGGCCCGCACGTCCCATGACTTCGTTGCGTGAGCCGACTTTGTACCAGACTTGGACGGTCGCAACCGGAGCTTTGGAAACTTCGACTAACAGGACTTTCATCCCATTGGAGAGGATGAACTCACGAGGTTCTGTTGCGGCGGCGGGCGATGTGAAGGCGAAGACGAGACTGCTCGCGGCAATCAACCAGGATATTTGCATGATGTGTCGAGAATACAGCCAGGTCATATTTGGGCGGCGCGCACACTGCATGCTAGCAACGGGATTCGATTTGTGTCAAGGCACGTTCAGCGTATTCGGGTGAGAGATTGCCCAATTGGCCGCAGGCGCCGAGGACATCGCGCCCCCGGCTCTTACGGATGAACACATCGAGGCCTGCCTGTCGCACGATGGCTTGAAAGGCTGAGATGTCGCCCTCCGATGGACGGCGAAAGGGACTCCCGGGAAATTCATTGAACGGAATCAGATTGATTTTGCACGCAATCCCGCGGACGAGCTTGGTGAGCCGGCGAGCATCGTCGACTTGATCATTCACCCCGGCCAGCAGCACGTACTCGAAGGTGAGTCGTCGGGTCGGCGGCAAGGGGTAACGGCGGCAGGCGGCGAGCAATGTTTTGAGAGAGGCGATCCCATTGACGGCCGGCATCAGGCTGGCGCGCTGGTCGTCCGTCGTGGCATTCAGCGAGATGGCCAGATTAACGCCGAGTGGCGCGATATCCTTCAATCGCGCCGCCAGGCCGGCAGTCGAGACCGTGATGCGTCTCGGCGACCATCCGAGCCCCCACGGTTTGTTGGTGAGTCGCCGAATAGCCTCTGACAAGGCCTCCATGTTAGCCAAGGGCTCGCCCATTCCCATAAAGACGAGGTTGGTAATCCGTTCACCGGGATCGAGGCGATCTTGGGCGGTCAGCACCTGTTCCATGATTTCATGTGGCTTCAAGTTGCGTTTCAATCCCATGGTGCCGGTCAGGCAGAAGCCGCAATCCAAGGTGCAGCCGACCTGTGTTGATACACAGAGCGTCAAGCGGTCTTCATCGGGAATCAGCACCGTTTCGACGGTGAGTCCATCGTTGAGTATGAGTACTAATTTTCTCGTGTGATCGATCGAACGGAAGACCGTACAGCCGGCCGCGCGCGGAATCGTTGCCAGTGAAGCCAGCGCCGTTCGCTCCGCTTGGCCGAGGTCCGTCATCTGGTTGATATCTTTGGCTCGACGTTGATAGAGCCAGCGCAAAATCTGACCGGCTCGGTAGCGGGGCCATCCGAATTGCTGTACGAGCCGGCCCATCCCTTCTTCATCAAGGGCCAGGAGGTTCGTGGGAGCTGTGCGTGAGGGGAAGGCGTCTTTTTCGTGACCCATGAGGGCAGCCTACCACAGCCTTAAAAAGTGGAACAAGGTACAGGATTCACACGGCTCTGCTGGCAACAGGGGAGGCACACTGCTATATATGTGACAGATCGAGAGAAAGACGACGGATGCGAGACTATATACATCAACGGGCCATACGAAATCTGTTCCTCGCCACGTCTATTGGCTTCTGTGGGTTTGCTCTGCTCTCCGACCAGGCGTCCGCCGGTCCTTCCTCTCCGTCGATGACGAATGACAGCAAAGCTTGCGAGAGCGCGGAAGAGTGCTTTCAGGCCGCCGCATTGCCGAAGGAACGACTTGGCAAGGCTCTCAATAAAGAGCAAGTCCTGTTGCTCAAGCTTGATCGGCTGCAACGGCTGATGGAGCGATTCCCTGCCACACTCTGGGCCAAGCGCGCAGGATTGCTGTCCGGAGTGTTGCTCCTTGAACGGAATCCTGCCGTGGCGATTCAATTTCTTCGCGCGGCACAGCGAGACGTTCCGGTCTTGGATGACTATATCCGATTATGGACGGGGGAGGCGTTGTTGAACCTCGGAGAGGCCAAACAGGCGGCGGACATGTTCGAAAGCATTCCGCAGGCGGTGCCTGACTCCTATCTGCTGACCAAGGCTGCCTATCGAGCAGGGGAAGCGTGGTATCAAGCGTCGAGTTGTCCAGAAGCGACGGCGTGGTTTGCAAAAGCGGTGGAACTGAATGATAAGGAGCCAGGGACTCCCCAGGCTCTTCTTCGGCGAGGCGCCTGCCAACTGCGAGACAACAACATACCGGAAGGTCGCGAGACCCTGATGCAGCTCTGGGTTCGGTTTGCATACAGCGCAGAAGCGAAAGAAGCGGAAGCGCTACTGGCCTCGAATCTTGGTGGCGAGACTTGGGTGGTTCAGTCGAGTGAGCGGCTTGCCCGGGCTCAGGTGTATCTTGGACAATCCTTCCATGCCGAGGCGATCGAGGAACTCCGAAAGTTCCTTGTGGCTGATCCACAGTCGCCTCGGCGCGCCGAGGCAAAGCTGAAGCTCGGCATCGCGCAGGTACGACTGAAACAGTATGACCAAGCCCGAGAGACGTTCCATGGGCTGGTGAAAAACGGAGGGACGGAGTCCCACGAAGCGTCGGTCTGGCTCGCCCGCATCTATCTTCGACAAGGACAGGGAGACAAGTTGTTAGATCTCGCCCGCCCGCTGCCGACATCTTCGCTCTCTGCGGAGCAGAAGGGCCAGATCACCTTGTTCGCCGGGATTTGGTTGGAAGATCAGGGCCGCTTTGACGACGCGATTGTGCGGTACCGACAGGTGGCAAAGGTCGGAGAGCCGGCGTCTCAGCGAGCCGAGGCACGGTGGCGCGTGGGCTGGGTGTATTACCGTATGGCGCGCTATCGTGAGGCGGGTGACGAATTGCGTCTGCTCGCCGATCAGCACGACAGCGATTTTGAGCCACAGGCACTCTATTGGATGGCGCGCGCGGCCGAATTGAGCCAGCAGCCTCACGCTCGTGATGTGTATGTGCAACTCTGTCAACGATACGTCTATACCTATTATTGCCAGTTGGCGCGCGAACGGATTGATCTCCCGTTGTCGGATCCCCCTGCATCAGAACCGATTTCGGCGACTGTCCCGGAGAACGGTGGCACGCCTGCGGATGGTGAGGCTTCACGCTCGGTGTCTACCAGGGCGGAAATCGAGCAGCAGTCGGCCTACCGTCGAGCCATTGAGCTCAAGACGCTGGGGTTGGACTCGGACGCCGCGCGAGAGTTGGCGGGGTTGACCGATCGCTATAGCCGAGACCCCGACGTCCTCATGGCGCTTGCGACGATGTTGAACGAGGTGGGTGCCTACCACCATGCGCTCCGACTCGCGAGGGCCAGGTTCCGCGATAAATTGGAGCGAACCGGCGGTGTCGTTGACCCGTCGCTGTGGAAGGTGGCCTATCCGACAGGTCTCCTTCCCACGATCAAGGGCCAGGGCGCGAGCGGTGTCGATCCCTATCTGGTGGCGGCGATCATTCGAGAGGAGAGTCAGTACGATTGGCGGGCTGTGTCGCGAGTCGGTGCGATTGGCCTGATGCAGGTGATGCCGGGAACCGCGAATAATGTCGCGCAGCGACTCGGGCTTTCCGCGGTCGGACGGGATGACCTTTTCGATCAAGAGACCAATATTCGTATCGGCGTCCACTATGTCGAACAGTTACTCGAACAGTTTTCCGGGAATGTTGCGCACACAATTGCTTCATACAATGCAGGGCCAATGGTTGTCGGAAGCTGGATTGCGCTGCACCGCGGCCGAAGTCAGGATGAGTTCGTCGAATTGATCCCGTATCAGGAAACGCGGCAGTATGTGAAACGCGTACTGCGAAGCTACCGAGAATACATACGGCTAGACAAGGCCTCCTGATGGCCATTTCTTGACAAGATCTAGACAAGTTTCTATAGTGCGCCACAACCTGTAGGGGCTTCTTAGGGAGGGCAGTGAGGGAATGGCGCTCGATCGGCTGGACGCGCTCGAAAGTCGTATAAGAGACTTGGTTAAGCTCGTTCAAGAGCTGAAGAAAAAGAATGCAGCGGCTGAAGAAGAATTAAAGGTTGTTCGACAACGATTTGCAGAGAAGAATGATTCGAATCGACGGTGGGCGCAAGAGCGCGTCGATATCAGGTCTCGTGTAGAAAAAGTTCTCGACGACATCGAGCTGTTGGAATGTTTTGAAGAACGCAAGGAGGTGGCCCTTGACTAAGACCATTGACGTGGAAATTTACGGCCAACGATACGCGATTCGTGGCGAAGCGGACGAGGGCGATATCCGGCGCCTCGCGAGCTTTGTAGATGGCCAGATGCGCCATCTCGCGGAAGGGATGAATACGACGACCCCCTCCAAACTCGCCGTGCTGACTGCCCTCAATTTGGCCCATCAGTTGTTTGAGCTCGAACGGAAGCGTGCTCAAGGTGAGGCGGATGTCGAGCGGCGGATGAAATCGCTCATGGAATCGATCGAGGAGCAGGTACCGACCTCGCTCTTTGGCTAGATTCAACTTGCAAAGGGCGCCCCCCTTTGTTATCGTGAATTGTGTGTGTCGGGACGTAGTGAATTCTACGATAGGGATATGACTAGGTCATGCTCGAACCGGTTCAGTGATCCGGGGATACGATGCAGTCACCGCGGAATGGATGTGGGTTTTTGATGCTGGCGAAATTGAGGCAGTTAGAATGTGCACAAGGGTTCGTCCACCTCATGTATAACCTCTTGGAGATATTGGGCAAGGTCATGGAGTTTATGCTGCCGTCAGGGAGTGCGGTCTGCGGAAACAGCCAGGGGCTGCTTCCGGTTCGCGCTCTGAATCCTCTCATGCGGATGAGAGCGTACCGACGCAGATGGACCTCGTGGGATCTGTCCCGCACAGGACGTACTCGTCATCTCAATCCAGCAAGGCATCCATCCCCGTGGAGTCCGTTCTCGGAGTAAGTCTGCAGACCGCGTTTCGGGCCGTCCTCTTCTATCCCCTTATCTTCCCACTGCGCTCCCATCTCATTTAGGACCGTCGACTAACCTTGTATCAAAACGAGGCTGAGAAGCAGGGTTCTTTTCGTCTCGCGACTGTACTGTAAGGGGGTGAGCCCAATGGAGACTTCAATTTTAGCCTATCTGTTGACAGGACTCGTTGGAGGATTGCTCGGAATCGGGCTCTTTGAGTTGATTCGTCGCTCAATGGGCGCCACGCATAAGGCTCAGGAAGAGGAACAGTCACGCCAGGTCGTGCAGAACGCTCAGCGTGAGGCAGACAATATTGTCAAAGAAGCCAAGCTGGAAGCGAAAGACCTTGTGCTGCAGTCGAAGGCGGAGCTTGAGAAGGAGCAGAAGGCCAAAATGGCCGAGCTCGCCGTCGCAGAAAAGCGTCTGATCCAGCGAGATGAGGCCATCGAGAAACGGATCAGCGCGGCAGACAAGCGGGATAGTGATGTCCAGAAGCGAGAGCTGGACCTGGTGAAGCGTGAAGAGAAGCTGGCGGCCAAGGAGGTGGCCTGTACTCGAGTGGAGAAGGAGCACCGTGAGGCGTTGGAACGCGTCGCGGGGATGACGGCCGACGAGGCGAAGAAGCAGCTCATCCAAGAAATGGAAAGCCAGGCGCGGCTCGAGGCCGTTGGGCATGCCAAGCGGACGATAGAAGAGGCGCGGGAGAATGCAGAACGGGAAGCGCGCGAGATCATTACCTGCTCGATTCAACGGGTGGTGCGTGATTACGTCTCCGAATCCACGATTTCTGTCGTGCCGATTCCGAACGACGCGATGAAGGGGCGGATCATTGGGCGGGAAGGGCGCAACATCCGTGCGATCGAGGCCGCAACCGGGATCGACCTGATTATCGATGAGACGCCTGAAGCCGTCATCGTGTCGGGCTTCGATCCGCTGCGTCGCGAGATCGCCAAGGTCTCTCTCGAACGATTGATGCATGACGGGCGCATCCATCCGACGCGGATCGAGGAGATCGTCGAGAAAGTCAAAGTCGACATCGATAAGCTCATGTATGACGAGGCCGAAAAAATCATCTTTGAGTTGGGGCTCTCGGATTTTCACCCGGAGTTGATCAAGGTGCTCGGTCGGCTCAAGTACCGGACCAGCTATGGACAAAACAATCTCTATCATTCGCGTGAAGCCGCGTACATTTGCGGCATCATGGCTTCGGAGCTTGGTCTCGATGTGAAGTTGGCGAGACGGGGGGCGCTGCTGCACGACATCGGGAAAGCCGTTAGCCACGAAGAAGAAGGCCCGCATGCCATGCTGGGTGCTGAGATTGCCAAGAAGTACGGCGAGAGCGAGAAAATTGTGAATGCCATTGCGGGGCACCACGAACAAGTGGAGCCGATCTGTCCCGAATCGGTTTTGGTTGCTGCGGCTGAAGCGTTGTCCGCGGCCAGGCCTGGGGCGAGACGGGAAGCCTTGGAGACCTACGTAAAACGGCTGGAGAAACTGGAGTCGCTTGCCACGACGATCAAAGGGGTGCAGAAGGCTTATGCCATCCAGGCGGGCCGAGAAATTCGCGTCATCGTTCGACAGGAAGACATTACCGATGCCGAGTCGTTCCAACTGTCTCGGGACTTGGCAAAGAAGATTGAGCAGGAACTGACCTATCCCGGCACGATCAGAGTGACCGTGATTCGAGAGAGCCGGTATGTGGAGTATGCCAAGTGAAGGTACTCTTCATTGGCGATATCTTTGGAGAACCTGGGCGGCGTGCCTTGGCCCGGGCTGTGCCCAGGTTGGTGGCCCAGCGACAAATCGACATCGTCATCGGCAATGGAGAGAACGCCGCCGGCGGGTTTGGCATCACGCCGGAGTTGGCAGAAGAGTTGTTCGATCTCGGCCTTTCGGTCATTACGACCGGGAATCATGCGTGGGATAAAAAGGAAATTCTCGACTACTTTCCCCGGGAGCCACGCCTACTTCGGCCGGCTAACTATCCGGATGGTGTGCCGGGTCATGGGAGTGTGGTGGTCGAGTCGGCTGGCGGGGAGCAGCTTGGCGTTCTCCAGCTGATGGGGCGGGCGTACATGCCGACTTTGGACTGTCCGTTCCAGGTGGCCAAAAAAGAATTGGCCGCGCTGAAGAAGCGAACGGCTGCCGTAATTGTCGATATGCATGCGGAAGCAACGTCAGAGAAAATGGCGATGGGGCACTATCTGGACGGAGAGGTCGTCGCCGTGGTCGGTACCCATACGCATGTGCAAACGGCCGATGATCAGATTCTCCCGAAAGGGACCGCATATTTGACGGATATCGGGATGACCGGTCCGCTCCATTCCGTGATCGGGGTGAAGAAAGAGTTGGCGATCGAAAAGTTTCTGACCGGAATGCCACGGCGCTTTGAAGTGGCCTCGGGTCCCTCCGTCTTTTGCGCGGTGCTGCTCGAACTTGATGCGCGTCTTGGGAAGGCGCTGTCGATCGAACGAATTCGCATCATCGATTAAAGGAGACCCACCACGAGCCCTCTCGATTTCCCTGCTTCCCTCTCTCAGGTTACTCCTCCGAATCGGATTTTAACGGTTTCGGAGTTGACGGGGCTGCTTCGCACCTCAATCGAAGAACAATTCTCCGACATCTGGTTGGAAGGTGAGCTCTCCAATCTCCGTGCTCCCGGATCGGGACACGTCTATTGCACACTCAAGGACAAGGCGAGCCAAATTCGCGCGGTGCTGTTCCGATCCAGCGCGGTGCGGTTGCGTTTTGCCTTGCAAGAAGGGCTACAAGTTATCGTGCGGGGGCGGCTCACGGTCTATGAACCACGCGGAGAATATCAGATCGTGCTCGACACGGTGGAGCCGAAGGGAATCGGCGCGCTGCAGTTGGCATTTGAACAGTTGAAGGAACGATTGGCGACGGAGGGGTTGTTCGATCGGGACAGAAAGAAGTCGATCCCGGCATTTCCTCGGACGGTGGGTGTCGTCACATCGCTGACCGGAGCAGCCATTCGGGATATCCTGGCTGTTCTCCGGCGCCGCTGGCCGACGCTCCATGTTCTTATCGCCCCGGTTCAAGTTCAGGGGGAAAGTGCCGGGCGTCAAATCGCTGAGGCGCTGACTGCCTTGAACGACTTGGGTTCTGTGGATGTCATCATTGTCGGGCGAGGCGGAGGATCGTGGGAAGACCTCTGGAGTTTCAACGAGGAGATCGTGGTGCGCGCCATTGCGGCCTCCCATGTCCCAGTGGTGTCGGCTGTCGGGCATGAAATCGATGTGACGCTTGCCGATTTCGTCGCTGATCTCCGAGCGCCGACGCCGTCGGCGGCAGCGGAGGCTGTGGTTCCGGTGTTGGCTGAGATTGTGGAACGATTGCGGGAGCTGACGGTCCGTGCGGGACAGGTGATGCTTCGCCATTGTGCCTTCGAGCGGCAGCGGCTCGATGCCGGCATTCGAAGGGTGACGGATGTACGATTCCGCCTCCAGGAAGCGGCGCAACGGACAGATGATATGGTAGATCGATTGCGCGAGATGGTCCAACAACTGCTTACGGCCGGGCGTGAACGGGTTCACGAGGTGCAGCGCGATCTATCCGGTCTCAATCCTATTCTCGCGATCAAGCAAGGTCTGGCGACAGTCCCGCAATTCTCGAAGCGCATTGAAGGGCAGATGGGGGTGATATTGGCGCAGCATCGTCACCGGGTCCACGCGACGCTGGCGCAGCTCAATACCCTGAGTCCCTTGGCGATTCTTGGACGTGGCTACAGTATCCTTCAAACGGTCCCGGCTGGTCAGATTCTCCATCGAGCGAACGACGTGGAGGTTGGACAGGAGTTGGTGGCTCAATTGGCAAGCGGGCGATTGAGTTGCATGGTCACGCGTGTGTTGGACGATTCCTCAGTTTGAAATCTCGGTGCGGTCGAGTATAATGGGCCTCCACCCATATAATAATAACGAGGCGTGTTGTGGCAGTGGTGAAATTTGAACAGGCGATGGCGCGGTTGGAAGCCATTGTTGGTGAGTTGGAAAAAAGCGATCTTCCTCTAGACGAATCGCTCAAGATCTTCGAGGAGGGAATTCGCCTCTCAAAGAATTGTCTCAAGATTTTAGAAGAAGCCGAGCATAAAGTAGAAGTGCTCGTGCAAGATAAGAACGGCAAGAAACGAATCCACGCCTATTCCCCAGACCACGAAGCCGATGACCCGTCCTCCTAGTTTCATTAGCGCTGGCTTCTATCTCCGTCCATGCTCCGATGAGTGGTTTTCCTAGTCTCTATGGCCTCCCCCCCGCGTGTTCACAAAGAACGGTTGGACCGTGTACTTGTGGCTCAGGGCTTGGTGCCCAGTCGGGAGGCTGCGGCCAGAACGGTCTTGGCGGGCGGAGTTTCGGTTGACGGGATCATGGTGGATAAGCCTGCAATGTTGGTGTTGCCGGATGCGCGGATAGAAATCGTACGGCCTGCGTCTTTTGTCAGTCGATCGGGTGACAAATTGGCTGCGGCCCTTGATGCCTTTCATATTGACCCGAGAGGGGCAATCGGTCTGGACGTCGGGTGTTCGACCGGCGGGTTCACCGACTGTTTGTTGCAGCGAGGAGCCACCCGCATCTATGCCATCGACGTGGGGTATGGACAGTTTGAGTGGAGGCTCCGGCAAGATTCGCGTGTTGTCTTGCTCGAACGGACTAACATTCGGTATGTTGATCGTGCAGCGGTCCCTGAGCCGATCGACCTGGCGGTGATCGACGTGTCCTTTATTTCTCTGACGTTGGTATTGCCTGCGGTCGTCCACCTACTCAATAGCTCCGCAACAGTCGTGGCGTTAGTGAAGCCGCAGTTTGAAGTCGGTAAGGGGCAGGTGGGACGAGGGGGAATCGTGCGAGATGATGCGCAGCGCGAGGCGGTGACGGAAAAGGTCATAGCCTGCGCCGCTCATTTGGGGCTTCAGCTGAAAGGCGTGCTCGATTCTCCCGTGATAGGGCGAAAAGGGAATCGGGAGATTCTTGTTGGTTTTGCACGCGAGATAACAACCTGATCGGGTAGGCGGTGGACAGATGATGGCACGGACTCATAGGCGATGGGGGCATGCATGAAGGTACTCGTGACTGGAGGCGCCGGTTTTATCGGGTCGCATTTGGTCGATCGTCTTGTCCAGGAAGGGCATGAGGTTGTTGTTGTGGACAATCTGTCCACGGGGAAGCGGCGAAACCTCAATCGCGCCGCTCGTTTCTGCAAGCTAGATATTCAGAGTTGGCGACTTGAACGGGTGTTTCGCAACGAACGGCCCAATATTGTCATGCATCTTGCTGCACAGATGGACGTCCGCAAATCTGTGGAAGATCCAATCTTCGATGCCCAGGTGAATGTCCTTGGAATGCTGAACGTGCTGCAGCAAGCGGTCAGGCATGGTGTGCGGAAGGTGGTGTTCTCTTCCTCCGGTGGGGCCATCTACGGCGAGCAGGAGATCTACCCTGCCCCCGAGTCCCATGTCACGCGGCCTCTGTCGCCTTACGGTATCAGCAAGCTGTGCGGGGAACAGTATCTGTCCTATTATCAACGAGTGAGCGGGCTTCAAATGGTGAGCTTGCGCTATGCCAATGTATATGGTCCACGTCAGGATCCTGATGGAGAGGCCGGCGTGGTCGCGATCTTTATTCAGAAGCTGCTGAATAACGAGCAAGCGATCATCAACGGGAATGGGCGGCAAACGCGAGACTTCGTCTATGTCGAAGATGTCGTTGAGGCAAACCTTGCGGTGATGGGTCAGGAAACGCAAGGGACGTATAATGTTGGAACGGGGGAAGAAACCTCAATCAACGATTTGCTCAGGATTTTAGTCACCCACACGAATTCGACATGCAAGGAAGTTCACGGGCCAGCCAAAAATGGCGAACAGGTACGGAGCGTGATTGATTCGAACAAGCTCCGTCAAGAATTGTCCTGGGAGCCAAAAACCGAGCTCAGTGAAGGGCTCAAGCGCACCGTCGACTATTTCCGCGAGCGCATGAGCTAGAATCGACTGTACCGTTCGGGGCAGAGAGGGTAGAGCGCGTGTGCCACGGGCCCTGGTGGGGCTGGGGTTAATATCGAGGGACGGTTCCATCCACCTGGGTCGACCAGGCGTCGATTCCCCCCACCAAATTCTTCACATTCGGGAATCCTTGTTGAAGCAGGAAATTCGTCGCGTCGGCGCTTCTCATGCCATGGTGGCAGATTGCAATGATCACCGAGTCGCGGTTCAACCGAGCGAGCGATTGAGGGAGTGTTCCGAGGGGAATTAGGATTGAGCCATCCAATTTCGCAAGGGAATACTCCCATTCCTCTCTCACGTCAACCAGTACTAATTTGTCGCCTTTATCAAGGCTGATTTTCAGTTCTTTCGGGGAAATGGCAAACCCCATTGCGTGACCTCCTTACTTGAGGACATCATAATATGTGAGAGGTGAAAAGCCTGTCAATGAGCCTGATGGTCCCCCTCAGTCTGGCCTTTTCTGAGATAGAGAGTAGTCAACTGATGAGGTCGCATCCTTTTCTTTCTCAGGAGAAGCGGGGCAAAAATTGTACATTTTTGTCAACATCTTGTCTTGTATGTGATTATAACAACTCTATTTAGGCATAGAAGAGAACTGGCAAGGGTTAGATTGATAAGCATAAGACCATAAGATATTAATAAATTGTGATAATTATTGGTTTGCATACGTAGTAGGTCCAGAAATTGCCTTATCATTCTATCAAGAGAAAATGGCAGGGGTCATTGCAGGGCGGAAAGGTTGTCTTACAATGGTCACGCCCCTTATGAAGAAATCAGCAGGGCAGGTCCTTGTTATCTTGGTTACGGCAGTAAATCAGAAAGAAGCGGTAAGGATTGGCAAAGGAATGGTGGAGGCGAAGCTGGCTGCCTGTGCGAATATCATCCCAGGGATTCAATCGATATATCGTTGGAAGGGAAAAGTGGTCAAAGTGCAAGAAGTTCTCCTCATATTAAAATCTACCAAACCTCGGTATCGTGCACTAGAAAAAGCGATCAAGCTGATGCATACATATGAGACTCCTGAAATCATCGCGTTGCCGGTTAAGGAAGGGCTTGATCGATATATAGGGTGGGTTCGTAGTGAGACCCACCGCTAATTGTGAGTGAAGGTGTTTTTTCATCACCAAAGTGAGGGGTTGACTGAAGCGACCTGGATAGGTACACTCGCAGAGGACTATTCTTAGGAAGCGTAGGAGCCCATTCAGCAGGGGGTGAAGGTCATGGGACAAATGAACGGCGCAGAAAACAGCGATTCCTATACCGTCGTAATATTTCGGGGCTCAACTGCCAAGCCACTGCGGTTTAGTTTTCCTCGAAAATTAGTCAGTAAGCTATTGATTGTCGGAGTTATTTTCATCCTAGCCGACATTCTTGTCATCTCGCACTACGTGATCAGAACCGGCGAAGTCTGGGAACTCTCAGCATTCCGTGCAGAAGCCTTGAGTGCACGGGAACAGACAGGAGCTTTTGCTAGCGCCGTCGACGATCTGAAGAAGCGTTTAACGAGCATGAGGGATGTCAATCAGCGACTTCGTGTCATGTTGGGAATCGAGACCCCGAAAAAAGGGGATGTGGCTAATGGTCGAGGTGGTGTGGATGTTCCCATTCCTGATGGCAATACTCTTCCTGCCTCTGAGAAGATTCCCGTGAACGACGCCGGGGCTCAGCACGTCAGTTCAGTGGAAACCAGTCAGAGTGCTCCGGCTGGCCAAATGAGCCTATCTGCCGGTTCGAGCGGTCTCACCGAGCAGGAGATGATTGCCTCAATCAAGGAGGGGATAGATTGGCTGTCGAAAGAAGCTACGACCCAGGAACAATCGCTTCAAGAGTTGTCCTTGGCCGCCGAACAGAAAT
>Ga0315275_10000543_pt1 | contig 31323 bp, 24 predicted proteins | sample YL17G03_0_MG_FD_205557 | JGI IMG/M metagenome (GOLD analysis project Ga0315275, IMG submission 205557) | Sediment microbial communities from Yellowstone Lake, YNP, Wyoming, USA - YL17G03_0 | ecosystem: Environmental > Aquatic > Freshwater > Lake > Sediment | place: USA: Wyoming | collected...
CCGGAACAACCTCGTCATCGCCCACAACGGGACGAACACGGACGGGGCTGCCACCGGGGGGGCAACCCATCATCTGACGATCGTCGGCAACACGTTCGTAGGACGACTGGCGTTCCTTGTGTCTTATTGGCCAGTGGGAGTTGGCCTCAAGAACTGCCCCGATTCCGTCGTCCGGAACAACATCATCTATGACCAGGCGTATGCGGCCTTCCAACTGGATAGCTTGACTCTCACGAGCTTGAGCATATCCAACAATTGCGTCTACAATTCCGACAGGAGCACCCCACGAGGGAGCCAACAGCCCTATGACCTATGGAACCAAGATCCCTTATTCAACGGTCCCGGGGCGTCGGATTATCATCTCCAGCCCGGCTCGCCCTGTATCGACGCAGGCATGTCGATCGCCGGCCTGACTGACGATTTCGACGGGCTTCCCCGGCCGGCCGGGAGGGCTTATGATATCGGGGCCTGCGAGTACCAAGCCAAGGCGAGCGGCGAGGCCCCTTCGATCATCGCTCAGCCCGCAAGCCTGACGGTTTCGAGCGGCCAGACGGCAACCCTGAGCGTTACGGTGACGGGAACGGCCCCGCTGACCTACCAGTGGTACCGAGGGACCAGCGGCAATGCGGCGGATCCTATCGCGGGCGCCTCGTCGAGCTCCTACACGACGCCGAGCCTCGTCCAGAGCGCAAGCTACTGGGTCCGGGTCGCCAACGGCTTCGGGCATCAGGACAGTGCTACCGCCGTCATCACGGTCACGGCGGCCGTGACCCTGCCCACGGTGACGACCTCGGCGGTCTCCTCCGTCACGGCGACGGGCGGGACGGCTGGCGGGTCGGTCTCCGCGGACGGCGGGGCGGAGGTGACGGCGCGGGGCGCGTGCTGGGGACTAACGGCGAACCCGACGACCTCCGGCACGCGCACAAGCGATGGGTCTGGAACGGGAACCTACACTAGCTCAATGGCGGGCCTGACCCCGATGACAGCCTATCATGTCCGAGCTTATGCAACTAACTCCGTGGGGACCGCCTATGGCGGCGATATCTCCTTCACGACGGCGGGGGTCGTGACCTTGCCTTCCATAATGACGACCATCGTCTCTTCCATGACTTCGACGAGCGCGATTACTGGCGGGACCGTCTCGTCCGACGGCGGGGCGACGGTGACGGCACGGGGCGTGTGCTGGGATTTGACGACGAATCCCTCGCTTTCGGGCCCGCATACGAGCGACGGTTCCGGGACGGGGAGCTATACGAGCGCCCTGACGGGCCTGAGTTCGGACACCGCATATCACGTGCGTGCCTATGCGACGAACTCGTCCGGGACCGCTTACGGGAGCGATATCGCCTTCACGACTCCACAGGGGACGACCCTAGCTTCTGTAACGACGGCGACGGCTTCCTCGATCACAGCAACTGGCGCCGCCGGCGGGGGTAATGTCATTTCGAACGGCGGGGCGACAGTGACGGCACGGGGCGTTTGTTGGGGTTTGACGACGGATCCCTCGCTTTCGGGCTCGCATTCGAGCGACGGTTCCGGGACGGGGAGCTTCACGAGCGCCCTGACGAGCCTGAGCCCGAATACGACCTATCATGTGCGGGCTTACGCGGTGAACTCATACGGAACCGCCTATGGGAGCGATGTTACATTCGCGACCACGGCGCAACAGACCTTTGCGATCCCATTTAGCGAATCGTTCCCGGGGCCGATAATGCCTTCAGGCTGGACGATACAGAACGAGGGGAATGGGATCGTCGACAAGTGGACTATGTCGGAGACGGCGATGGCCGGGGGCTACCCCAACGAAGTGCACTACTCCTGGCAAGAAGTTGCTAATGGGACCTCCAGGCTCTTAACCCCTGCCATCGATACGACGGGCCTCTCGATCCTCTACATGAACTTTAGGCACGCCCTGGGAACCTTTGAGGCCGGGGGGGTCACGATAAAGGTCCAGACGAGCCCCGACGGGACGACCTGGACGGACGAAACCTGGTCGGTCCTTACTTCGAGCGCCGACATCGGCCCGGAGACCGTGTGCACCACCCTCACCCAGAACCTGAACCGGCCGACGACCTACGTGGCTCTTACGATCACGGGGAACCTCCACGAATTCGACGTCTGGGACCTCGACGACCTCGCGATCACGGCGACGCCTCCGGGGACATTGCAAGCGCCCTCCCTGTCCTCTCCCCGCAACGGGGCCTCTAAGCAGCCCACAATTATCAAGCTCAGCTGGAAGGATACAAACAACAGCCCTTCGGAAGCAGGATTCCGAGTCCGGATCAGACCGGAGGAGGGCGTTTACACCTACTATGACACCGTCCGGGACGCCAGGTCCTTCCTCATGACTGGCCTGTCGACGAACAAGAGGTACTACTGGAACACGATGGCCTTGGGTGATAACAAAGGGACGGTGGATTCGACGTGGTCGAATTCCGGGAAGGACCGGCAATTCACGACCGGCACCAAGGCGACCCTTCTCCCGCCGATCCTGGCGGGGCCTGTCAGCGACGCGCCGGTCCCGGCCGCGGGCATCGTGCCGGTCCTGACGACGAGCCCCGTTTTCCGATGGCAGGATACCAACAGCGACCCCCAGGAGGTCGGATACGAGGTCCGCATCAAGCAGGCGGGCGGCAAATACGTCATTCATTCCGCCGGTCCGAACGCTGTCGAGTTCCTGGCGGCTAATCTCAAGAAGAAGACGACATATCATTGGAATATCCGGGCCAAGGGCGACAAAAAGACCACCCTGAACTCTAGCTGGGCGAATTCGGGCAGGGACGGGGCCTTCCAGACGGGGGAGTGACGGAATTCCCTTGACAACCCTGATTTGATTCTTATAGGATGAGGGGACCCAGGATGGGATTGTTCTCGAAGGTGCCTGGCAGGAACGGTCTTTATTATTTTTTGCCTACCTACGGGACCACGAAAATGGGAACCACGCTCAGCGGGGCGAGACTCCATGTTTTCATCGGCGGTAGCCTGCGCGCGAGGCGGCATTTTAGGGCCGGGACCCTATAACTGTCTTGTATAAAAGACAAAAATAACAAAAAACTTGTCTTGTAAATAATTTGTTTTCAATGGGGTAGCTTTACCTCAAATCCCAATAACGGCAGCTTGGCGTCCATGGAATCCAAGAAGGATATCTTCAAGGCCCTCATTCGGGAATTCCGAAGTTCCGACGTCCCTAAGGTAATCCCGCGCGAGCAGGAGCTTCCGGACTGGTGCCTGGAGGCGGCCCCGGCCGGAAGCCCGGCGCCGTCGTCTATGGCGGTGAGCATCACGGGGCCCAGGCGCTCGGGCAAGACCTATCGTCTGTTCCAGATCATGGAACAGCTCTGCCGCCGGCCCGTGGCACCTCTTCCGCCCCACCGGATCCTCTATATTAACTTCGAGGACGACCGCCTCCTCCCGATGAAGGGCGCCGACTTGGACTTGCTCCTCGACGCCTTCTACGAGCTCGACCCGGAAAACGCCGAACAGGACGTCGCCCTCTTCCTTGACGAGATCCACCACGTCGAGGACTGGGACAAGTTCGTCCGCAGGCTCCTCGAGGAGCCCCGCGTCCGGGTCTTCCTCACGGGTTCCTCCGCCCGCCTCCGGTCCGGCCTCCTGATGGTCCCGCCCCGCTGCCGCGCGTTTTCCTTAGAGCTTTTGCCGCTAAGCTTCCGGGAATACCTGGCTTTCAAAGGGGTCTCCACGAAAGGGGAATCAGACGTCCCCGCACTCAAGTACAAGGTCCGCTTCCTCCTCGATGAGTATCTCATTTACGGCGGATTCCCCGAGGTCGCCCTGTCGGAACTCTCGGCTAAGCTCAAGGTTCTCAGGGACTACTTCGACCTCGTCGTCTACAAAGACATGGTCGAGGGCTTCGGCATCCGCAACGTCGCTCTGCTCAAGGACCTCATCAAGCACCTCGTCAGCAACGTCGGCTCCGCCGTCTCCCTCAACGCCTTCTATCAGGGCCTCCTCCCGTCGCACCGCGTCTCCCGGGACACCGTGCTCGAGTACGTCTCGTACCTCGAACGCATGGACCTGGTCCGCCTCATCCCCATATTCTCGCCCTCCGACAAGGCCCAGCTGGTGAATCCCAAGCGCGTCTTCACCCTGGATAACGGGCTTCGGAACGCCGTCTCGTTCCGCCTTGCGGAGGACGAGGAGCGGCTGGCCAAGAACCTCGTCTTCCAGGCGCTTAACAAGCCCGGCCGGCAGATATTCTACTGGAAGGACGGGGGGAGCGTGGACTTCGTCACCGGCGAGGACAAGAAGCTCCTGGGCATCAACGTCGCTTACGGCAGCGAGCCGGACCCGGCCGGGATGAACGCGCTCATGAATTTGGGCCGCGCCGCCTCAAGGCGACGAGCGAATCTTTCAGTGATCACCAAGGATACGGAGAAGACTGAAATGGGCATACGTTTCATTCCATTGTGGAAATGGCTCCTAGCGGACTCCTGATCCTAGCCCGCGGAAGCGGTGCTGACCTCTGAACGGGCCCAAAGAAGATCATTTAATCCCTTGAGATGCAAATGAAACTTGCCGACGGCTCCAGGAAGTCGGCCACGGCCCGCGCAAAACGACCTAAGGTTTCGCCGAGGCCCCGGGGATGCCCGGATTCCGGCCGAGGTCCGATATCGGAATCGGGCTCAGGTTGAGGGTGGAATCGTACGACCTCCACGAATACTTGGCTCATAGATTTTGATGAACGAACGGAAGGAGGGAGACGCGATATGAACATTCCTTTTCTAGATCTTAAGGCCCAGTACATCTCGATCAAGAGCGAGATCGACGAAACGATCGATACGGTCATCGACCGGTCCGCTTTCGTCCGAGGCCCGAACGTCGACGAATTCGAGCGGGGGTTCGCGGAAAAATGCGGGGTGAAGCATTGCGTCAGCTGCGCCAACGGGACCGACGCCATTTACATCACTCTGAAGGCGCTGGGGATCGGACCCGGCGACGAGGTTATCACTGTGGCCAATAGCTGGATATCGACATCGGAGACCATCACTCAGACTGGGGCCCGGCCCGTGTTCGTCGATATCGATCCCGAGTATTACCACCTCGATCCGGCGCTCATCGAGGAGGTGATCACACCCCGAACCAGGGCCGTCATCCCGGTCCACCTCTTCGGTCAGCCGGCGAAGATCGACGAGATCCTGGAGATCTGCCAGCGGCACGGGCTGCCACTCGTCGAGGATTGTGCCCAGGCCCATTTCGCGGAATATCTGGGCCGGCGGGTCGGGACCTTCGGGGTGGCCGGGACCTTCAGTTTCTATCCAGGGAAGAACCTGGGGGCTTACGGGGACGCCGGCGCCTTGGTCACCGACGACGACGACATAGCCATGCGGGCCCTGAGGTTTGCCAATCACGGCTCCCTCCGAAAGCACGTCCACGAGGTGGAGGGCATCAATAGCCGGCTGGACGGGATCCAGGCCGCCGTCCTGAACGTCAAGATGAAATACATCGACGGATGGAACCGCGCCCGGAACCGGAACGCGGGGATCTATGACCGGCTCCTCGAGGGCATCGGGCAGGTCCGGACGCCGAAGGTCCGCGAAGGCGCGTTCCACATCTACCATCTTTACGTCATCCGGACCGAAAAACGGGACGAACTGGCCGCTCATCTGAAAACGAACGGGATCGCCACCCAGATCCATTATCCGACGGCCCTACCGTTCATGCCCGCCTATCGATACCTGGGGCATGCGCCGGAGGATTTTCCGGTCGCCGGATGGGCACAGAACAAAATCCTCTCCCTTCCGATGTATCCGGAGCTAGACGAGGAAAAGATCGCCTATGTCTGCGATGCCGTCAGGGAATTTTTCCAATAAGGGATTTATGAGATGATGGGGGAGCCCGCCGCGAAACAGAAAAGGGTCTTCATCACGTGGGACGACCATGGTTCTCGGGCCGCAAGCCTGGCTTTCTATCTGGAAGCGGAGAACCATTATGTACAGAGCATCCGGATCCGATCGATGGCCCTGGTCCCGCTCAAGTACGCGTTGAACATCTTCAGGACATGGTCGATCCTTCTCAGGGAGAGGCCCGAGGTCGTATTCATCGTGGCACCCCCGGTCTTCGCGGTTTTCCCAGTCTGGGTCTATTGCCGGCTCTCTTCCTGCGAATATATCATCGACACGCATTGCGGAGCCTTATTAGACAGGCGATGGGCTGGCTTCCTCAGGCTCCACAAGTTCCTGGCCAAAGGGGCACTGGTCAGCATCCTCCACAATCGGGCCCTGGCGGAAAGGGTGGCAACCTGGGGCGCCGTGGGTGTTGACATGGGTGACATCCTCTATCGATTGCCGACGTCCGGGACCTACGCTCTCCGAAAAGGCCTGAACATCGTCTTCGTGAGCACTTATTCGCGCGATGAACCGTTGAACGAGGTTCTCGAGGCGGCGCGGAATGTGCCGGAGGCGAATTTCTACATTACGGGCCGTTTGGACCGGGCTCCAGAAGCGACTGTCCGGAAGGCCCCCGGAAACGTCGTTTTCACGGATTATCTGGGCGACGAGGACTATTTTGCCCTGCTGAAGGGGAGCGATATCGTGGTCAGTCTAACGATCAACGATCTTACGATGCAGAACGGCATTTACGAGGCCATCGCCTTAGGACGTCCCAGCATTACCTCGGACTGGCCGGTCCTGCGGACGAGCGCGCCCAGGGGAACAATCTGGATTGACAATCGGTCAGAGAGCCTGGTCTGCGCCATCCGGGCCATCGAGCGGCATTATTCCCGCTACTTGAGCGAGGCCGAAGCGCTGAGAAACGAATACCGGGTGAATTGGGAAAAGAAGCTTGCCGGGCTCCTGAAGATTCTGGACGACGGTCCGAGTCGGGCGGTCGGCTCATGAACGAAGGGAATGGACGCCGCGTTCTGATGCTGCTGCAGAACTGCTCCTATCCCCGGGATGATCGTGTCCGAAGGGAAGCCAGGACCTTGGCCGTAGCGGGATACCGTGTCTCTGTGATCGCGCCCTCGTCCCCGGGACTTGCCCGGCGTGAGGTGCTCGACGGGGTCCGCGTCTATCGTTTCCGAGCGCCGAAACCTGCGTCCGGCTTCTTGGGCTACGTCTGGGAGTACGCGTATTCTCTTGCGGCCGTTTTCATGACCTCTCTAGCCATCCGGCTGCGCGAGGATTTTGATGTCGTGCATGCTCATCAACCCCCGGACGCCTTTGTTTTCATTGCCGCTTTCTATAAGCTTTTGGGCAAACGCTTCATAATGGACCATCACGATCTCGCGCCTGAGCTGTATTATGCCCGATTCCGGGGGCACGGCAATAGGGGAGTCCACCGCGCTCTGACCTGGCTTGAACGGCTTTCCTGCCGCCTCGCGGATCACGTGATTGCGACCAACGGCTCTTACAAACGCGTTGAGATGGAGCGGGGAGGGGTTCCCGAGTCGCGCATCACGATTGTCCGCAACGGGCCTGACCTCGAAGAGCTCCGTCCCACCGAGCCCGATCCGGCGCTGCACGGCAGGGCGTCCGTGATCATTGGCTACGTCGGGGTCATGGGGATTCAGGATGGGGTGGAGCACCTGTTGGGGGCCATTCGGCATCTGGCGGTCGACCTGAAGAGGACGGGGTTCCTCTGCGTCCTCGTGGGAAGCGGGGATGCTCTGCCGGCCCTAAAATCCGTTGCGCGGAGGATTGGCATCGACGCCCAGGTCGTCTTCACGGGTTGGGTCGATAGCCAGGGCGACGTGGCCCGCTGGCTGAGCGGCATGGACATTTGTGTCGCGCCGGAGCCTCCCGATCCCTATAACGAGCGATCCACGGCGGCCAAGGTGATGGAATACATGGCGCTGGAGAAGCCCGTCGTCGCGTTCGATCTTCCCGAGCATCGTTTTACGGCCCAGGACGCGGCCGTCTTCGCCCGGCCGGGCGACGATCTCGACCTGGCCAGGCAGATCTCCGCGCTTATGGATGACCCCGGGCGCCGCCGGGAAATGGGCCGAAGGGGCAGAGAACGCATCGAAAAAGAGCTTGGCTGGCAATGCCAGGCGAAGGCGCTCCTGACAGTGTACGAGACTCTCTTCTCGCCGTCCGGAGGATGTTGAAGGTGCGGATCGTCCGGTCCCTCCCTGAAGACGAATGGAGGCGTTTCGTCGCCGGCCATCCCCAGGGGAACGTCTTCCACACGCCCGAGATGTTCCGGGTTTTCGACCGCGTCCCCGGGTATAGTCCAGAACTGTGGGCGGCTTCGGAGGACGATCGTATCCTGGTCTTGTGGCTTCCCGTCCGGATCACTTTAAAGGATGGGCTGTTCAGGGCCCTTTCGACGCGCTCCGTCGTTTATGGCGGCGTCCTTTGCGCCCCGGGGAGCGAGGGCCTGGAAGCCCTGTCCGTTCTGCTGGGGGCCTACAATCGTGAGGTCCGGAGAAGCCCGCTCATGACGGAATCACGCAATGTTTCGGACGCTTCTCCCTTTCAAGGGGTTTTTCAGGAGCACGGCTTCGCCTTCGAGGAACACCTGAACTATCAGTTGGACCTGGACCGTCCGGAGAGTGTGCTTTGGCGCGGCCTGAGCCGGAGCATCCGGCGGCACGTCCATCTAGCCCAGGATCGAGGCCTCGTTTTGGAAGACTTGGCGGAGAAGGAGTCGCTCGAAACTGCCTACGGGTTCCTCAAGGATGTCTTCAAGCGCGTCCGCGTCCCATTGGCCGGTTTCGAGCTTTTTGAGGGCGCGACCGATATCCTGCGACCCCGGGGGATGCTGAAGGTGCTCATGGCCCGGGTGGCCGGCCGCGGCGTCGGGACTCGCTTCGTCCTGACCTACAAGGGGACGATCCTAGACTGGTACGCGGGCTATGATCGGGCGTATTCCAAGTACTATCCCGAAGAATCCATGATCTGGGAAACTCTGCGATGGGGTCAGGACAACGGATTCCATCTCTTCGACTTTGGTGGCGCGGGCAAGTCCGGGAAATATTACGGCCCCCGGGAGTTCAAGGCCAAGTGGGGTGGAACGCAGGTCAATTATGGACGTAATACCCGCATCCACGGGGCCTTCAGGATCAGGCTGAGCAAGGCGGCGTATCGTCTGTGGCAGTTGCGCTTCTAGAAATCGATGAAGATCCGTAAGTGGTTTGAGCCAAGGGGCCCCCGGTATATCGCCCGACGCGGTCTGGCCCTTGCGAAGAGGTATGGGATAACGCCGGCCCGTGCGCAGGAACGGATTCTCTCCACGGTCGGCGAGCTGGCCCGGGAGGGATGTGCCCCGACGCTCCCAACGCCAGGGAGCGTCGTCGATCGATATCCCCGGTTCATCGGCCACTTGCAGCACCTGTCGGCAGAAATCGCAGTCCACAGTTACGATCATGTGGACCTCAAATCTTATGCGCCCGACGACGCCCTCGCTCAGCTGAAAAAAGCGGTTCGGGCATTCGAGCGCCATTCCATCGACGTCCACGGCTTCCGTTGCCCTTACCTCGGCTGTACCGACGCGTTGATGGACGTCCTCCCGAACGGGCTTTTCCGATATGGCAGCAATAGTGCGATCCGTTGGGACCCTGGTCCGCCGGCGGAAAATCCCAGGGCGGTCGGGGTCATCGAAACCATCGACGGGCTCTATCGCCCGAGGAAAGCGGGCGATTTCGTGAGCGCTCCCTGGGTGCGGGGCCCAATCGTCGAGATCCCGGTCACCGTGCCGGACGATCTTCAACTTCACGATGGCTGGGGGTTGGGTCCGGACGGCATGGTCGAAGTTTGGCGTCGATGGCTAGACCGATCTCACCGGCGCGGAGAATTGTTCAACCTCATGTTCCATCCCGAGCTGGCCGAGGTCTGCCGGCCTCCGCTGGTTCAGCTCCTCAGGGAGGCAAAACGATACCAGCCAGCCATATGGATTGGGAGATTGCGGGACATCGGTGACTGGTGGTGGGAACGGTCGGGCTTCCGGAGCCGGATCTCGGATACCCCGGCCGGATTACGTGTTTCGTTCGCCTGTTCCGCGCGGGCGACGATCCTGGTCAGAGGGATCGGGCCGCTCCGCATGGCGGAGGCCTGGGACGGGAGCTGGTTCCAATTGCGCGCAGATTCGCTCGATGCCCCTCCGGTTCCGCGACCTTTCGTGGGCGTGGCTTCTTCCGTTCCCGGTACGGTGACCTCATTCCTCCGCGACCAGGGATATATCCTGGATACGGGTGAAACGGCCGCGGACTGCGGATTGTATCTAGGTCACGAGAAGCTCGCAAAGCTGATGACGCAGGTGGAACTGGTGGATTGGATCGAGGGCTCCAATGCACCGCTCGTCAAATACGGGCGATGGCCGGATGGGGCAAAGAGTGCATTCTGTATGTCTGGCGACCTCGATGCTCTCTCGCTCCTGGATTATGTCTCGAGGCTGTTCGTTCCATGAGACCTTGACGTCTGTGGGACGTTCCGCCAGGGATCGATCGAACTTATGTTGAAATCTCCCGCCGACGGTTCGCGTTTATCGGGATCGTTCTATCCATCCTGGCTGGGATCGACTCGAGGTTCAGATCGTGAGAAAGGCCAATAACCATCTTAATGCGGAGGTTCGAACATGATCAACATCGGGATTATCGGCTACGGATATTGGGGGCCGAACGTCGCCCGGAATTTTTACGGACTTCCGGGCTCGAACCTCGTCTCCGTATGTGACTTGGATGAGAATAGGCTGATAGTGGCCAAGGCGGCTTTCCCGGGCTTGGAGACTTCCTCCGACCTGATGGAATTGATCAAGGATGACGGCATCCAAGCCGTGGCCATTGTCACGCCCGTATCGACCCATTTTGAGCTCGCGAAAGCCTGCCTGGAGAGAGGAAAGCATATTTTCGTCGAAAAACCGTTCACGGCGAGCGTCCGTCAGGCAGAAGAGTTGATCGACCTTGCCCGCCGAAAGGGCCTTATTATCATGGTTGACCACACGTTCCTGTTCACGGGGGCGGTCCAGAAGATCAAGGAGGTCTTGGATGCCGGGGAACTGGGGGACCTCTTCTTCTACGACTCGGTCCGGGTGAACCTCGGCCTGTACCAGCACGACGTCAACGTCGTCTGGGACCTTGCCCCGCACGACTTTTCTATTATGAGCCATGTCGTTCCCAAGGACCCCGTTGCCATCTCGGCCCTGAGCACGGAACATTTCGGGCGGGGGACCGAGGATGTCGCCTTTATCGCCGCTCACTTCGACAACGGGTTCATCGCCCACTTCCACTGCAACTGGCTAAGCCCGGTCAAGATTCGGCGGACCTTGATCAGCGGGAACCGGAAGATGTTGGTCTGGGACGACCTGGCCCCTGACGAGAAGATCAAGATTTATGACCGCGGCGTCGAAATTCGAAACCAGACCGGGGTCCATGAGCTTTTGGTCAGCTACAGGTCCGGGGACATGTATGCGCCCAAGATCAGCTCCGTTGAGGCCCTTCAGAGCGAGGCCAGGTATTTCCTAGAGTGCATCGAAAAGAACCAGGTTCCTTTCAATGACGGGGAGGCGGGCCTCAAGGTCGTCCGGATGCTGGAGGCGGCGGACCGGTCCATGAAACTGGGCGGGGAGAAGATCAAACTTTGAGGAGGGCGCTCATGGAATACTGCCGCATCGCTCCGGACGTCAAACTGGGGAAGGACGTCGCCGTTCACGCCTTCGTGAACCTTTACGGCTGCGCGATCGGCGACCACACAAAGATCGGCGCGTTCGTGGAGATCCAGAAGAACGCGACGGTCGGCCGCAATTGCAAGATTTCCTCGCACACGTTCATCTGCGAGGGCGTTCATATCGAGGACGATGTCTTCATCGGCCATAACGTCACGTTCATCAATGATCTTTATCCTCGCGCGACTTCGGCGACAGGAGGGTTGCAGACGGAGGAGGATTGGAAGGTGATCGAAACGTCTGTCAGGAAGGGGGCCTCCGTCGGCTCCAGTGCGACCATTCTCGCCGGGGTTACTATCGGCGAATTCGCTATAGTGGGAGCCGGGGCCGTCGTGACGAAGGACGTCCCCCCTCATACGATCGTTGCCGGCGTTCCGGCTAAGAGATTGAGATCGTTGGAATCCCGATGACGTCCGGGAGTATGTAGCCGGGAGATCGCCGCATGTTGAAGGAAAAGGAGGTCGTCGTCAGGAGGCTGATGAAGGCCATTGAAATGCTTGTCATATTCGCAGTTTATTGGATTTCGTTCTTCTTCAGAACCAATATCCATATTATATCAGAAGGGCCGTGCATGCCTCCCTGAGCGGAATGACAAGATCTTTTCGGCAATTTGACATGAGAATCGTTAAGCACATGGGAAATTCTCCTGTAGAGCTTTCTTGATTATGCAAATAAGAACCGTAGGAAAAAACGTTTTGATCTATGCCATAGGCATCGTGGCTTTAAGGGGAACGGCATTACTCCTCATCCCTCTATATACTCATTTTTTAACCATCGAAGATTTCGGAATACTCTCGACGGTCTTGATAACGACCCAACTGATGCAGATATTTATGCCTTTGGGGACATGGGATTCGGTCTGTAAGTTCTATGAAAATTATAAAAATACGAACATGATCTCCGATTTATTCGGGACCAGCTTAATAGTCAATTTATTCGGAGGGATTCTCACTTCAATTCTTGCGTTGATGCTATTCCTTCCCTTATTCAATAAATATATTTCCGATAAGAATATTTCGAAATATGTGTTTCTTGCTTGTATCATTTCATTGGCGCAATCGCTCTGCCAACTTATGATGGCTTATTATCGAGCGGAGAACAAGGCCATCAACTATATGTTGAGCGGCACGATGTCCTCCCTCATTCTGCTCGTGCTCACTCCCATATTTATAATTATGCTAAAAAAAGGAATTGCAGGGGCCTTATATGCTCAAGTTATAGCCTATCTAGCGGTCTTCTTTGTAATCTTTGTAAAAATAAAGAATAAATATAAAATCGCCTTTTCTCTGAATACTTTCAGAAGCCTGATTTCTTTCGGCATTCCTTTGGTGTTTTCCTTATTATCGATGTTCATCATCCAATCATCTTGCATCTATTTTCTAGGCTATTTTGGAACGCTGGAAGATACCGCCATCTTTTCTTTGGGGTCTAAGTTTTCTGCCATCATGGCCATGTTGATCACGTCCCCTTTTCAATTGGCGTTCGCCCCCTATTTCTATGCGCATAGCCATAATGCCGAATTGAAATCCTTTCTCCCCCGCATATTCTTATACATGAATATTCTTTCTATATTCTTGTGTTATTTAATACTCTTCTTATTCAAACTATTTTTCCCGTTAATCGCGCCCTTATCCTACTTCGCATCTTATACCGTGTGCCTTTTTCTCATTCCCAGCATTGTTTTTCTTACGATCAAGGTCATCGGAGAGACGATTCTCTATAATTTCAATAAGACAGCTTGCGCCGGCGCTGTTTCGTCGATCTTTGCGTCCATCAACTTATTGCTGAACTATTTGCTCATTCCACATTTTAAAATCTATGGCGCGGTTGCCTCTTCCGCATTAACCATCATCTTCTTGTCCTTAACGATATTCAGGCTTGGTGCAAAAGCATATCCGTTCAGTATCAATTTTAGAAAATTCGCAATGATCATGGTCCTGTTGGCCTCATTGATTCTAAGCTTTTTCCTTATTAGAAATTCAAATATTCCCATCTTCCTGGTCCTCAGTTTAGGATTATTCATAATTATCGTCCTTCTATTTTATTCTAACCTCTTTTTTGAATCGACGGATAGGCCGCAAATTAAGGAAATGCTTTTTAGAATATTCCCGATGCAACGCAATATCTAGCGTCTTCCCATGTTCCAACCATGCAAGATCTAATTACCCCTTTACTTGAATATACTCTCTTTGCCATTCTTATCGTCGTAATATTCTTTATGATCAATAATAGGTACCAAGTTATTCTCGTATTGTTATTAATATCACCCCTAATCACAGAGATATATTACTTCATATCATCGAACTATACCTATGAAAGAGAAAGCATTTTCTCTTATGTAAGGGTTATGGTGCTTTGTTTATGCGGCGTTGCTGGCTACTACCATTTATTGAAGGCTCGAAAAAGCGCCAAGATCGAGATCGCCTTAGAGCTCAAGATATATTTCGTATTCGCCTTCCTCGCGATTGTTTCCATTATCTATTCCATCAATACCTATTTTACCTTCATCAGATCCTTCTGCCTCATTGCACTTATGGGAATCCTGTTCGGCCTCTATGCCTGGCTCAATAGCGAGAGGCGCCATTTGTCCATGATCAATATCCTGTTTTATGTCAGTGTAATCATTTTATTTGTGAATATCATCTCTGCAATTTTATTTCAAGGCAAAGCCTGGCTAATGGACACAACTTTGAGGTTTCGAGGCCTTTTTACCCAACCAAATACCTTTGGAAGTTTCTGTATGGTGTCCTACCCGGCTATGTTCTGGACATACATGCATTCAAGATCCTTCCGCAAAATCGCAATATTTGTCACAATATTAGTGATGATAATATTTCATATCGCGTCCGGGTCCCGCGGTTCGTTCATATCTTCGCTCATTATGGGTATACTATGGTTGATTATCAGAAAAAAAAGCAAAGTCATTGCGATATCATTTTTCTTTATGATAATCTTAGCCGTCTTGTTTCAGATAAGAACAAACTCTTTAGATACGTTCATTAGAAATGTCCCTTATGAAAATCGATTTATGACTCTTACGGGAAGGGTGGAAATATGGACCGAAAGCATTAACCTGATCGTAAAGAGGCCTTTTCTAGGTTATGGATACGACATTACGGCAAAAATATTTGATTCCCCGTTTGCGTTGTATAAAAACGCGAATCTAGCTTGGCTCGCGAAGAGCAATCAATCTTTTCATAACGGCTACATTACCACCGCTTTAGGCTTGGGATTCGTTGGATTATCGATATGGTCATTTCTATTATTTTCCCCCCCATTAAGGCTTATAAAAAGAGCAAATAAAGAGTTCGTCCTGGTTCCATTTTCGATTATGATTTCTTGCCTGATATTGAACTTCACGGAATATTCCATAAACCCGGGGTCTTCGTTATCGAGTATTTTTTTCTGGCTCGCCTGGACTCTATCGTTGCGCATCATTCAAATCGACAAACGGAGCCGTTGGGAGCCGGCCACTCCGTAAAATGGGGACTTGGTGAACTTTTCGTCGGTCAACCGCATCAGGGCCAGGTTAAAAATGGGGTTCTTGCCAGCAGAGTGATATTAAAACCTCTATAACCACGGCCAAATTCGGCGTCATGGGCGCAGGGGCCGTAGTAACGAGAAATGCCTTTCGCATACGGTCACTGACGGTGTTCAGGAAAATTAATTTAGAATGATGGAAACTTCATAATTTCCTGGATAATATAAGAGGAAATGCTGGTATGTTGAAAGAAAAAGACGGCTTCATCCGGCGATTGATGGCGACCGTCGACTTACTGGTCATCTCGGCGGCGTTCTTCGTGGCGTACTTAATAAGGACACAGCTGCATTCCTTATACGGGTTGGATCTCTTCCCCGGCCGGGATGTCATCGGCGAGACGTCAGGGCGTTTCACCGAGTACTTTTCGATCCTGATCGTTGTCGCCCCTTTCTGGCTTTTCCTCCTGTATCGAAACGGGGTGTACGGCTCTTGGCGCCTGAGAAAGGGCTGGCATATCGTCTGGGGCGTCTTCAAGGCTTCGATCATGGCGGGACTTATAGCGGCGGCGTCCTTCTTCATTTTCAAAATTATTTTCATCAGCCGGCTGTTCTTCACGGCGTTCCTATTTCTCGGATTTCTCGGCCTGGCGGCCGAAAAGTTCTTCGTTTTCTCCGTCCTGCATTGGATCCGGAGGCGGGGCTACAATTACCGGCAGATCCTGATTATCGGCACGGGCCGGAGGGCTGAAGCGTTCATCCGGAAGATCCAGGGCCGCCCGGAATGGGGATTGAGGATCGTCGGAGCGATCGAGGACGAATCGGGTAGGGGTGTTAACAAGGTCGACGGAGTCGATGTCATCGGGGACCTGGCGAGCCTCCCGGACATCTTACATCGGGTCGCCGTCGACGAGGTCGTCATCGTCGTCCCCCGATTGAGGCTCGACCACATGGCGCAGGCCATCGGCGAGTGCGAAATCGAAGGCGTCAAGGTCACCGTCGCCGTCGATCTGTTCGATCTGAAGATCGCCAAGGCGCTGCAAGGCGACCTCGACGGAGTCCCGCTGTTGTCCTTCCAGACCATCGTTCCCAACGAATGGGAGTTGTTCGTGAAGAGGGCCATGGACGTGACGATCTCCGGGCTGGCGATCGTGCTCCTCGGCCCCGTTCTTCTGACGATCGCGCTATTGATCAGAATGACGTCTCCCGGTCCGGCGTTCTTCAGACAGGAACGGGTCGGGCTCAACAAAAGACGGTTCATCATGTACAAGTACCGGACAATGTTCCAGGCAGCCCAGGAAGACCTGGCCAAGGTCGACATCTACAAAGAGATCTACGAACCCGAGTGGAAGGAAAAAAAGCTGAAACATGTCACGCCGATGGGGAGAATCATGAGGAAATTCAGTCTCGATGAATTGCCACAGCTGTTCAACGTGTTCCTGGGGCATATGAGCCTGGTAGGTCCTCGGCCGACTCTTCCGGCGGAGGTCGAACAGTATCAGACGTGGTTCAGGCGGCGGTTTTCCATGCGGCCGGGAGTCACCTGCCTGTGGCAGGTCAGCGGAAGAAGAAACATTCTGTTGGATCGATGGATGCAAATGGACCTCGAGTATCTGGATCACTGGTCGCTGGGGCTGGATATCAAGATCCTGCTGAAGACCATTCCGGCCGTTCTCTTCGGACGGGGGGCCTATTGAACGTGGCCTGGAAGGGGATGCCGGATGGCCTCCGGGCTTTTCATGCTCCCCAAGAAAGGGGCTATGATGTGTAAACGGGTCTTTCATTCCCCGATCGTTTTCGTCGTCTTCTTCCTGGCCGCCGGAGCCCGAGAGCTTTCAGCCTGGGGGAAGACGTGGATGGGTTTGGCCCTCCGGCAGGTCGTATCTTCGGCCAAGTGGAAGTTCGGACCGTTGCGGATCGATCCCGTGTTCTATCTGAGGGACGCGGGCTACGACACGAATCTGTATTACGGATCTCGGGGGGACCCGGTCAAGGATTACACGGTGACATTGGGGCCGGGATTCTCCGTTTATCTTCCCCTGAAAAAGAAGGTCATCCTTCAGATCATCGAATCGCCTCAGTATGTCTATTGCCATGAGACGAAAAAGGAGAGAGCCTGGAACAATTACCTGGACGCCCGGGTTCAATTCGCCTTGAATAAGGTCTTTCTGTCTATCGGCGGGAAGCTGACGAGCGCGCGGCAGAGATGGGGGACTGAGGTCGATATCCGGCCGCGACGTCGGGAGGAAACCTACGACGGGGCGCTCCTCTGGCAGGCCACTCGGAAGACATCGTTCTTCATTCAGGGAAGCCGGACGCTTTACGATTATGAGAACCTCGAATTCGACGTCTTCAACCTCAGGGACCGCTTGAACAGGCGGGAGGACCGGTTGAGCTTCAGGTCCTATTATCAGCTCTCCCCTAGGGCCAGACTCTTCATCGAGGGCGCATACGGCAGCTTCACCTTCAGGAACGAGGTCGCGCGCACGAAGGATTCGCGCAGCTACGACTTTTCCGGGGGCCTGGAATTCGCCCCTTTAGGCGTCGTCCGAGGTCAGGTCCGCCTCGGCTACAAGATCTTCGAGCCGCTGGAGAGGACCCGGACGAGATTCCGCGGCCTGGCTGGCGATTCCTGGCTTTCGGTCAGGCTCCTGAGGTTCCTGACGGTCCGGACGTCGTACAGTCGCAACGTACAGTTCTCAGTCTGGTATGACAACGCGTATTATGTCGAGAGCAGGACCGGGGGGGGGGCCTCGCTTTATCTATTTAAGACAATCCGGCTGGATTATGACTACGGGGCCGGCCGGAACAGGTATCCCGAAAGCCAGGTTCTGACCCCGGGGACGCAGGTGAAAAGACGGGACAACTACAGCGTCAATTCGGTGGGCCTCTATTTCAGGCTGAAAAAAAACATCGGAGTCGGCCTGATCGCGAGTCGATGGAACAGGGATTCTAACCTGGCCTGGGAGATCGACGATAGGGATTTCATCGGGCTGAACCTGACCTATGATTTTTAGGCCGGGACTTCAAAAGAAGAACGCTCAGAGCGAAAAAGGGGACAGAATGAAGAACGTAACATTTGCATCGTTCCTGTTGATGATTTTTCTAATGCCGGGCGTCGGGCCCGCCCAGGAAGTGGTGCCTCCGCAGGCCGGGCGGGAGGTGTTGAGCAACGAATACGTCATCGGCCCGAGGGACCTTCTCGAGATCAAAGTCTTCGAGCTCCCGGAGCTCAACCAGACCGTACGCGTCTCTGAGGACGGCTCCATCACGATCCCGCTCCTCAACAGGGTCATCGTCGGCGGGATGCCCAAGGACGCCGTCGAAAGGAGGCTCGCCCAGCTTCTCGAGGAAAAGTACGTCAAGAATCCCCAGGTCTCGGTCTTCATCAGGGAATACCAGAGCCGGATGGTCGCGGTGATCGGGGCGGTCGAGAACCCTGGGATGTACGAACTCGTCGGGCGCCAGAACCTCCTCCAGATGATCTCGAAGGCGGGAGGGATCAAGGAGAACGCTTCGAGCCAGCTCTTCGTTCTTCGGGAAGCGGAGAGCGGCGAGTCAGGCAGCATCGCCATAGATTTGGAGGATCTGCTGGCCAACGGGAACCAGAAGCTCAATATCCCGCTCCAACCGGGTGACGTGATCAACATCCCCGTCGATAAGATCATCCTTGTCTTCGTCTTCGGCGAAGTGAGGAACCCGGGAGCCCTCCAGGTCAAAACGTCGAAGAGGATCACCCTCCTCCAGGCGATCGCCCAGGCGGGCGGAACGACCGAGGGGGCTTCGAGGTCGGGGATCACGATCAAACGGAAGGACCGGAAGACCGGTCAGGAGATCAAAACGAAGGTCAATCTGAAGGACATCATCAAGGGCGATACACCGGACATCGAGCTGAAAGAGGGCGACGTCGTCTTCGTGCCGGAATCGATTTTTTAAAGAGGACGGGAACATGAAGGATAATCTTGATGATAATCCGGCTCGGTCGATCGAGATCAACCTTATGGATTACTGGACGGTCGTCCTCAAGAGAAAGCGGGGCATCCTTTCCTTCGCCATCCCGCTATTCGTTTTCGTAACGGTTATGTCCTTTGCCGTCAGGCCGACTTATACGGCCAAGGGGACGCTCCTGATCGAGAAGGAACCCAACATCCTGAGCTTCGAAGAGGTCCTGCAGATCGAGTCGTTCAACGACGATTATTTCCAGACGCAATACAAGCTCCTCCAGAGCCGAAGCCTGGCCAACGCCGTCATCGAGAGACAGAAGCTCTTCGAGAACGTTAAGTTCGCAAGGAAGTCCAAAAAAAGGACCGCCGGGGCGGGCCGGGACGACCCGGCCATCCGGAGCGTGCTCATCGATAGATTCCTGGCGTGCGTGGCGATCAAGCCCATCCGGGCAACGCGGCTTGTTGAGGTCACCTTCAAGGACCACGACCCGAAGTTCGCCGCGGAAATGGTGAATGCCCTCTTCGATGCCTTCATCGACATGAATATCAATGCGAAGTACGAAGCCACGGCCCAGGCTACCGAGTTCCTGGCCGCCCAGATCGAGAAGATCAGGAGCGAGATCGACAAGGACGAGCGGGCGATCCAACAGTATGGCGCCGATAAGAATATCGTCACACTGAGCGACAAGGAAACCACCATCATCGAGAAGCTCGGCGAGCTGAACAGGGCTCTGACGGAGGCCCAGATCGAGCGGGTGAACAAGGAAACCTACTACAACGCCATCAAGGACGTGGCTCCGGAGTTCATTCCCGAAGCCCTGGCCAATCCGCTCATCCAGCGGTTGAGGGAGGACTACAACAAGCTCAATCGCGAGTACCTCAAGATGCAGGACCGCTTCAAGGAGGATTATCCGGAGCTGCAGAGGCTGAAGACCGAGCTCGAGAGCGCCCAAGGATCGCTCAAGGCCGAGGCGCAAAACCTGCAAAAGGGGGCCCATTCAGACTGGCAGGCTTCCCTCCAGAGGGAGTGGTCGCTCACGGCCGCCTTCGACCGCCAGAAGCAGGAGGCTATCCAGCTGAACAGCAACGCCATCTCCTATAATCAGCTTAAGATCGAGCTGGAAAACAAGAAGAGCCTTCTCGAGAACCTGATGCGGCGTGAGAGCGAAACGGGCGTGTCGGCGCGGCTCAAAGGGCTGAGGACCTCAAACGTCCGGATCGTGGACAGGGCCGAAGCGCCTCTTCATCCTTCGAGTCCGAAGAAAAAGCTAAATATGCTCCTAGCCCTGCTGGTCGGCCTGTTTGGGGGTGTGGGGCTGGCGTTCCTGGTCGAGCGCCTGGACGACTCGATTAAAACATTCGAGGACGTGACGAAGTCCACGGGCTTGCCTTCGCTTGGGATCATCCCGGCCTTCGGCGGAAACGACGCCGAAATGAAGCCTCGGGATGAGTCCTGGCCGGAGAAGATGCGATTCTGGAGGCCCTGGAGAAAAATGAAGAATGAGACCCCACAAGCTCCGGAGGCGGGGTCGAAGCCCGAAGCGACGATAGAGAGAGCCCAGGACAAGATTGCCGCGAAAGGCGGGGAGGCCACGGAAGGGGTTGGCGGAAACGGCGTGTCGTCCATCGACCTCATCTCTTTCCTCTCCCCCAAATCGAACGTCGCCGAGAGCTACCGGTCCCTGCGGACAGCCCTGCTCCTATCGTCGGCCGAGCCCAGACCCCAATGCCTCGCCATCTCGAGCGCCCTGCCGAAGGAAGGGAAGACGACTACGCTTGCGAACCTGGCCGTGACCCTGGCCCAATCGGGGAAGAAGATCCTGGTGGTCGACGCGGACCTCAGAAAACCCCGACTGCACGAGGTTTTCGGAATTAGGAACCTCAACGGATTGACCAATTATCTTACGGGGAAAAAGGATAAAGGCAACGTCATCAAGATAACCGAGATCCCGAATCTATTTCTGATCAATGCCGGCCCCGTTCCGCCGAACCCCTTGGAATTATTGAGCTCGGATAAAATGACATCCCTGATCGCCACACTCCGGGAGACTTTTGATTATGTCCTTTTCGACACGCCGCCCATCCTGGCTGTAACCGACGCCCTGGACCTCGGCTCGAAGCTTGACGGCGTCATCCTCGTCGTCTGGGGGGAGAAGACGTCGCGCGAGGCGCTGAAACGCACCCGGGAGAAGCTTGACATGGTCAAGGCCAGGACGCTCGGAGTCATCCTGAACAACGTTGCCGTTAGGAGACACGATCATTACTACAGGCAGGGATACTATGGGCATTATGGAGAACCCGAATGAGGCGCGGGAGGACGAGCGTTTCGGAGCGGAGACTGCTTTATTAACTATCGAGAAACAGGGTAATATATTATGAAAGGCACAGAGACGCTCGGTTCTTTGAATATTTTAGGAGACTCGCAAAGTCTTTGCGTATCTCATTACTATTCGTTCATAGCCAAGTTCATGGAACATCTCCATTCTCGCATTCCTCGCAACGATTCTTGTGATACAAGAAAACCAGCGCACATCGAGATTAGAGAGGATCTTTATAAAGGAATAAATACCAAGCGCGCCGTAATTTTTCTCTTATCAAATGGCTGCGAGTGGGCCCTGAAATCTGCCCATGGCTGTACCATGTGTGGGCACATAGCTAAACAGACAAGATACGATAAAAAGATCTCTGCGGATGATTATATCATTCAATTCGAAAATGCATTTTCGTGTGTAGATTTTAGGGAGATTCCTATACTCAATATATTTAATAATGGATCATTCTTGAATGATAATGAACTTCCATCTGTTGCTAGGAACAAAATATTATGCATGATCAGAAATAACAAATCCATAAAGAAACTGTTGATAGAAAGTAGGCCGGAATATATAACCAAGCCAATAGTTCAAGAAATGAAATCTCTTCTCCCAGACACAGAAATAGAGATTGCCATTGGCCTCGAAACAACGGATGACCTCCGTCGGATTATTTCAATAAATAAGGGTTTCAGCCTAAGTCAATTTATTAAAGCAGCCAAAATCATTATAAAGGAAAACATTGATCTCCGCAGTTATATCCTGCTAAAACCCCCTTTTTATTCTGAGAAAGAAGCCATCGATGATGCCGTGAAATCGATCAAAACCGCCTTTACGTTGGGAGTGAAAACTGTCTCGCTTGAAGCTATGACTTACCAGAGATATACGTTGATAGAATATCTGATTGCCCATAATTTGTACCAGATTCCGTGGCTGTGGAGCATTATAGAGGTTGTCAAGCAAACTTCAAATTATGGAAAAGTGGTCGTAGGATTATTTAAGTTCTATCCTTCTCCAGATTGTGTGCCAAATAATTGTAGAAAATGTAATGATTTAATCATGGAGGCTATCGTGGAATATAACAGAACCCTAAGATCAGAAATCTTCGATAATATCCATTGCGGATGCAAAGAAGATTGGGATAAGGCTATAAATAATAAAGGTGATTTCTATACGAACATAGACAGTTTCATAAAAGTGGCAGAGGGAGAAGGTATCCTATCACCTGAACCAAAATAGAGTGGCCGGCGATAAGAGGGATACCGCATTAATCTCCTAGGTCTGGTCGAGGGGATTCTGGCCGGCTTTTAGAAGCTCGGGTGGTGATAGAAGGTTGGATAAATGAATAAATCCAGCACAGACCAAATAGCTCCCTGGGCTTGGCGCCCCAGGCGCCGGATATTTTAAAGCTTGAAAGTTCCACCTTAGTGGTGGAACATAGGACGAGGGCAGGTCAATTCAACAGGGCACCGAGTTGGGACGATGATAAATAATAGGGCCCGAAGCCTTGTTTCAGGCTTCTTAAACTCAGTTGATAAATATCCGGAGCGAATAGCCCTTCAAGTAGAAAAACACTCATATACGTACAGTGAATTTTATAAAGCCGCGTCATCCTTTGCAGCGGCCTTGGATAATGATTCGATCCTGGATGAGCCGAAGCTTACAGCCATTTATGCATCCCGCTCACTCACCGCTTTCGCGGGAGTTATTGCGACGCTTCTCAGGGGTTTCGGGTATGTCCCATTAAATCCAAAGCATCCAGAGGAACGAATCGAGCTTTTGCTGCGGCAATCAGGCTGCAGAGCGATAATCGTCGACATGGAGTCTTCAAAGCAGATAGATAAAATCCTCGAAGCCATCGAATACAAGCTCACCATTCTTCTGCCAGACCTCGAGGACGTCACCCTCCTCAGAAAAAGGAACCCGCGGCACACGATCATCTGTGCGCAAGATCTTGCGCGGGATATTTCATTTACTCCCCGCATGGCACCCCTGGAATCGATTGCATATATCATGTTTACTTCAGGAAGTACGGGATTGCCAAAAGGCGTAATGGTTTCACATGAGAATATCCTTCCTCTTCTTGACTTTTTTGTCGAACGATACAACATACGAGAACATGATCGAATGTCAGTGGTCTCCCCTCTAACTTTTGACCCATCGGTATTCCAAATGTTCCTTCCTTGGGAACGCGGCGCGCGCGCATGCTGTCTTTCCGAGAAATCGCTGCTAAATCCAGGGAAATATATTAATGATCATCAACTGACAATATGGAATTGTGTTCCCGTAATGGTCCATTTCATGAAGCGGCTTCACGCTTTGAAGAGAGGAAGCTATCCGACTCTTCGATTAAGCATTTTTGCCGGGGAACCGCTCCTTGATGACATTGTAAGAATATGGTCAGAAGCGGCTCCCCACTCCGAGATCGAAAATTTATATGGGCCGACGGAGCTTACGATCAACTGCACTTATTACCGCTGGGATCCCGAGAAATCTCCTCGGGAGTGTAGCGGGGGAATCGTCCCAATCGGCTATCCTAACCCGGGAATGACTGCGCTTGTGTGCGACGAAGATCTGAACGAAATTCTCGGGGGAGAGATTGGCGAACTATTGATGGCAGGGCCTCAAGTTTCACTCGGCTATCTGGGGGATCCGGAGAAAACGATGCAAGCCTTCCTCGTTCCGCCGGGCCAGAAAGAGCTTTACTATAGGACCGGAGACCTTGTCCGAAGGCCTCTGGCTGATGGACCGATACATTATATTGGCCGCACCGACTCGCAAATAAAGATCCTCGGGCAACGGGTTGAACTCGGTGAAATCGAGGCGATTCTCCGAACAGAATCCGGAGTCAACGAAGTCGTTGCAGTAGACTGGCCGTTTCCGGGGAACGGTGCGAACGGAATAGCAGTCTTTATTGAGCGGAAAGATGTTGACGTCCTGGAATTAAAAAAGAAGATTGCGGCCAAACTGCCCGAATATATGGTGCCCAAAAGATTTCATATCATTTCAAAGATACCGCTCAATGAAAACGGGAAATATGATAGGCGTGCGCTTAAAAAAATTCTGGAAGCCGACAAATGAGAGTTATTAGAGCGGATGAGGTTAAGCGGTTCATCCTTTCTCATCTCGACATCGCGTTTAAAGAAAACGGCTTGACGGAGAAAGAAATTACCGATGATTTCGATATCATGAAGAGGGGCATCATCGATTCCATCGGCTTCATACAGCTCATATCCGCGATTGAAGAACAGTTTGGAATAGAAATTGATTTCGAAGCTATGGACACCGAAAACCTCACAGTCATCGGTTCTATATCCAAATACATTGAAGAATTCGTAAAAAAAGCGACAAACGATGCGTAAGCATTTAAAGCACTATTCGAGCGCCTTAAAAAATAGGCTTCTTCAACATCTTGCCCGCGTCCTCCCGGGTGAAAAAACTTTTCGCATTTGGTGCCACAGATTACGGGGCATTAGGATGGGAAACGATGTTTGCCTCGGCTACGACATCATTCTTGAAACGGAATATCCCGAGCGGATATGGATGGGGAATAACGTCGAGATCAATATGCGAAGCATCCTGATCGCCCACTTTGAAGGGATGGATATACAACCGAAAGGACCAGGGCTTGAGAGGGTTTCGATCAAGCTCGAAGACGATGTCTTTATCGGCCCGGGCGTCATCATACTTCCCAATGTCAGCATTGGGCGGGGTGCGACCGTAACCGCCGGAAGTGTTGTGAGCAAGAACGTTCCGCCTATGACACTGGTTCGAGGCAACCCAGCTGAGCCTGTCGCAAGATGCGGCATTCCCTTGGCAGGCAAAGTCAGCTACAAAGAATTCCTAAAGAAACTCAAGCCACTCAAGCCGTAAACCAATCATATAAATCTCTGTATCCTGTTAAGTGCCTTCGTCGAGGCTGCAACTCCAAGTTTCAAAATGCATCAAAACTTAGAGCCTAATTCCTGACGTTCTCAGTTGGCGCTCGACTCTGTAGCATCATATGACATAATCATATAGGGGGTTATACCAAAAGAGGACACTCGTCCGGGCGTCGGCGTGGTACGACTCGGACCGGATCTTTCTTAGTCACCAACTTTCCCCTCCTAACCTATCAGGAAGAAGGTCGGGCCTGCGTCCGGAGGTCCACGGAGCTCGTCCCGGCGGACGAAAACATCGTGATGAACAGGCTCTTTATCTACCTGACCCAATGGAACGCCCTCGCCGAAAGCGAGAAAAGCTTTGCGCGGGGGCGATGGGCTGACGACCCAAGAACAAGTCTGGCTTTCCTGATCTCCGTCCGCGCGATGCGGAAGCGGAGCTTCATCAACGCCCGCGACCTCGAACGCATCCTTCCGCCTGCCTTTTAATCCCTCTGTTCAGAGGGGCTCCAAGCCAAAATTTCAGCCGTCGGGCGGAATTCTGCGCACTTTCCGCGCGGGCCCTCGCGTTGACGGGCCATGGGGGAACGCCTATAATGCCTTTGCCATGGACCTCAAGAACGTCGACGGCATCATCGAGGCGGCCTTAAAGGAAGACATTCCAGCCGGGGATGTCACCTCAGAGAGCATCATACCTGCGGATTCCGTATCAACGGCCGTGCTTTTGGCCAAGGAAGATGGAGTCCTGGCCGGGATCGGGCTCGCCTGGCTCGTGTTCGCGAAGATCGATCCCAAGATCGCGTTCGAGGTCGACGTCCAGGACGGCCAGGAATTCAAGGCCGGGACGGTCCTGGCGCGCCTCGAGGGCAACTCCATCGCCCTCCTCAAGGGCGAGCGAACGGCCTTGAACTTCCTCCAGCGGCTTTCGGGCATCGCTACGGCGACCCGGCGCTTCGTCAAGGCCTTGGAAGGGACGAAAACCCGGGTCCTGGACACGCGGAAAACGACGCCCGTCATGCGGGCCCTGGAGAAATACGCCGTCCAACAGGGCGGCGGCGTCAACCATCGAATGAACCTGTCCGACATGGTCCTCATCAAGGACAACCACATCGAGATCGTCGGCGGCGTCGGCGAGGCCGTCCGGCGGGCGAAGGCCAAGGTCCCGGCGGGCCTCAAGATCGAGGTCGAAGTGACGGGCTTCGAGGGCGCGAAGGAAGCGCTCGAGGCCGGCGCCGACATGATCATGCTCGACAACATGCCCCTGAACAAGATGAAGGAGGTCGTCGGTTGGATCGGCGGCCGCGTCCCCGTCGAGGTCTCGGGGATGGTCACGTTGGAGCGGGCGCGAGAGATCGCGGCCATCGGCGTGGACTATATATCGGTGGGGGCGCTGACCCATTCCATTAAATCCATGGACATCAGCCTGGAGTTCGGCCGGAGGACATGATGGGGGACAGGAGCCAGGCATTCGACGTCCTCATCATCGGCTGCGGGATAGCGGGCGCAAGCGCGGCATTGGAGGCGTCCAAGGCCGGGCTTCGCGTCGGGGTCCTCACGAAGGCGCCGCGACCCGAAGAATCCAATACCTATTATGCGCAGGGCGGCGTCGTCTCGCTCGGGAAGGACGATTTCCCCGAGCTCCTCGAGGAGGACATCATCGAGGCCGGCGACAGGATCAACAATCCCGAAGCCGTGCGCATCCTGGCTGAAGAGGCCAAGGGCCTCGTCGATGCGATCCTCATCAAAGAGCTGAGGATCCCGTTCTCCCGGAGCGCCCCGGACACCCTGGATTACGCCCAGGAGGCCGGGCACTCCATGCGGCGCATCCTGCACGTCAAGGACTCGACAGGCCGGACGATCGAGGAGCGGTTCATCCGGGCCTTGAGGAAATGCGCGAACATCACCATCTTCGCCGATCACACGGCCGTCGACCTCCTGACCATCCCCCACCACGCGAAGGATCCCATCGCCTACTACCACGAGCCGCGGTGCGTCGGAGCATACGTCCTCGACAACCGGACCGGCCGGGTGGAGCCGTTCATCGCGCCGTACACGGTGCTTGCGACGGGCGGATGCGGGGCCGTGTTTCTCTATACTTCCAACCCCCCGGACGCCATCGGCGCGGGCTACGCTATGGCCCTCCGAGCGGGCGCCCGCATCGTCAACATGGAATATATCCAGTTCCACCCGACCTCGCTCTACAACCGGGACGCCGGCGGTTTCCTCATCTCGGAGACGGTCCGGGGAGAGGGGGCCCGGCTGAAGACGAAGGATGGGCGGACGTTCATGGAGAAGTACAGCCCGAAGAGGGACCTGGCGCCGAGGGACGAGGTGACCCGGGCCATTTACGAGGAGATGATCAACACGAACTCGAGCTACGTCCTCCTGGACCTCGCTTCCTATGCTAAGATCGACATCAAGAAAAGATTCCCCTATATCTACAAGACCTGCAAAGCCGTCGGCATCGACATCGCGAAGGAACCCATCCCCGTTGTCCCGGCGGCCCATTATTCGTGCGGCGGCGTCCTTGCGGACGGCCGGGGCCGGACGTCGCTCCAGGGCCTCTTCGCCGTCGGCGAGGTCTCCTGCACGGGGCTCCACGGCGCGAACCGCCTGGCGTCGACCTCGCTCCTCGAGGGGCTCGTCTGGGGGACGCGGGCGGCGAAGCACGTCGCCGCGACGTTCGACCCGGCGCTCCCCGTCAAGCCCTTGGACATCCACCGGTGGTACTATCCCGACAAGGGTGAGGACGTCGATCCGGCCCTCGTCAACCAGGATTGGCTGACCATCCGTTCGACGATGTGGAACTACGCCGGGATCATCCGGACGCGAAAGCGCCTCGAGCGGGCCAAAGCCGACCTCGATTACCTCCGCCACAGGATCGAGCAGTTCTACAAGCAGGCCCGCATGGACGCCAAGGTCGTCGGGCTGAAGCACGGGATCCAGGTCGCCCTGATGATCACGCACGCGGCGCTCGCCAACCCCGTCAGCAAGGGCGCCCACTTCCTCAAGGACAAGTAAGCCCGGGCACGGCATGGACGGCACGAACCGGAGCGACGTCAGGCCGGGTTCGCGCGTCCGCGTCGTCCGCAAAGAGGACCAGGGTTCCGGCGCCCTGACGGAAGGGACCGTCCGCGATATCCTCACGAATACCGCCTTTCACCCGCGCGGCATCAAGGTCCGGCTGACGACCGGCGTCGTGGGCCGTGTCAAGGAGATCCTGCCCGAAAAACTCTGAGCGCAGGGCCGCAGCCTTAGGCCGCCCTCCCGGCCCGGGCGAGCCCCGTTCCCGCCCCCGCCGAATTTTGCTATAATGACGGGAACGACCCGACGGATTGGAGTCCCCTATGGCCGACAAGAACGATGTAAAGAACACGCTGAACCTGCCCCGGACGTCCTTCGCGATGAAGGCGGCCCTTGCCGAGAAGGAGCCCGAGACCATCCGGAAATGGCAGGAGACCGATCTGTACGGGAAGATCCTGGAGAAGAGGGCCGGGCGGACCCCGTTTGTCCTGCACGACGGCCCCCCCTATGCCAACGGGCACATCCACCTGGGGACGGCTCTGAACAAGATCCTCAAGGATTTCATCGTCAAGACCCGGAGCATGCAGGGTTACCTCGCGCCCTACGTCCCAGGCTGGGACTGCCACGGCCTGCCCATCGAGATCCATGTCGATAAGCTCCTCGGCGGGAAGAAGAAAGACATGTCCCTCCTCGAGATCCGGGAGGAATGCCGGAAATACGCCCTCAAATTCATCGACATCCAGCGCGCCGAGTTCATTCGTCTCGGCGTCCTCGGCCAGTGGAACGATCCCTACCTGACCATGAAGCCGGAATACGAGGCCGAGACCCTGCGCTTCCTGGCCGCATTCTTCGCCTCCGGGAATGTCTACAAGGGGAAGAGACCCGTGCATTGGTGCATCCACTGCAAGACGGCCCTGGCGGAGGCGGAGATCGAGTACAAGGACCGCCGGTCCCCCTCGATCTACGTCAAGCTTCCGGCCGACCCTGGGCTGGGGGACAAGTTCCCGCCGCTCAAAGGGAAAAAAGTCTCCGTCATCATCTGGACCACCACGCCCTGGACTCTCCCGGCCAACATGGCCGTCGCCTTCCACCCCGAGGCAGATTATGTCGCGGCCGAAGCGGGCGGCGAAGTCTACATCGTCGCCAAAAAGCTTCTGCAGATCGTGGCCGAGGAACTGGCCCTAGGCGCCCCGTCGGTCCTCGCGGAATTCAAGGGCCGGGAGCTCGAGGGGCTCAAGGCGCGGCACCCATGGATCGACCGCGATTCGGTCTTCGTTCTCGCGGACTACGTGACCCTTGAGGATGGGACAGGCTGCGTCCATACGGCCCCGGGGCACGGCCATGACGACTTCGTGACGGGCCAGGCCTGCGGCATCGAGATCTACACACCTGTCGACGAGGAAGGGAAGTTCACCGCCGACGTCGCGACGTACGCGGGGATGACCGTCTTCGAGGCCAACCGGCCGATCGTGGACGACATGAGGGCCGGCGGCTCGCTCCTTAAAGAGGGCGAGATCACCCACTCTTATCCCCACTGCTGGCGGTGCAAGCACCCGGTCATCTTCCGGGCGACCGAGCAATGGTTCATCTCCATGGACGCGGGCGGACTCAGGCAGAAGGCCCTGGACGAGATCGGAAAGGTGGCCTGGATCCCTGCCTGGAGCAGGGAACGGATGGCTAATATGGTCGAGGGACGTCCCGACTGGTGCATCTCCAGGCAGAGGTCCTGGGGCGTCCCGATCCCGGCGTTCGCCTGCGGTGCCTGCGGCAACGTCGTCACCGACGCCGCGATCGTCGGCCACGTCGCGGACATCTTCGCGAAAGAAGGCTCGGACGCCTGGTTCGAAAAGGCGCCGGCCGAGCTTCTGCCCGCCGCGACCAGGTGCCCCGCCTGCGGCGCGACGGAGTTCCGCAAGGAGAACAACATCCTCGACGTCTGGTTCGAATCAGGGGCCAGCCACAACATCCTCGGAAAAAAGGACGGCCTGCCCTGGCCGGCCGACGTCTACATCGAAGGCCACGACCAGCACCGGGGCTGGTTCAACAGCTCCCTCCTGATCGGGGTCGGCGCCCGGGGCCGTTCCCCTTACAGGACGTGCATCACCCACGGGTTCGTCCTCGATGAGCACGGCAAGGCGATGTCCAAATCCGCCGGGAACGTCATCGAACCCTCCGAGATCATCGCCAAGAACGGGGCCGAGATCCTCCGGCTTTGGGTGGCGATGCTCAATTTCAAGGAGGACGCCCGGTTCGGGCCCGAGATCCTCCAGCGGCTCGTCGAGGCTTACCGGAAGATCCGGAACACCTGGAGGTTCGTCCTGGGCAACCTCTACGACTTCGACCCCTCGGCCGACTCGGTTCATGACGGAGAGATGCTCCTCCTCGACCGCTGGATCCTCGAGAGGGCGCGGGCCGTCCGGGATCGGGTCCTCAAGGCCTATGAGGAGTACGAGTTCCACGTCGTCTTCCATGCGATCTACGATTTCTTCACGGTGGACCTCAGCTCCTTCTATCTGGACGTCATCAAGGACCGGGCCTATTGTTCCGGCAAGGGTTCGGCCCTCCGGCGGTCCGCCCAGACCGCGTTGTTCGGTGTCCTCAAGGATACGCTAACGCTCATGGCGCCGATCCTCCCTTTCACGGCCGATGAGGCCTGGGATATCCTTCCCGCTTACGAGGGCAAGGAAGCTTCGGTTCACCTTGAAGAGTTCCCCAAGGACGCCGGGACCCGGCTCGACGCCGCCCTCGTCGCCGACATGGAGGCCCTGATCCTCGTCAGGGACAAGGCCCTCAAGGAGCTCGAAAAAGCGCGGGAAAGCAAGCTCATCGGCAATTCCCTGGAGGCCAAGGTGGTCCTCGGGATCCCCGCCTCCCGGCGCGAACTGCTGGAAAAATACCTGGGCTCGCTCGCCGAGCTCTTCATCGTCTCCGCCGTAGATCTCGAGCCGGCGGCGGGGGAGGACCTCATCGTCCGGGTCGAGAAGGCCTTGGGCGACAAATGCGACCGGTGCTGGAACCGGTCCGAGACCGTCGGGAAGAACGCCGCGCACCCCTCCTTCTGCG
>Ga0315275_10000544_pt1 | contig 31316 bp, 40 predicted proteins | sample YL17G03_0_MG_FD_205557 | JGI IMG/M metagenome (GOLD analysis project Ga0315275, IMG submission 205557) | Sediment microbial communities from Yellowstone Lake, YNP, Wyoming, USA - YL17G03_0 | ecosystem: Environmental > Aquatic > Freshwater > Lake > Sediment | place: USA: Wyoming | collected...
GCGCTCCTGAGCGATTGACACACCCACGGAACCGACAAAAAGAATTGCCGTTCCTAGTGCCAACACTTTACGCATGTGCTGCCTCCTTGGTGAGATTAGAGAATGAAGTGAAATGACGGACAACAAAGATGGGACCAACATGATCAGGTTGAAGCTTTTTCATCACTCTAGGGCGCGGACTATAGGCCACCCATTCAGACATGTCAAGGGGCATAATTGTGTTGAATTTGCTATTGATTCACGCATATCGACCAAATTAACAAACCGCGAGAAACCCACACGATCCCTGCCCCGCTCGACTGATGGTGCCCAGAGGGAGGGTCGAACTCCCACTCTCTTGCGAGAACCGGATTTTGAGTCCGGCGCGTCTGCCAGTTCCGCCATCCGGGCACAGCCCCTACCTAAAGAAAAGACCGCACCTTCTTTAACACGAAGCCATGTGCTGGTCAATCAATCCTCCCTCTTTTCTTCAGTATGAACGCAGTGCTACAATTCAACGCTCCCACTCACCTTAATAACTGTAATAACTTTGGGCAGGAGGATCCTCAGACCATGGCAGACGTTCAGTGCGTCACGTGCGGACAAGCAGGAGAAGTCATTACGGACCCCCTCTTCATGGGAAAGCTCGAAGCCGAGGTCAAATCCAAGGTCTGCAAGCCCTGCTGGAAAAAATGGGAAGGCATGCGAGTCATGGTCATTAACGAGTACCAGGTCAACCTGGGCGAAGAGAGTGGCAGAGAACTCGTGAAGAAGCAGATGAAAGCCTTTCTCAAACTTGGCGAGCAAACTGATACAGGAAAACTTGATCAGAACTATCGCCCACCGTCCTAAGCCAGACGGCTCTGCGCCGGGATGCGTGTCTCCGGCTAGGCCACTGATTGCCAGAGCCTTCCCTGAATTTCCCCAGCGATCTCGCAGGCTTCGTTGACAGGCTGATTTCAGAAATGATACACTGCTTCGTTCTTGATCCATCCGCGTGGGGCGAGAAAAATCTCCTCACGCCCCTAAGGCGAGGAAGAGGAACCGAATTGTTGTGATTACACAGATGCACTTAAAAGGGTTGATGTTCGACCCCTACAATAACGCCTACATCGTGGTATTGCGCGACGAAGAGCATTCCGACATGCTCCCCATTTGGGTCGGTAAGTCAGAGGCAGGTGCGATCAGTATGGCACTGGAAAACGTCACGCCCCCCCGACCCATGACACACGACTTCATGAAGTCCCTCCTCGATGCCTACAACGCGAAAGTCATCAGCGTAGTCATTACGGACTTGTCAGAACACACCTACTTTGCGAAAATTCATTTAATGTACGAGGATTCAGAATACACCGTCGATGCCAGACCCAGCGATGCGATTGCACTTGCGCTTCGGAGCAATGCGCCAGTATTTGCCAACGATTCGGTCATCACCAAGCAAAGCTCCGAAGAACTCGAACAGTGGCTGGAGAATCTTAAGCCGGAAGATTTTGGCAAACTGGACTCCTGATTCAGCGAGACGCAATATGAGCACTTTCGATCCATCCAAAGAACAAGACCTGGTTGAATATCGGGTGGATCGCATCCTCGAGGAGGCCAACACCGACACTAGAATTGTGGTCTTGGCACGACAGAACGGTTTCCTCGATACGTTTCCGATTTGGGTCGGGGCCGCAGAGGGTAATGCCATTAAATTAGCGCTCGATACCATGATCACGCCACGGCCAATGAGCCATGACTTGATCAAGAGTTTCGCTGAACATTTGAACATCACGATCCAACGCGTCGTCATAACAGACGTCAAAAGCAGCACCTATTACGCCATGGTGCATGTCTCCAATAAAGGCGTGGAGCGGACGATCGATGCCAGGCCCAGCGATGCAATCTCGTTGGCCCTCCGGGCTCATTGCCCGATCTACATTACCCAAGATGTGTTGACGCGGCGGAGCACAACGAATCTCGACGCCTGGCTAGCAAAACTAGAATCGAAAGATATCGGCACACCGGAAGTACAGGAAACGTAATTCACTCGATAGCGAAGGAGCGCGGAAGAACAATGTTGACGTATATGCAAAAGCCTTTGGACGTGCAGGAAAAGTGGTACCTTGTGAATGCTGAGGGGAAAACGCTAGGCCGATTGGCAGCCCGCGTCGCGGGAATGTTGCGTGGCAAACACCGGCCAACCTTTACCCCCCATGTCGATATGGGCGACCACATTGTCATCGTGAATGCCGAGAAGGTTCATCTCACCGGTGACAAGATGACTACGAAACTCTATCGCCACCATACCGGTTTCCCCGGCGGACTCAAGACCGCGACGGCACAACATGTCTTCCGAAAAGACCCCACGATACTCTTGACGAAAGCGATCGAGGGCATGCTCCCCAAGACCCCGTTGGGAAATCACATGGCCAAAAAACTTCGCGTCTACGTTGGGCCAACTCATCCGCACCAGGCCCAGGGACCGGAACTAATTACTCTGTAAATCATCACCGCGAGCGAATAAGGAGACGTTATAGCATGGCAGCAGTAACTCAATATGCAACCGGACGACGCAAATGCGCGATTGCCAGAGCCTGGGTCACCGGGACAGCGGGCGACATTACGATCAATGATCAACCACTCGATCAGGCCTTCCCGCGGCTGACCTTGCGGCAGATCATTCAGTTCCCGCTCGAAATCGGCGGCGTCCTTGGGCAGTACTCGATCAAAGCCACCGTACATGGTGGCGGACTGGTCGGACAAGCCGGCGCCCTGCGTCATGCGATCTCACGGGCATTAGTGGAACTAAACCAGCCCCTCCGTACACCCTTGAAAAAGGAAGGCTTACTGACACGAGACTCTCGCGTCAAAGAGCGGAAGAAGTACGGACAAAAGGGTGCGAGAAAGCGGTTCCAGTACTCAAAGCGATAAGCATCGGAGCCACAGTCAGAAAAAGGGAAGGCTCCATGCCTTCCCTTTTTTTGTGCCTGTGGGGCGCACAACGGGTGAGGCAGATGAAGAAGATACGTGTCGCAATCGCAGGGGCCAGTGGGTATGCCGGCGCAGAACTCGTCCGCCTGGCAGCCCTCCACCCTCATTTCGAACTCCACGCCGTCACATCGGAGAAATCCGCTGGGACTCCCGTAGCAGCAGTCTTCCCTAGTCTGGCCGGCCTCGTGTCTCTTTCGTTTCAAGCGCTCTCACCCGAAGCCTTAGCGGAACAGGCTGATGCAGTCTTTTTAGCCCTTCCCCACACCAAATCATTGGCGCCCGTCTCCGCCTGCATAAAAACCGGCAAGCTGGTGGTGGACCTCAGCGCCGACTACCGGCTCAAAGATGCAGACGTCTATGAACAGTGGTATAAGACCCCGCATACCTACGCGGCCTTGCTGAAGGATGCGGTCTACGGACTTCCTGAATTGCACCGTGCCGCCATCGCCAAGGCAACGTTGGTTGCGTCGCCTGGCTGTTACCCGACGGCGGCCATTCTGCAATTGGCCCCGCTGTTCGCCCAGGATCTCGTGCAACCACACACCGTGGTCATCGATGCGAAATCCGGCATTTCCGGTGCGGGACGAAGTCCGGCCCTCCCCTACCATTTTCCAGAAGCCCATGAATCCTTAGAGCCCTACATGATCGGGCAGCACCGCCATATCCCTGAAATTGAACAAGAACTGGGCAGGTTGCTTCAACGCGCATCTCAGCCATCGGGAACGGCCGCCGCACAGCCAATCGTGACATTTACACCGCACCTTGTACCGATGAATCGTGGGATCTTGAGCACAGCCTACTGCCGGCTGAAGAGTCCGATGACGCTGCCGGACCTGCGCGCCCTCTATCGAGCCTTTTACAAAGGTGAACGATTCGTCAGAATCCAGGAAGACATCATGCCGAATCCGCGCTACATCAAAGGCTCCAACTATTGTGATATCGGGGTCTACGTAGACCCCCGTGCAGGATCAGTCATTACGGTAGCCGCACTGGATAATCTAGTGAAGGGTGCCGCAGGCCAGGCCATTCAGGCCATGAACCTCATGCTGGGCTTCCCCGAAGAGACGGGCTTGACAGCTCCCGCTGCCTATCCCTAATCCAAATCAACACATAACTTTCACGATGATGACCAAGAAAATACCAAACACCTCTCCACGCCGCGGGATCACAGCACCGCAGGGGTTCCGCGCAGCCGGAATCCATTGCGGCATCAAGAAACCAGGCTTACTCGATCTCGCGCTCGTCGTCTCAGAGCAAAGTGGTCCAATCGCCGGCGTCTTCACGAAAAATCAGGTGGTCGCAGCACCGGTCATCGTCGATCGGCTGCACCTACGTAAAGGAATCGGACGAGCCATTCTCGTCAACAGCGGTAACGCCAACGCCTGTACCGGCGCCAAGGGATTGGCTGCCGCAAAACAAACCGCGACACTGGTCGCGCGGCAATTAGGTGTCCCCACACAGCACGTATTCATCGGCTCCACCGGCGTGATCGGTCGCGTCTTGCCGGTCAATCGAATCATCAAAGGAATCCCGCAGCTATTCACGCAACTCAGCGACCGTGGAGGGCCGGATGCAGCCCGGGCGATCATAACGACCGACCTGCGCCCGAAATCCATCGTCCTTCAGGACACCATCGGCGGTCGCTTGATTACCATTGGCGGGATGGCCAAGGGCTCTGGAATGATCCATCCCAACATGGCCACAATGCTGGGCTATTTCACCACAGACGCTTCGATCACGAAGAGCGCCCTCCAACAGGCCCTCACCCTGGCGGTCAACGAGTCATTTAATTGCATCTCAGTTGATGGAGACACGAGCACCAACGATACCGTCCTCTGCCTTGCGAACGGCATGGCTGAAAACCGCATGATCGAAGAAGGCACAGCTGCCTTTCGTCGATTCCTCCTGCTCCTGACAGAGGCCTGCCAGTCTCTCGCGCTGGCAATTTGTCGAGACGGCGAGGGGGTCACCAAGGTGGTGAAGATTGAAGTGACCGGAGCAGCCATCGTGGCGCAGGCACGACAGGTTGCCCAAACCATTGCCACCTCGAACTTGGTCAAGACCGCTCTGTTCGGCGAGGATGCTAATTGGGGTCGCGTGATGGCCGCAATCGGCCGGGCCGGGGTCCCAATCACCCCCTCGAAGCTGAACGTGTGGTTTGGCGGGGTCCAGATGGTACAGAACGGAATGGGACTCGGACTCATTGCAGAACGCCGCATTGCGAAGGTCTTTCGCCAGAAAGAATTTACGATCGCCGTGGGGCTAGGACAAGGTCGTCACCGGGCCCATATGTGGACGACCGATTTATCGTTCGATTATGTCCGTATTAACGCAAGCTATCGATCCTAGGGCATAATTCCATCATGGCATCTTGTAAACTCACCATCACTATGCTAGCGTGCCAAGGCTTTAGTACTCAGGAGATCGACTCCTTCTCGCATAATTTCGTGTGTTGAGGGACAGTATCAAATTCATATCGACGTCATGGACGTCGCTCGACTTGAGAATAAGGGGGCCAGTCCCCCCTCACCTGTGTCAGCGGGTGCTCTGCAAGTCTTGAGGGGAGGTGAAGGCATGGGAGTGGTTTCGATCAAGGAATTATTAGAAGCGGGTGTCCATTTCGGACACCAGACGAATCGATGGAACCCAAAGATGAAGAAGTTCCTCTTTGGAGAGCGCAACGGCATCTACATCATCGACCTTCAGCAAACACTGAATCGGATGGAGCAAGCCTATGCCTTCGTCCGCGACACCGTCGCCGCCGGCCAGTCGGTCCTGTTTGTCGGAACCAAGCGGCAGGCCGCTGAGATCCTTCAAGAAGAGGCCCTGCGCGCCAACATGTTCTTCGTCAACCAACGCTGGCTCGGCGGGATGCTCACGAACTTCCAGACCATCCGGAAGAGCATCGATAAGATGAAAAAGCTGGAGACCAAACTGGCAGACCCCAGCCAATACGGCCTGAAGAAAAAAGAAATCATGAAGATGCAGAAAGAGATCGTCAAACTTCAGAAGTATCTGAGCGGCATCAAGGACATGCGCGGTGTCCCAGGAGCCGTCTTTGTCCTCGATACCCGCATCGAACACCTTGCCGTGCAGGAAGCAAAGCGGTTGGAAATTCCGATGATCGCGATCTTGGACTCGAACTGCGACCCGGACCACATCACTTACCCAATCCCTGGCAACGACGACGCCATTCGTTCCATCAAACTCATCACGTCGCGCATTGCTGATGCTTGTATCGAAGGCGCTACTTTGCGGACACAACGCGAAGAGGCGGATTTCAAGCCTGTTCCTACAGGGGGAGATAAGACAGCACCCATGAGCCTCGCAAGCACGCCGGCTTCATAACGTCCGGCATCGCATGCGTCAACTACTACACTCACTGTTTACCGAGAAGGACCGTCACGTATGGCTGGATCAAGTCAGCTTGTCAAAGAACTGAGAGAAAAAACCGGCGCCGGCTTCCTCGATTGCCAGAAAGCGCTCACCGAGAACGGCGACGATATCGAGAAAGCCATCGATTACCTGCGCCAAAAGGGCTTGGCCGCTGCGCTCAAAAAGTCCGGCCGCGAGACCAACCAGGGCCTCATCCACGCCTATATCCACATGGGTGGAAAAATTGGTGTACTCATCGAAGTCAACTGTGAAACCGACTTCGTGGCCCGGAACGAAGAGTTTAAGTCGTTCGTCAACGACCTGGCCCTCCAGGTCGCCGCCGGGAAACCCTCCTACGTCAAACGGGAGGAAATTCCCGCTTCGCTCATCGAGAAAGAACGCTCGATTTATGAGGGACAGGCCAAAGAAATGGGCAAGCCCCCGGCCGCATGGTCGAAGATCGTCGAAGGCAAGTTGGAAAAGTTCTTCCAGGAGAGCTGTCTGATTGAGCAGGCCTTCGTCAAGGACTCTTCCGTCACGATTAAAGATCTTCTTGCCTTGAAGATTTCCAAAATCGGCGAGAACATGAACATCCGCCGCTTCACCCGGTACCAATTAGGCGAAGCATGAACTCTGCCAACTATCGGCGCATCCTCCTCAAAGTGAGCGGAGAGATGTTGGCTGGTGAGCAGGGCTACGGTATCCAACCTTCCATCCTTGAGGGCCTCGCCTCGGAAATCGCCGCCGTCGTGGCCCTCGATATCGAAGTCGCTGTGGTCATCGGTGGCGGCAATATCTTCCGCGGTATTGCCGCCAGCGCGTCCGGCATGGAACGCGCCTCCGCCGACTATATGGGGATGCTCGCGACCGTCCTCAATGCCTTGGCCCTGCAAAACGCGCTCGAGCGCATCGGCATTATGACGCGGGTCCAATCCGCGATCGAAATGCGTCAGCTGGCGGAAGGGTACATCCGCCGTCGGGCCATTCGGCATCTTGAGAAAAAACGCGTCGTCATCTTCGCCGGCGGCACTGGAAACCCCTACTTCTCTACCGATACCGCGGCGGTACTCAGGGCGATGGAGATCGGAGCCCAGGTCATCATGAAAGGGACCAAGGTCGACGGCATCTACGACACCGATCCTGTCAAAAACCCCTCGGCGACAAAGTATCAGACCATTTCCTTTCTCGCGATCTTGAATCAGAACTTGAAAGTGATGGATGCCACAGCTATCAGCCTTTGCATGGATAACGATCTTCCACTCATCGTGTTTAACCTAAAAGAACAAGGCAACTTCAAACGCGTCGCCACTGGCGAAGCGATCGGAACCATTGTCAAGCCCGATCGCCGCTAACGTTCCGGGGAGTCTCGCATGTCCAATCCTGCTGTCATACACCAAAAAGTCACGGAAAAGATGGAGTCCGCACTGGAGTATCTCAAGCGCGATTTAGCCGGCCTACGGACAGGACGAGCGTCTGTGGCCCTCTTTGATGGCGTGCGGGTCGACTACTATGGCACGATGACCCCTCTGAAGCAGGTGGCCAATATTTCGACTCCGGAGGCGCGCCTCATCACGATCCAACCGTGGGAGCCGAACCTGATCAAGGAAATCGAAAAAGCCTTGTCGGGATCAGGCCTCGGCATCACCCCGTCCAACGACGGAAAGATCATTCGCATTCCCCTTCCACCGCTCACCGAAGAACGCCGCAAAGAACTCGGCAAGATCTGCAAGAAGCACGGCGAAGACACAAAGGTGGTCGTACGCGGGTTTCGTCGAGATGCCAACGAAGAGTTGAAGAAACTGCAAAAGGATGCGAAGTTGACTGAAGACGATCTGCGCAAGGCCGAAGCCGACACCCAGAAGCTGACCGATCAATACATTCAAAAAGTTGATGACGTTGTGAAGAAAAAAGAACAAGAAATCATGGAAGTGTGATCTCGATTTCTACCTTGTTACCCACCTACGCCACCGTCAATCTCGCGGCACTCGCCCATAATCTCTCTCGCATCAAGCGCTACCTGTCCCAGACCTGTGAGGTCATGGCCATCGTCAAGGCCAACGCGTACGGGCATGGAGCCGTAGACATTGCTCGGGCACTTGCCAACCAGGGCATTGAGCGTTTTGCTGTGGCCTCGCTCGACGAAGGCATTGAACTCCGCCAAGTTGGCCTCTCAGCTCCTATCGTAGTCCTTGGCGCGCTTTTCGAGGACCAGATAGCCGACCTGGTAGCGCACCGGTTGACCCCGGTTGTGAGCAATGGACGCATCCTACCCGCCTTGGCCAAGGCCACTCGTTCACATCCGGTCCCCTACCCGATTCATCTCAAGGTCGAAACCGGGATGGGGCGGCTAGGCTTTTCTCCGGAAGAGCTGCACTCACTCCTCGACAACCCTGTCTTACGGAGCCCCCTCCAGGTCGAGGGCATGATGACCCACCTTGCCGACGCTGACGGAACGGACACCGCCTTTACGGAACAACAGCTTGGCGCATTTCACGCCATGCTGGAACAGATCCGACAGCATGGGCTGACCATCCCGCTGGTGCATACGGCAAACAGTGCCGCCATCGTCAGGTTTCCCGAAGCGCACTTTTCACTCGTGCGCCCAGGCATCATGCTCTACGGGTACCACACCTTGCCGGCCTCAGTTCCCGCTCCTGACCTCAGACCCGTCCTTTCACTTCGAACCACGATCGTGCAACTGCGGACAATTCCACGAGGGGGAACAGTCAGTTACAACCGGACCTTTGTTGCGAAACGACCGACTCGAATTGCGGTGTTACCCATCGGCTACGCCGACGGCTATAGTCGGCGGCTCTCCAATCACGGATCGGTCCTGATTCAGGGTCGTCGAGCCCCGATCGTCGGTCTGGTGTGCATGGACATGAGCATGGTGGATGTCACCGACCTCGCACCGCTACAAGTAGGCGAGATCGTCACGCTGATCGGTCAACAAGGACAGGAATCGATCTGGGCTGATGAAGTGGCAAGCTGGACCGGCACGATCCCCTATGAAGTCCTCTGCGGAATAGGGTCCCGCGTTCCACGGCTATATGAATCCGCTGCGTGAGACTAACGGGAAAAGCGCGACAAGCGAGACGAGCTAAAAATCAGTCTGTCCACGTCGCGCCTCTCTCGCACATCCCGCCAGTCTCGTTAGTAAACCTCTCGAATCGACGCGCCGCAGAAAGACCACGTCACATGCCGCAGCGATTGATTGGCGCCACCTCCACCACTCGGTCGAGAATCCTCCCTTTGGACGGCGTCCCCTCAGCCGGCTCATCAGCACGGGATACCTCCGGACGAACCTGCAACACGGGTTCTCTCGCTGCCTCACCACCATCTGCCAGACCCTACGACCCCATGTGCCCCGTCCATCGACTTACCAACGGATGGCCCATTGGCACCACTCGTCGTCATCTGCAATACAGGAGAGTTCCGTCAGGGTGGCCGGTGGGAGGCCATGGACGCGGACCGGTACGGCCGCCATGATGCCTTGAGCAGCCTGATACATCAGCTGGGCGCACCGTCTCGATAGGGGCCAAACTGACGAAGGGTGCGGTCAGAGAACTTCATCCCCAGGGTCGCGGATATCGGCGTCACCTCGACCACTCGACATTCGATCGACCCGGATGCGAACTTGTTCCCGAAGTAGGGAAACATGCCGTAGATCTGCGACAGCGAAAACGGCCGGGCCAGGACCTGCATGGTCGGAGACGCCTTCTCCATTCCACCATGAAACACAAATCGAGGATCGCCGGAAATGCGCTCGCAGAGCTCATACAGGTATGCCGTGAATTCATATGAGTAGCTGTTCCATGCATTCTTCAGGAACTCCGTCGTCACGTGATAGACCGGATCTTTAATGCGCTGATTCAACAGACGGCACAGCTCCTGTACCGCCTGACTGCCGACTGCATCACCTCGCTCATGCGACAGTGAATTCTCGAGGTAGACGACGACAGCCTTGATGCTCATCCCGCTCAGATCTCTGATCGTGTGTCCCTGTTCGTCCAATCCAAACGGACGGAACTCCATCACCTCTCGCTCAAGAATCGTGTGGATCTTCGTTAAGAGCCCAAGACCAGACTGTGTCTTGAGTTCAAGGTCGTCTTTCATACTGCTGTTCATGTACCACTCTTCTTGATCATCACTCTACCCAGGGCGATGTATTGTGGCGCTCGATATATGCAGAAGGCAGGATCAAACCACGGCCCATCAAAGTCCCAGCCCTTTGTCTCGCTGGCACCACAGGCAATTGTACCGACGCTGTGCAATCCCATTGCATGACACACCTCCGCTGAAAACGAGTACCAGCCCATGAGCGGCAATTAGTATGTACAGGTAACCTATTACTTTCTAGTCCGAACTAACCGTTTCCGGCAATCCGCGGAATGCCAGCATTTCGAGCCCTCACCGTAAACAGCAGCCTCGTTGATTGGGGTTCGTGACCGAAAATGTGAATACTCTACTAGCAAGGGCTTGAAAAACGATTGAAGACTCGGGATAACGCAGCGAGATGGCGTTCACGGACGACCTCACTGCAGCCCGCTGGCTTAGTAGGAATGTCGGGTGATCGTGGGAAGAACGAAAGAGGACTGGCTTAGAGGGGAACCCCCTACGTTAAAACCTCGAAAGAATCTGGAACAGTACATCCCTCTCAAGATTGAAGAGGATCACGATTTAATGAGTAGCATGATGGCGTCTATGGCCTTCACGGAGCTCTAGTGCTTGATCGATCGCTTGAGTTGTTTTTCGATGCTAGCAACCTTGCTCTGTAAACGTCCTGCGGGGCCTTTCCGATAGTCGACTTTGATCGTGCAGGAAATGCGGCCGCAATCTTTCTTCATCCGCTGATAGCACTTTTTGACGACGGCAAAGACCTCATCCCACTCCCCTTCGAGCACCGTCCCCATCGGGTTCAAGCGGTAGTCCACTCCACTCTTATCGATAATATCGAGCGAGCGCGCCACATACTTGCCCACGCTCTCGCCCTTACCCAACGGCGACATGCTGAATTCCAATAGCACCATAGGTCCCTCCTGTACCTTCCCCTATACGTTTCACACCTTAGGCCTCACCCCTCTGCTCCTTTACCCATTCTTCTTTTATGCCTCCCCCTTCACGCCTGGCACCACTTTCAGCTTCGCCCGTTTATCCAGCCAGACCTTCGGATACTGGACCTTGCCCAACAAGCGAAACCCGTCCAACGCCTCCCGCAATAACACCCGCCGTTTTTCGAAATCCGGCTCATTGGCCTTGGTTTGCTCGCGGAGTTGGCCAAGCCAATCTACGAATGCGGAAAACTCCTCACCGAAGATCTTCTCCATATCTTCCTTCATAAAGCCTGACAAGGCCGGGGCGACCCCGCTTGTGCTGATGGCCACACGTAAATGGCCAGAGGCCACGACCGCCGGCATCGTGACCGTTGAGGCATCCGGCTGGTCAACCGACCACAATAGAAACTTCTTCTCACGCGCCTTCGCGAACAGCGCACGTGAAAAATCGCGGTCCCCACGAAACATGTTCAACACCAGAATCGCACTTTCCAAATCGGTGTCTCGAAAGTGGCGCCCGCGGTGGACAACCTTCGCCGACGCGGCCAAATCTTTTAGCGTGTCGTTTAGCGACGGCGCCACGACAATCACTTTCGCCCCCGCCTCCAATAACCGCTGGGTTTTTTCCGCGGCCTCCTCGTCTCCCCCGAGCACAAGCACCGGGTATCCCTTCACATCAAGAGACAACGGAAAGCCAGAATTTGCAGCCATAGTGGTTCCTCCCAATTCAATAGTCGTGCGTATCATACAACACCCTGTTTTGCAGCGTAAACCGTGCCTTCCCCTTTTCTACCGGCCCCCGCTATAATGCATCGGTTTGCCCCCTTCACCTTTTCAAGGGAACCTTACCAATGGCAGCATACAACGTGCGCACACTTGGACTGGCCGGCAGCATTATCGGCCTCGCCGCGATAGCGGCCTGGCTGGGCCTAGCTCATAGTTGCGACCCGGAGACCCGCGAAGCGGTGGTTGCCGGCCGCGTCATGATCGCCCCGACCCTGGCCAACCAAGTACGCCCAACCGATGTCTTGTTCGTCATTGTCCGGAGGCCTGGCGGTGCACGCCCCGTTGCGGCAAAGCGGATCGACAATCCGCAATTCCCCGTTTCATTTGAGATCACCAATGCCGATGTGATGGTACAGGGCTCAGAACTGCGCGGAATGCTGGATGTGGTGGCCCGGTTGGATCGAGATGGACAGGCAGGTCCGGCACAGCCGGGCGACATCGAAGGCCGCTATGCGAAGAACCCGACGTTGCCGGGTGGACGGGATTTCGAAATTACATTGGATTCAGTGAAGCAGTGAATGGGAAGTCCTGAGTCCTGAGTCCTGAGTCCTGAGTCCTGAGTCCTGAGTCCGAATGCTTGGAACTAGTGTCGTTATCACTCAGAACTTTCAACTCAGGACTCAGCACTTCAGGTATCGGCGGGGTCGGCATCCAGTTCCAGATTCCAATAGAGATAGTCACGCCAACTTTCCGGTGTGTTGCGAATTCCGATGGTAATAGTCACAACCGGGTTCCAGCGCGGCTTGATCGGCTTCTTCATGAGCCGCATACCGGCTTCATCGGGCGTGCGGCCACTTTTTTTGTTGTTACAACGCCAACAAGCCGTGACGATGTTCTCCCAAGTCTTTCGCCCGCCCTTGGCGATGGGGACGACATGATCGAACGTCAACTCCTCGGTCCGGAACTTGTGACGACAGTACTGGCAGGCATAGCCATCTCGTGTAAAGATATTGATGCGGGAGAATTTGACCGCCCGGTGGATATCCTTGAGCCGGACCAGCTTGAGAAGCCGCATGACGGAGGGAAGCTTAAAGGAGATCGATACCGCGTGGACCTCTCGGTCGTAGACCTCGAGGACCTCAACTTTGCCCTGCCAGAGGAGTGCGATCGCTTTTTGCCAATGAACGACCCGCAGGGGTTCGTAGGTCGCGTTGAGCAGGAGGGTCATTTCCATGCAGCAACCTCATTCCCAACCGAGGCTCCTTCTGTGAGAAGTCCCGGGTTTAGTCATAGGACGCGTTTCTTTCTCTATGCCATAAGCCTCAGTCGAAATCAAGTCATTGACTGGTCTAGGGACGATGCCAGTCCTGTCAGGACATCAGCTAAAAAGAAGGATCAGTACCATGCGCGAATTTGTAACCGTTGCGACGGTTGAGGACCTTCCTCCAGGGACCGGACGGACCGTCGAAGTCCACGGAGTCTGGATTGCCCTGTTTAATGTCGAGGGATCCTTCTACGCCGTCGACAACACCTGTCCGCATGCGGGAGGACCACTCGGAGAAGGCCATCTAGAGGGCCACGTCGTCGAATGTCCGTGGCACGGATGGCAATTCAACGTACAAACCGGGGAACGACCGGAGAATCCGAACATCACCGTCGCCTGCTGTCCCGTGCGGATCGAAGAGAATCAAGTTCAGGTGGCACTGCCGGAGAGCTTCACCTAGGGCCAGGCGGCAAGGGCATTGGCATCGACGACGAGCCAGCAGGCTCAGCATCCGGCTCTTTGGGTGTAATCCCATCGGCAGCGAGCGACGCGGCATTGACCTTCTTCAGCGAGAGATTGGCATGCCAAATGAACTCTCGCTCGAACCATTGACCCGTCACCCCTTGGTCACGCAGCTGAACTCGTATCTCATACATATCCCCCTCCACCAGCTTCACCCGCCACTCACCCAGCCGGGCGACCCGATTGCGTTCGCTCATGGAACGCACGTGCTCGGTCATCGCCTGAAGAATCGTGGGATAGCCTATAGCCCGATGGGTTTGCACCAACGCGAGGGCCTCGGCAGCCCGAGGATCAGCCATGGGATTCAGCGACGGAGGCTTCATCCAGAGGTAGTAGAGCGATCCTAGCACGAGCAGGGTCACGACCGCATAGTGAATAATCTTGACCATCGAAAACGAGGAATGAGCAGAACTGGCGGAACACTGATTCTGTGGCATGGACATCCTATATACGGGGTTCGATGAGAAGAAACGGAACCGCACATAATCACGCTGCATCTTAGGAAGAGCACCAGCGCGATGTCAATCTGACCGCACCCGGTTCGATGAACTGCTTGAGGCGCGGCTTGTGCGTGTGAAAGTGGTTATGTTACAAATATCAGTCTAGTCGACACCTTTGTATCCTAAGGCGGTAAATCACCAATGAAATTCTTTCTCTACGGGGACCATCTCAACCCCACACAGCTGAAACGTCGCGCTCCGGAACATCAGTTCCTCATGCTGGCCACCCTTCCAGAACACACAATCAAATTCTGCCGATGGTCCTCGCAATGGCGATGCGGCCTCGCCAGCGTGGCCCCGTCACCGGGAGAACAGGTCTGGGGAGTGGTCTTCCAAGTGACCGAAGAAGATCTCAAGCTGATGGACCTCTTCGAGGAGGATGTCCCCCAAAGCGCGTTTCGCCAGGTCCAAGTCACCGTACTGACGGAAGCCGGAGAGAAAATGCTCGTCACTACCTATGCCGCCTCCCCCATCGGCAAGTTCAAACCAAAGGCGCACTATCTCGATTGGGTGATGAAAGGCCTTAAGCATTGGAAGTTGCCGGAAGAAGCCATCAATATGTGGAAGTCGTTCGTGCCGGGCTGAAACAGCCATCAGCTCACAGCAATCAGCTCTCAGCTTTGTTCTGAAGAAAACTGAAAGCTGGCCGCTTCATTGACCACTAAAGGAGAATCCATGCCGAAGCCGAAATATCACATCGTCGTCTGCACCAATTCCCGTCCCCCAGGCCACCCGAAACCCTCCTGCGGCAGCGCCGGGTCAGCCTCCCTCCTCATGGCCTTTAATATGGGGCTCATGCAGAAGGGTGTAACACCGGGCGACGTCCTCGTCAGCGGCTCCTCCTGCCTCGGCCCCTGCGAACAGGGACCAACCGTCGTCGTCTATCCGGACGCCACCTGGTACTCCAAAGTGACGGAAGCGGACGTGGCGACCATCATCGATGAACACATCAAGGGCGGAAAGTCGGTCGCAAAGCTGAACCCGGACGCAGTCTGGAAGTAAGCCCTCCCCCTTTAAGCCATGGCCAGCGCCACATACCACGAACATAAATCCCATGCACCCAAGTCGATTGGGTGCATGGTGATTACCTGTAGCGACACGCGGACCCCCGACACCGATACGAGCGGGCAACTCATCCACAAGCTCCTCAGGCAGTTCGGGCATGAAGTCGTCTCCTACCACCTGGTGAAAGATGAACCGGCTCAGATCAAAGACCGTATTCAGGAAGGCCTAGTAAACGAATCGGTACAAGCCATCATCATCAATGGCGGCACCGGCATCTCAAAACGGGATTCAACCTTTGAAGCGGTCGACGCAATGCTGGAGAAACGACTGGTGGGATTCGGCGAGATCTTCCGCTACTTAACCTACATGCACATCGGCTCACCGGCCATCATGAGCCGCGCCACCGCAGGCATCATCAAGGGCCGTATTCTGTTCTCCACCCCCGGCTCAGAAAACGCCGTGCGACTCGCGATGGAAAAACTCATCCTTCCAGAACTCGGCCACCTCGTCAAAGAACTCAGCAAATAGGTCAGAGATAAGCCGCTAGGGGCAAAGGGGACCAGGACTGCTCCGACGTTCTCTCGACTTCTTCGCCCTTTAATAAACTTTCCTCATTACAGGATATTTACAACGGCCAGCGTTCTTCACCCGCCCAACCCCGACGAGCCAAGACGCGCCTTGTCCCAGGCAAGGCCGACATTCAGTTTCCTTAAAGATGGCTGGGGAATCCACCCGCGCGCGTCCAACGAGGGTCTTCTGAGACCGCGCGTTGCGCGAGCAGAGGATTCCCCAGCCGTCTCTCCCCGTTTTCAACATCCTGCTAGTCTTGGGAAATCTTCGGTTCCGAATACCCCTGCTCTGGCGAAATCTTCGATTGCGCATACCGCTTATAAAACATCAACACATCCCGCACTGACACCACCCCCACAATCTCGCCTGCTTTGGTCACGGCGAGATGGCGGACTCCTAAGTCACCCATCATATCCTGAGCATCATCAACCGACTGACTCCCCTCGATCGTGCAAATGGGGCTCGTCATAATCTTCTCGACGGTCATCTTGCTAAGACTCTTATTTGTCGAGACGGCGCGTCGGACAATATCCGTATCGGTGACGATCCCGACCAGCTTCTTTCCCTTCTTCACAAACAACGATCCTACCCGCTCAGTCCGCATTTTCTTGGCCGCACTCACAATCGACATGCCAGGTCCCACGGTCTTGGGCTGCTTGTTCATAATCTTCGCCACTGTGGACATACGTTCCCCCTTTATATTGCTGATGAGCATAAAAAAGTCGGCCTACCTTCTTCAGACTGTGAGCACTATCTTACCGAAAAACTGTCGACTTAGCATCAGTTCCTGTGCCGCGCGAGCCTCCTGAAGTGGAAACGTGCGGTCGATCACCGGAATCAAGCGCCTCTGGCTCATGAGTTCCGCCACTTTCACGAGTTCCGCACGCGTTCCCAGGTAGGAGCCCTTGATCGTCAGCTGGCGGGAAAAGACATAGCGCAGATTGAGCTTCACGTCTCCCCCGGTCGTCGCGCCGCAAGTAACCAAGCGCCCGCCCTTCGCGAGAGACGCCAGACAGCTGTCCCAGACCTCGGGCCCGATATGCTCGATCACGACATCAACGCCACGTCCTTCGGTCAGCAGCTTCACGCGCGCCGAGACCTTCTCCCGCGCATGGTTGATCACCGCGTCTGCTCCAAGAATCACCGCTTTGGGGATCTTGCCATCGGACCCGACCGTCGTGATGACCCGCGCTCCGGCGAGCTTGGCCATTTGAACCGCCAGGCTCCCGACCCCACTCCCCGCGCCCATAATCAACACCGTTTCTCCATATTGAAGTCCGGCGAGAGCAAACAGCATGTGCGACGCGGTCACCGATACGAGAGGAAAAGCCGCCGCCTGTTCATACGACAGGTTCTCGGGTATCGGCAAGAGATTGCGCACCGGGACCGAGACATACTCCGCATACCCGCCGGGCCTTTTCGCACCCAGGATGCCGAACGTCGCACAAAAATTATCCCGTCCAGCCAAACATTGGTCGCAGCGCCAACAACTGATTCCAGGCGACACGACGACGCGATCCCCAACTGAAAATCCCTGAGCCTGAACGCCCAACGATTCAATCGTCCCGGCGACATCGCAGCCGGAGATATGTGGCAAAGTAATCAGGTAACCAGGAATCCCCTGCCTGAGCCAGATGTCCAGATGATTCAAGGCGCAGGCCTTTACCCGGACCAGCACCTCCTCCGGCCCCACCGTCGGCATAGGCTGCTCTTCAAATTGCAACCGCTCCGGCAGGCCATGTTCGTGAAACACCACTGCCTTCATAGAACTCCTAGCTTTCAGCATTCAGCCGTTCTTCATAGCAGACAGGACCCGCCACGCCGGATGATCAATACGGCATATAATAAGGCCGCGGAGAGCATGGTGACCGAGTCGTACCCTCTGGGGTACGTCGCAGGGAAACATGCGACTGAGAACGCCGTTAGATGGCGTTTTCATCATCCTGCTGCTAAAAGGTCAACGTCCCTTCCACCACCATCACGCACTGCCCACCCACCTTGACGGTCTGAATCGCATCGTCTTCCGATTCCACCTGCACTAGGATGCGCGCTGGACGCTCGATTTCATAACCCTGCTCGACAATGAGTTCCGTCATGGGCCCCACTTCCACCAGCCCATTGTGGACGAGATAGGCGCCCATGGCCCCACTGGCGCTTCCCGTGGCGGGATCTTCGAGGATGCCGATCGCCGGCGCAAACATTCTCGTATGCACCGTCGCATTGTCCTCCACCGTAATGCTCGTAAAGACCATAATGCCGTTGGCGCCGACCCGCCCGCACACCTCAACAATCGCGGCGGCATTCGGCACAATCGACCGCACCGCCGTGAGGGTCCGCACCGGCACAATCATCACCGGTAAGCCGGTCGAGACAATCATCACCGGCCGTTTCGTGTCGACAATCTGGTTTTTCGACAGGCCCAGGGCCTTCGCAATGTCGAACAGATCCTCCGCGTCATCCACCGAACCGAGGAACAGGGGTTTCGGCTGTGTCATCACCACACGGATGACCTGCCCCTCTCGCGCATGGAGTTCGACAGAAAAGAGGCCGATATTGCATTCCTGCATCACGCGGGTGACGCCATCGGCGACGGCAATCAACCCGAGCTGGGCCAATACGTAAAACGTCCCCAGCACCGGATGGCCGGCAAACGGAATCTCCTGCGTCGGAGTAAATATCCTGAGGCGAACGACTGCTGCCTTGTCTGTCGGAGGCAACACGAACACAGTCTCGGAGAGATTCATCTCCCGGGCGATCTGCTGCAGTTGATAATCGTTGAGACCTTGCGCTTCGGGGAACACGGCAACCGGGTTGCCGCCGAACGGCTGCCCACTGAACACATCGGCTTGATAAAACATGAGCGTGCGGCGATCTGGCATACAGGCCTCCCTAGGTTGGACGCGGGAGCGCTTCAAACTCCTGCCTCATCGGATTTCTTAAGTAACTCTCCACAAAGTTTTGGAGCGACCCGTTCCGATAGAGCAGCTCATTGGTATATCGTGTATCGATCTTGTGTAAAACCTTGACAGTCACACCGGTCTTCTTCGCGAACTGCTCCAGCGTCACCCCTGTGATGTCGCTATAGGGACCCCGGCCTGACTGCATGATGCACTTGGGGATATGGATGATTTTTTGGCTCGTCAAACGGCGGGCGATATCGTCAAACGTCAAGAGGACCGTGCAGTCCGAATCGCCACTCAGCAGCGTGTTCGGCACATAGAGGAACTTGGCGCGGTTCTTCCGGTACATCGTCAGGACCTTGTAGACACTTGCCGCCGTGACGACCGTGTCCTTCTTTTCCAACTCCAACGCATCGAAGGTGCTCACGATCCGTTTCCGGTTGAGAAACGCCGTTGCATAGGACTCGGTATGAATCGTCTGGAGGTTGGGCAATCCCGCCTCATAGATCTGCAGCGCTTCTCCCGGCAGATGCATCCGTCCCTGCCGCATCAGGTTGGACGTCTCCTCTTTCAAGCCGCGCACCGGCGTCAGCGTCCCCATCCAGAGCACACACTTCTGGTTGATCGACGAGATCAGCGCTGCATCCTTCGACATCGTGTCCGCGTCGAAGGCATAAAAATTCGCCGAGGAGACCGCCGGCCCATCCAGCACTTTCAAGACATGCTTGACCGAAGGGGCATGCGGCATCAACCGTTTGCGATAGTCGCTCAGCGTAATGACCGACAACTCGAAGTTGATCCGCCCCGGGAATTGCGCCACGAGCTGGTGGATCTTGGGGACATGCACGAACCCCACGGTGAAGAACTGGATGCTCTTGTCCGTATAGGTGAGAAAATCCTCGACCCACTCCATCGCCTTCGGATGGAGAAACAGATCGGTCCATTCCATATATTCGTTGCCGCCCAGACACCAGAACTGTTTCGGGTCCGTCGGCTTCTTGCTGATGTAGTCGAGGATATACTTCCAATCCTCGTCACTGGTCTTGGGGGGATCGAGCGTTTCGCGGTAGGAATGGTCGAGTTCGTAGCAGAACTCGCACTTCACCGGGCAATCGCGCCCGAGGCTGAGCGGAATCTTGCCCGCGTCCATTTCCTTGCGCAGGACCTCACGATAGTCTTTGTTCGTGAAGATGGGAGTCGCCTGGAGGATCGGCAGCGGTGTCGGCATCGTTTGACAGACTTATATCCCGTTTGCCAAACTTAATCTATGAATGATGTGACCCAAGAAGACGTGAACCACGCACTGGAGGTATTGGGACTCACCCTCCCCGTCACCCCCGAAACCCTCGCCCGGGCCAGACGAGTGCTGCTCTACACCTGGGACCCGGCCCGCTACTCGAATCTAACCAACAATCCCAAGCAATACATGGAGTCCTACAAGAAGGCCGAAGAGATGACCAAACTCATCGAAGCCGCCTACGCCCTGCTCACTGCCGTGCTTGTCCCCGACGACATGTCGAGCGATCAACATCTTTCGTGACTGTCACGGCTGCCCCGTCCTCTCACTAATGGCTGTCTTCAGATAGCTCGCTATTGTCTCCTGCGTTATTGGGACCTCTTTCATTTTCATCACACTATCCGGAATCAGTGCTTTAACTATTTCGGCTTCTGAGGCACCGCGCAGTTTCATCGCTTTTATCTCTTCACCGGGGATAAACTTAGCCTCGTCTGTCTCCTTGAGGTATTTGCAGTTATCCAGCACGCCTTCCTGATTAGATTTGACGCATACCAGCATGTTGCGAACATCCCAACCTTCTTTGCCATCATTGATAGCAACACTTGCGATGGTAGGCCTCTTAAAGCAGTCGCCACTTCCAAAAAGAACATGTGAAACCCATTCCTGGCCGTTCCTTAATAAGTTCATCGTTGCAATAGGAGCAGCGCCGCATTCCCCTGATGCTCGCGGTTCATCTTTTGCCATCACTAACTCATATGTGGATTCGGGAAGCTTACACTGATAGACCAATTTCTCCGGCGGATAGAGACCGTGCTCTTTGAGAATCCTCCAACGTTTCTTCCTGCCAGCTCTCTCATCTTTTTCCTTGACCTCAAAGCCAAACCAAATCCAGGTCGTGGCTTCCGAAGGATAGTCTTTACTCTCAATTTCGAAGTACCGCATTTCTGGTATACAGGTGATCCGAACTAGCTCCAGCGGTTGGTCAGCGCGAGCTTCAGCAGGACTCCAACAGTAAAACATCACTAGAAGAAACCAAATAATCATCATGCTCTTCTTAGGAAGGAGTCATATGGCTATGGACACGTGAGATAGATTGATCCCCATCTGAATCTGAATCCCCCATCGCGACCGGCCAGGTAACCAATCCTGACACACCCTCTGGCGATCCGATAGCTTGCGTCTGTTGCGCGTAGATCTGCGGCAACTGGTTCGTCCCGAACTTCGAGATATAGAGGAAAACATGTTCCCGCGCGTTCACACGCACGGCCCAGGGATGAAAATCGTTCTTGTAGAATTCTTCGCAGAGCTGCATCGCGTCCAGGCAGGAGAGGGTGCTCGGGTCGTTTAACGTATAGTAATAGTCCAGGGGCAGATCGTAGTCCTCTTGCTTGTGGATCGTAATGCCGAACTTCTCCGGATTACGCACCATCGGCGTATGGCGATAGGCCACGAAGTAGAACAGCTCCACCGAATGGATCACCGGCTGGTTGTCGATGACGAACTGGCGGGTCTCCAGCGCTTCAGCTCGTGTCTCGCCTGGAAATCCATAGAAGGCCATCACATGGTTCCAGATTCCAGCCTTCGCCGTCAGATGGAGGTTGTTCTGGATCACACTCTTCTTGGCGTGCTTATCCATGAGGTTCAGCACCCGCTCGTTTGCCGACTCCATCCCGTAATAGAGCGTGCAGCAGCCGGCCTTCGCCGCCAGGTCCCAGATCTCCTGATCCTGTAGCGTTTCCTCAAACCGGATCAGCGTCGTCCACTTGATCCCAACGTTCTGATCCACGAGCAACTGCGACACCTTCTTGAACAGGGCCGGCGGATAGGATTCATCGGAGAAGAGGAAATGACGGCAATGGTACTTGTCCCGCAGCGTCTTGATCTGTTCGACCACTTGTTGGGCCGGCACCCCGCGATACTGGTCGAAGTAGCCCTGGCCATGGTCGCAGAACGTGCAACGGCCCCAATAGCAGCCGCGCGTCGCGAGGTAGGGAATGATCAACTCCGGCACGAAGTATTTATCCAGCGGCAGCCCCTCGAAGTCCGGCAAGGGCAACGAGGTCGTCTTCTCCGTATAGACTTCGAGATTCCGGTGGACGCCTGACTCATCGCGATACATCAAGTTGGGCACAGAACTGATCGGCCGCTCCCCGTTCAAGGCCTCGACAAGCCAGAGCAGCGCATGTTCCCCTTCATAGAGGATGGCCGAGTCGAAGATCTCTTGAAAGAATCGTTCCTGATTCGGCAGCTCTTCCTGCAACCGCGTGATGACATTGCCACCCACCACCACATGGATATGGGGGAAGGTCTCCTTGATCATCTTACAGAACGTAAGACCCGCGAGCAGCTGCATCTGCGTCCCGATCGAGAGCCCGACCACATCCGGCTTCTCTTTGGCCACAGCCGGCATGACCAACTGATTGCAGATATCCCGATAGACGTTCACCTGTTCATCGTCCAGGCAGGCGAAGACTTCTTTCGAGACCCCGGGCCGATAGCCCAGATTGCTTTCCATCGGATAGAACACGATCGAGGCAGGATAGTAGGCAGCGGAAATATAGTGCATCACCTCGCGGAAACAGTTCAGCGCGCCTTCCAGCTTCTCGGCCTGATAAAAGCGCTCGCCCCGCACAACCAGCTTGGCATCCTCGGCCCGCTCCGCCAGATCGAATACGTCCACGGCATAGGCCTGCTCCACCACCGCTTTCTGATTCGCCTCCCGCTCCGTGATCGTCCCGGCCTTCTCTTTATCTTGGAGCGGCTTGAGCTGCATCCCCAACCGGGCCTTCACCCAGATCAGGAACTCCATCGTAAAGAAGTGGTCGTACATCTCGATGTTGATGTCGCGCTGCACGACGTGATGTCCCGCCTCGCGGAGCACGGCGGTCAAGGAAGGCAAGGCCAGATAGGGAGCAGTCGGCACCCACTCAGGAGGAAAGAGCAGCATGACCTTCGACTGCTTCCAATCCTCTTTCTTGATCGGAGCCAATCCTTGGATTTGTACGAGACCAGAGGCAGACATCGTTACATCTTTCCTGCAAGAGAGGGCGCCTGGCTGACAATCTTCGCCGCATTGAACTGCAAATCCGGCAACTTCTCTAACCCGAACCGCACGATGTAGAGGAAAATGTATTCGCGGATAAAGAGGCGCAGGTCCCAGCCAGGGTTATGGTTCCGCTCGAATTGTTCGAACACCCGCTCGGCCTCTTCGATGCTCATCCCGTTCTTCACCGTGTAGTAATAGTCGAGCGCCAGGTCCCACTCCGGATTCTTATAGGCCGTCACGCCCCATTTCTCCGGATTCTTCGCCACCGGGTTATGCCGGCCGAGGTCGAAGGTGCCGAAGCCGAGCGAATGGACATGGTCTTTATTCTGCTCCAGAAACTCCACCGAGGACCAGGCTTCCTCCTTCGTCTCGCCAGGAAAGCCGAAAAAGCCCATGCAGTGGTTCCAGATGCCCGCGTTAGCCGTGAGCTGCAAGTGCTTCGTCATGATCTCCGTCGTCGTGGCCTTGTCCATCAGCTTCAGCACCCGCTCGTTCCCCGACTCGTAGCCGAAGTGGAGATAGCGACAGCCCGAGTCCTTCGCATCCTGCCAGACTTGATCTTCCAGCAGGCTCTTCTCGAACCGCATGTGCGTCGTCCAAAAGATATCCATCTTGGTCTCGATCAAGCCACGGGCCAGCTTGCGGAACAGCGCCGGCGGATACGACTCGTCGGTGAAGTGGAAATGCTTCGCCCCGTACTTGTCGCGCAGATGCTGAACCTCGGCCAGAATGTCCTGGATCTTCTTCGTCCGGTAGCCCGCCGTATAGCCCTCACCATGGTCGCAGAACTCGCAGCGTCCCCAGTAGCAGCCGCGCGTCGCCAGATAGGGCAGAATCTTCGTCGGGACGAAATACTTGTCCAGCAACAGGCCATCGAAATCCGGCGGCGGCAGCGCATGCATGTCTTCCGCATAGCTCGTGGCCGACGTATGGACGCCGGTCTCGTCCTTATGGATCGTATTGGGCACGTCCGCCAGGCTCCGCTTCGCCCCCACCGCCGACACCAACTGCACGAACGCCGTCTCCCCTTCATAGACCACGGCGCTGTCGAAGTATTGGAACAAAGGCGACTGAGGCAGCACATCGCGCAGGCGCGTAACCGTGTTCCCTCCAATCGTCACGTGGATATGGGGGAAGTGCTGCTTGATCAGGGCACAGAAGGTCATGGAGGAGAACATCTGCTGCTGCAAGACGATCGAGATGCCGATCACGTCCGGCTGCTCTTTCTCGATCACCGGCTTCACCAGATGCTCGAACACGTCGCGGTAGACGTTCACCTGGATATCGTTCACCGCGTCCATCACTTCGGAGGATACGAAGACCTTGTAGGACAGATCCGTCTCCATCGGCGGCATGCAGATCCTGGCCGGGGCATAGACCATCGAAATCACCGATGTGACCTCCCGTAAGACTTTAATTGCAAACTCTAACTGATCGATATCATAGAATACTTCACCGCGTATGATGGCCTTTGCATTCTCCGCACCTTTGATCAATCCATCGATCCGCTGCCTGGTTAAATCGCAGAGCGCCAACTGCAGATCCATCTCGTCGGCACTCAGATCGCGCTTCTTGGACAGTTTGCGGAGCCGGTCGAGCTGCTGCGGCACCCGGCGCAGGACCTTCTTGAGGAAGTCCTCGCTGAAGTACCAGTCGTACATTTCGAGGTTGATGTCTTTTTGGATGACCGTATGGCCTGCCTGACGGAGGACGGCGGTAAGGGAGGGAAGGCTCAAATAGGGTTCGGAGGGGAACCAGTCGGGCGGGAAGATCAGCAGGACCTTCATCTTCCGGCCGCTGGTGGCTTCGGAGGCTTGTCGCTGCAATAAGATGAGTTCTTTGGAAGCCCGTTCGCCCTTCGAATACTCAATGCGCATAGAGACCCGGTCCTTTTTTCGCCCGGCTGCGAAACGGCCTGAATTATTCAAAAAGCCAAGGGGTTACATGGGTATTGTAAGGGGGGCAAAGATTGAGATGCAAGAGCGGGAAAGCAGAGCTGGCCTGGCATTTCCCTGTGCTCACGCAACGCGCTGCCTCAGCAGGCCCTCGTTGGACGCGCGCACGTTGGGAAACCGCCAGGCCGCCCCTCACTGGGGGAAGAGATAAAAGAAGGTTCGGCAACGGCGGTTGCAGAGGAGCCCTGATCCACGCTCAAGCAGCTGGGCATACCCTCTACAATGTTGGTGGAGACGAAGGTGGCAGGAGCCATTTCGCGGCGCGTGGCGGTCATGCTCCCGTAAGGTCCGCCGTCAAGGAGACAGTTTTACTAGAGAACTTCTAGCTTCGTAATTGACATCGCACTGACGACAGGTTACATGGGGCGCATGGACTGGGATGAGTTCTATCAAAATGGCGAGGTGTTCTGGGATAAAGGCGCCCCGGCACCGGCGATGAAGCAGTATCTGGCGCGTCATGCAGTGCGCGGGCGCGCGCTGGTGCCGGGCTGCGGCCGCGGGCATGAGGTGGCGCTGGCGGTGGAGCACGGGCTGGATGCGACGGGGCTGGACATCGCGCCGACGGGGGTAGCGGAGGCGCGCGCGAAGTATCCCCATTTGGCGGAGCGCTTCGTGGCGGGGAGTTTGTTTGATCCGCCGGGAGAGATGCGCGGCGCCTATGATGTGGTGCTGGAGCACACCTGCATGAGCGCGCTGCCTCCGACGCTGCGGGCCGACTACCGGCGTGGAATCGATCTCACGCTCCGGCGCGGTGGCTTGCTGATCGGAGTGTGGTTCATCGATCCGGCGCTCGATCCGGGTGAGGAGGGGCCGCCCTTCCCTTTCAGCGTGGCTGATCTGACGGCGCTCTTCACGGAGGGCTACGAAATCGTAGAGGATTATGTGCCGGATGTGGCCTTTCCCGGTCGCGAGGGCCGGGAGCGGGTGCGCGTGCTGCGACGCGTGGTGTAATGAGGTAGGTCTGCGCGCGTACTTCTTCCAGAACAACCGTTTGAACTTCCGCTTCGATTCCTCAGCCAAACAAGAAAATGGGATGGGCTACTTCTCTACCGGCTTCCGTAGACAGCCCCACCTCCACATCAAAGCTCGTCGTGGCATGCACTCACAGGCGAACAGTCACTCGCAAGAACATCGCCGGTATTGACGTGCTACCGTCAGTCGCCTTGTTCTGTGCTATCGCCAGTTCCACAAGTTGGGTGTGGAGCTCCTCCACTCTTCCGCTTTGTTGAGCCGCATCATACGCAATCATGGTTGGGCCATAGAATCGTTTGAATGATTCGATGAGCTGTGCCGGGCCCTTGTCACGCGAGAGGAAGTAGAACGTGTCCTTGTCCATGGAGATGTTCTCCTTGGGCACTCCAGCCTGACCAAACCGCTCGACGATGTGCGTATCTACCCCCCACACGTCATGGGACTGACGAAGCCTTCTGGAGGTGGCGGCATGAATGATGAGTTGATCTTCAGCAACTGCGATACGAATGACGTGGGGTCGTTCGGGATCCAGTTTCCCATCACCACACGACCACCTGGCTTCGTGACCCGGACCATCTCCTTGGCTACGTCGAAGGGCCTGGGCGCAGGCATGGCACCGAATACCGAGAGGGTCAAATCAAACGATTGGTCGCTCACTCCATGTAAATTGCACGCATCTCCCTCTTGAAAGGTCAGTCGGTTGAGACCCGCCGCGGCTGCTCGTTTATTCCCTGCGTGGACAAGATTCATGGCAATGTCGATTCCAATCACGTCAGCCCCTAAGCTGGCTAGGGGAACTGCGGTCGTGCCATCTCCGCAGCCGAGGTCCAATACCCTCAGCGGCGTCGTGATTCTGAGAGATTTTACGAGTGCTTCTCCGGATTGACGCATGAGGGCGGCAATCTCGGTGAAGTCGCCTTTTTTCCACAACGCTTTGTTTGGATTCACGATCGCTCCCTTCTGAGTGACCAGCGTAACAAACGCCAGTTTATAGAATGAAGCGGCGCCGCAAGATGTCCGCTTGAATGAACCGTGATGCATTAGACTTCCGCAGAAATTATTGCACGGTCACGTTCCGCAGGGCAATGCTGCTCCGGCAGGGGAAAAACTGGGACATTCTGAATTTCTCGGCGCGTGGCGGGGAGCTGATTCGGCTGATCTTTCCGGTCTCTCTTGTCGGTCTAGTCTGTCTAGTCGCTCTCGTGTGTGTGGTTCGACGAACGAGAGCACACGAATAAGGCAGCTTGACGAGCGGTCTTTTCGCACGTAGCATGAATCCAGGCGTTTCAGCTACGCCGACTGTCTCATCCCTCGCGCTTCCTGGTCCTTCCTCACGCGATCGATTCTCCAGTCTCCGCCGTTCCTCCACCGATATCGCTCTGCGCACTCTTCACGAAACGCGCACAGCGGGACAAGGAGCAATCCAGATGGCACTGCAGAAACCCATTACCGACCGTATCCTCGAAATGCTTCAAGGCTCACTGGAATGCGAATTTGAAGCCCTAGTGGCTCGCTATCCGGAATTCACCTGGAATGAGCTCTTTCAAGAAGTGTCTCGTTTGAACCGAGCTGGGCAGGTGATCATTACCAGGAACGTGGGAGTCTTTACCGTTAGGCACACTCCGGTGATGAAATAAGCCCTGACAATGACACATGGCCAGGCCCCTTTCGAGGCGCGTGCGGAGAGCTAGTTCATCTGGCGTCTCGGTCTGTTTCGTCGGTGTGGTTCGCCGAACGAGCGAGACCTGCCGGTCCCGCCGATCCGCGCTCGCTCTGGCCCTCAACTATCAGCTATTCGCTCTTCTCTTCTCTCCACTCCCTCCCTTCGCACAAAGCCCCCACATTGTCTACTGCGTGATGGATACGACGACGACTTTGCAGTAAACTCGCCCCTGCAGACTTCTTGATTGGGCGTCACATTTGGACAACTGAGGTGCGTGATGAAGACAGAAGAACTCCGATCGCTCCAGGCGCCACTCAAGGAGCGCTATCGGGAACGTCCGGAAGCTGCACTCGTAACCCTAATGGCTGAGGGACGAATCGGAGCGGGAATTACGTGCACGGTTGAAACCGGAAAGGCGCTGCTTAAAGCGGGTCTACACCCTGCCATAGGAGGGGACGGAATCATGGCCTGTTCTGGCAACATGCTGTTGGAGGCGCTTGCCGCCTGTGCCGAGGTGACCTTGGGGGCTGTCGCAACCGCCATCGGCCTTGAGATTCGTGAAGGAACGGTTCGGGCAGAAGGCGACTTGGATTTTCGAGGCACGCTCGGAGCATCCAAGAACACACTGGTAGGACTTCAACGCGTCCGACTTCAATTCGATCTTGAGACAGACGCGACAGAAGAGCAACTGGCCACGCTCCTCCGCCTCACCGAGCGTTACTGCGTCGTCTATCAAACGTTTCGTCAGTCTCCGGAGATCAGCCTCTCGCATCGCGCGATAAAATCAAGTAACAAGGAATGAAGGGTAGATCCCGCAATCCAACATTTCGCGGCGCGTGGCAGGGAACTGGATCAGATGGTCTATCTGGTCAGTCTTGTCTATCCAGACTGTCTGGTCGTTATGATGTGTGGGTTTTCGACAAACGAGAGAGACGAGCCAGCCCCGCCGATCCCCGCTCGCTCTGGCCATCAACTATAGGCTATACGCCATTCGCGCTTCTCTCCACCCACCCCTCCCCCTCACACAAGGCTCCCACATCATCTGCAGAGTGATGGATACGTCTCCGACTTTGCAGTAGACTGGTCCGCAGCAGACTTATTAGTCAGAGCTGATTCGGCAACCAGCACTTGGAGATCGCATGTCACACGTGTTGATCATTCATGAGGTCGATGCCTATCCGGTATGGAAAGACCATTTTGATCAAGCGGCAGGCATCAGAAAGAATGCCGGAGAAATCAGCTATCAGCTACTCCGATACAACAACAATGCCAACACCATCGTCCACTTCTCAGAGTGGTCCTCGCTGGACAATGCCCGTCGCTTCTTCGAGTCCCCAGAGTTGGCAGAGATCAGGAGAAAGGCTGGTGTCAAAGCGCCGAGCTTTATCTACCTGCAAGAGATAGAGCGTGGTGTGTTATAGCTCTAACATGATGACCTGTGGCCAAGCATGTGGAGTATCCTCGTTCCTTTGCCCGAAGAGAAAAGAGAAATGACCAAGATCGGAACCATGAAAATTTTGGTCGCTGGTCTTGTTGGCGGCTTTATTGGTAACGGAGTGCTGGGTGCCTTGTTTTCGAGTCATCCGATCCAGACGATTCTGTACAACACGGAATGGCAAAGCCAGCCTTTTCTTGAGATTACCCCGAAACGAAACATACCGGTCTCGGTCGCCGGCCTTGTGATATTGAGCGTTATCCACGCTTGGCTTTTCAGCGTACTCATGCCCTCGATACCAGGAAGAACTTGGCTGAACAAAGGGCTCTTCTGGGGACTGACGATTTGGTTGATGTATTGGCTGTTTCAGGAATGGTTTATCTACAACACGTTGCTCGGCGAGCCACTCCTTCTGAATGTGCTTGAACTTACTGTTTTGATGGTGGGTTCCCTGGTGGAAGGAGTAGTCATCGCGTTTTTCCTCGCGCGAAAATATTCTAACAGCGCGGGGTAAATTACAAGAATGCGAGCCAGGTCTTGCAATCCATCATTTCGCGGCGTGTGGCGGGGAGCTGGTTTATCTGGTTTATTTAGCCTATCTGGTCTTTCTGGTTGCTTTTGTTTCGCTCAAAAAGAGAAACCAGATATACCAAATAAGCCAGAAACACTCGCCTGGCCTTCCCTCACACAAGATTGACACGTCATCTTCAGAGTGATGGATACGCCTACGACTCTGCAGTAGACTTGCGGCAGCAAACTTTGTAGCTAGAGGACAAAAACCCGGTGCAACCAGCGGAGCAGAAATGGAATGCTGAGGATTATGCGAAGAATTCTTCAGCACAGCTAAAGTGGGCGCAGGAGCTTATCTCAAAACTCGCCTTGCAAGGTTATGAGTCTGTGCTTGATATCGGATGCGGGGACGGGAAGATCAGCGCCCAACTTGCGCTTGCTGTCAAGGACGGCCGCGTACTCGGCATTGATCTATCTGAAGATATGATTCGGCTTGCCTCATCGCAGTTTCCGCCAGCGAAATATCCCAACCTTTCTTTCGTGCGCATGAATGCAACAGGTATTCGCCTTTCTGAAAGATGCGATGTCGCATTCTCAAACGCCACCCTTCACTGGGTAAAAGACCACATTGCGATTCTTCATGGTGCGCATGTCTCCCTCAAGCCCGGTGGCAAGATTCTTTTTCAAATGGGCGGCCGCGGAAACGCAACTGAAGTTTTCGGCACTATCGGGAAAGTGTTGGAGCACCCACAGTGGCGGCGATACTTTGACGACTTCACACAGCCTTACCATTTTTATGGAGCGGAAGAATACAAAGATTGGTTATTGGAATGTGGGTTTCGCCCGGTACGTGTTGAGCTAGTGCCCAAAGATATGCAGCATCAGGGAGCGGAGGGTCTGAAGGGTTGGCTGCGGACAACTTGGTTCCCCTATACCAACCGCTTGCCGGTCGAACTGCGTGATGCCTTTCTTACGGAAGTGGTCGAGACCCATGTGGCGGCATATCCAATTGACGCTTTCGGCAATACGATCGTCAAAATGGTTCGTTTGGAGGTCGAAGCATATGCCCTCTAACAACTCTCTCAGCTCGGATGTGTAAGCAGAGAATGCGGGTCAGGTTGCGGTTACCCCCATCTTCTACAGAGTGATGGCTACACCTCCGACTTTGCAGTAGACTCGCCCGCAAGAGATTTGTTTGCTAGGTAGCAGTAGACCGCTAGATTTACGATCGGCCATGTTAGGGCAAAAGGAGAAGCACCATGCTCGAGACCATCGCAATCGTCTTGGTTGTCCTCTGGATTCTGGGTCTTGTCAGCTCGTACACCATGGGCGGATTCATTCACGCCCTCTTGGTCATCGCGATCGTGGTGATTCTGGTTCGTGTCATTCAAAGTCGACGCGTGCAAGGATCCTGGAGACAAGAAGGTGGCGGGTAGCTGGTTTCTTTGGTTTGTTTAGTTTATTAGGTTCTCTTATTCAGGGAGCAAAATAAACCAGATAAACCAGAACAACCAGCCGATCCCCTCGCTCTCTTGCCATACACGATTCGCCATCAGCTCTGCTCTTCATGCCCGTCCCAACCCGCCATTAGCCAGCTCCGCTCCCACATACGATCCACTTCTCTTAGGGC